>Ga0207682_10000393_pt1 | contig 20101 bp, 16 predicted proteins | sample KBSM63metaG_FD_184332 | JGI IMG/M metagenome (GOLD analysis project Ga0207682, IMG submission 184332) | Miscanthus rhizosphere microbial communities from Kellogg Biological Station, Michigan, USA - KBS M6-3 metaG (SPAdes) (version 2) | ecosystem: Host-associated > Plants > Roots > Rhizosphere >... | reverse complement strand
GCCGGCTTCTGGGTCAGGCTGCGAGGCGGATCGTCGTTCCGAGCGCCTGGCTGATCGATTCCTCGCGCTGCTCCGGGCTGACGGCGAGGCCATCGGCCGCGACGAACTCGGGTTCGATGCCGATGAAATTGAAGACGCCGCGCAGATAGGTTTCGAGATGCTCGAGCGACGCCGCTGGGGAATTCACGTCATAGAAACCCCCACGGGCGAGCGCGATGATCACGCGACGGCCTCCGGCAAGGCCTTCCGGGCCTTCCGCGGTGTAGCGAAAGGTTTTCCCGGCAATGAGAATGCGGTCGACCCACGCTTTCAGCTGGCTCGGCAGCGTGAAGTTGTACATGGGCGCGCCGATCACGATCGTGTCGGCTGCGAGGAATTCGTCGAGCACGGACGTGTCGGCGAACGCGTCGAGAGTCAGGTGCGAGAGAGGGTCCGACGCAAGGTCACGATAGACGACCTCCTCGCCCCACTGGGCGCTCTTCAACTGCTCAACGATCGAATGGCTGACGGTACGGCTCGCGCTGTTCTCACCGTTGATGCTGCTGTCGATATGCAGGATGGTCACTATTGCCTCCTAGGTATGGATTTGTTACCGAGGCACCCTAAGTAACCATGCAGAATTGGCCCGCAAGAACGCACTTTTTTGTGCTGGACGAACAAATTTGTGACCCGCGAACAGCCCTGTAACGCGGTCACATGGAGGTAACCGATGAAAGATCCGAGCAATCCCGTCTGCCGCACCATCAGCACCTTGCTCTCGCGGATCGGCGACAAGTGGACGGTTCTTGTCGTGCAGACGCTCGGCGAAGGCCCGAAGAGATTCAACGAGCTACGGCGTGAGATACCCAGCGTGTCGCAGCGCATGCTCACACTCACGCTCCGCAATCTGGAGCGCGACGGGCTGGTCAACCGCACGGTCACGCCGACGATCCCGCCCCGGGTCGATTACGAGCTTACGGAGCTTGGGCAGTCCCTTCAGAAGCCGATCTGCGGTCTCGCGACCTGGGCGACGGATAATGTGGAAGCCATCCACAGCGCGCAGGCGCGGTTCGACGCCGAGCAGGACGAGAGGAACGCCGCCTAGCCTCTGGCGGGACTGCCGCTTCCCCGTTAGCAGCAGCGGCGAGAGGGGATGCGATGCGACGGATTGCGGCTGCCGACGTTGGCGGGACACATGCGCGGTTCGCGCTCGCGGCGATCGAGGGCGGCCGAGTCCTTGATCTCGGCGAGCCGGTCACCGTCAGGACCAGCGAGTTCGCCAGCTTCCAGCACGCCTGGCAGGAGTTCGGGCGCCGCATCGAGGGACCGCTTCCGAACGAGTTGGCGATCGCTTTCGCGGGCCCGGTCGGTGGCGACGTCCTGAAGCTAACCAACAATCCCTGGGTCATCAGGCCCGCGCTGATGCAGGAAAAGCTGGGCGTCGAGCAGTTCGTCATCGTCAACGATTTCGCTGCAATCGCGCACGCTGTGGCTGGACTGGACGGAGCGGCATACCGGCACGTCTGCGGTCCGGAGCGCGACCTTCCCGAAACCGGCGTCGTCAGCATCGTGGGGCCGGGGACTGGGTTGGGAGTCGCAAGCTTGCTGAAGCGAGCCGAAGGTCATGACGTCATTGCCACCGAGGGCGGCCACATCGACTGGGCGCCCCTCGACCCGCTCGAGGACCGCATCCTGGAGCATCTGAGGGAGAATTTCCGGCGTGTCTCGGTGGAGCGACTGGTGTCGGGCAGGGGGCTGCTTAACATCTACGAGGCACTCGGAACGATCGAGAAGAGGCCGTTCACGCTTAGAGACGAGAAGGATGTTTGGACTGCCGCCTTGTCGGGGAGCGACACGCTGGCAGCAGCCGCGCTGGATCACCTTTGTCTCATCTTCGGTGCAGTTGCCGGCGATTTCGCGCTCGCTCAGGGTGCACATGCCGTAGTCCTCGCCGGAGGGCTCGGTTTGCGGCTGGCCGATCACTTGCCGCGCTCGGGTTTCCGCGACCGCTTCATCGCCAAGGGCCGCTTCGAGCGGATGATGGACGAAATGCCGGTCAAGGTGATCGTTCACCCGCAACCCGGCCTGTTCGGTGCCGCCGCCGCCTTCGCCAGCGCACATCGATGATCCGCCCCCGGTGATTAGCGCGAGCACACTTTCGGACCGTCGCGGCCTTTTGGCCTTCGTCCTGGGCGTGATCGCCGTCACCGCCGGCGTCCTGATGCACGTGCCCATGTTCCTGATGGGCCAGCACAATCACTTCATGCTTGCCGGTATGCCGATGGGCGTCGACATGGTCGTCGGGATGGCGCTCATCGTCGGCGGAGTGGGCGTCGCGGCCTATGGCCTCTTGCCGCGCAACCTGTCCGGGCTCCTCTCCGCCTCTCAGGAGATCGTGGTCTCTCCTCCGGAGGACGCTCCGCTCTCCGGAGCGCACTGGACTCTGATGGCGGTGCTCGTAATCGCGCTCGTTATCGACATCATGAAGCCCGCCAGCCTCGGCTTCACAATTCCGGGGATGATCGAGGAATATGGCGTTCCGAAGCAAACGGCATCGCTCGTGCCGTTCTTTGCGCTCGTCGGAACGGTGGTCGGCTCCGTCCTCTGGGGCATCATCGCCGACATCTACGGGAGAAAGGCCTCCATCCTTCTTTCGGCCGTAATGTTCGTCGGGACCTCGATCTGCGGAGCGATGCCGTCGCTCTACTGGAACATCGGCATGTGCTTCATGATGGGGGCGGCGGCAGGCGGTATGTTGCCGGTGACCTATGCGCTGCTTGCCGAAATGATGCCCAGCGAGCATCGCGGCTGGAGCCTGGTGCTCGTCGGCGGGCTTGGCTCCGTGGGCGGTTACTTCGCGGCGAGCGGCTTGTCGGCGCTTCTGCAGCCCGAGTTCGGCTGGCGAATCCTGTGGCTCCTCAATCTGCCGACGGGCCTGTCGCTGGTACTGCTGGGCGCGCTCATCCCCGAATCCGCGAAATTCCTTCTTGCGAGAGGACGCCGCGAAGAGGCTCAGCGCGTCATGGAGCGCTTCGGATCGCAGGCCCGGTCGACCCGGCCTGCCGAGGCGATTGCCTTGTCAAAGGGGCCGACTGTCGCTCTCACCGGGCGAGCTTTCTTCGGGAAGCTGTTCGCCCTTAGCCTCGCCGCCATCTGCTACGGCCTGATCAACTTCGGATTGCTGTTGTGGCTGCCCACGGACCTCGTCGCAAAGGGCTTCAGTGTGGAGCTGACCAGTCGCCTGCTCGCCGAGTCCGCTCTGATCGCCTTCCCGACGATCTTCGTCGCGGCCTACGTCTACAGCCGAATCAGCACGAAATGGTCCGTCGTCGGCTCGGTCGCGATGACCCTTATCGGCCTCGTCGGTGTGCTCGGCCTCGAACTGCGGATGATTCCCAGTCCGGTCTTGCCGGTCGCGCTGCTGATCGTCGGCACGAACGGCCTGATCGCCATGCTGCTGCCCTATGCCGCGGAAAGCTTCCCGCTGCGCATTCGTGGGCGCACCACCGGGACGGTCGCCGCCTGCACCAAGGCGGGCGGCATGCTCGCCCAGTTCCTGGCAATCCTGGCGCTCGTCCCGCCGCTCGACATCGTCTCCATAATCATCTTCGCTCCGACGGTCTTGGCGCTTTTCCTCCTCGCCCTGTACGGCAAGGAAACTAAGGGCCGGGACCTGCGGGATCTCGATCCCGACGGACGGACGTTCGCAGCGACAGGGGTATGATCTGACATGACCCGAGAAGCGCATCTCGCATGGGAAGTCGGGGCTCAGCTTGGCGAAGGGCCGGTCTGGGTCGAAAGCGACAGGGCGCTTTGGTTCACGGACATCAAGCGTCAGCAGATCCACCGCTTCGATCCGGAAAGCGGGGAGGGGCGCAGCTGGGAAGCTCCGGAGCAAGTCGGGTTCGTCGTCCCCGCGAAAAGCGGCGGGTTCATTGCAGGGCTGCAGAGCGGGCTGCACCGCTTCGATCCGAAAAAGGGCAAGTTCAAACTGCTGGCCGAAGTCGAGCCGTCGAATCCTTCCAACCGCCTGAACGACGCGACCGTCGATCCTCAAGGCCGCCTTTGGTTTGGCACGATGGACGACAGCGAGCGGCAGAAAAGCGGCGCTTATTATTGCTTCCATCGCGGCAAGCTGACGCGGACCAATCTAACCGGGATCGCCATCACCAACGGTCCGGCCATTTCGCCGGATGGCCGGATTCTCTATTGGGTGGACACGCTCGGCGGCACGGTATCGTCCTGCGAGATCCTGGGCGACGGCCTTCTCGGCCCTTCACAACTCATGCTGCGGATCAAACCGGAGGAAGGCCATCCCGACGGTCCTGCTGTCGATAGCGAGGGGGGCATATGGATAAGCCTCTATTCCGGATCGGAGGTTCGCCGATACTCGCCAGCCGGCGAACTCCTCGAGCGCGTTCGTTTTCCCGTTACCAATATCACCAAGATCGCGTTCGGCGGATCGGATCACAAAACAGCCTTCGCGACGACCGCTCGTCATCTGCTGAGCGAAGAGCAATTGGCAAGACAGCCTCTCGCCGGGGCGCTTTTCGCGTTTCCGACGAGCGTGGCCGGAATTCCTTCCCGACCGGTCGCAGACTAGCTTTCGATGCGCCTGTCGCGCGTTTCCGGAAGGAGAAGCGCTCCGATGACCACGGTCGCGAACGCGACGATCACCGGATACCATAGCCCCGAATAGATATTCCCGGTCGCTGCCACGATCGCAAAGGCGATGGTCGGCAGAAAGCCTCCGAACCACCCGTTTCCTATGTGATAGGGCAGGGACATGGATGTGTAGCGGATGCGCGCGGGGAACAGCTCGACCAGCATCGCCGCGATCGGGCCGTAGACCATGGTCACATAGATGACGAGCAAGGTGAGGATCGCGATGGCCATCGGCCTGTCGATCTGGGCCGGGTCGGCTTTTTCCGGGTAACCTGCAGCCTTTAGCTTCGCGCCGGCCGCGGCCTGGAACGATTTGATGGCATCGCCACGCGCGGTTCCAACCAACTTTGCCGGGTTGGGAGCCTGAATGACTTCACTGCCGATCTGAAGCCCTGCCGTTTGCCCGGCGGGAGCAGCCTGCTCTGAATAACCGACCCCTGCCTTGGCCAGAAATGCCTTGGCGATGTCGCAGGATCTTTGGTCGAACTTGTTCTTGCCGATCGGATCGAACTGGACCGAGCAATCATCAGGATCGGCGATGACGGTGACGGGTGACTGAGTTTGGGCGGCGTAGAGTGCCGGATTCACGGCTTTCGAGAGTGATCCGAACAGCGGGAAATAGGTGAGCGCGGCAATCAGGCATCCCGCCAGGATGATCTTCTTCCGCCCGATGCGGTCGGACAGCCAGCCGAAGACCAGGAAGAAGGGCGTCCCGATCAACAGCGCAACGGCGATCATGATGTTCGCGGTCGCTCCATCGACCCGCTGCATCTTCTCGAGAAAGAAGAGGGCGTAGAACTGCCCCGTGTACCAAACGACCGCCTGGCCGGCGACGGCGCCGAACAGGGCGATCAGCACCAGTTTCAGGTTCGGCCAGCTCGCGAATGCCTCGGTGAGGGGCGCTTTCGACGTCGTGCCTTCCGCCTTCATCCTGCGGAACACCGGGCTTTCCTCGAGCTGCATGCGGATCCACATCGAGACCGCGAGAAGGATCAGCGAGAGCAGGAAGGGCAGGCGCCAGCCCCAGGCCGCGAACGCCTCTTCGCCAATCCACGTGCGCGTGGCGATGACGACGATCAGAGCCGCGAAGAGGCCAACCGTGGCGGTGGTCTGGATGAAACTCGTGTGGAAACCGCGCTTATCGTGCGGCGCATGCTCGGCGACGTAGGTTGCGGCTCCGCCATACTCGCCCCCGAGCGCCAGACCCTGCAGGATGCGGAGCGTAACCAGCAGGATGGGTGCGGCGATGCCGACGCTTGCGTAATTGGGAAGGAGGCCGACGAAGAAGGTCGACAGGCCCATGATGGCCATGGTCACGAGGAAGGTGTTCTTCCGCCCGACAAGATCGCCGACCCGGCCGAAGACGATTGCCCCGAGCGGACGGACTGCGAAGCCGGCCGCGAAGGCCGCGAGAGCCAGGATGAAGCCCGTGGTTTCGTTGACGCCCGAGAAGAACTGGGCGGAGAGGATCGTCGCCAGCAGGCCGTAGAGGTAGAAGTCGTACCATTCGAACACGGTACCGAGTGACGAGGCGGCGATGACCAGGCTGGACCGCTGGCGGGTCCGCTCTCCCGATGACTCTCCGGCTGCGGTTGTGCTCAATACGATGCTCCGAAAACGTTTGGGCGCGGCAGGAAGTCCGCGCCCAGGTCCGTCAGCCTTCCATCTGTTCCAGCTCTTTGCCGCGAGTTTCGTGAATGAGCTTCTGCACGAGGAAGAAGCTGATCGCGGCCGAGATTGCGTAAAAGAGATAGGATCCCGTGAGACTCCAGCCCGCCATGATCGGGAAGGTTTGCGCGATCAGATAGTTCGCGAACCATTGCGCGAAGCCGGCAACTGCAAGGGCTGATCCGCGAATCTGGTTTGGAAACATCTCGCCGAGCATGACCCACATGACCGGGCCCCACGTGCCGTTGAAGAAGATCACGTAGAGGTTGGCCGCGATCAGGGCGACCATGCCCATGTTCGGAGTCAGTTGGAGCTGGCCCGTCGCGTCGAGCGTGCCGCTGTTGAACGCAAAGGCCATGGCGAACAGGGAGACCGCCATGCCGGCCGAGCCGATGAGAAGCAGCGGTTTCCGACCGATCTTGTCGATGACCATGATGGTAACGATGCAGGCAGCGATCGAGACGACGCCCGAGAGGATGTTGCGCTGGAGCGCCGCTTCCTCGCTGACGCCTGCCAGCTTCCACAGCGTCTCGCCATAGTAGAAGATGACGTTAATGCCGACGAGCTGCTGGAACACCGCCAGCATGATGCCCGCCCAGACGATCGGCCGAATGCCGAACAGGCCGTTGCCCTTGATATCGCTCAGCCGCGGACGGTGGTCTTCGGCGTAGGTCGCGCGGATCTCGTCGAGCTTCCCGCGCGCAACGTCCTTTCCGTAGAGGCTGGTCAGGACCTGCGACGCCTTTTCGTCACGGCCTTTTGATACGAGGTAGCGCGGGCTTTCCGGGATGAAGATGAGCGCGACGAGGAAGATCATCGCCGGCACCGCCTGCATCAAATACATCCAGCGCCAGGCCTCGATCCCGGCCCAGTAGGACGCCGTAGATTCACCGGCGCTCTGCGCGAGGAAATAGTTCACGACGAAGGCGATCGTCAGGCCGATGATGATCATGATCTGCTGAAGCGTCGTCAGCCGGCCTCGGACCGACGCTGGAGCGACCTCGGAGATGTAGGCTGGCGAGAGCACGCTCGCGGCGCCCACCGCCATGCCGCCCATTAGCCGGGCGATCACAAACAAAGTGTGATCGTGCGCGAAGCCTTGGATCAGAGCGCCGATGGTGAAGAGGATCGCCGTCACCATCATCACGTTTCGGCGTCCGTACAGGTCCGCGAGGCGACCGGCTAGGAATGCGCCGATGAAGCAGCCGATGAGGAGAGAGCCGACGGTGAAACCCAGACCGGCGTCGCTAAGGCCGAATGTCTGGCGCAGGCCCTCCTGCGTGCCGTTCACCGCTCCGCTGTCGTAGCCGAACAGAAAGCCGCCGATCGTCGCCACCGCAACGATGGCGCCGATATATCCCATGTTGGCGCGCTGCAGACTCGCCTCAACCATCCCCGTTCCCCCTGCTGAGCCGAATCGATGCCCGGCTGTCTCTCTCCGTGCGCAAGTCCTCCCGCTGTTCGCGAGAATTGCAAGAGACGCCTGTAAACGGTTTCATGGAGCGGGAGTGTCGGTGGTCGGGGAGACAGGATTCGAACCTGCGACCCTCTGCTCCCAAAGCAGATGCGCTACCAGGCTGCGCTACTCCCCGACGGCGGGCCTGCTACACGGGCGCGCCGTCGGGAACAACCACCGCAGGGGGCCTTATTGGTGGTTCGTGTGCTCGTCGCCGGTATTGCGCGTGACGTTCACGTCCACGTCGACGTCACCGACCTTATTCTCGACCTTGTCTGCCGTACGTTCCGCTTCGTTCGCGATGGCGCCGCCGATATTCTCAGCGGTCTGGCCGACATCCTCGAGCGTGTTCTCGGCAACGGTCTCGTTGAACGAGAGCGTCGTGGTCTCATTGCCGGCATCGCGATCGACATTGCAGGCGCAGAGCAGAAGAAGCGGAGCGGCGATCAAAAGTCTCATGGCGTACCTCCCTTTTTGGGCTCAACGCTGTTTACGACGTTTCGGCTCCGGCTCAATTCCGCCGGACAGGACGGTGAGCATGGTCGTCCACGCCGCGACGTTCTGCCGAAGTGCCTCCGGATCCACTTTGTCGAGCGTATCATCAGCCGTGTGATGCAGATCGAAATAATGCGTGCCGTCCTGGGCAAGCGCGACGCCCGGCAGGCCGTCAGCGAGCAGGGGCCCGATGTCGGAGCCGTCCGCTTCGTCAAGCGATCCAGGAACGATGCCGAGCGGGGCTAGCGCAGTCTGCAAGGCCTTGGCTTCGGCTTCGCGGTCTTTTCCCAGCTTGCTGTCGACCTTCCAAACGCGATCGGCGCCGAAGTCGCTCTCCGCGATTGCGTAGTGCGGCTCCTTGCCGTGCTTCTTCTGATAGTCGAGCCCGCCGAACAGCCCGACTTCCTCGGCGCCGAACCAGACCACGCGGATCGTCCTCAAAGGGCGTCCGGCGTCCATGATCCGCTTGGCGGAGGCGGCGGCGATTGCGACGCCCGATGCGTCGTCGATCGCGCCCGTGCCGTGATCCCAGCTGTCGAGATGGCCGCTTACCAGGATCGGTGCGGCCTTGGGGTCGCGGCCGGGCACTTCCGCGATCACATTGCCCGAGCTTCCTGTCGTAACCTGCGAGACGAGGGTCAGGTGCATCGTAACCGGGCCCTTTGAATGCTTCAGGATACGCTGAACCTGCTCTGCGTCCGGAATGGAAAGGGCGCCGGCGGGGATCGGCTTCACACCTTCTTCGAAGGTCATGACGCCCGCGTGAGGATTCCGGTGATGATCGGTGCCGATCGAGCGGATGACGATCGCGAGAGCACCCTTTCTGCTCGCGATGCTCGGTCCCTGACTGCGAGGGCCGCGAAAGGCGCCGTAGCTCGACCCGTCCTGGGTCCGTGGCATCGAATGGGAGACGAAGACGATCTTTCCGCGCACTTGCTCGTCGGGCGCTGCCTGGAATTCCGTCAGCGTGTCGAATCCGACGATTTCGCCCGTGATGCCTTGCGGCCCTGTCGAGGCGCTATTGCCGAGCGCGGTTATGGCGAGCTTCTGCGGATAGGGGCCGAGGATCGACGCAGCTTCAGGTCCGCGTGTCCAAACGGGCATCCCGAAGGCTTCTACCCGGACGTTGGCGAAGCCCATCGCCTTGAGCTTGCGGACTGCCCAGTCGCGCCCCCGCGCCTCGGCTTCGGTGCCTGCCATGCGCTGCCCCACCTCGGTCGTCAGGCCTTCGACAATGTCCCAGGCGTAGTCGTCCTTTAGCGCCCGGTCGCGTAGCTCGGCGACTTGCAGCGGGACGGTTTGCGCGAAGGATGGGGCGGCGGACGCGAGCAGGAACGCGACAGACAGATGCTTGATCATGGGCGATGCGTAGGACAGGCGGCCGAGGCAAGTCACCCCGGACTTCGATAAAAAGCGCATGGACATCCATCAAAGAAGGCGGAGCTGATTGCCCTGCGGTGGCTCGAACAGATCGCGCCGAAGACCGAATTTGGATTGCGGAAGGCCGTACTTCCTCGCTGCTTTCTCGAACCGGGTGCGGAGGAGGTCGGCCCACGGCCCCTGGCCCTGCATTCGGCTGAAGAAGTTGGGATCATTGTCGCGGCCTCCGCGGAGCGACTGAATCGTTGCCATGACCTTGCTCGCGCGGTCGGGGAAATGCTCGTCCAGCCAGGCGCGGAACAGGGGGGCGACCTCGTGGGGGAGCCGGACCGGAAGATAGAAGCCTCCGCGAGCGCCCGAGGCAACGCCGGCCTCGACGATCGCCTCCAGCTCGTGATCCGTGATCTGCGGAACCACCGGCGCGATCGCGATATGGCAGGGCACGCCGGCTTCGTTCAGCGCCTTGATCGCCGCGATCCTCTTGTGTGGCGCAGGGGCACGAGGCTCCAGCGTTCGGGCAATCTTCGGGTCCAGTGACGTCACCGACAAGGCGACCGAAACGATGCCTAGCTCGCCCGCCGGTTTCAGCAGATCCAGGTCGCGAAGAACGCGGTCGGACTTGGTGGTGATGGAGAAGGGATGCCGTGTCTCGACCAGCAGTTCGATGACCGATCGTGTGACCCGCCATGTCTCCTCGATCGGCTGGTAGGGATCGGTGTTCGTACCCATCGCTATGGGCGCGCAATCGTAACCCGGGCGCGACAGGACCGTGTGCAGCAGCTGCGCGGCGTTCGGTTTGACGAACAAGCGGGATTCGAAATCCACGCCCGGAGAGAGGTCGTGGTAGGCGTGAGTGGGCCGGGCGAAGCAGTAGATGCACCCGTGCTCGCAACCTCTATAGGCATTCAAGGACCGGTCGAAGCCGATATCGGGCGAGCGATTGCGGGTTAGAATGCTCTTCGGATGCTCGATCGTAACGGTTGTCCGGCGCTTGGGAACTCCGTCGAGGGCCTCCACGCTGTCGAGCCAATCGCCCTCAATCATGCGCTCCTTCAGATGAAAGCGCGTCGGAGTTGGATTGCGCGTCGCACCGCGCCCTTTGATCGACTCGACCGGCATGGCGCCAATCTACGCCGATAATAAGAACATAACAAGAACATCGTTGCGCCGAGCTCCGGCTGCGAAGAGAGTTATTCGCCGCCGGCCGGGTTTATCGGCTTCACTGCCGCCAGGTTCGTCTGGCCCGTAGGAAAGGCCGGCCAGCGGTGCTGAGCGAGCGCGCTGAGCGTCGGCATCTCCGCATTCGCCAAGCCCTGATAAACCCACAGATTCCGGAAGACCGCGGGCACGTAATAGCGCGTCTCCCAATAGGGGATCGATTCGATCCAGAGCAGCGGATCGGACGGCGCCATGTAAGACCAGCGCGCCACCGGAAGCGGCCCGGCATTATAGGCGGCGATGACCTTCGGAAGCTGGCCCTGGGTGGCCCCCGAGCGGCGCATCGTCTCGATGAAGCTCTGCCCGTGTTCGATGTTGGAGGTCGGGTCGAACAGATTGGCTGACGACACACCGTTGACGCGCGCCATGGCATTGGCGGTGGTCGGCAACACCTGCATCAGGCCGACCGCGCCCGCCGGACTGACTACGTCGGGACGGAAGTTCGACTCCTGGCGCATGTGGGCGAGGGCGAGGGCGGGGTCGATCCGCCAGCCGTTGCGCGGCATCCAGTGCGGGATGGGGTAGCGATCGACGGCGTCCACGACGGCGCCATACTGGCCGTTATGCGCGAGCCAATATTGCGCGGAGGGCAGATTCAGCTTGCGGGCGACCTCGATCAGCGCGTGGTGGTCCTGAACGCGGCCGATCTGCGCCTGGTGCTTCAGGAGTTCTTCGGCAAGCCAGGGCTGGCCAATCTGGACCAGTTCCTCGGCGCGGCGAATGTTGGGCAGGTTCTGCACGCGGCCGATGCCGTTGTGCACGTCGGGCGGCAGCCTCTTGTCGACGCCGAGCGTCTCGCGAGCGAGCAGCCCGTAGAAGCTTTCGGGAGAATTGGCTGCGGCCTTGAGAAGCGGCGCGACAGCGCCCGGACGGCGGCACATCTGTTCCGCGCGCGCAGCCCAGTAATAGCCGCCGGCCGCGAGCTCACGCTGCTGCGCTCGGGCCGCGACATCACGGAACGCCGCGGAAGCTGCGTCGCAGTCGTTGAGGCGCCATGAGGCAAGCCCGGACACCCAGGCCGACTGGGTAGCCCAGTCGCCGGCCGCGCCCTGGCGGTAGGTGTCGGCAACGCGGCGAGCGTCGGCATCGCGGGCCGTCGCGAAATAAGCCCAGGCTACGCGCTGCCCGGCCTCCGCCCGCGCCTCGTAGGAAAGATAGGGCGCCGACTGCATCAGCAGAATTTCCGCATTCGCCGCGTCGTCGGTCTTGATCAGCTTGTCGAGCTGGCCGCGGAGCTGGTCCGCCGCTGGCTCGCCTGAAACAGGCCTGGCTCGCGAGCGGCTGGGCGAGTTGCCGAGCCAGGTAACCGGCCGCTTGGCGACATAGCCGGGATAGGTCGTCGCTCCTCGTGTCAGCGCCAGCCTTGCGAGCTGATCGGCCTGCGGCAGGTCGGGAGCTTCGGCGAGCAGGCCCTGGATTTGGCCGAGCGACACCACTGGCGAGCCCTTGGACGTGTAGAGTTCCGCTCGGGCGACGGGCGTAAGAACACCTTGAGGAAGGCTGGCGATACCAGCCTGGGCTTCAGCCCAGCGTCCTGCACGGATCGCTGTGAAGACCTCGCTCCAGTTGCGGGGCACTCTTACGATTGCCACGGGAGGCGCGGTCGCAGCCGGCGGAACGATCGTAATCGGTTGAGCGGGCGGGACCGTGAACGTCGGAGCACTATTGGGTTGGCCTGACGGCGTCGGCACTTCCGGCACCTGCACCATGACGGGAGCGTCCGAAGCGGCGGGCTGCGTCGGAAGCGGGGCGAGCGGGTCCTGTGCCTGGCCCTGCGCTGCGACGGCCGCAGCTGCTGCAAGCAACAGATAAATGCTCAAACCTCTTCCTCCATCAGAAGCAGAAGGTCGCGCCACGCCAGTGCCTTGTTCGACGGACGGTCGAGCAGGAACCGCGGGTGGAACGTTGGTACTGCGCGTACCCCTTCAATTTTGTGAACATGACCGCGTGCGGCCGTGAGCGGCTTGCCGAGCAGGGCCCGACAGGTCGTGTCGCCCAAAAGCAGAAGGCGCTTCGGCTTCGCAAGCGAGATGTGGCGCCGCGCAATGTCCGCGCAGGCCTCAAGATCCTTGCCGGAAAGGCGTGTTCCGGGACTGTGGAAGCAGGACAGGCTGGCGACATAGGCTTGATCGCTGTCGAACCCGATGGCGGCGAGCATGCGTTCGGTGAGTTCCCAGGCCTGACCGGAGATGGCCTGGCCGGAAGCGACGTCCTCGGGCGTCGGCATGTCGGCAAGGAGCATGACCTCGGCTGCTTCGATGCCTCGCGGCAGAACGCGCCGTGCATTGCCCTGTGCGAGCGGCAGAGACGGAGTTTCGCCGAGCCAGCTCCGGAAGGCTGCGAGGCTCGCGGGGAACTCCTGGGGAACGGCGCGACTTTGCGCAGGCGGAATGACGTCCGCGGGAACTGTCGCGACGGCGCCCAGCCAGGCGCGCGGTTGCTCCTGTATTGCCACGTCGACCCCCGCCTCGATCCACCAGCCAAGAACGCTGGCAGCCTCGGCCGCAGTCAAGCGGTCGTGCTCCCCACCCATGGACTAATCCTCCACCAGCATTGACGGGGCGGTCAAGGAAAAGCAGGGCTATCGCGGGCAAGGCGCCCTGCCTGCGCGACGAGGGGAACGATGAGCGAACGCGAATCCATGGCCTATGACGTGGTGATCGTCGGCGCAGGGCCCGCCGGCCTGTCCGCAGCGATCCGTCTGAAGCAGCTTGCCGCCGAGGCTGGACGCGACGTCTCGGTCTGCATCCTGGAGAAAGGCAGCGAGGTCGGCGCGCACATTCTGTCGGGCGCAGTTGTCGATCCGAAAGCGCTAAACGAGCTCATTCCCGACTGGAAGGAGCGCGGAGCCCCGCTCAACGTGCCGGTGTCCGAGAACCATCACTGGGTGCTGACGAAAAGCGGCAAGTTCGGGATGCCGCATCTCCTGCTGCCGCCCTTCATGCGGAACAAGGGCACCTACACGCTGAGCCTCGGCAATCTCTGCCGGTGGCTGGCCGGGCAGGCCGAGGAGCTTGGCGTGGAGATATTCCCGGGCTTCCCCGCTGCCGAGTTGCTGTTCGACGAGGACGGGGCGGTGAAGGGCGTGGCAACCGGCGACATGGGCATCGCCCGCGACGGCTCGCATCGGCCCGACTTCCAGCCGGGCATGGAGCTCCATGCGAAATACACTTTCTTCGCGGAAGGTGCTCGCGGCTCTCTGACCAAGGAGCTCGTCCGGATGTTCGGTCTCCGCGATAAGTCCGGACCGCAGGTTTATGGCCTCGGGGTCAAGGAGTTGTGGGACGTTCCTGCCGAGATACATAAGCCTGGCCGGGTCATTCACAGTCAGGGCTGGCCGCTGACGGACGCCTGGGGCGGGGGTTTCCTCTACCATCAGGAGAACAACCAGGTCGCGCTCGGCTTCGTCGTGGCCCTCGACTATTCGAACCCCTACGTCTCGCCCTTCGAGGAATTTCAGCGTTGGAAGACGCACCCCGCTATTCGCGCCGAGATCCAAGGCGGCCGCCGGGTGTCCTATGGTGCCCGCGCGATCAATGAGGGCGGTTGGCAGGCCATTCCAGAGCTCGCCTTCCCGGGCGGAGCGCTGATCGGCTGCTCGGCGGGTTTCGTGAACGTGCCGCGAATCAAGGGTACGCACACCGCGATGAAGTCAGCCATGCTCGCCGCCGAGGCGGCTTTCGAAGCGCTGAAGAGCGATCGTGTAAACGACACCCTGGAAGCCTATCAGCCGGCCTTGCGTGCGAGCTGGGTCGACAAGGAGCTTCGACTGGTCCGCAATGCCCAGCCCGGGGTTGCGCATTTTGGGGGCACCCTAGGCACGCTCTATGCCGGCCTCGACATGTGGCTCGGGACGTTCGGGCTCCGGATGCCGTGGACGCTGAAGCACAAGGCGGACAGCACGACGCTCAAGCGCAAGGACCAGGTCCGGAAGATCGATTATCCCAAGCCGGACGGAGTCCTGACCTTCGACCGCCTCACGTCCGTGTTCCTGTCGAACACGAATCATGAGGAAGATCAGCCTGTTCACTTGACGCTAAAGGATGCAGGCGTACCCGTTGACGTCAATTTGGCGCTCTACGACGGGCCGGAGCAGCGCTATTGTCCGGCAGGCGTTTATGAGTTCGTCGAAGATGCGGACGGAAGGCCGCGACTGCAGATCAATGCCCAGAACTGCGTTCATTGCAAAACCTGCGACATCAAGGATCCGACCCAGAACATTAACTGGGTCACTCCTGAAGGCGGCGGAGGCCCGAATTACCCGAACATGTAAATTGCTCGCTTCGGTGGCCGCGATGGCCCTCGTTTTTCCTGCGACACCGGCCGCCGCTTCCAGGCCGTCGAATGCAGCCCGGACCTATCTCGAGGCGCGCGCTGCGGCGATCGAAGGTCATCACTCCCGCTCTGCGCAGCTGTTTGCCCAGCTCGTCGACAACAGTGCGGCCAATCGGTCGATCACCAAGGAGGCCTTGTCGCAGGCGATCAGCGCCGGTGACATGAAACTGGCCCTGCGGCTGGTTCGATCGCTTCCGGCGGCCGAGACACCGTTCGAAGCCCGACTGCTCCAGGTTGCCGATGCGCTTCGCTCGAATGACGGCGGCCGCGCCCTGGCTTTCATCCAGCAGGGCTCTGAAGCAGGGGACCTCGGGTTCGTGCGACCGTTCCTGCAGGCGTGGATCGCGGCGGATGCAAAGGATCAGGTGCGCGCCCTCGCAGCTCTCGACACGGTGACCTCCGGCAATTTGCTTGCCGCCCTGGTGCCCGAGCATCGGGCGCTCATCCTTCTCAAGTTCGGCCGTATCGCGGAGGCCCAGCCATTCGTCGACCAGGCGCTGAAGACGGGCCCCGGCCGCGAAGCACGCCTCCGCTTGGCTTTCGCCGATGCCTACCTCAGGGCCGGCGATAAAGCGCGAGCGAATTCGATGGTCCAGGGCCTGGCGACGGCCTCTGCCCGTGCCGGCGAGATGGTGCTGCAGGGCAAGGCGGGCGGTGTGGGCATCAACGACAGCCGCAGCGCTTTCTCGGAGCTTCTCGTCGTGCTTTCCGCAGAGCTGCACAGGCTGCGTAACGAGAGATTGCCCGTCGCTCTGTCGCAGGTCGCTCGCTATGTGTCGCCTCAGAACAGCACCGCATCGGTAATGTTGGGGCTGATGCTGAGCCGCCGCGACCGCGTCGACGATGCCATAGCGGCTTTGCGCAGCGTCCCGCCATCGGATCCCATGTCCTCGCAGGCCCGTGATGCGGAGGTGCGCGCTCTCAGCGATGCCGACCGGCAGGCCGAGGCCCTTCAGGTTGCCCAGCGTGCCGTTTCCTCCGGTGACCCGGCGGTTGGAGACTATGCCCGCCTCGGAGATGTGCTCGCCAGCCTGAAGCGTTATGAGGAAGCCGCCGCCGCATATGCTCGAGCGCTGCAGCTAATCGGCCCGAACGCCAGGCCGGAAGAGCGCTGGCCCTTGCTGCTGCTGCAGGCCAGTGCGCTTGAAGAAGCCAATCACTGGCTGCAGACGCGTCAGCTGCTGACGCAGGCGCTTGCGCTGGCACCCGATGAGCCGCTGATCCTCAACTTTCTCGGCTATGCGAAGCTCGAGCGCGGCGAGGACCTGGATTCGGCGGAGGCCATGATCCGCAAGGCCAGTGCACTTGCCCCGGATGATGCCTCAATCACGGATTCGCTCGGATGGGCCGTCTACAAGCGCGGGCGAACCCAGGAGGCGATCGAGATCCTCACTCGTGCCGCCAAGGGTGACCCGACCCAGGCGGAGATCCAAGAGCATCTGGGAGACGCTCTTTACAAGGCCGGTCATAAGTTCGAGGCGCGTTACGCCTGGTCCGCGGCGCTGGTGACCGCGGCGGACGAGGTAGCCGTCCGGCTGAAGGCGAAGATCGATACCGGGCTTTCGCCGGCCAGTGCCGCGCCCTGATGCAATTGACGGAACCGGCTCCGGCCAAGGTCAATCTTGCGCTCCATGTGCGCGGCAAGTTGCCGGACGGACGCCATCGTCTTGAGACGGTTTTCGCCTTCTGCACCGACGGAGATAGCCTTGCTGCCGAACAAGCGAATGAGCTGACGCTTCAGGTGATCGGCCCGTTCGCCGACGAGCTTGGCGACATTGGCGATGAGAATCTGGTCATGCGGGCGGCGGGCGCCTTGCGGGAGGCAGCCGGTGTGCGCGAGGGCGCCTTGCTCATCCTGACAAAGAAGCTGCCTATTGCCGCTGGTGTTGGCGGGGGGTCAGCCGATGCTGCCGCGGCGCTCCGGCTTTTGACGCGCATGTGGGGCGTGGACCCGTCGCATGCCGCGGCAGTCGCACCGGCCATCGGCGCAGATGTACCGGCGTGTCTGCTCAGCATGACCTCGCGGGGAGATGGAGCGGGGGATGAGCTCCAGCTCGTCGATGCGGGGGTCAGCAATATGCCGATCCTGCTCGTGAACCCGCGCGTTCAGCTTTCGACTCGCGAGGTCTTTGCCGGCTGGAATGGTGAAGACAAGGGGCCGCTCGGCGACTGGCGCGCTGGCCGGAACGACCTGGAAGCTGCCGCTGTGGAGCAGGTGCCGCTAATCGGCACCGTCCTTGCCTGGCTGGGGCTGCAACAAGGCTCGCAGTGCGTCCGGATGTCGGGCAGCGGGGCAACCTGTTTTGCCTTGTTCGAAAGCGAAGAGGCGCGCGACCGGGCCGAAGTCGCAGTTCCGCGCGAATGGTGGCGGCTCGCAAGCTTCCTGCGCTAAGGCGCGCGCGATGACCGGACGCCCTATCCTGACCACCGCAGCAATGGTCGCCGCAGAGCAGCGCGCCATCGATGCCGGCACGAGCGTCGAGAAGCTCATGGAACGGGCAGGGGCCGCACTTGCCGAAGCCGCCTATCGATACGCCGGAAAGATGCCCGCGCTCATCCTCGTCGGTCCAGGCAACAATGGCGGGGACGGCTATGTCGCGGCCCGTCACCTCGCGGATCGCGGCGTGAGTGTGCGGGTTGCCGCGCTGGCCGAACCTAGAAGCGAAGCTGCGAAATGGGCGAGGGGCGAATGGAAGGGGGTGGTCGAACCGCTTGACGAAACGACCGTGAGTTGTCCGATTCTGATCGATGCCTTATTCGGAACAGGCCTGAAGAAAGGCCTTGAACCATCAGTATCACAAAAACTTTCCGAGCTGGCAGGCCGTGCGAAAGTCAAAATCGCCTGTGACGTTCCAAGTGGCGTGGACAGCGATACCGGCGCGGAATTTAGCCCGGTGCCCGATTTTGATATGACCGTTACGTTCGGAGCGCTGAAGCCTGCGCATCTGCTCGCGCCGGCCATGCACAAATGCGGTCGGGTTGTGACCGCGGACATCGGCACCGGCGCGACAAGCCAGTGGCACGAGATTTCCGCTCCTCAACTCCCGGCGCTAGATCCCGGCGGCCACAAATTCTCGCGCGGTCTTGTTCATGTGCTGGCCGGCAAGATGCCCGGCGCGATTGCATTGGCAGCCAAGGCGGCAGCGCGCACCGGCGCGGGCTATGTCCGCGTCAGCACTTCGCGAAGCATCGACGGGCTTCCGGCCGCGATCGTGCAGACCGACACGGCTGAGATTAATGACGAGCGCATCGGCTGCCTTCTGGTCGGGCCGGGCATGGGCGAAATCCCGCAAGTCCTCACGCTCGCGCTTACATCCCGTGCGCCGAAGGTCATCGACGCGGATGCGATTTCGCAGCTCGGTGAGCCGGAGCGGCTTCGCGGGCAAAGTGCCGTCCTCACGCCGCACGAAGGCGAGTTCGAGCGCCTTTTCGGCAAGCTGGAGGGATCGAAGGCTGACAGGGCCCTCGAGGCAGCGCGGTGGTCGGGGGCGGTGATTGTCTATAAAGGGCCGGACACGCTCATCGCAGGTCCTGACGGTCGCCTCGGTTTCGCGCTGGTTGCGCCGGCCTGGCTGGCGTCGGCAGGTACGGGCGATGTGCTTGCGGGAATGATCGCTGCGCTTCGGGCGCGGGGGCTTGCCGGCTTTGAGGCAGCCTGTGCCGCCGTCTGGCTCCACGGGCGAGCTGCGGAGATTGCCGGCCCTTCGATGATCGCTGACGATCTGGTTGCAGCAATTCCGCAGACCCTCGCGCTCCTTGATGGCTGAGGAGGTCGTCCGCATTGCCGCACGCGGTGACGGCGTCACCGCGACCGGTAAACATGTGCCCTTCGGAGTGCCCGGCGACACGCTGCTCGACGACGGAACGCTCGTCGATGGGCCGCACCACCAGGTGCCGCCATGCCGTCACTTTCCGGAATGCGGAGGCTGCCAGCTCCAGCATGTCGATGATGAGGCCTATCGGGGCTACCTCATCTCGCGCGTTGCGTCGGCGCTCGACCAGCACGGGCTAGAGACCGAGATCCGAGACCCGCATCTTTCGCCGCCGAACAGCCGCCGCAGGGCCAGCCTGCGTGCGCTTAAAGTCGGGAAGAGCGCAGTCCTCGGCTTCAACGCAGCCAAGTCGCACCGCATCGTCGACATGCGTGAAAACCATATCCTCCGGCCCGAGCTCCTCAGCCTTGTGGCGCCGTTACGGGAGCTTTTGAGCGGGCTCCAGCAGCCGCGCAGGACCGCCGAGGTGCAGCTGACGGTTGCCGGCCAGGGCGTCGACCTTTCGCTGACAGGTATCCAACCCAGAGGCTTCGAGGCGATGGAAGCGCTGATCGCCTTCTGCGAGCGCAACGGGCTTGCCCGGCTTTCGATCGACCAGGGTCTCGGTCCCGAGACGCTCTACGAGCCCGTTCCGGCGACGATCACCTTGTCCGGCGTTCCAGTGACTTTCCCCATCGGCGGTTTTCTGCAGGCGACTGAGGATGGGGAGGCCGCGCTAATTGCATGCGTCCGTGAGGCAGTGGGCGATTCCGGCAGGATCGCGGACCTTTTCGCCGGCCTTGGCACGTTCGCTTTGGCGCTTTCCGGGAAGATCTACGCGGCCGAGGCGTCGCGTGACGCGGTTCTGGCGCTCAAGCGGGCAGCGCCGAAGGTCGCCGTAGAACATCGCGACCTCTACCGGCGGCCGCTCGACGTTACCGAACTGGGCAATTTCGACGCCGTTGTTCTCGATCCTCCGCGGGCCGGGGCGGAAGAGCAGGCGAAAGCGCTAGCGGCATCACAGGCACGCAAGATTGCTTATGTCAGCTGCAACCCTGCCACCTTCGCCCGCGACGCGAGGCTGCTCGCCGATGGCGGCTACAAGCTCGAGTGGGTGCGGCCGGTCGGCCAGTTCCGCTGGTCGACCCATGCC
>Ga0207682_10000388_pt1 | contig 20269 bp, 20 predicted proteins | sample KBSM63metaG_FD_184332 | JGI IMG/M metagenome (GOLD analysis project Ga0207682, IMG submission 184332) | Miscanthus rhizosphere microbial communities from Kellogg Biological Station, Michigan, USA - KBS M6-3 metaG (SPAdes) (version 2) | ecosystem: Host-associated > Plants > Roots > Rhizosphere >... | reverse complement strand
CTGAAAATTCCCCCGCAGCAAACTGTCAAGACGCTGGTTTATCGCGGCACTGACGGGCTCGTCGCATTGTTGCTGCGCGGCGATCACATGCTGAACGAAATCAAGGCCGCGAAATTGCCAGCGCTGCAGTCGCCGTTACAGCCCGCGACCGAGGCCGACGTGCGCGCGGTATTCGGCGCGGGATTCGGCTCGCTCGGCCCGCTGAATGTGAAACACCCGGCAGGACTCACGGTAATCGTTGACCGTTCGGCAGCCACCGCCAGCGACTTTGCCGCTGGCGCCAACGTCGACGGCCAGCACTACACCAACGTCAACTGGGGTCGCGATCTGCCCGAGCCTGCGCTGGTTGCCGATATCCGCAACATTGTCGCCGGCGACCCGAGTCCCGACGGCAAAGGCACGCTCGACATCTGCCGCGGCATCGAAGTCGGGCATATTTTCCAGTTGCGCACGAAATATTCGTCCGTCTTAAAGTGCACGTTTCTCGACGAAACGGGAAAGCAGCAGCCGATGGAAATGGGGTGCTATGGGATCGGCATCACGCGCATCGTCGCGGCCGCGATCGAGCAGAACCACGACGAGCGCGGCATCATATGGCCCGCTTCGATTGCGCCGTTTGCGCTGGCGATTGTGCCGATCGGCATGCGCAAGAGTGCGGCGGTTAAAGAAGCCGCGGAAAAACTTTATTCCGACCTCACTGCCGCCGGCGTTGACGTGCTGTTAGACGACCGCGACGAGCGCCCCGGTGTGATGTTCGCCGACATGGAATTGATCGGCATCCCGCATCGCGTCGTGATCGGCGAGCGCAGCCTGAAGCAGGGCCAGATCGAATACCAGGGACGGCGCGACGCCGCCGCCCAGCCGCTCGCACTGGCCGACGCCGTTGCCGGGATCAAATCCAGACTATGCGCAGGCTGATCGCCGCCGCGTGCTGTGCCACGCTGACGGGGACCGCGTGGGCCGGCGCGCAAAAATACGAGGACCTCACGGCGAGCGTGCGCGCCGGCCTGCATAAGCAGGTGAGCGACCAGGCCGCGCCCTTTCTCGCGTTCGACACCGTGGATGAAGCGCGCGCGTGGCTCGACGCCATGTCGAAAAAGCTCGAGCGGCGCATCCCCGACCGCCACACGCGCGAAGAGTTTCTGGTGACGGTGCATTACGAAGCGAAGCGCGCGGGGCTCGACCCGCAACTGGTGCTGGGCCTCATCCAGGTAGAAAGTAATTTCCGCAAGCACGCGGTTTCCAGCGCGGGCGCGCGCGGCTATATGCAGGTGATGCCGTTCTGGATAAAGCTTTCGGAAAACACGCAGGACAATCTCTTCAACCTGCGCACTAACCTGCGCTACGGCTGCTGGATATTGCGCCGCTACCTCGACATCGAGCGCGGCGATTATTTCCGCGCGCTCGGCCGCTACAACGGCAGCCTGGGCCAGGCCGATTATCCGAACGCCGTAGTGCGCGCGTGGATCACCAACTGGAAATACCCGGTGCGTACGCCGTCTACCGCGTCCGCCGGCGCGATCACACCGCAGTAAGCCGTGCGGGCGCACCGGCGGCAGCGCCGGGTTCGGTTTGCGTAAAGAACTGCTCGAGCGACATCTGCAAATGGCCGCCGATGCGCGTCGACAGCTCGTAGACCAGCGAATCGAGCTCGGCGCTCCCATGGCGCGCCGGCACGTGCGCGGCGGGATTGAACACAAACAAGCGGTAGATATCGTCGACCTTGATCGCGACCGCGTCGCGGGAAAGCAGCCAGCCGTCGGCACCCGAGCGCGCGATCCAGCCGGCGCCCGACAAGATGGCGAGAATTTTTTCCAGGTGATCAATCCGCACCTTGACGGCGGGATGCAGGCTCGACATCGCGACCACTGCGCCGGTGCGGTGCGCGCGCCACAACACTTTCAATACCTGCAAGGCATCGAAAAAATCGCTGCCGGGGACCGGCTCCGCCTGGCCGGCGCGCTCGCGCCATTCGGGCAGCAGCGCGGCGAGCACGGCACCACCGATGACGATCAGCCACGACAGGTAGATCCACAGCAGAAATACGGGTATTGCGGCAAACGCGCCATACACGAGCTCATAGCTCGCGAAATGCGCGACGTAAAAACTGAAGCCCTGCTTCATCGCTTCCAGGCAGATGCCGGCCGACAGCCCGCCGACCAGCGCGTCGCGCTTCAGCACGCGACGGTTGGGCACGGTCCAGTAAAGCAGCGCGAGCGCAACCGCCGTCAGCGCGAGTGAAGTGAAGCGGAACATCAGAAGACCGACGCCGGGCGGATTGTCGATCAGCCCGAGCGACAGCCGGATCATGTACGAAGTGAGCGACAGGCTCGCGCCGACGAACAACGGGCCCACGGTCAGCACCATCCAGTAAACCAGGATGCGCTGAAGCAGGTTGCGCGGGCGCGAGGCGCGCCAGATGTGGTTGAACGCCGTATCGATGGTAACCATCAGCATCACGGCCGTGAGGGCGACGAAGGCGATGCCAACCGCGGTCAACTGCGACGCGTTTTCGGAAAATTGCGCGGCATACGTCGTGATCGAGGCGAGCGATTGCGGCACGATGTTGTTGACCAGAAACCGCTGCAGATGATGGATCCATGACTCGAACACCGGGAATGCGGACACGACCGTCAGCGCCACGGTGATGATAGGCACCAGCGCCAGCAGCGTGGTGAAAGTCAGGCTGCTCGCAATCTGGATGCACCGGTCCTCGACAAAGCGGCGGCAGAAGATGCGCACGAGGTCGGTGAGAGGAGCGCTTTTTATTTCCATGTCGGCAGTCGCTTGAAGGTGCTCCTATATAATACGCGTCAACGCCAGCGGCCGGTCCGATGAAAGAAATCCTCGTCCTCTACTACAGCCGTTACGGCAGCGTGCGGCAAATGGCGCAATTCGTCGCGCGCGGCATCGAGGAGATTGCCGGCGCGCGCGCGCGTGTGCGCACAGTGCCCGCGGTGTCGACCGTATGCGAAGCCGTCGCGCCGGTGGTGCCCGATGCGGGCGCACCTTATGTTGAATTGAAGGACCTCGAAGAATGCGCCGGCATTGCATTGGGATCGCCGACGCGGTTCGGCAACATGGCGGCGCCGCTCAAATATTTTCTGGATACGACTTCGGCGTTGTGGCTGAGCGGGGTGCTCAGCGGCAAGCCCGCGGCGGTTTTCACCTCGACTAGCAGCCTGCACGGCGGCCAGGAAACTACGCTGCTGTCGATGACGCTGCCGCTCTGGCATCACGGCATGATCATGGTGGGCCTGCCGTATACCGAGCCGGAACTGCTTTCAACGACGACGGGCGGCACGCCGTACGGCGCCAGCCACGTCGCCGGCGCGGCGAGCGACCGCGCGGTTAGCGACGAGGAAAAAAGACTGTGCATCGCACTCGGCCGGCGGCTCGCGACGGTCGCGCTCAAGCTCGCGACATGAGCGCGGGTGACGACGCGCGGCGCTATCTGCGCCGGTTTCGGCACGGCGTGCTGTCGACGCTGTCCAAGAAATTCGCGGGCTATCCTTTCGGCTCCGTGGTTCCCTGCGTTACCGACCACGCCGCGCGGCCGGTCATTTTGATAAGCGGGCTTGCCGAGCACACCAAGAATATCGCCGCCGATGCGCGCGTAAGCCTGCTCGTGCGCGATGCGGACCTCGATCCGCAGGAAGGCGCCCGGCTGACGTTGATCGGCGACGCGCGGCCGGCCGGCGCAGACGGCAGCGCCCTCCAAACGCGTTACTTGAGATTTTTTCCGGCGGCTGAACGGCTGCTGGCGCTGGGCGATTTTGCGTTCTTCCACGTCGAGCCGGTGACGCTGCGTTACATCGGCGGCTTTGGCGCGATCCACTGGATCACCGCTGCGAGCTACGCGCCGCCGGCCAACACGCTCGGCGCAATCGAAGACGACATCATCGCGCACATGAACGCCGACCACGCGGCGGCGCTGCGCGACTATTGTCGCCACGCCGGGCGCCAAGAACCCGCGTCGATCAGCATGGTCGGCATCGATTGCGATGGCTTCGATGTGCGCGCGGACGCAGAATTGCTGCGCTTCGATTTTGCGCAACCCGTCGTCGACGCACTGACGGCGCGCGCCGCATTGGCTGCGCTGGCGGTTCAGGCGCGCGGCTGATGCGCAGCACGACGGCGCCGTATTATGTCAGCGTCATCAGCCTCATCGCGCTCATATTTCTCGGGCTGGCATGGGAATTGGCGCTGGCGCCCGTCCGTCCCGGCGGCTCGCTGCTCGCGTTGAAAATCCTGCCGCTGCTTGCGCCGCTGTTCGGCATACTGCGCGGCAAGATATACACGTATCAATGGACTTCGATGCTGGTCCTTGCCTACTTTTGCGAAGGCGCGGTGCGTGCGTGGTCCGACCGCGGGCTTTCGGCCCAACTGGCCCTTGCGGAAGCCGGGTTGGCGGTCGTTTGTTTCATTGCGTGCATCGCTTTCGTGCGCGCAGCACGCCGCTGCGTTTGACGTGGCACGGCCCCGCCTGGGGCCTACGGTGCTATCCTTCTCGTTTCGCACCCCTAACTTTCAGGGAATCCGCCATGCCGCTCATCGCCATGACCCGTGAAATGGGTTCGCTCGGCAAGGACGTCGCCAGCGAGCTCGCGGCCCGCCTCGGCAAGCCGGTCGTGCACCATGAAATCATCGACCATCTCGCCAACAAAATGCGCCTGCGCAAAAGCCATGTCGTAAGGTTTCTCGACGGCAAGGCCAATATCTGGGAGCGCCTCACGACCGACAAAACCAGTTTGTCGATCTACACGGCCGACGAGACCATCGCGCTCGCCGAGTCCGCATCGGTCTCAGTAATCCGCGGCTGGGGTTCGGCCCATCTGCTGCGGCCAATTCGGCACGTGATCTGCGTGCGGGTGTGCGCACCGATGAAAGTACGCGTGCAGCGCATGATGGCGCGGTTGAATTCGGACGACGAGGCCTTCATCGCCAACGAAATCAAGCTCTCCGAGGAAGCGCACGCCGCGATCACGCGCCGTCACTTCGGCGTCAACTGGCAGGATCCGGAAGAATACGATCTGGTGCTCAATACCGAGCGCGTGTCGATCGACGAGTGCGCCGACGAGGTAATGGCACTGGTCAAGAATCCCGCCTTCCAGGAGTCTCCGGATTCCCTCCAAAAGCTCGCGAACCTCGCGCTGGAAACCCATGTGCGCGCCGCGTTGCGCGCCGACGCTCGCACCGAAAAAATGCAGATAGCGATCACCGCGGACCAAGGTGTCGTTACGCTCGCCGGCATCGTCGACCGCAGCAGCGAACCCGTACATGCGTCAGAAGTGGTGGCCGCGCTGCCGCGCGTCAAGGAAATCAAAAACGAGCTCAGGATGGCGACGGCCTCGCGGGTTAAGCTGGACAGCTAAAAAAAGCGCCGGCTTAAAAAAAAGGGCGCCCGGGGCGCCCTTTTTATTTGATCGACTGCGGTGCGACGACTATAGCTGCGGATTCAGGCGCTCCAGCTTCGAATGCAGCTTGTTCAACGCGTTGATATAGGCCTTGGCTGAAGCGACCACGATGTCGGTGTCCGCGCCCTGCCCGTTGACTATGCGGCCGGATTTCGACAGCCGCACCGTCACCTCGCCCTGCGAATCGGTGCCGCTCGTGATGTTGTTGACCGAATACAGCAGCAACTCCGCACCGCTGTTGACGAGACTCTCGATTGCCTTGAACGACGCATCGACCGGCCCGCTGCCGCTCGCCTGGGCCGGGCGCTCTTTGCCGTCCTCCGACAAAACGACTTTGGCATATGGCGATTCGCCGGTTTCGGAATGCGCGGTCAACGCCACCAGGTGATAGTACTCGTTCTCGACTTGCTCGAGATTTTCTTCCGTGATCAGCGCCTGCAAATCCTCGTCGAATATCTCGCGCTTCTTGTCGGCGAGCGTCTTGAACCGCGTGAATGCCGCGTTGAACGCTTCCTCCGACGGCAGTTCGATGCCGATTTCCTGCAGGCGCGACTTGAACGCGTTGCGTCCGGACAGCTTGCCGAGCGTCAACCGGTTGGTGGTCCAGCCGACGGTTTCGGCGCTCATGATCTCGTAGGTTTCGCGGTGCTTCAGCACGCCGTCCTGATGGATGCCGGATTCGTGCGCGAACGCGTTGGCGCCGACGATCGCCTTGTTGGGCTGCACCGGATAGCCGGTGATGCCCGAAACGAGTTTCGATGCCGGCACGATTTGCGTTGCGTCGATGCCCGTGTCGCACGCAAAAACATCCTGGCGTGTGCGCACCGCCATCACGATTTCTTCGAGCGACGCGTTGCCCGCGCGCTCTCCCAGGCCGTTGATAGTGCACTCGACCTGGCGCGCGCCGTTCAATACCGCGGACAGCGAATTGGCAACCGCCAACCCGAGATCGTTGTGACAGTGCACCGACCACACGGCCTTGTCCGAATTCGGAATGCGCTCGCGCAATTGGCGGATCAATCCGCCGAAGTGCTCGGGCAGCGTGTAGCCGACCGTATCGGGCACATTGATCGTCGTCGCGCCGGCAGCGATCACCTGTTCCAGTATGCGGCACAAAAAGTCGATGTCGGAGCGGCCTGCGTCTTCAGGAGAAAATTCGACGTCACGCGTGTACTCGCGCGCCCACTTGACTGCGCGCACCGCCTGCTCGATCACCTGCGACGGCTCCATGCGCAGCTTCTTTTCCATGTGGATGGGGCTTGTCGCGATAAACGTGTGCACGCGCGGCGATTTGGCGCCTCTGACCGCTTCGCCGCAGCGCCGGACATCCTTTTCGTTGGCGCGCGCAAGTCCGCATACGGTGCTGTCGCGCACCGCAGCCGCCACGGCCTTGACCGATTCGAAATCGCCGTCGCTCGCCGCCGGAAATCCGGCTTCGATGATGTCGACGCGCATACGCTCGAGCTGACGCGCGATGCGGAGCTTCTCTTCTTTCGTCATCGCGGCGCCCGGGCTTTGCTCGCCGTCGCGCATGGTGGTGTCGAATATGATCAGTTTTTCTTTGCTCATGGGCTTCTCCAGTCGGCCCGCGCCAGGCACCGGGCGCGCGCGCAAATATCGTTATCAACCCGGGCTAAGTTCCCCGGCCGCACTGCGTAATCGAATTTAGGTTGGAGTATTTAGCGCGCGACGCGCAGCAGCAGGCCGGCCAGCAGGGGGCTGGCGAGAAGGAGCAACATCATGGCCTGGTGCGTGGAACTCATGGTCGCAAAATATAAAGGGTTTTGCCGGGGCTGGCAAGTAGGGTGCCGCAGGGTATCTGTCGTCAGGATAACGGCGCGGCAGGCGGTTTGGCCGCGCTTTTACGGCGCGCGAAGTCGAGCACGGCCAGCACATAGCCCGAGAGCGCATAGCATACGAACAGGATGAACATCATTTCGGGCAGCGTGCTCGAAACCGCGACCAGCGCGACCACGGCCAGCGCGATCGCCACCACCACGGGGAACGACACGCTTTTGCGCGGATTGATGTCCTTGCCGCTGTAATACTTGAAATTGCTGACCATCGTCAGCCCGGCGAACATCGTGAGCACCCACGCCAGCCATTTAACGTCGGCGCCGCCGATCTGGTGCTCGTTTAGCGCCCACACCAGTCCGGCGACGACGCACGCCGCGGCGGGGCTCGGCAGGCCCTGGAAGTAGCGCTTGTCGGCAACTTCGAGCTGGGTGTTGAAGCGCGCGAGCCGCAAGGCCGCGCACGCGCAATAGATGAATGCGGCAATCCAGCCGAGTTTTGTCGTAACCCACGCGCCCAGCATCGGAATGTTTTGCGCGCTGGAGAAATCCTTGAGCGCCCACACGTAAATGACCAATGCCGGCGCGACGCCGAATGAAACCATGTCGGAAAGACTGTCGTATTCGGCGCCGAACGCGCTTTGCGTGTGGGTGAAGCGCGCCACGCGGCCGTCGAGGCCGTCAAACACCAGGGCGACGAATATCGCGAGCGCCGATTGCTCGAACCGCCCGTTCATTGCCTGCACGATCGAAAAAAAGCCGGCAAACAGCGCGACCGTCGTGAACAGGTTGGGCAGCCAGTAAATGCCGCGGCGCCGGATCCTGCCGCCTTTGCCGAGCCATTTATTGCGGGGTTCGTAGGGCATTGCTCACGCCAGCTCGGCAAGGATCGTGGCGCTCGCATAAACCTTGTCGCCGACCGCCACCTTGGGCGTCGCCGTCGTCGGCAAATAGACATCGACGCGCGACCCGAAGCGGATGAAGCCGTAGCGCTGCCCGCGCGCGACGTTGTCGCCGGCCTTCACGTAACACAAAATACGGCGCGCGATCAGTCCCGCTACCTGCACGCACGTAATGTCGGTGCCGTCCGCCATCTTGATCCACAGCGCGTTGCGCTCGTTCTCGAGCGATGCCTTGGATAGCGACGCGTTGACGAACAAGCCCGCGTGGTACCAGATTTCGCGCACGATGCCGTCGACCGGACTGCGGTTCGAATGCACGTTGAACACGTTCATGAACACGCTGACCTTGATCGCCTCGCGCCGCAGATAAGGATCGTTGGTCCGCTCTACCGTGACGACCTGGCCGTCGGCGGGCACCAGCACGGCGCGCGCAGCGGTCGGAATCGGCCGCGGGGGATCGCGAAAAAACTGCAGAATGAAAAATGCGACCAGCCAGAAAAAAATCGACCACAGCCAGCCGGCCGCAATTGTCACAGCGAGCGCGAGCGCAAAACTCCCGGCGACGAAGGGCCAGCCTTCGCGGGCGATGATCGGATGAGGATAGTTGCTCATAGGATCGAGGACTGAGGATTGGGGACTGAGCGCCACTGCGCCCGCGCGCACTGCGCGCCAGATTTCCCCTCGATCCTCAATCCTCGCTCCTCGATCCTGGCTCCATGAGTCTAGTTCTTGCTCTGGTCTACGAGCTTGTTCTTCTTGATCCAGGGCATCATGTCGCGCAGCTTGCCGCCGACGATTTCGATCTGGTGCTGGCGGCCGATCCGGCGCATCGCGTTCAGCTTGGTCGCGCCGGTCTGGTTCTCGAGCAGGAATTCCTGGGCATAGGCGCCGGTCTGGATTTCCTTCAGGATCTTGCGCATTTCGTTCTTGGTTTCTTCGGTGATGATACGCGGTCCACGCGTAAAGTCGCCGTACTCGGCGTTGTTCGAAATCGAATAACGCATGTTGGCGATGCCGCCCTCGTACATGAGGTCGACGATCAGCTTCAGTTCATGCAGGCACTCGAAATACGCCATCTCCGGCGCGTAGCCGGCCTCGGTCAATACTTCGAAACCTGCCTGCACCAGCGCGGTCGCGCCGCCGCACAGGACGGTCTGCTCGCCGAAGAGATCGGTCTCGGTCTCTTCCTTGAACGTGGTCTCGATCACGCCGGCCTTGCCGCCGCCGATCGCCGCCGCATACGACAGCGCCATGTCGCGCGCTTTTTTGGAAGGATTCTGGTGAATCGCGATCAGCATCGGCACGCCGCCGCCCTGCGCGTAAGTCCCGCGCACGGTATGGCCGGGCGCTTTCGGCGCCACCATCACGACGTCCAGGTCCGCGCGCGGCACCACCTGCCCGTAATGGATGTTGAACCCGTGCGCGAACGCGAGGGTCGCGCCTTTTTTGATATTCCCGGCGACATCTTCCCGGTAGACTTTCGCGATATGCTCGTCGGGCATCAGCATCATGACGAAATCGGCGCCCTTGATCGCTTCGGCGACCTCCTTGACGTTGAGACCGGCTTTTTTGGCCTTGTCCCACGACGCGCCATCGCGGCGCAACCCGACCGTCACCTTGATGCCGGAATCGTGCAGGTTGAGCGAATGCGCGTGGCCCTGCGAGCCGTAGCCGACGATGGTGACTTTTTTGCCTTTGATCAGCGAAAGATCGGCGTCTTTATCGTAATAGACTTTCATGGTTTCCTCTTTGACAAACGAGAGACGCCAGGCGCGGGATGAAAGGCGTAAGTCCGGAGGTCCTGCCCCTCCCCGCCCGCTTCTGACTGCTCACTGGATCCGTAATATGCGGTCGCCGCGCCCGATCCCCGATGCGCCGGTGCGCACGGTTTCCAGAATGGCGCTGCGATCGATCGCGCTCAAGAACGCGTCGAGCTTCGAGCCGGTGCCGGTCAACTCGATCGTGTAATCCTTTTCGGTGGCATCGATGATGCGCCCGCGGTAGATGTCCGCCATGCGCTTCATCTCCTCGCGGTCTTTGCCCACGGCGCGCACCTTGACCAGCATCAGCTCGCGCTCGATGTGGTCGCCATCCGACAGATCGATGACTTTCACCACTTCGATCAGCTTGTTCAGCTGCTTGTTGATCTGCTCGATCACTTCATCCGAGCCCGCGGTCACGATGGTCATGCGCGAGAGCGTCACGTCTTCGGTCGGCGCGACCGTCAGCGTTTCGATGTTGTAGCCGCGCGCCGAGAAAAGACCCACCACGCGCGACAGCGCGCCGGGTTCGTTTTCGAGCAGCACGGAAATGATATGTCGCATCGCCGCGCTCCCTTAGAGGTCTTCCGAACCGAGCAGCATCTCGGAGAGGCCCTTGCCCGCCTTCACCATCGGCCACACGTTCTCGGTCTGGTCGGTGATGAAGTCCATGAACACCAGGCGGTCTTTGAGCTTCAACGCTTCTTTCAACGCCGGCTCGACGTCGGTGGGCTTGTCGATCAGCATGCCCACGTGGCCGTACGCTTCGGCTAGCTTCACGAAGTCCGGCAGCGCGTCCATGTACGACTCGGAATAGCGGCTCGAGTAGTCGACCTGCTGCCACTGGCGCACCATGCCGAGATAGCGGTTGTTCAAATTGATAATCTTGATCGGCAGGTGATACTGCTTGCAGGTCGACAATTCCTGGATGCACATCTGGATGCTGCCCTCGCCGGTGATGCAGGCCACGGTCGACTTCGGGTTGGCAAGCCGCACACCCATCGCAGCCGGCAGGCCGAAACCCATGGTGCCCAGGCCGCCTGAATTGATCCAGCGCCGCGGCTTGTCGAACTTGTAGAACTGCGCGGCCCACATCTGGTGCTGGCCGACGTCGGACGTCACGAAGGCGTCGCCTTTGGTGAGCTCGTGCAACTTCTCGATCACGTACTGCGGCTTGATAATCTTGGTTGTTTGCGCGTATTTTAGGCAATCGCGCGCGCGCCACAAATCGACCTGCTTCCACCACGCTTTGAGCGCGGCAGCGTCGGGCTTTTCCTTCGATGCCTGCAATTGCTTGGTGAGCTCCTGCAGCACCGGCTTCACGTCGCCGACGATCGGCACGTCGACCTTCACGCGCTTCGAGATCGACGACGGATCGACGTCGATATGGATGATGGTGCGCGGCTCCTCGAAAAAATGCTTGGGATTGCCGATCACGCGGTCGTCGAAGCGCGCGCCGATCGCGAGCAGCACGTCGCAGTGCTGCATGGCCATGTTGGCTTCGTACGTGCCGTGCATGCCGAGCATGCCGACAAATTGCTTGTCGCTCGCGGGATAGCCGCCTAACCCCATCAGCGTGTTGGTGCACGGAAAGCCGAGGTGCCGAACGAGCTGCGCGAGTTCCGGCGCCGCATTGCCGAGCACGACGCCGCCGCCCGTGTAGATCATCGGCCGCTTGGCGCGCAGCAACAACTGCAGCGCCTTCTTGATCTGACCGGCGTGACCTTTCACTACCGGGTTATACGAGCGCATGCTGACCGACTTCGGATAGTCGAACTCCGCTTTCGCCGACGGATGCGTAATGTCCTTGGGAATGTCGACCACGACGGGACCCGGGCGTCCGGTGCCCGCGATGTAAAAAGCCTTCTTCATGGTGGCCGCGATATCTTTGACGTCCTTGATCAGAAAGTTGTGCTTTACACACGGTCGCGTGATCCCGACGGTATCGCATTCCTGAAAGGCGTCCTGACCGATCGCATGGGTCGGCACCTGGCCGGTAATGATGACCATGGGGATCGAATCCATATAGGCGGTCGCAATGCCCGTGATTGCATTGGTTACGCCGGGACCCGAGGTGACCAGCGCGACGCCGATTTTTTCCGTCGAGCGCGAATAGCCGTCAGCCGCGTGGACAGCACCCTGTTCGTGGCGCACCAGGATGTGCTTGACCTTGCTCTGCTTGAACAATTCGTCGTAGAGATGCAGGACTGCGCCGCCCGGATAACCGAACACGTAATCGACGCCTTCTTCCTGCAAACACCGCACCACGATCTCGGCGCCGTTCAATTCCATAGCTCGACCTTGTTGAACCCAAGAAAAACACAGAACCGCGAACAATACCGCCCGCCCCGGCTTTGGTCAAGCTAAATATCTGATTAAACAGCATGATACCGCTGACTATGCGACGGCTGAGACGCGTCAACTTGCAGCGACTAGGCGTTTTGTTAAGATGCTGCGGATAATTCAGCGCGCATGGCCGAACTGCGTAACCGCCGCCAAGAGCGGTGCGCTAATCGGGGGCAATCATTTGCGTGCCCGATGCGAAACGTGAAACATAACAAGTGATGCGCCGGCGTTGAGCGGTGCCGTCACAGAGGCGGACTCCACTGGCCACCCGCAAGGAACTTGCCGATTTTCTAGCCGCCGTCGAACGCCGCGCATACAAGCAGGCGTTTTTCGCGGCGCGCGACGAGCAGGTCGCGCTCGACGCCGTGCAGGACGCGATGATGAAGTTGTCGGAAAAGTATGCGGCGCGACCGATCACGGAGCTGCCGATGTTGTTCCAGCGCATACTGCAGAACACGATACGCGATTATTTCCGGCGCCAGAAAGTGCGCTCGCTGTGGACGACGCAGGTTTCGTCGCTCTCGAGCGGTGACGAAGGCGACGATCACGATCCGCTGGAAACTTTGGAGGTGCAATCCAACTCCAACCCGCAGGGCGCGCCGTCCGACCAGTTGCAGCAAACCCAAACGCTTGAAATCATTGAAAAAGCACTCCAGAAACTACCGCACCGTCAACGCCAGGCCTTCCTGCTGCGTTATTGGGAAGAATTGGACGTGGCAGAAGCTGCGGCGGTCATGGGCTGCTCGGAGGGAAGCGTGAAAACTCACTGCTCCCGGGCGACCCATGCTTTGGCAGAGCTGCTGAAAGATAAGGGAGTTTCGCTATGAACGAGCAAGAGCTGGCAGGCCGGATCGTTCGCCACCTCAATGCGGGGCTGGGGACGATCAAGCAGGGCACGTCATATCAGCTGCAGTCGGCGCGCCAGGCTGCGCTCGACCGCTATCGTGAAGCGCCGCAGCCCGTGTTCGGTCTCGCGTGGGCCGGCGACGTTGCATTTCGGATCTCCCACAGCCGCCATTTCAACGCGCATAACATGCTGGCGTTGGGCCTGCTCGTGTTGAGCCTGCTCGGTGTGACTTACTGGCAGCTCGTGATACAGGCCAATGACATTGCCGAAATTGACGTGAGTCTGTTGACCGACGATCTGCCCATCAATGCCTATCTCGACAACAACTTCGAAGCATGGTTAAAGCGCTCGTCGCAATAGCATTCGGCTTAAGCCTCGTCGCCCCGGTAGTCACCGCCGCCCCCGCCCAGCCCAAAGCAGCCGTTCAGCCCAAGCCAGCCAAGCCCGACTGGTCCGAGCTGACCCCCGCGCAGCAGTCCGTGCTCGCGCCGCTGCAGGACGACTGGAAGGAAATCGATACCCTGCGCCGCACCAAATGGGTGAAGGTTGCGAATGCCTATCCGAAAATGAAACCCGAACAGCAGCAGCGTTTGCAGGCGCAGATGAAGGAATGGGCGACGCTCACGCCCGAGCAACGCCGCGTCGCACGCGAGAATTTCAAGACCATCAAAAAACTGCCGCCCGAAAAACGCAAACAGGTCAAAGCACAGTGGCAGGAATACCAGCAGTCGCTTGTTGCGAAGCCTGAGCCTGCGGGCGACGCAGTCGTCCCCACGACGACTCCGCAGTAAGCCTCCCCTTCTCGCTTGAACGACCACCCGGCGCCCGCCGCTGCAACTCTGGCGCGCCGACTGGGCAGCGCGTCCTATGAAATTGTGCTGCTGGCGGCCATCGTCTTCGCAGCCGGCTGGATATTCCTCACCATCGAGCAACTGCTGCCTCGCGCAGCCGCGCGGCCGCTTTTGCAGCTCTATCTGCTGGGCGTTTGCGCCGTTTATTTTATCTACTGCTGGACGCATGGCGGACAAACGCTGCCCATGAAGACGTGGCGAATACGCGTCGTCACGCGTTCCGGCGGGGCGCTGTCGCCGAGCCGCGCTGCGTTGCGCTACATGCTGGCGATTGCGAGTATTGCGCTGGGTGGCGGCGGATACTGGTGGGCGCTATTCGACCGCGACGGGCAGTTTCTGCACGACCGGCTGGCCGGCACAAGGCTAGTGATGAATCCAGAATGATGAATGTGGAATAAAAAACTTTTTCATTTTGCATTCATCACTTACCACTCCGCATTACCTTCTCTCCCCCCACCACATCATGATCACCGCGAGGCTCAAGAACATCAGCGTCGGCAGAATCGCGCTCCAGAACGGCGGCCAGTCGCGCAACAAGCCGAGGAAAGTGAATAACCGACCGAGCATCCAGAAACCAATGCCGAGCATGATCCCGGCGAATACTTTGCCGCCCACCCCGCCCGCGCGCTGCTGGTAATACGCGAAAGGCAGCGCCAGCACCATCATCACGAGCACCGCGAACGGATAAATCAGCTTGTTCCAGAACGCGATTTCGTGGCGCGACGTCTGCTGGCTGTTTTCGCGCAGGTGCTGCACGTACGAATACAGCGCCCATGCCGACATCTGCTCGGGCACCAGCAGCAGCACGCTCAGGAGCCCGGGCTCGAGCACCGAACGCCAGTCGGCCTCGGCAATCCGGCTGACCGTGGTCGAATTGTCATCAAAATTTGTCTGCTCGACGTCGCGCAGGCGCCACTTGTTGTTTTGCTGGTACTCGCCGCGCTGGGCCAGACTGATGCGCCGCAACCGGTGATCGGCGTCGAACTCGTAAATTTTTATGCCGACCAGCACCGACTCGGGCAGGACCTGGGCGACGTTCACGAAGTTGCGCTCGTCCTTGACCCACAGGCCGGAACGGAACTCCTGCGCGATCACGCCCGTGATTGCCTTGGCGCGCAGCCGCTGCGCGAACTGCTCGGCCGGCGGCGCGATAAATTCGCCGATCACGAAAGTGAGCACGGAAAACAGGAGGCCCACTTCGACCAGCGTCAACGCCATGCGCGGGATCGAGACGCCGGACACGCGCATGACCGTATATTCGGAATTAGCGACGAGCTGGGCGATCGCAAAGAGGGTGCCGATCAGCGCCGCGATCGGAAACAGCTCGTAGACGTGGCCCGGCACGCTCAACAGTACGTACGCAAATATATGGAGCAGCCGGTAGCCCCCCTTGCCGAGCTCGCCCAGCTCGTGAATCAGGTCGAACAACGCGAGCAGCATCAACAGGGCTGCGAAGACGAGCGCGGTTGACGTCGTGATTTCCGCCGCCAGATAGCGCCGGATGATTTTCATTTGAAGAAACGCACGACCGAGAACAGCGTCAGGCGCCGCGCAAACAGGAGCAGCAGCAAGCCGAGCATGGCCGCATGCACGCCGATTACACCGAGCGGAAGGCTCACGCGCTGCTGCGCGATCCACGCCTGGCTAATGCTGATCACGTTGTTGTAAATCATGTAAATCAAAATGGCCATGACGAGATTGAGCGATCGGCCGGCGCGCGGATTGACGAACGACAGCGGGATTGCGAGCAACGCCAGGATAAGCGCCGACATCGGCAGGCCGATGCGCCACGCAAGCTCGCCGAGATTCAACGGTGTCGGTTCCTGCAACAGCGCGAGCGTAGGCAACGATTTGGCGGACGGCGCGGAGGCCTTGGCCTCGCGCGACTCGATGCGCATCGCGTAGCGCTCGAACTCGCTGATCTTGTAATCGGTCGTGCCCGGCGTGCCTTCGTAGCGCCGACCATTGAGCAGCACGAGGAAGCGGTCGCCATTCGGGGCCGTTTCCAAAAATCCACGCTTGGCGACCATCACGCCCGTCTTATGGTGCTGGGTGGAACTTACGAATACGTTGGCGACCATGTTCTCGCCCTCGTTGACGGCCTCGACGAAAAACACGCGCTCGTTTTGCCTCGACTCGCGGAACACGCCGGGCGTCACCTGCGACGCGTCATCGCGATTATCCATGTAACGACGGAATTCCTCGCTCTTGGTGATCGCCCACGGCGACAACAGGAAGCTCAGCAACGCGACCAGGATCACGATGGGCACTGCAAACGCCATCACCGGCCGCACCCAGCGCGTGAGGCTCAAGCCGGCGCCGAACCAGACGATCATTTCGGAATCGCGATAGCTGCGCGACAGCGTCATCAGCACGGCGATGAACAGCGTGAGCGACAACAGCACCGGCAGATAGTTGAACGAGGTGAGCGCGAGCAGCGCAAATACGCCGGTAAACGTGATGGAGCCGCCGGCGGCGAGACCGAGAAAGCGCACGAGCTGCGTCGTTACTGTAATGCCGAGCAGCACCACGAACGTGGCGATCGCCGTGCCCGCGCATTCGCGCACCAGGGAATTGTGGAATATTTTCACGCGGTGGCGCTTTGATTTTTGCCTGGATAGCGAAGATAATCAGCGCTTGTCTCGCACCACTTATCCTCGGGAGAACGGCGTGGAATTTAGCATAAAAAGCGGCAGCCCGGAGCGTATCCGCGCCGGCTGCATCATCGTCGGCGTGTTCGAGCCGCGCAAGCTGACCACTGCTGCCGCCGCGCTCGACCGCGCGACGCGCGGGCAATTGTCGGCGGCGTTGAAGCGCGGCGACATGGATGGCAAGCCGGGCGCGACGTTGATGCTGCATCAGTTGCCGCGCATCGCCGCCGCGCGTGTGCTGATGGTCGGCCTGGGCCGCGAGCGCGATTTCGACGACGGCAAATTCCGCAGCGCAGTCGGCAAGGCAATCGCCGCGCTAAAGCAGACGGGTGTCACGGAGGCGGTGCTGTGCCTGTCGGCGAACGTCAAGCAGCGCGATCTGACCTGGCGCGCCGCGCAATCGGCGATCGCCGCCACCGATGCGACGTACCGTTTCGAGCGCATGAAAAGCAAGCAGGAAGCCGCGCGCGGCGTGCGGCACCTCACGCTGCTTGTAGCGGAACGCGAGGAGCTCGCCGCCGCGCAGGCCGGGCTGAGGCAGGGAGCCGCCATCGCGCACGGCATGAGCCTCGCCAAGGATCTGGGCAATCTGCCCGGCAATGTCTGCACGCCGACGTATCTGGCGAGTGCGGCGCGCGAGCTGGCCAAACAGCACAAGCTGACCGTGCAGGTACTCGAGCGCAAAGACATGGAAAAGCTCGGCATGGGCTCGCTCCTGTCGGTCGCGCGCGGCAGCCATGAGCCGCCGAAGCTGATCGTGCTCAAGTACGAGGGCGGGCGGCGAGGCGCCAAGCCCTACGCGCTCGTCGGCAAAGGGGTCACCTTCGACACCGGCGGCATTTCGCTCAAGCCGGCGCCCGAAATGGACGAAATGAAGTTCGACATGTGCGGCGCCGCCAGCGTATTGGGCACCCTGCGCGCGGTGGCCGAATTGAAGCTGCCGATCAATCTCGTCGGCGTGATACCGGCTACCGAAAACATGCCTGGCGGCTCGGCTACCAAGCCCGGCGACATCGTGACCAGCATGTCGGGACAGACGGTGGAGATTCTGAATACCGACGCGGAAGGCCGGCTCATCTTGTGCGACGCGCTGACTTATACGGAACGCTTCGAACCGCAAGCGGTCGTCGACATCGCCACGCTCACCGGCGCCTGCGTGATCGCGCTCGGCCACGTGGCGAGCGGCTTGTTCGCCAATGACGACACACTCGCGGAGCAATTGCTGGCGGCGGGCCAGACCTCGCGCGACCGCGCCTGGCACCTTCCGCTCTGGGACGATTACCAGGAACAGCTCAAGAGCAACTTTGCCGATTTCGCCAATATCGGCGGGCGCCCCGCCGGCAGCGTGACTGCGGCGTGCTTTCTCGCGCGCTTTACGAAAAAATTCAAGTGGGCGCATCTCGACATCGCCGGGGTCGCCTGGAAGTCGGGCGCGGCCAAGGGCGCGACGGGACGGCCGGTGCCGCTGCTCACGCAGTATCTGATCGACCGCGCGACCAAACCTTGACCCGCCGGAACCGCAAAGCTAAAACAACCACATTTGCCACGTTCCGGCGCCGGTCGCGCGAATGCGTCCAGGCTTGCGATCGCGCCAAGACTGACACCGTCCGTCTGCGCGGTGCCGGCGGCAAAGCTCTAAGGGGTGGGGTTTGACTCAGATCGATTTTTACTTTCACGTCGAAAACAAGCTGCACACGGCGTGCGCGTTAAGCGCCAAAGCCTGCGCGCGCGGCCTGCGCGTGCTCGCGTTCTGCGCGGATGCCGATGCCGGCATGAAGTTCAGCCGGCTGCTGTGGACCGCCCAGGCGGTCAGTTTCATTCCGCATTGCACGCCCGGCGATGCGCTCGCGGCAGTCACCCCCGTGATAGTCGATCATGACGGCGCCAATCCGCCGCACGACGAAGTACTGATCAATCTGCGCCCGGAATGGCCGCCCTTTTTCAGCCGGTTCCAGCGCTTAATCGAGATAGTGAGCCTGGACGAGGAAGACCGCAGCCAGGCGCGCGCGCGCTTCAAGTTTTACCGGGACCGTGGCTACGAAATCAAAAGCCACGATCTTTCGAAAAGCCCTCAATAGATGCGCGCCCAGCCATGAGCGAGCCGCGCGACCGCGACGATATTCCGTCCAGCGATGACGTATTGGGCCGCGCCGATGCGCTCCTGAACCGGCACCGTGTCGCCGCCAAGCCCGCCATGGATGCGGGCGCGATACCAACGCTGACGCAGCCCCTCGCCCGCGATCTCGACGAGTCGGCGATACCTACGCTCACCGACATCGTGACAACGCCAGTGCGCGCACCCGCCGCTGCCTCGGCAGCGCACGCTGACAATCCGGCCGCCGAACAACCGGCGCAAAGCGGCGAAATCATCACGCGCGTGCAGGCCCAAAATCTGGAACACGGCGTGTATCAGAAATTGAAGCAGGAGCTCGACGCGCAGATCGCCGATGTGCTGCACAGCCGTTTCATGCCCGATGTTGCCGGCGCGCTCGATCAGGCGTTGAACAAGATAAGCAGCGAGCTCAAAACGAACATCGATGCGATGGTGCGCGCCTCGATCGAGCAAACTCTGCAAAAGCAACTGGAGCCGTTGCGCCTCACCGACGCTGCGCCGCCCGCGGAACCGGTCGAGCCGCAAGCGCCCGCTATAATGCCGGACGTTTCTGCCCCGCCCTCGCCCCCGCCCCCGCCCCGGATGGAACTCGCCAAGAGCTTTGAGCCGCACGCGATCGAAAACTACTGGTATCCCCGGTGGGAAAGCCGCGGTTATTTCGCGCACTCGAACGACACGTCGCGGCCGCCTTATTGCATCCAGCTACCGCCGCCGAACGTGACCGGGACACTGCACATGGGGCACGCGTTCCAGCAGACATTGATGGACGCGCTGATCCGCTACCACCGCATGCGCGGGCACAACACGAACTGGGTAGTCGGCACCGATCACGCCGGCATCGCGACCCAGATCGTCGTCGAGCGCCAGCTTGAGGCTCAGGGCAAATCGCGCCACGACCTGGGGCGCGCGGAGTTCATCCGCCGCGTCTGGGAATGGAAGCAGGAATCGGGCTCGACGATCACGCGCCAGATGCGGCGCCTGGGCACGTCCGCCAATTGGGCCTATGCGGACACCGAAGGCAAGCGCAGCGGCTATTTCACGATGGACGAGCGGATGTCGCGCGCCGTCGTCGAAGTGTTCGTGCGCCTGCACGAGGAAGGCCTGATCTATCGCGGCAAACGGCTCGTCAACTGGGACCCGGTGCTCGGCACCGCCGTGTCCGATCTCGAAGTCGACAGCGAGGAGGAAGACGGCAAGATCTGGGAGATCAAGTATCCGCTCGCCGATGGCAGCGGCGCGCTCGTCGTCGCCACCACGCGCCCGGAAACGCTGCTCGGCGACGTGGCCGTCGCGGTCAACCCGGATGACTGGCGCTATCAGCACCTGATCGGCAAGCGCGTTCAACTGCCGCTGACCGGGCGCACGATACCGGTTATCGCCGACAGCTACGTCGACCGCGAATTCGGCACCGGCTGCGTCAAGATCACGCCCGCGCACGATTTCAACGATTATCAGGTCGGCCAACGCCATCAGCTGGAGCCGCTCAATATCCTGACGCTCGCCGCCACGCTCAACGACAACGCGCCGGAAGCGTATCGCGGCCTCGATCGATTCGATGCGCGCGAGCGCGTGCTCGCGGATCTGACCGC
>Ga0207682_10000385_pt1 | contig 20345 bp, 15 predicted proteins | sample KBSM63metaG_FD_184332 | JGI IMG/M metagenome (GOLD analysis project Ga0207682, IMG submission 184332) | Miscanthus rhizosphere microbial communities from Kellogg Biological Station, Michigan, USA - KBS M6-3 metaG (SPAdes) (version 2) | ecosystem: Host-associated > Plants > Roots > Rhizosphere >... | reverse complement strand
GCCGACGTCGGAGGCTTCGATCGGCTTCATCGATCCCGTGACCGCGGTTGCCGTCGCGCCGCCAGCCGAACCGAAGTCCGAGAACAGCACGTTGGCCAGCGAACGGTTCATGGCCTTGGCCATGAGCTGCGTGAGCAGCGTGCCGGCGGAGCCCACGACTGTGCCGGCGATGATCATCGCGGCGTTGTCGAGCACGAAGCCTTCGAAAGCCACGGCGAGCCCGGTGAGAGCGTTGTACAGCGAGATCACGACCGGCATGTCGGCGCCGCCGATGGGCAGCGTCATGGCGATGCCGAACAGCAGCGCCAGCCCGAAGATCATCGAGACGTGCAGCGGGTCCGCGCCATGGTGCAGAACGACGATGACGCCGACCGCGAGCGAACCCAGGAACAACAGGCCGTTGACGAACTTCTGCCCGCCAAAGCGCAGCGTCTTGTTGATGACACCCTGCAGCTTGGCCCAGGCGATCAAACTACCGCTGAACGAGATGGCGCCGATGATGCCGCCGACCACCGCCAGCGACATCACCACGGTGCTGTGATTGACCGCCGCGCCTGCCGCGTTGGCGTAAGCCGCGCGATACAGCTCCACCGCGGCGATGGCTGCGGCCGCGCCGCCGCCCATTCCGTTGTAGAGGGCGATCATTTGCGGCATGTCGGTCATCGCCACCTTCTTGCCGCTCCACCACGCGATGATCGAGCCGACAACAATGGCGGCGATGATCAGCTCGTAGTTGGACATCCCCGGATAGAGGAACGAGACCAGCGTGGCCACGACCATGCCGGCACCCGCCCAGACGATGCCGCTGCGTGCCGTGACCGGCGAGCTCATGCGCTTCAGGCCCAGGATGAACAGGCAGGCGGTGAGGAAGTAGCTGATATCGATCAGCAGCCGCGGCGAGAAGATGCCGGGCGTATTCATTGCGCCGTCCATCAGTGACCGCCTCCGGTCTTCTTGCGGGCGCCCGAAGACTTGAACATCTCGAGCATGCGTTCGGTGACCACATAGCCGCCCACCGCGTTACCCGCGGCCAGCAGTACGCCAACGAAGCCGATGACCTTTTCGAGGGTCGTCGTCGCGCCGCCGAGCGCCACCATGGCGCCGACCAGGACGATGCCGTGGACGAAGTTGGAACCTGACATGAGCGGGGTGTGCAGGATCACCGGTACCTTGGCGATGATCTCGTAGCCGGTGAAGGCGGCGAGCATGAAGATGTAGAGAGCAACAATTCCGGTCATGTCTTAACCCTCCACCGCTTTTCGGGTGGCTTCGTGTTTGATGGCGCCGTCGTGTGTCAGCACGGCGCCGGCGAATACTTCATCCGCCCAGTCGATTTTCAGATCGCCGGCCTTGTCGATGGCAGGCTTCAGGAAATTGAGCAGGTTGCGGGCGTACATTTCGCTGGCGTTGTAAGCGAGAGTGCCCGCCACGTTGACCGGCCCGAGGATCTTCACGCCCTGATGGACGACGGTTTCACCGGCCTTGGTGAGCTCGCAGTTGCCACCCTGTTCGGCAGCGATGTCGACGATCACTGATCCGGCGCGCATGCGCTCCACGGCGGCCTTCGAGATGATGACAGGCGCTTTGCGCCCCGGAACCGAGGCGGTGGAGATCACGGCGTCGGCGGCGGCGATGCGGGCATCCAGCGCTTCCTGCTGCTTGGCCTTCTCCTCAGGCGTGAGCTCGCGGGCGTAGCCACCGGCACCGTCGGCGCTGACCCCGGTCTCGACGAACTTGGCCCCGAGCGACTTCACCTGTTCGCGCGTGGCACTACGAACGTCATACGCCTCCACGACGGCGCCCAGGCGGCGCGCTGTGGCAATGGCCTGCAGACCCGCGACGCCCGCGCCGATGATCAGTGCCTGCGACGGGCGGATGGTTCCGGCGGCGGTGGTCAGCATGGGCATGAATTTTTCGAGGTTATTGGCGGCGATCAGCACGGCCTTGTAGCCAGCCAGCGATGCCTGGGAAGACAGACCATCCATCGACTGAGCGCGTGAAATGCGCGGGATCAACTCGACCGCAAAACTCGTGATCTTGCGATCTCGCAGGGCTTTGACCTCGTCTTTGCGAGCGTGCGGCTGCAGGAATCCCACCACCACGGCACCCGGTTTGAGCTGGGCAATCTGTTCAAGGCTCAGCGGCGCCACAGTCAGCAGCACGTCGGCCTGAGACAGGACGGCAGCCTGACTACCTAGCCATTCGCCCTTCTTGTAGAGGGCATCTGGAAACTGAGCGCGCGTTCCGGCGCCCGGCTCAAGCACTATGCGCGCGCCCGCGGCCATGAATTTGTCGACGACCTCGGGTACGAGGCTAACGCGCGTTTCACCGGGCGTGCTCTCACGCAGCGCGCCTATCGTAATCGGCATTTGGCTTGACTCCCCTGATCGACAAGAGGCCTGTGGCAGTCTTGCCAAAGGCCTTTTTTTCCCGTGTTAAATGAATGTCTTGCGACGTTGAATTCTCGCATACGACTGGTCTATCTTACATGCCTCATGTTGGGCATCGACCTCGAAAAGGCAGACGATGGGTTCTCCTCCGGTCTGCACCTCATCGCGGGCAACGTAAGTCGCGCGCTCTCCCAGCTTGTTCTTCGTACGGACGTGTCGGGAATGCCGCTCGAATGGATCGACTACAAGGAAGCAGCGCGGCTGTATCACCAGGAGCAGGTCGCCTATACCTGCGGCAGCCCGCTGTTCAAACTCTACGGTGGAGTTAGCGCTCGCACGGGTTTTCGTACCGTGCTCGAAGTGAACTCCATCGTTGCGACCGTGGGGCACACCGGCAATCCCGGCAACACGCGTCATGATTACGTGCCGCCGCTCAACAACCAGACACTGTTCCGGCGCGACGCGCATTTCTGTCTGTACTGCTCGCAGCGTTTCCCGGTTCGCGAACTGTCGCGCGATCACATCCGGCCGTTCAGCCAGGGTGGTCGCGACGTGTGGACGAACGTGGTGGCGGCCTGCCGTCGCTGCAACAACCTGAAGGCGTCGCGTACTCCCGAGCAGGCGAAGATGCAGCTCATCGCGGTGCCATTCACACCGACCTATGCCGAGTACATCTTTCTAAAGGGCCGGCGGGTGCTCGCCGACCAGATGGAATATCTGCGCGCGCACTTCCCGCGGCACTCGCCGCTGCACGCGCGCATCAAGCGCTACCTCAGCTAACTAGATTTTCTTTACTGCGCGCTGACGCGCAGCCAGAAGCGCGCCACGACTTCCGCATGATCGGGCGAATGCCCGCGCACGAGCAGGTCGTAGTCGCCAGCGTCGAGGCTGCCGGGTTCATGCAGGGTGAACGACAGCTGTGTGCGCCCCACCGGGATCTGGCGCGACGAACGCCACCCGAGCGTGGCGCCATGGCGTTTGACCAGGTCCATCTCGTACTCGGCGTACTGAGGCGTTTGCGGGGCGCTGCCGCCCGCGCACTCTAGTTCGATGGAGCCGTCCGGGCAGGTGAGCACCACCACATCAGGTTCGATCACCAACTCGCCCGGAGCATCCGTCAGCAGGATGCTGATGTCCGGTACCCCGCCCGTGCCGCGGACGCTACCGAGGCGGACGGTCCGGGTTGATGCGATGTGCTGTTCGCCAGCACTGGCAAAGAGGCGCTTGCCGGGCACGGTGGTCTCGCCGTGCGGCACCACGAGGCTGAGGACAACGCCGAGCGAAAGCACGGCACTGGCGGCAATCGCGATCTGCCAGCGGTGGTCGCGACGGGTGTTCACGGGCGCCTGGCGCTGGAGCCAACCGCGGCGTGCCGCACTCGCGATGCCACGCCGCAAACGGCGTTCCATCTCGACTTCAGCGGCGAGTTCGGGAGATGCGACCAGCCAGGCTTCGAACTCGGCTCGTTCTGAACGCGACAGGTCCCCCGCGACATAACGGGAGACTAGCCTGGCCTGCTCTTCGAAGGAGTTGCGATCAAGAGACTTCATGACTGACTTGTGTCACCAGGAGCCAAAATGTCTCACCAAAAACGTGAAAGACGTCGCCAGCGGCAGCAAAATCGAGATGACCCTGGGAACGAGCACGAGGTGTGGCGCCCGCCGTTCAATGATGGTGCGCAGCCGAGTACGCGCGCGCATCAAGACCCGGTCAAAGTGCTTAGGGGAAAGCCCGAGGTCGTGGCAAAGCGTTTGCTTGTCGGTGCCGTCTAGATAGAAGCGGATCAGCATTTGACGGTCGCGCTCCGTCGGCAATTCGTCGAGAAGTGCCGTGACCGCTTGCGCCAGGTGCTTGTCATCGGAGTCGGACAGATCGCTCTGCTCCGTCTCCAGGTTCTGCGCGAGCTCATCCACGAGTTCGGAATCAACCACGGTCTGCTGGCGGAGCATCTTGCGCGCGGCGTTCAGCGCGAGATTGCGTGCCGTGGCTGCGGCGAATGCAAACACCTTGCGCGGATCGTCGATGGTTCTGGCGCGGACGCGCTCGACCACGATGTGCAGAGTTTCCTGAGCGAGATCTTCCTGGTCGATCCAGCGATGAAATGCGCCAAAACGCAGCACGGCGAGCACGCCGGGCCGCAGCGCCTCCAGCATGCGGCTCTCGGCGGCACGGTCGCCCGTCAGCGCGGCCGCCACGATGCGCTCGATTTCATCGGCCGGCAGCGCGCTCATGCGGCACCCCGCGAGCGCAGGTAGTTAGTTACAGGCGAGTGCCTCCATGGCGGTGCGACAGTCCGCGCCCGGATCGACATCTGCGAGTTCTCTAAGGAATTCGACATTGACCCATGGATACCGCGTTGAAGTGCTGTTCTTGCTCCTGCAGAACAGCAGTTGTTTGATCTGCTGGGCGTCGCATTTGTTCAGCGGCGGGCTGCCCCAGATGAGCGCTGCTGCACCGGAAACATAGGCCGCCGCGCTCGACGCGCCCGCAGACTCGGACATTGCATAGCCTCGGTCGGAATTCTCGGTCGTAGTTACCACGATGTCTACGCCAGGTGCCTGAATTCGGCCGTCCGTCGCATCTGGACGGCCCTTAGGATTGAACAATTCCTTGCCCCGCATATCTGTGGGCACCGCAGCGATGACCCCCGGCAGGCAGCGATATTGGGAGGGGAAGTACTCGCGGACGGAGTCGTCGCTGTCCAGACTGGTGGCATAGCCGGTGATCACTAGCCGCCGCAAGGCGGCCGGACCACCCACCGCGGCTACGATCGCTTCGGAAATCGCTCGGCTGTCTACTGGCCATTTGGCGCTGATATTGATGATTTCCGCGCCGTCTCCGACGGCGGCGTCGATGCCTGCGGCAATGGTCGAGATGCGCGCGAGCAGCCCATGCTCCACGCGGCTGATAACTATCGGAATGAGCCGGCTGTTGGGCGCCACGCCAGCAACCCCGATGCCGTTGTCCATCCGGCCGCCAATGGTGCCGGCCATTTCGGTCCCGTGCGGATAGCACCGTCCGCTCGTGGCGCAACGCGCGTTCAATCTGCCGCCTTGGGAGTGCGGTGATTCCGGTGCTTTCAAGTTCAGCACTACATTCCTGGCGAGGTCCTCGTGGCTCGCGTCGATACCGGAATCGAGCACGGCAACCATGCGCGGCAGCGAGCGCGCCGCGATAACTGAATCCCAGCCGATCTTCTTGTGACCCCACAGTTCGTCGAGGCACGGATCATTGGGAAATGTGGCGCGTGCCTCGCGTTGCCAACAATGCAAATCGGTCTCGACTGCAGGTCCGAGCTCGAGCGATGTGGTCAGGTAGTCAGGGCCGTCGCAGTCGGGCTCGACATATCCGACTTCAGGTGCGTTGATGATCGCGACAAGCCGCTCGGTCGACACGTACTTCGAAAAGGACGCGACCACGAAATTGCGCGATCGTTCGAGCTGGTAGACATACCCGGTTTGCTTGAGCCAGGCATAAAGCTCGCGCGGATCGCCCCCTTCGGCTGGGTACATGATCAGGCGCGCTGACAACTTCTGCGCCGATTGCGGGCTGTCCGCCGCGAACTGGTGACGCTTCGAAAACGTGCCTGCCCATTGAGCACAGGCAGCGCGCAGATCGAACCGGCTGTCTCCGAGTGAATCGAGATACGTGATCACCGCGGCAGGTGCGCGTACCGCCGTCGAAGTCCATCGACCGTGACCACAGAGGTTCGGCGCCGCCGCGAACGCAAACGACGCCCCGAACGTTGTTGCCGCGACGAACGGCAACAACGTTGTGGAGAGTCGATGAGCAAGCGGACGCAAGCGACCTTATTTACGGGTGCCCTGGCCGGGGCCGATGACGACGACACCGTCGCCGGTCACTCGCGCCGGCGAGTCCACGAGGATCGTCATGAACTGCTTGCCATCGTCTCCCTGCACCAGGATGGCGACCAGATCACTGAGTTCGACTGCGCCTTTTGATTTCGAAGGACGCATTGCAACGTCATGCGTGCGCAGGCGATGGCAGGACGCGAGGATTTCGGCATTGCCCGTCTTGACGTCATCGGCCGTGCAATAACGCGTGCCCCGCGTAAAGGTCATCGTGACACCGCAGGGCTTGGCGAAGTCCATGCGCCATGGCTCGCTTTGCTTGTCGGCGTTTCGCGTGCAGACATGCACGACGTTTTGTTCTGGATCAAGGACGAAGGTGAGCTTGCCGCCAATCGGCACAGGATCCTTGAGCGTCGAAGACTGAACGGTGAATTCCTTGCCTAGCCATCCCGCCAACACATCGTCCGGAACCGGCTCCTGTGCCGCGGCCAACGCAGCCCCAAGCAGCAATGCCGCAGCCATCATCGAGATTCCGAATTTCTTTCTGTCTGTAGTCTGTTTGCCGTACATGAGCCACTCCTAATTCAATGCATCCATACAGGTTGATAAAGCCACATCGGGCGTCACGGAAACTCGTTAGCCCTCACAACGAAACTCGACCACATGCTGGTCGTGGCGTTGCCGCGAGTGCGTAATTGCGCTGTACGCAGTGCGTCCGCCGCGCGTCCGGACTGCCGATAGGCGACGTAAAACTCTTTCATGAACCGCGCCGTTGAGGCGTCTTCAATTGGCCACAGCGCTGCTACCACCGAACGCGAACCGTTGGCCAGGAATCCATAGGTGAGCCCGAGCACTCCCTCACCTCGAAGCGCGCTGCCATCCCCGGTGGCACAGCCCGAAAGAACCACCACGTCGGCGCGCAGTCCGCTGCGCGCGATGTCGCTCGCAGTCAGTCGGCTGGACGGCAGAAGTGCGCCGTCCGGGGTGTATTCGCTGAGGTACAGCGCCGATTGTTCGGGTGAGTCGCGTCGCGCTTCGGCGTGGGTGGCGAAGTGCAATACCGCCAGGTCGCTCGATGGGAGTTGCATCACGCGCGTGGCGGTGGCCTCGAACCCCGACAGCTGGATAGTGCCGTCCGACCCGAAGGCCTTCGTCACCGCGCTTGCCTCGAGCGCTGAATAGGGTAGCCGGGTCAGGTTATTTGACGAGGGAGGCGGAGCACTGCGCAGCGTGCCGGAGTTGCCGTTCCTGCCGACGGTCAGCCTGCGATCGTCGGCGGCATACACCGGGTCGGACACCACGGCGACCAGGGTGTTGTGCGTCTTCGCCGGGCGGGACTTTTCCATTGCGAGCGCCAGAGACGGCGCATACCCCAATACGAAGCGATCGATGAGAAGTTCACCGCCAGCGCCGGGGATAGGCAGTGACGCAAACGGCGTACCGTTGAGAGGCCCGTCGGCCAGCACCAACATGCGGCTCTCGGGAATACCGTCGAGCAGGTGTCCTAACAACATCAAGCCCAAATTGGCGCCGGGTGTGCGTCCGCTGCGTGCAGCCACAGCATCGCCGATGGCTCGTTGCATCCGGTCCCGGCCGGGCAGGGCCGCATGACGCAACTCGGTGCGAGTAAGCAACCAGGCGTGCGCGCTCTTGTCGCCGACAAAATAGGCGAGCACCGCCGTTCCCGGCGGTAACTTACGCTGCACCTGCGCCAGTGAATCGGGAAGCGAAGTCTGCCGCGCGGCGACTCCGCCGTGGCGAACGAGAATGGCATCGAGTTGCGCACGCGTCTCCTCAATGGAGTGCCGCAACGCGACTGTTCCTGCTTCGTCGGCATCCTGGCGCTGGATGCGAGCTTCCAGCAGCAACTGTTGCGAGGTCAATTGGGCGCGCAGGTCTTCTTCCCGCGGATCGGCGGCGCTGATCGCGCCAGTCGCGCCCAGCGCGAGTTCGTCTCCCAAGGACCGGGCGCGCACTTCTTCGGCGGTCCGGAATGCATGCCATACGGCGCCGGCAACCGGGCTGGCCAGCTCCGCGGAGATCCGTGCCTCGTAGGGCGCGTATCTCGCGGAAAGAAAACGCGCCCGCCATTCCGGATTCGCGGACGCCACGCGGATCCGCGTGACGATTTCAATCGCCTCATTGGCGGTGGCAAGGGCACCGGGCACATCACGTCTACCCAGGAGTGCCTGGGAAAGGGCCGTGTTCGTGTCGATGCGATTGAATTCCAGACCGCGCTCCGCGTATTGACGGTCCGCTGCGCGCAGATCCTCGATGGCGGCGTCCGGTCGATTCTGCGCGAGGCGAAGGTACGCGCGTTCCTCGAGCGCTTCCGCATGCACCTGCGCATTGGTAGATTTTTGCGGTTCGACCAACTCCGCTTCCGCCTCGGCGAGCTTTCCGGCGACGCGCAATTCCGCCGCGATCAGCACGCGCGTGCGGGCCACGTTGTAAGGATTCGCGTCAATTTGCATCGACTTGCGCAGATAGCCGATGGCCGCATCGCGCTGACCCAGAATCGAAGCGGCGCTGGCGGCGACGCGCATCGTACCGGCGAGCCTGGCATTATCTCCGAGGCGTTCGAGTTCAACGATAGCAGCGCGCAGGGTTTGAAGGGCGCGCTCGGGGTCACCCATGCGCAGATAAAGGACGCCCAGCGCCCCCAGTTCGCCAGCACGTTCGGCATCCTTGCCGATCTCCGTGTAGAGCTTCAGTGCCTCGGTGTGCAATTCCAGCGCGCGGTCGAAATCGCCGAGGACGATCAATGCGAATCCGTAGTTGCCCAGAAGCGCCGCGTATAGATAGGGCTGCGTCTGTGGATCGACGAGCGGTAACAATGCCTCGTATTCCTTCGCGGACTGCGCGAGAAAGCCGCGAAAGTTGTGCACGGCGGCAAGGTTACTCAGCGATTTCGCTTGCTCGGTGATGTCGTTGTTGGCTCGCGCCATTTCGATCGAGCGCTCGAGCAGCGTGGTCGCAGAGTCATAGTCAGCGGTGCTCACGGCCAGCACAGCGCGCATGTTGGTGGCGTATTGCGCGCGCACCGGCATTGCGTGACTCTGGAAGAAATCAACCGCCGTCGCGAGGCGCCGATCGGCAGTGGCGTATAACGCTCGCTGCTCAGCGCCCTGCGTTCCGGCATTCATCGCGTCGGCAAGGCTGATTTCCGCCGCGGAACGGAGCGTCGCGGCGTCGTGAATGCCCGCTTCGTCGTCCGCGGACTCGTATGCATCCGTTGCGATTTCCGTGGCGCGTACTGCGGCCGCCCATTGGTCGCGGGGGCCGTACTGCACGTTGGCCAGAAAATAGGCAGCCCGTGCGCGCATCCCCTCGTCGTCGGCCGCCTCGAAATGCGCCACTGCTTCGTACAGTTTGTCTGCCGCGCGCGTCCAGGACTCGGGCGTGGCGACCGCGGCCTGCTCGCAAGCCGCGCCGAAAGCAACGAAGCCAAGTTGCAGTTCGCCGCGGGGGGCCTCGGGTGGCCGATTCCAGCGTGCGATTCGCAACGCTGTGCGCCCCTGCTTGGTACGGTGATCGTCACTGCGCACCGTGATCCGCAACTCACCCGGCGCCGCCATGCTAACTACTTGATAAAGAGCGCCGTGTCTCGGCACACGGTCTTCGAGCTCGGTGCGCGATTCTCCCGCCTCCACCGTCATGTGCACGTCGATCTCGTGCTCGCGCGCCTCGATCAGATAGTCGCCGCGTTGCAGCGAGCGAGTGACGACCGGCGAGGCGTCTCCGCCTACATTCAGATCAGCCGAAAATTCCGTCGCCGGTTCTGTTTCGGATCGATTCGAGCAAGCACCAACGCACAACACGGCTGCTGCTGCGAAGATCACGGGAGCGCGCGGCCGCGAAATAGTTCGGCGATAGATAGCGAGGTGATCGCGCACGGACATTTGAAGCGAATCCCACGCGGCGGGCGCTAATGATTACAGGCGCCTGCATTGTGCCGCAAACGACCCACGAATTAGTAGGCAGGGTTTGTACTAAGCCCAGTCGTGAAATATTTTCATCGAAGGCATATGTAGGTGGGAGAAATGGAGAAGTCGTGACACTACATACAAATGGGTCTCGCGTTTCTCGAACGTTGAACCCTTTCGAGTCTCCAGGGCGCCCGTCGGCCGGCCTTGGTAGTTAGTTGGCAGTTCCCCCGCAGGCTCGTTCAAGGCAGGCCGTTCGCCCTCACGACGAAACTGGACCAGACCGGGGACGCACGGGTTCCCCGGGTGCGCAGTTGCGCGGTGCGAAGCGCATCCGCGGTACGCCCCGACACCCGATAGGCGGCATAGAACTCTTCCATGAATCTCGCGGTGAGCGCGTCTTCCACGGGCCAGAGGGAAGCGACCACCGTGTGCGACCCGTTGGCCAGGAATCTGTACGCCAGCCCCAGCACGCCCTCGCCGCGGAGTTCTCTGCCATCGCCGGTGGCGCAGCCGCTCAATACCACCACGTCGGCTCGCAACCCGCTGCGCGTGATGTCCTCCGCTGTCAGCCGATCGGTCGGCAGCGGCGAACCATCCGCGGCGTACTCCGAGAGGAAGAGAGCCGACAGTTCGGGGGCGTCGCGGCGTGCAACGGCGTGGGTGGCGAAGTGCAATACCCCGAGATCGGCCGACGGCAGATCCACTACCCGGCGCGCGGTTGCGTCGAATCCTGCGAGTTCGATGATGTCTGCGCCCGCAAACGCACGCACGACGGCACGCGCCTCGATGGCGGAATAGGGCAAACGCGCGAGTCCACCTGCCTGGCCGTCTGCGCCGCGATAGTTCGCAGTGTCACCCGCCGCGATGGTCAGCCGACGATCGTCGGGCGTATAGACCGGATCGGAAACCACCGCGACCCGCATCTGTGCGGCGGGCCGATTCTCAGCCGGCCTCAGGGCGAGCGCCAGCGACGGGGCCGACGCGATGACAAATCGATCGATCAGCTGTTCACGCGAGTTTCCGTGCGGCAGCGGCAATGCGGCGAATGGCAGGCTGTTGAGCGGGCCGTCCGGAAGTATCAGCAGCCGCTTTGCGGTGACACCGCGGAGCAGTCCGCCTAACAAGGATGTGAAAGGGGAATTGTCGGCAACTCTGAGACCGGCCCGCTGCTGTTTCACGAAGCCGTTCACGAGATCCTGCAGGACTCGCCGCTCCGGAAGTGCGCTGTGCCGCAACTCGGTGTGCGTCAATAGCCAGGCATGCGAACGCTGATCGCCGACGAAGTACGCCAGTACTGCCGTATCGGCGGGCAACGCGGCTTGCACGTCTTCAAGAGACTCTGCGATGCCAAGACGGTAGTTCGGCTGAACGCCCTGTTGGTCGAGCATCCGGGCTTCGAGACGCGCCTGCACCTCGTCGATGAGGCGTCGCGTCTCGTGAACGTCGGCGTCCTTGGAGCTTCCTTTGCGCATGCGGCGCTCGAGGTCGACCTGCAGAGCGGTCAGCCGTTCGCGCAGTCGATCGGCGTTCTCATCGCGCGCGGCGTCGCCGCGATGCGCGGCGTACGCGAGACGATCCCCAAGCGAACGCGCGCGGATTGCCTCCGCCACCCGGAACGCCTTCCACGCGGCTACTTCATCCTTAGGCTCGCCGGTAGCCAGATCAACTTCGATGCGCGCCTCGTAGGGCGCGTAGCTCGCTGAGAGAAAGCGTGCGCGCAACTCGGGATTGGCCGAGTTCACGCGAATGCGCGTCTCGATGTCGACCGCAGTGTCGGCAGCGGCACCCGCACCCGCCATGTCGCTCGCAGCGAGCAGAGCCAGCGCAAGAGCGGAACTCGTGTCGATGCGGTTGAAGTCGAGTTTGAGGCGCGCATAGATGCCGTCCGCTTCACGCAAATCCGCCAGGGCTTCCGCACTGCGTCCCTGTCTTTCGCGCAGCCTGGCGCGCTCTGCCAGCGCATCGGCTCTCGATGGCTCGCTCTTCGTGAGCAATGCCTGCGTCAGTAGTTTGTCCGCGCCGCGCAGGTCGCCGAGCGTGCGCAATTCGCCGGCGATGAGCACACGGGTCCGGTCGATGGTGATGCCATTCTTGTCCTGCACCTCGGCGCGGCGCAGATAGTCGAGGGCGGTGTCGTGTTGACCAAGCTCCGCCGCGGCGTTGCCCGCCAGGCGCAATGCCGACACCAGCCCGGCATGGTCCTGCGCCCGTTCATAGAGCGGCAACGCATTTTCAAGTGTTGCCAGGGCCTGCTCGACGTTTCCGCTGCGAAACTGGATGGCCCCCAACGCGGCGAGTTCGCGCGCCGTCTGGCTGTCATCGCCGCGAGCGGAAAAGACTTCGAGTGCTTCGGTGTGCAGCCGAAGCGCGCGATCGAACTCGCCGAGAGTGATCAGGCTGTTTCCCAGATTGCCGATGAGCGTCGCGTACAGGTCCGGATCGCGATCGCGCTCGATGAATGGCAACACCGCATCGAACATCTCGACCGATTGCGCGGCGTTGCCCCGCCGCACGGCAGCGGCCGCCAGATTCTGGATCGCGCGCACCTCGAACGCCTTGTCGTGGCGGGCAATAGCCCGCACGCGGATTGCCTGGTAGACGGGCACACAGGGTTCATAGTCGCCTGACACGAGCTCGCGGATGCAGCCGACGAGCATGGCGTTCATCGCGTCGCTATGCAGTTCATGCTTGTCGAAATAGGCTTGCGCCCGTTTCGTGCGCGCGACGGCGGTGTCGAGCAACGCATGCTGTTCGGCGCGCGGGACGTCCGCACCCATGCCCGTGGCAATGTTGAATTCGTTGAGTGCGCGCAAGACGGCGGCGCGCGCCGCGCCGGTCTCGTCGCCGGCGGCTATGAAATGCGCCTGTGATGCTTCGGCCGAACGGCGCCCGTCCTGGAATTCGTATAGCAGGTTGAACTCGACATAGCCGCGCTGGTATTCGGCTTCCGCCAGCGCCTGCAAGTCGTTGGCGGCTTCGAAATGCACCGCGGCCTGCCACATCGGCAATATCGCTGCGCGCCACGATGCGGAGTCCGACCTGGCGATAAGCTCGTTGCCTTTTCCCAACGCCATGTAACCGAGGAGGCGTTCATCGACGGGCGAATCCGGCGTCGGTCGTGGCCAGCGCAGGATGCGTACCGCGGCGGCCCCACGCCAGGCGCGCTGGTCGACGCTAGACACCGAAATGCGCACCGATGCTGGTTGCTCGAGGCTAACTACGGTGCGGTGGAGCCCATGGCGGAGGTAGGCATCGGCAAGTTCGGTGTGCTGATTGCCGGCGTCGATTTTGACGCGCACGTCGATATCGCGTTCGCGGACCTCGACGACGTAAATGCCCGCCCTTAATTGACGGACCAGCGACTGGGGAGAGGTGCCCTGAACGATCAGTTCGGTCGAATATTCCACCAGGGGTTCGGTCTGGAATCCGCCAGAACAGGCCGAAAGCCAAAGGGCCCAAGCCACGCATGAGGTTTTAAACCAGCAAGCGCTCGGATTCTTTTTATGTTTAACCGGAGCGCTGGTGCTATCGCGCATTCTGGACGGTCCCCTTCCTTCCGGGGCCAATGTTTACAGGCACCTGCGCTGCCTCGCAATCTAAAATAGAAAATGTAGGCAGGGTTTGTAGTAACCCCTTGATTGAAAATACTTTGTGCTTATGCCAATCGAGGTGAGAGAAACCCTGAACTCGTGACACTACATATCAGGCAGGCCAAAAAAGGCCGGTACGAACAGGGCCAGATGAATAGCGCGGATGTCTTTTTGCTCGAGTTCGACATGCAGACGCGAACGTCGTTGCTGGCCAAGATCCTCGAACGGTTTCGCGCCACCGAAATTGGTGCGGGCACGCATCGCCAGCTGCTGCTTGAACTCAATCACGTGATCAACGTGCACTCGCGGCTTCGGGAAGTCGCCGCGGACACGGTGCCGCCTGAGGACTGGGCTTCTTGGCATGAGCTGCTCGCAGTGCCGGCACTCGCGTTCGAGCAAGGGCGGTCGTTTCTGGATGACCTGCGCGCGCTCGGACTCAATTCGATGGACAGAGTTTCGCTGACGCCTCTGCCACAAACCATTGCCCTGGCGGCATACGCCCACTACCAGCTGGTCGAGCGTGCGACGGTGGGCCTGGTCGGTTACCTGTGGTTCTTTGAACGCATGCCTCGCCTGTTCTATCCGCTCTGGAGCGATGCATGTCAGCGGGGCGGTGTACCCCAGAAGGCACAGCGCGCGCTGGCGGAAGGCGCGGTCATCGACCCGGCGCGCGATCAGCTGATGATGAATTGCTGCCGGCAAATAGTGCGGCGGCCGCGTGACCTGGGTCTCGCGTCGCAAAGCCTGCACGACACTGCGGAGTTGTTCGCGACGATGGTCGACGCGGCTCTGCAGCGCGCCGAACGGCCACCTATGGTGGCACTGGAAAGCGCGTTGATCGGCAGAGGGCTCGGCCAGGTCGCCTGAAGGAATTGGGGTCAGGCCCCGAATTCTAGGAAACGGGGCCTGACCCCATTTAACATCCGCGCGTGATTTATCTCATCGACGCGTCGGTCTACGTGTTCCGCGCCTATTACTCGATGCCGCCCGACATGGTCGACGGCGACGGCAATCCCGCGCACGCGACTTTTGGCTTCGCGCGATTTCTCGGTGACCTCATCGAGCGCGCGCAGCCGCGCTACATCGCCGTTGCATTCGACGAGAGCCTCACCACTTCATTTCGCAATCAGATTTATCCGGCCTACAAGGCAAATCGCGATCCGGCACCGGCGGATCTGAAGCTGCAGTTCGCGCGTTGTCGCGAGTTTTGCCGCCATGCTGGCATTCCGGCCTTCAGCCACGCCGAATACGAGGCCGACGACATCGTCGGTACGTTGATGACCCGCTGCCGCAGTGAGGGCCTGCGCGCCACGCTGGTCACGCGCGACAAGGACTACGCCCAGTTGATTCGCCTCGGGGATGTGTACTGGGACTACGCCGACAATGTGCGCTATCGCTACGACGAGATCGAAGACCGCTTCGGCGTGGCGCCCGAGCGCTTCGCGGATTTTCTCGCGCTCATGGGCGACAGCGTCGACAACATCAAGGGCGTGCCCGGTGTCGGCGCGAAAACCGCAGCGGCGCTCATGAAAGAGTTCGTTTCACTCGAGGAGATCTACGACAACCTCGATCGGATCACGGACCTTCCGATACGTGGCGCGGGCAAGCTCGCCGCAAAGCTCATCGAGCATCGCGAAGCCGCCTTTTTCGCGCGACGCCTCACCGAGATCGCCTGCAACATGCCGCTCGAAATCGGCCGACTCGACCTGCTGCGGCGCCCGCCCGACGTTGCGGCGCTCACGGCGTTCTTCGACCGACACAATTTCGGGCCGATGTTGCGCCGGCAGGCCGAACGGCTCGCGCTGCTCTCGCTGGCTGCCTGACCTATTCGACGTCGTCGTCCTTGTTGCTGGGCACCTTCACGCTTCCGCCGATCGATTCGTGTTCAATCGAGCCGGAGCTGTCCTCGCTCACCGTGAAGTTGCCTTTGACGCGCCCGGCATAGATGTCGCCCGAGCTGTCGGAGTCCACATCCACGTTGCCCTTGACGTCTTCGACGCGAATGCCGCCCGAACTGTCCTGCTGGACCCGGACATTGCCGTCGACTTTCCCGACGCGGATGTCGCCCGAGCTGTCGAGCACTACTTCGGCGTCGCCATGTACCTCGTTCACTTCGATGTCGCCCGAGCTGTCACGCACCCGCACGCTGCCCGCGTTTTCGATCTCGATGTCGCCGGAACTGTCGCCGACGTCGGTGAGGCCGGCGATGCGGTGGATCGAAAGGTCACCGGAGCTGTCCTGCAGCGTGAGAGCCTTCAGGTCCTCGAAATCAGCGTCGCCACTCGAGTCGGTGGCGTCCACCGGGATGCTCGACGGCAATGCGATGCCAATGTCGATGTATGCGTATTCATTGTTGCCGAAAGTCCAGCCGTCCTGATTCTGCGGAAGGTTGGTTTCCACGTATACGACATTGCCTTCGCGCCGCACGCTGATCTGCGCCGCATCCAGCAATTCCTGTTTGGCGGCGCATGCCACACCGCGCGCCTCGATGCGCACGGCATTGCCGCGGCCTATCACCTTCATGTCGCCAGCGCCGGTCCGCACCACGACCTTTTCGACGCCCTTGGCGTCCACGCCGCCTGCGCGATCCGCGCGCAACTTGCATCCATCGCCCCAGGCAAATGCGGTGACCGGGCCGAGCGCGAGCAATAACAACCAGTACCTGGAACGCATGAATCTTCTCCCCGAATGATGGCGGCTGTGGTTAAGACTGCCGGGAAGGTGTTTCGGTTTACAGGATCGAACAATTCATACGGTATCCTTCGCGCGCGCCCCAGAGCAGCCAAGACATGAGCAGCCAAAACATCGAATCCGTACTCGTCGAAGAGCGTCGCTTTCCCCCGTCCACCGAGTTCACTGCCCGGGCGCGCCTCAAACCCGCGGCCCTGAAGGCCCTGCACGCCGAGGCGGCCGCAGACTACGAGGGCTTCTGGGCACGCCAGGCCCGCAGCGAGCTGCGCTGGCACAAGCCATTCACGGTCACGCTGGACGCATCGCAGGCGCCCAACTATCGGTGGTTTACCGACGGCGAGCTCAATGTCTCGCACAACTGCCTCGACGTGCATCTCGAGGAACGCGGCCACAAGACGGCGCTGACCTTTGTCGGCGAGCCCGGCGATGTGCGCCATGTGTCCTACCGCGAGCTGCATGCCGACGTGTGCCGCTTTGCCAATGCCCTGTTGTCCCAGGGCGTCGTGGCTGGCGATCGCGTGGTCATTTACATGCCGATGGCCCCCGAAGCCATCGTCGCAATGCAGGCATGTGCGCGCATCGGCGCCATCCACTCCGTCGTGTTCGGCGGATTCTCGGCGTTGTCGCTCAAGGACCGCATCGAGGATGCGTCCGCGGTGGTCCTGATCACGGCTGACGGCGGCTGGCGAGGGGGTAAGGCGATCGAGCTCAAGCAGGCGGCGGACAAAGCGCTGTCGATGGGCTGCCCGAGCATGCGCAAAGTAATCGTATTGAAGCGCACCGCCCAGGATGTCGACATGTATCCGGGCCGCGATGTGTGGTGGCACGACGTCATCGAAGGCCAGTCGCCGGTCTGTGAGCCGGTGTGGGTGAATGCCGAGCATCCGCTGTTCCTGTTGTACACGTCTGGATCCACGGGCAAGCCCAAGGGTATCCAGCATTCGAGCGCGGGCTATCTACTCGGCGCCAAGCTCACCAGCAAGTGGGTATTCGATCTCAACGATGACGATGTGTTCTGGTGCACCGCCGACATCGGCTGGGTCACCGGCCACAGCTATGTGGCGTACGGGCCGCTGGCCGCGGGCGCCACCATCGTGATCTACGAAGGCGCGCCGACGTTCCCGCATCCGGGTCGGTTCTGGCAGATCTGCGAGAGGCAGGGCGTCACGATTTTCTATACCGCGCCCACGGCAATCCGCGCGCTCATGAAACTCGGCGACGACATTCCGGCGCGCTACGACCTCACGAAGCTGCGCTTGTTGGGGTCGGTGGGCGAGCCCATCAATCCGGAAGCCTGGATGTGGTACCACGAGCATGTCGGGCGCATGCGCTGCCCCATCGTCGATACCTGGTGGCAGACCGAAACCGGCGCCATCATGATCTCGCCATTGCCTGGCATCACCGAGACCAAGCCAGGCTCGTGCACGCAACCGCTGCCTGGTATCGACGTCACCATCGTCGACGCGCGTGGTGAACCGGTGAAAGGCGCGGACGCGGGCGGATACCTGGTGATCAGGAAACCCTGGCCGTCCATGCTGCGCACGATCTGGGGCGACAACGAGCGCTACCTCAAGACCTATTGGGAAACCTTTCAGAATCGCTACTACGTGGCGGGCGACTCGGCGCATCGCGACAAGGATGGCTATTTCTGGATCATGGGCCGCATCGATGATGTGCTGAACGTCGCGGGGCACCGACTCGGCACCATGGAAATCGAATCCGCGCTGGTTGCGCATCCGAAGGTCGCCGAAGCGGCCGTGGTCGGCAAGCAGCACGAGATCAAAGGTGAATCGGTGTTCGCCTTCGTGGTGTTGCGCAGCGAGCGCCCCACCGGCGACAAGATCGACGCGTTCGCAAAAACCCTGCGCGACTGGGTGACCGAGCAGTTGGGCGCGATTGCGCGTCCGGACGACATCCTCTTCGCCGAAAACCTGCCGAGGACCCGCTCCGGCAAGAACATGCGCCGGCTGCTGCGCGCCATCGCGCGCAACGAAGACATCACGCAGGATCTCTCGACGCTCGAGAACCCGGCGATCATCGATCAGCTGCGGGGAAGCCAATCGCCAGGGAAGCCAGCGAAACCAGCCCGGAAGAAAAAAGTCGCGCCGAAAAAGAAATCGGCGGTGAAGAAGAAGCCAGCGTCGAAGAAGAAGCCAGCGGCAAGGAAAAAGACCGCGGCGAAGCGCAAACCGGTTCCCGCGAGGAAAGTTGCGCCCAAGAAAAAGAAGTCAAAGGGCAAGTCGCGCCCGGCGCCACGCCGGAAGAAATGACGATCAGTCGCGGCCGCCGACCAGGCTGAGCACCGCGGCGAAATGGCAGCCCACGCCGCCCAGCACGAACAGGTGCCAGATGGCGTGGGTGTAGCGTTTCGACTTCCAGATGTAGAACGGCACGCCGCCGGTGTACAGCAGGCCGCCTGCAGCGATCCATGCGAGCTCACTGGCGGTAAGGCTGTCGCGCAGCGGCTTGATCGCGACCACGATGAGCCAGCCCATGCCGAGATAGAGCGCGGTGGAGAGCCGCGGGTAACGAAACCCCACGGTGGTCTTGGCCACGACGCCGAGAACCGCCATCGTCCAGACCACGCCGAACAACGACCAGCCCCAGGCTCCCTGCATGGCCACGAGCGTGAATGGGGTGTACGTGCCGGCGATGAGTAGATAGATCGCGGCGTGATCCAGCTTGCGCAGGCGATGCTTGCGCTCGGGTGAACGTTCCCAGTGGTAGATCACCGAGGTCGCGAACATGGCGAGCGCCGTGACGCCAAAGACCATCGCGCCCGCGAGCCGCAAGGGATCGCCCGCGGCGACCCAGGCCAGCCAGGGGATCGCGATCACGCAGGCCACGATGCCAAGACCCGCGGTCAGCGTGTGCGCGAGTTCTTCTGTACGGGAATAGGGCGCATTGACGGTCGGCACGCGCCCGAGCTTAACAGCTTGAGTCGAGGCTACCGGCTGGCGGTCTGCTTGCCGTCCGGAAACTCGGATTTTGGTAGCTGCACTTCGCCCGTCAGGATGCGCTTCAGATAATCGGGCGCAATCAGGTGGCAGTACTGGCGCCCGCTCGTCGCGCGCGCTTTCGAACTCACCTTCATATTGCCGTCACCGCGCAAACTCTTGGCCCGAATGCGCAGCGTACCGCCGGCATCCGTCTGCACCATCGTGAAGGCTTCCAGCCATTGGGCTTCGCTGGTCGCCTGCTCATCGGGATCGAGCAGTACGCCGATCGAGCCCTTGAACGGCATTTTCTTCTTCTGACGATCCGTGAGCGTGAGCATCACCGCGTCGAGCGTGCGGCGATTCAGCCGCGCGCAGGTGGTCGATTCACCCGCGGCGGTGGCGCCGTATTCGGCACGGATTCGCTCGGCGCTGTGGAGCTTGCAGGAAATCATGCGCGCCCTGGTGTGCTGCGAATCGGCATAGCCGATGAATTGCAGCGTTTCGAGCGGCTTCACGGAGGGCGAGGCGCGCGAGAAGGCCTGGTATTCCCCGACCAATACGTTGCGCGCGGGCACACGTGAGGTGGCGATTTCCTTCTGCGCGACGGCGCAGTATTCGTTGAGGCTGGTAATCGCCATGGGCTGCTGGCCGACTACCATCGGACGTGGGTCGCTCGCACATCCCGCCAGGGCAAGGCCCAGGGAGAGACAAGCCAATTTGCGCACCGTAAGCTCTGGCAATCCGCGGATGATGGATTTCATGGGCGCCATTCCCCTGTTGGAAAAACCCCGGTGAAGAGAACGATCGATGCGAACGAGGCCACTCAATGAAGCTCCGCATCGCGGGTCATTCTGGCGTTACGTCATGTGCGGAATCTTGGCCGCAGTTCTCATGACGGAAAGCTCGCTGGCAGCTGATTCACGGCCATTTGTCATAGCGCACCGCGGCGCCAGCGGATATGTGCCGGAACACACGCTCGCCGGCTACTTCATCG
>Ga0207682_10000383_pt1 | contig 20367 bp, 19 predicted proteins | sample KBSM63metaG_FD_184332 | JGI IMG/M metagenome (GOLD analysis project Ga0207682, IMG submission 184332) | Miscanthus rhizosphere microbial communities from Kellogg Biological Station, Michigan, USA - KBS M6-3 metaG (SPAdes) (version 2) | ecosystem: Host-associated > Plants > Roots > Rhizosphere >... | reverse complement strand
GCCTTCCTTGCCGAAGGCGTCGAAGGTGCGGTCGACGATCTCGATCGGATCGGCCTCGTGGGCGCGGGCACGCTTCACCGCTTCCTCGATGCCGGCGCAGACCCGGTCGCTGATCAGGCCCGCGAGCGCCGATTGCAGGCCCGCCGCCGAGCCGAAATGGTGGAGCAGATTGGCATGGGTCTTGCCGATCGCGCTGGCCACCGCCTTCAGGGTCACCGCGTGCGGGCCATGCTCGATCAGCAGCCGGCGCGCCGCTTCCAGCGCGGCGGCGCGGCTTTCTTCGGGAGACAGGCGTTCACGGGTTATTGACATGTATGTAAGTATATCCTACGCGTCTTCGAACAGGGAGATACAGCATGGCGCGCGCCGAAACACCCCAGGACCTGACGATCACGCCCCGCGACCGCCGGTTCGGGCGCGGCACGCGCCAGGAGCGTTGGTGGATGGGCGGCGATCCGGTCGCGACCGCCTTCTACAACGCGCTGAGCGCCACCTTTCCCAAGGGCGAAGCCTTTTTCGTCGAAAGCGTGCGCATGTTCCGCGAGGGCACGCCGCCCAAGCTCGCCGCCGAGATCAAGGCGTTCGTGACCCAAGAGGTGATGCACAGCCGCGAGCACGTCCAGTTCAACAAGCGCGCGCTCGAGGCCGGCTACGACATGTCCACCCTGGAGGCGCGGGTCGAATGGCGGCTGTCGATCACCAAGGATCGGCCGCCGATCGTCAACCTGGCGGCGACCATGTGCCTCGAACATTTCACCGCCATCCTCGCCAACCAGCTGCTCCGCAACCCGCGCCACCTCGGCCGCGCCGATGCCGAGAATGCCGCGCTCTGGCGCTGGCACTCGATCGAGGAGATCGAGCATAAGGGGGTCGCCTACGACACCTGGCTGCACGCGACCCGCGGCCTCTCGCGCTGGCGGCGCTGGAAGATCAAGGCCAAGGTGATGCTGTTCGTTACCCGCAATTTCGTCGTCGACCGCAGCTTCGGCACGCTGGAGCTGCTTCGCCAGGACGGCATCACCGGGCCCAGGGCCTGGGCGCGGATGCTCTGGTTCGCCTGGGTGCGGCCGGGGATGCTGCGCAAGATCCTCGGCGCCTGGCTCGCCTTCTTCCTGCCCGGCTTCCATCCCTGGAAGCATGACGACCGCAACCTGATCGCCAAGACCGAAAGCGATTATGCCGACGCGCTGATGCCGGTCGCCAGCCCCGCCTGAGGCCGGGCGCGCACCAGCAGGATCGCGCCGCCGAGGCCGATCAGCGCGAAGGGCACGGAGCTGCCGAACGCGCCCCAGGCGACGAGGTGGAAATTGCTTTCCTCGAGTCCGTTAGCGAAGCCCGCACCGTTGGCGGCGATGCCGGCAAGCGCGGCGCCCAGCGCGCCGCCCGCATTGCGCACCGTGCCGATCGCTGAAGAGCCGCGTGCCCGCTCGGCCGCCCCGAACGAGCCGATGACGCGCTGGCCGAGGAAGGAATAAGAGAGGCCGAAGCCGCCGCCCAGCAGAGCGGCCGACATGCCGATCGCGGCGAGGCTGCCGCCGTCCATCAGCAAGGTGACGCCCAGGGCGCCGGCGAGGATCGAGCCCGCGCCGGCGACGATCAGCCGCGACCGCCAGGCCTCAGCGGCGCCGGCCACCGAGAGCGAGGCGGCGGTCCAGGCGAGCGCCTCGATCGCGACCAGATAGCCGGCCTCGAGCGCGGACAGGCCCCAGCGATGCTGGAGCATCGCCGGCGCGTAGAGCGCGAAGGCAGTGCCGGCCGCGGTGGTGGTGAAGTAGAGGAGATAGGCCGTGCCGAGCGGGAAGGCGCCGCTGCGGCGAGGAACCAGGCCGTTGCCTCGCGCCCGGTCGGCGGCCAGCGCCCCGGCGAGCATGAAGACGCCCGCTCCCGCGAGCAGGACGGCGAAGCCGGCGGCGGCGACGACGCCGGCGGTGGCGATTGCGGCGATGCCCAGAGCGAGCAAGACCAGGGGCATGGCCGGCAGGCGCCCCTCGGCGTCCGATCCCATGCGCGGCGGGATCAGCACGAAGCTGGCGGCGGTGAACAGCAGCGCCTGGCCGGCGAACAGCCAGAAGATCCAGCGCCACAGCCCGGCATCGGCGAACAGCCCGCCGAGCAGCGGCCCGACGAAGGTGGCGACGCCCCAGACGCTGGTGCAGAGCGCGAACACGCGCGGCAGGAAGCGGCCCGGGAAAAGCAGAGCGAGCGCGACATAGATCAGGCAGCAGATCAGCCCCGCCGCGCCGCCCTGCAGCACCCGCCCGGCGAGGAAGAGCAGGATGTCCGGCGCCGCGGCGCTCAGGCCGCAGCCGAGCGCGAAGGCCGCGCCGGCGAGCATCATTGCCGCGCGAAGCCCGATCCGTTCGGCCAGCCAGCCAGCCGCGGCGCCCGCCACGACCAGCCCGGTCATGAAGCCCGCCGCCGCCCAACCGAACCAGGCGAAACCGTCGAGCGCGGCGCCGACGCTGGGCATGATCGTCGCGGTCACCAGCGAATCGGCGGCGACCACCCAGCAGCCGAGCAGGATCAACGCGAGCACGGACGCCCGGCCTTCGGCGAGGAGCTCGCGCCAGCCCGGCTCGGCGGTCGGCGAGGCGGTGGGGAGGATGGCTTCGGCGGACATGGTCTTTCCCGGTTGCGGTCGCTTCGGCCGACGCTTATGCAACCTCAACTATAGTTGAGGTCAAGCGATGAATCGCGGCGGCGGCCCGCTTCCCCAAGTGCTCAGCGTCGGCGAGCTCGCCCGGCGGAGCGGAGTTTCTGTCTCGGCGCTGCATTTCTGGGAGCGCGAGGGGCTGATTCACGGCTGGCGAAGCGCCGGCAACCAGCGGCGCTACGAACGCGCGACCTTGCGCCGGGTGGCGATCATCAAGGTCGCGCAGGCGGTCGGCATCCCGCTCGCCGAGATCAGGACGCGGCTGGACTCCTTGCCGAGGGGCAAGCAGGGCTGGGCGAAGCTCGCGGGCGATTGGCGAGCCGATCTCGACCGCCGGATCGCGCTGCTGACCCGGCTGCGCGACCGGCTCGACGGCTGCATCGGCTGCGGCTGCCTGTCGGTCGACGATTGCCCGCTGCGCAACCCGCAGGACCGGGTCGCGGAAGAAGGGGCGGGGCCCAGGCACCTGCTCGGCGATCCCGGCTGCCCGCCAGGGCATGCGTCGTCTGACGGGCGGCCTTAAGCCCGGTCGTGCTCGACCTCGGCGACGGGATAGAATTCCACCGTCAGCACTGCGCCCAGCCAGATCGCCAGGGTGATGGCGAGCCGCGCCGCATCGTCCTCGGCGAGGCCCGCCGGCCGTTGCCCCGGCAGGAACAGGAATATGCCGACGATCGCCAAGTAGAGGCCGAGCAGCGCATAGGCATAGAGCCGCCGCTCGGAGGTCGAGAAGACACGGAGCGTCATCACCGCCGCGGCGAGCACGATGATGAGCTTGGCATAATCGTACAGGCCGAGACCGTCGAGCGTACCCATGTTCGCGCCGAGCAGCGCGCCGAAGAACAGCCCGATCCCGTCCACCGTCGCGACCTTCTCGCGCGGCGTTTGCGTCCACAGGCGGCTCAGCTTCTTCGCCATCGCCGCAGGTTAGGCAGCCATTCCGGCCCCGGCAAGCCGCTCACGCCGCCATTGCGCAGGCCGGGGTGTCGGCCTCCGTCAGGTCGAGCGTGAACAGCGCGCAGGGCACCTCGGCGTCGCGGCCGGCGCTGTAGCGCGAGGCGGTCCGGCCGGTCGGCCGGAAGCCGAGCTTCCTCAGCACCCGGCCCGAAACCGGATTGTCGACGAAATGGCCGGAGGAGAGCCGCCTGAGGCCGAGCGCGTGGCGGGCGATGTCCAGCACCGCGCGGCCGGCCTCGGTCGCATAGCCGCGCCCCCAGGCGTCGGGCGCCAGCCAATAGCCGAGCTCGTGGCCGCCCGGCTCCTCCGGATCGGGATGGATGCCGATGCCGCCGATCAGGCGCGGGCGCTCGCTTTCGTGGGCGAGGATCAGCAAGGCGACGTCGGCGGCGCCGCGCCGGCGGGCGAGAAACGCCTCGGCATGCTCGATGCCGTAGGGCCAGGGCACCTGCGCCAGCATCCGCACCACCTCGGGATGGGCGACGGCGCGGGTCAGCGCGGCCGCGTCCTCGGGCCAGCCGGGTCTCAGCGTCAGTCTCTGCGTCCTCGCGAACATCTGTCGTCCCTTTCGCTTCACCGCGCCGGCCCTGCCCCTGTTGGGTTTCAGGCCTGCGACACGTTGGCGTGAGGGAGACAAAATAAAAGGGAGAGGCGGCGGCCTCTCCCTCACTTGGTCCTGCCTTGAGAACCCTGGGCCGCTCCTCCCGGAACAGCCCTTTCTCGACCGTTCCTATTCCGCTGCGCTGGTTGCCGGCATGTCGACGCACACGAACTTGCGGCCCAGCTTGCCGTCGCGAAACGCGACTTGGCCGGCGGTCAGCGCGAACAGGGTATGGTCCTTGCCCATGCCGACATTTTGGCCCGGATAATATTTGGTGCCGCGCTGGCGCACGATGATGTTGCCGCCGACGACATGCTCGCCGCCGAACTTCTTCACGCCGAGGCGCTTGGATTGTGAATCGCGGCCGTTACGCGACGAGCCGCCTGCTTTCTTATGTGCCATGACGTACTACCTACTCTCGAATCCGTTTATTCGGCCTTATCAGCCGCGGGCTTTTTTGTCGAAGCCTTCTTGGTGGCGGCCGCCTTCTTCGGGGCCTCGGCCTTGGCTTCGGGGGCCGCCTCGGCGCCGCCCTTGGCCGGAGCCTCGGGCTTCGGCGCCTTGGCCGCCTTGGCGGGCTTTTCCGCGGCCGGAGCCGCTTCGGCCTCGGCCTTGGCGGGCGCCTTCTTCTCGGCCGCCTTCTTGCCGCCGATCGCGACGATCTTCAGGATCGTGTGCTGCTGACGGTGGCCGCGCTTGCGGCGGTAATTCTGGCGGCGCTTCTTCTTGAAGACGGTGACCTTCTCGCCCTTCGCCTGGGCGACGATCTCGGCGGCGACGGTGAGGCCGTCGGTCGACTTCAAATCGCCGCCCTCGCCGGCGAGCAGGACGTCGCTCAGGGTGACGCGGTCGCCCGCCTCTCCGGCGAGCTTCTCGACGACGATCTTGTCTCCGGCGGCGACGCGATATTGCTTGCCGCCCGTGCGCACGATTGCGAACATGGGCCTATCCAATAAGTCAAATTGCTAGACGCGCGAGGTCGCCCCCGCACGGGAAGGGGCGCTGCTACCGAGACGAGGTCTCGATGTCAACCGATCCACCCGTCATCCCGGCGAAGGCCGGGATCCCAGGACAAGAGGTCACGGCGGTCTCGACGAGACCCCGGCCTTCGCCGGGGTGACGGCTTGTTGGAGCCGTCAGTGCCGGCGCTCCGGGCGGAGCCGATAGCGGCCCTTGTCGAAGCCCTCGAACATGCCCTCGATCGCGGGGTGATCGACCGGCTCGTCCTCTTCGTCGGGCAGCAGGTTCTGCTGACTGACATAGGCGATGTAGGAGCTTTCCGCATTCTCGGCGAGCAGGTGGTAATAGGGCTGGTCCTTGGCCGGGCGGATGTCCTCCGGGATCGCCTGATACCATTCCTCGCTATTGGCGAAGACCGGATCGACGTCGAAGATCACGCCGCGAAAATCGAACAGGCGGTGGCGCACGACGTCGCCGATGGTGAAGCGGGCATGGGCGACCGGCGGCGCCTTGGGATCGCCAGTGATGTCTTCCTGTCCGGTCATCGACTCCATGTAGGAGGTGGGGCCGTCGGCGACAAGCGCGCCCCTGCCGCCGCTCATTCGAACCGCAATGGGCAGGAACTTCGGGAGGCGGGCGCCTTGGTTGCGAACATGCTCCGGCCTTTTCCATGACGCTCGTTCCGCATCGAGCTTGTTCGGGCTCACCCGATAAGAGATGCGATCATCATCACCACTCAGCGCGACCCTCGATATCACCAATCCGACGTCTTTGTTCACGATGCGAGTCGATTTGTACTTGATTATATCTGAGCGCGTCCGGCGGCAAGGAAGCCCGCTTGGCAAGGGGGTCGGCTTGGGCTAGAGCGCGCGGCTCATCGACCGGGCCCGCCCCGAGGCGCGGGCCCAAATCCCAATGCGGAGAGGTGCCGGAGTGGTCGATCGGGGCGGTCTCGAAAACCGTTGTGCCCGCAAGGGTACCGTGGGTTCGAATCCCACCCTCTCCGCCATTTCCCCGTTCGCCGAGTGGCCCAAGCCGGCCTGGACCATGGCGACCTTCCGTACCCTCCTTATCGCCGCTTAACCCAGGTGAATGCCATTGCCGGGAACAAAGGCCGCGGCGTGCGTTGAAGCGCTGCGAGCCGCGCAAGCGGCGCAAAGCGAAGGGGAATTTCCGTTCATGATGATGGTGGAAACCGAGCTTCGGGCGAGCCCGATTCAGGGAATCGGCGTGTTCCTCAAGCAGGACGTCGTCAAGGGAACCCTGCTCTGGCGGTTCGACAGCCGGGTCGACCGGGTCTATTCTCCGGCCGAGCTGGAGAGCCTGCCCGAGCTCACCGCCGCCTTCATCCGCCGCTTCTCCACCTGGCACGAGGCGACCGGCCTCTGGATCCTGTGCGGCGACAACGGCCGGCATTTCAATCATAGCGACACGCCGAACACCGTCTCCGCCGGGGTCGGCTACGGCGACGACGTCGCGGCCGATGATTTGCGATCGGGGACCGAGCTCACGACCGATTACCGCGCCATTTGCGACGCGATGCGGCTGAACGGCTTCGATTTCGAGCTGGCGGAGGCCAGTCAGTCGCCGAGCAGCCCGAGAGTGTCGAGCTTCGCATAGTCGCCGGCGACGAGCCGGTCGCCGATGTCGAGCCGATAGCGCAGGTTGGGAACGGCGACCCGCGCCGCCCGTGCATAAGCCGCGCGCTGGGCCTCGGCGATCGTGCCGCCGGTGCCGGTGACCACCATCGTCCAGCCATAATTGCCGCTGGTGACCAGCCGGCCCTCCTGCCTTCCAACCTCGGCGAGATGGATGTTACGGCGATCTTCGTCACCCAACGGCTCCGGGAGGAGCACCGGCAGACCGACCGGCTCAGGGAGCTGGCGGCGCGTATAGGGGAAAGGCGGCACGGTCAGCACGATCCCGACCGAAAAGCCCGGCCGCACCGGCAACCCCTCGAGCCTGCCGGCGGCAAGGCCGTGGAGCAGCCCCGCCCAGCCGATATCCTGGAGCGGCTCCAGCACCGCGAAACCGGGATAGCCGAAGCGGCAGGTGAACTCGAGCGGCCAGACGCCGGCCTCATTGACGATCATGTTGAGGTTGACCCAGCCGACATGGCCGGCCTCGCGCAGCAGCGGCTCGACCAGACCGAGGGTGCGCTCGAACAGCCGGCCGGAGCGCTCGAAAGTGGCGACCGTGCCCATCTCGCCGGTCAGCTCGCCCATGTCGCCGGCGAAGAAATGCTTGTGCTCCCAGTCGAGGCAGGCGGGGCGGAGGAAGCGGGTGCCGTCGAAGAAGGCGCCGACGCCGGTTTCGATCCCCTCGACATGGTCCATCAGCACGAACCGCGCGTCATCCCCGGAGCGAGCGGCGACGCGCGCCTTCAGCATGGCGCGGACGTCGCTGCCGTCGGCGACCCTGCCGACATAATTGTCGAAGGAATCGAAGCCGTGGCCGCAGAATTTCAGCACGTAGCGGCCGGGATTGGCGGCGAGGAAGGCGTCCACCGCGGCGGGATCGGCGAATTCGCGCGTGGCGGCGACCGGCAGGCCGAGCTCGGCGAGCAGCGCCTGCGAGAAGGCACGGTCATTCTCGAGGCGGTCGCCGAAGGCGCTTCCGCCGACGACGAGATGGCCGCCGCGGCGAAGCGAGTCCTGAAGCGCGCCGAAGCCCTCGGACACCGCCTCGAACAGGATGATGCCCGCGTCGGGCGCCGCGCGCAGCCAGTCGAGCTCGTTGCGCCAGTCGCCGGTACGCTCGATCATGTTCGCCAGCGTGCCTTGCGATTCCGCCCAGTCGATCGAAACCTTCACCTCCTGCCCTTCCTCGGCGAGGCGCAGATAAAGGGCGGCGAGATCGCAGGTTTCGGTAACGGCGAGAAAGCGCATCAGGCCAGCCGGTCGAGGATCGCGGCGACCAGGGCGATCCGCTCCACGCCGGCATAAGCGGGGCGCTCCAGCTCCTCGCCGAACACGTCGGGATCGAGCTCGCGGTAGCGCAAGGCGAGGCCCCGTTCTCGCGCCAGGCCGATGAGCGCAGCCTGCAGAGGGTCGTCGCCGCCGACGATGGCGGCACCGGTGTAGAGAATGAGGCGGCCCCCCGGGGCAAGCCGCTCGCCCGCCATCCCGGCCATGGCCAGCGACACCCCGGCGCCGAGTGCGCCGCCGCCGTCGCGATAGCTGCGCCCCTCGTCGTCCGCGATATAGGGAGGGTTGGCGACGACGAGACCGATCGGCGCTTCGATGCCCGCCAGATCGTCTGCCTCCAGGATTCGGATCTCGATGCCTGCCGCGGCACCATTGGCGCGCGCCAGCCGGACCGCCGCGGGATTGACCTCGGTCATCGCCACGGACGCACGCGGAAACAAAGCGGCGGCGACCATCGCGCCGACGCCGGTACCGCCGCCGAGGTCGACGACGGCCGCGCCTTCGCTCAACGCCAGCGCCCGGGCCTCCTGCCGGATCAGGCTTGCGAAGCGATAGCTGTCGGGGCCGAAGAAGACCGAGTCGCGCTGGCTGGTCGGAAAGCCGGAGTGAAGAAAAAGCCAGTCGCCGAGCGAGGCGGCGCGAAGTTTCGATCGGAACAGGGCTCCCGCCGGTTCGAGCGCGCCGGCGCGCTCCAGCAGCTCGATGAGCTCGGAATCGAGCAGATCCCGGGGGAATGGCAGGTTCCAGCCGAACACGTCCCTGAGGTCGCGCGCTCGGCTTTTGTCCGCCCGTGAGACGATCCGCGCATGCGTGGCCGGCGTCGGCGTAACGAAGCGATAGGAGCGCCGCCTCAGCGCGGCGAGCAGCGCGACCAGCCCGGGTTCGGCGGCGGCCGAGACCGCTTCAGCCACCGCCCCACAGCTCCGCCCGATAACGCTCGAAGCAGCGTGCGCCAGCCTGGAGACGGATCAGCGCGCCTTCGGCGATGGCGCGGGCGCGGCGCGGATCTTCGGCGACGAGCGGCCGCAACGCCTCGCGGTTCCAGGCTTCGCTATGCTTGACGTCGAGCACGGCGTGGAGCTCGAAATAATGGCGCTCGCGGCCGGTCAGGCCGAGCCGGCGCAGGCCCTTGGCGACGCAGGTCGAGCGGCCGGGGGCGGTCAGCTCGACCGCGCCGAGCGCGCCGACGGCGTGAAAGGCGTAGCGGCGGCTCGTCGCCATTGCGGTCATGGCGTTGGCGAGCGCCAGGCTCTGCCAGATTGTGGTCTCGATCCGGGGCTCGAGCGCGAGCCGCTCGACCAGGGCGTCGAGCATCGGGCCGTGCATGCCTTTGACGTTGCCGCGGCCCATTTCGTCCCAATAATTGCGGGCCAGCTCGAGCTTGGCGGCCGTCGGCAGCTTCACCTGCGTATGAGCGACGAGATCGTCGAACCCCGCCTCGCCGGCCGCCTCCTGCTCCAGGAACCAGCGAAACTGCTCGAGCGAGGCCTGCTCGGCAAGCCAGGGGAAGAGCGGATCGCCCTGCCCGGGACCGGTTCGCTCCAGCGCCTCGAACCAGCGCACGAAGCCGTCCGGGTCGGTTGGTGCTTCGGCGGCCTCCTCGCCCACCTCGGCGCGCAAGGCTTCCAGGAACGCGCCTTCCAGGCGAAGCAGCTGGCCGTCGCGCGCCAGCCGCAGCTCCCAATCCGCCGTCGGCAGCGATGGCGCCAGCCGCTCGCGATTCCACCTGGCGAGCACCCGTTGGGTCTCGTCGGTCAGATATGGGGCTGCCGCGCGATGTTCGGTATCCGGGCGAAAAAGCGTCGCCATTCCAAGTCGTTCCCCAGCCATTCGAGGCGACAACCCGGTTGTGACGACGCCGTTCCATCCATCGCGTTCGCGCTAATCTGGATCAGTCAGATCATGGTCCGCATTCTGTTGGCGAATAGAATAGCGAGGCTCTCGGAGACGCGCGGAGCGTTCGGCGCTTAACGCCGATAAGTAACTCGCTCATGGACTATTCGACCGGCATTCGCAGCGCCGCCATCTGTTGGTCCGCTGATCTGAGTTAGCGAGATAAATGCTGCACTGCGGGGAACTCGCACTGCGCCCTCCCCGTTAACCCTGCCGTGTTCTGGAATTTTCGTTCTAAAACAGGGGTTTCAATTTGATAGACTCGCCCGACGCTTCCCCGCCGGGGGCGCGCCTTGCCGCCAGCGCGCTCCGCGCGGATCATAGCCTGATCTGCTTCTCCCATCTTCGCTGGAGCTTCGTGTTCCAGCGGCCGCAGCACCTGATGAGCCGGTTTGCCCGGTCGCGGCGCGTGATCTATTGGGAGGAGCCCGAAGATGCGCTGCCGGGCTGCGAGGCCGCGTTGGGCGTGCGGACCTGCGCCGAAACCGGAGTCGTCGTGGTGACGCCGTCCCTGCCCGCGACCCTCGTCGGCGAGGCCCGCGACGCGGTCGTGCGCGCCCTGCTCGACGACTTTCTCGCCGCCGAGGAAGCGGCGCTCATCCGCTGGTATTACACGCCGATGATGCTGGCCTTCTCAAGTCATGTCGGCGCCGCCTGCACAGTCTACGATTGCATGGACGAGCTCGCCAATTTCCGCTTCGCGCCGCCCGAGCTGCTCGAGCGCGAGCGCGAGTTGCTGGCCGCCGCGGACGTCGTCTTCACCGGTGGGTACAGCCTCTACGAGGCCAAAATGGACCGCCACCCGAATATCCACCCCTTCCCGTCGAGCGTGGATTGGGCGCACTTCGCCCAGGCCAGGGGCGAGCTTCCCGCGCCGGCCGCTCAGGCCGCCATCGCGGGCCCGCGCCTCGGTTTCTATGGCGTGATCGACGAACGGATGGATCTCGAGCTTCTTGCCGCGCTGGCCGATGCCCATCCCGAATGGTCCATCGTCATGGTCGGTCCGGTCGTGAAGATCGATCCCGCGGATCTCCCCCGGCGGCCCAATCTCCATTATCCCGGCGGTTGCAGCTATGAGGAATTGCCGGCCTGGCTCGCGGGCTGGGACGTCGCTCTGATGCCCTTTGCGATCAACGAGTCGACGAAGTTCATCTCGCCCACCAAGACCCCCGAATATCTGGCGGGCGGCCGGCCGGTCGTCTCGACCCCCATTACCGACGTGATCCGCCATTATGGTGATCTCCAGGCGGTCTTCATCGCGGATGGAGCGGCGGCCTTCGTCAGTGCCTGCGAGGTCGCCCTCGCCCTTGCCCGCGGCTCCGAGGAATGGCGCTCGGAAGCGGACGTCAAGCTCGCCAATCTGAGCTGGGACACGACCTTCGCGCGCATGGCGGGGCTGGTTCAGGAAACCCTTGCGGTCCCGCTCGTCTCATCGGACCTGACGATTCTTCCGGTCCGCAAGAAATATGATTATCTCGTCGTCGGCGCGGGCTTTGCCGGCGCGGTCCTTGCGGAGCGCCTCGCCAGCCAACACCACGCCCATGTCCTGGTCGTCGACAAGCGGCCGCACGTCGCGGGCAACGCTTATGACCATCTCGACGAGGCCGGCTTGCTCATCCACCAATACGGTCCTCATATCTTCCATACGAACTCGGACGAGATCGTCGACTATCTGTCGAACTTCACTCGGTGGCGCCCCTATGAGCACCGCGTTCTGGCGGAAGTTCGGGGGCAGCTGGTGCCGATCCCGATCAACCGCACGACGCTCAATTCGCTGTTCGACCTCAACCTGCGGACCGACGCCGAGGCGGCGGCCTACCTCGCGGCGCGCGCGGAACCCGTTGGCGAAATCCGAAGCTCGGAAGATGTCGTGGTCGCCGCCGTGGGCCGCGAACTCTACGAGCTGTTCTTCCAGGGCTACACGCGCAAGCAATGGGGCATCGATCCCAGCGAGCTCGACCGATCGGTGACGGCGCGCATTCCGACCCGCACCAATACGGACGACCGCTATTTCGCGGATAAGCATCAGATCATGCCGGCCGACGGCTATACGGCGATGTTCAATCGCATGCTCGATCATCCCCAGATCGACGTGCTGCTGAGCACCGACTATCGCGACATCGTCGCTGAAATCGAAGCGGGGCATGTCATCTATACCGGCCCGATCGACGAATATTTCGGGTTCCGCTTCGGCAAGCTCCCCTATCGCAGCCTCCGCTTCAGCCATCAAACCATGGACCAGGAATGGTTGCAGGATGTGGCGACGGTCAATTATCCGGACGCGCACGTGCCCTACACCCGGATCACCGAATACAAGCACCTGACGGGCCAGCGCCACGCCAACACCAGCATCACCTATGAATATCCGAGCGCGGAGGGCGATCCCTATTATCCGATCCCGCGGGCGGAGAATCAGGCGCTGTTCAAGCGATATGAAGCGCTGGCGCTCGAGACCCCGGGGGTGACCTTCGTCGGGCGGCTGGCGACCTATCGCTATTACAATATGGACCAGGTCGTAGGGCAGGCGCTCGCCGCGTTCCGACGCCTCGACGCCAAGCGCGAAAAGGTGGCCGGAAGCGCGGCGATGTGGACGGAGGCTGCCGAATAGAGCTCATTCGGCCGCGAGCCGCCACTCGGCCGCCGCCACATCGGCGAGATAGGCCTGGACGGCCCGGTCGAGCGGACGGAGCAGCGTTCCGCGCTCGCTTGCGAGCGCCGTGCTGGCGCGATCCGTGCCCTCTTCGGCCCGGACGAGGCCGGGGTCGAAGCCCGCGCCTTCGGCGAGCAGCCGAGCGAATTCGTGCCAGCTGATCTCGCCTTCATTGGCGAGATGCCAGATCCCGGTTTCGCCGTCGATCAGCAGATCGAAGACCGCGTGGCAAAGGTCGGGCACGAAAGTCGGCGAGACGGATGTCTGGGGGCAGGCAAGAACGGATTCGTCGCGCCCCAGCGCGCCGAGCACGCTCCAGGCGAAGTTGTGGACATCCCACGGGCCGAAAAATGCGCTGGTGCGGACGATCAATGCCTTGCCCCCGGCCAGCGCCACTGCCGCTTCCGCCGCCGCCTTGCTGGCGCCATAGGCCCCGGTGGGCGAGGGCGGGTCGCTTTCGCGATAGCGCCGGCCGGCTCTACCGTCGAAGACGAGGTCGGACGAGAAGGTGACGAAGGGCAATTGGCGTGCCGCGCATTCCCGGGCGAGATTCTCCGCGCCCGTGACATTCGCGGCGAAGCAGGCGGCCTGCTCGTTCTCGGCATCGGCGACCCGGACGAATCCGGCCGCGTTGACGAGCGCCCAAGGCCGATGGCGGTCGAAAGCCGCCGCGATGGAGCGCGGATCGCAAATGTCGAGCTCGGCGCGCGAGGTGAGATGATAAGGCAGGCCCCGGCGTTCCGCGATCCGGGCGAGGGCCATGCCCAAGGTGCCCGTCTCGCCGGTGATGAGGACCTTCCGGCCTTGCCCGCAGAGGGACTGCGGCGACGGCTCGCGGCACCAATCGTAGAATCGGCCGGGCCGGCGCCACCAGCCCGGCATGTCGAGCACGGGATGATCGAAACGCTCGCCGGCGGCGAGGGCTCTTCCCGCCGCCGCGATCGCGGTCGGCCGCGGCCGCGGCGCGCGGATGTCGAACGCGCCGACATCGTACACGCCGTCGCTGCGCGTGATCAGCGAGCGCCAGTCCATATTGCCGAACAGCGACCAGAGGGTCAGCGCGCGAAGGCCGACGCCCTCCCTTCTCAGCTGCTCGCAAGTGTCGCGGATCTCGATCAGCCATCGCAACTGCTCGTCGCGGGTGCAGCCGTGATGGACTTCGGTCACCGCGAGCGGAACGCCATAGCGATGCCACGCTTCGCGCAGTCGGAAACCAATGCCGCTGTCGCCCTCGAGACGGGCCACGCGAACCGCTTCGGCATCCACATAGACGTCGTGCCCATTTCCGCCTGGCTCGAGGTCGGGGTAGCGGTGGATGCGATGATCGAGAAAGCGCTCGCTGGTCAGATAATAGTTGATGCCGATTAGATCGGGCGTTGCGCTGCGGTTTTCGAAACTCGCCAGTTCCGCCCGCGTGATCCCGGCATCGACAAGGAAGCGATGAAGCGGGTGCGCTCCGTCGACCCGGCCAGAGAGGAGGTCGAGGCTGAGCCAGCGCCGCTCGTTCTCATGCGCGGCCTGATGGGCAAGCGGCGCCGTCGCGAAGGTCTTGCCCAGATCCTCGGTCTGAACGAGCCGCGCCGCGGGGTTGATCGCGCGGAGCGCCGCCATCGCCTCGGCGATCCCCCGGCATTGGTTGACCAGCGCCCGCAGGAAGGCGGGATAGTCGCGCCGGTGCGGATACCAATGCCCGTAAAGCGCGGCGAAGCGCGCCGTCGTCAGCGGCTCGTTGATCGGCGTCCAGCTCGAGATGTGCGGATACCGTTCGGCGACCCGCGCCGCATAGCTGGCGAACTTGCCGGGGAATTCCGGATCGAGAAGGTTGGTGTAGCGGGGCCCCGAACCATGATGGAGCAGGCCCCCGATGACCTCGATCCCACGCTCCTGAAGTCGGGCAAGGCGCTCGTCGGCCCAACGGAAGTCGAACTCGTCCGGATGGTCGGGGGCGATGCTTTCCCACAGGAGCGGGTAGCGGACCGCCGTGATGCCGAGCCCTGCGATCAGGTCGATGTCCGCCGGCCGGCCGCGATGGCCGGTCTCGGCGGCCTGGTCGCGCCACCGGTCGCCGATCCGTACGATCGTGCATTCCGGCCCGCCCCAGAGTTCGAGCGGAGGGCGCCCGGCGCGATGCTCGACGGTCGCGATCAGCCGCCCTTATCGTGGCCGTTGTAGCCGCAGGCAGGCGGAGAGCGCGCAATCACGACGGCCAATTATTCCTCCAAGACCTCCACGAGCCCCTCAGTACGTTTGCACGCGCCGCCCCGTTCCATTCAACGCCATCCATTTAATCCAGGTCAGTCAATATTTTAGCAGGTCGGGGAAATCGCCCTAACTTGCGTCAGTCGGCCACGCGCCGGTGGAACGCACGGCTCGAAGCTCGGGTTGTAGGAAGCTCGGAGAGCCGAATGGGGATGTGCGATTCCACCGATGACCGGGGGCCGACCCTCCCGAGCGCGGGCCGGGCGGCTGCTCAGGCCGTGGTCGCTCTGCGCTTGTTTGCGACAAGGGTGGTGGCTGTCGCCAACGCCGCCCGTCGACCTTATGATATCGATCGCTGCCGTGACGAGGCGATCATCGCTTTCCAGGCTTTTTCGTCGGCCTCCCGGTTTCCGCGGCGGTGCCCGGAAGCCGACTGGCAGGAAGCGGCGCAGGACGCCTTCCGTGACGCGATAGCCAGTGCGCGACGCGACCCGGCGAATTGCCCAACAGGGGATAGGGGCACGGGCGGGCGCACCCTTGGCCGCGATTGGCGATAGATCGATCGAACTGGTGAGCGGCCAAGTGTAATTTTCCACACCTCTCCGCCACATTCGGCGAGGCATGGGATTTGCGGCGGAAAGCGCGCAGAACGCGGTGTGGTCAGCGACCCTCTTCTCCCCGTGCGGCGAGGCGGATAGCGGTCGCCGCATCCAGGGGCCGTTCGAAGCGCAATCCTCCCTTGCCGCCGTCGTACCAGGCGACGGTCGCGGCCCAGGTCTCGATCCCGGGCAGGGTCAGCCAGACCCGCCTTCCGGCGGGTAGCGTCCGCCGCGAACGGAAGCCGCAGCCGTGGGTGGAGAGGTCGACGATCCGGATCGCCTCGTTGGGCTCTTGCTGCTGGCGCATGATCGCCCACAAATCGGTGCGATCGCGCCGCCTGCCGCGCTGCTCGGCGGAGCCGGGATCGACATAGGCTGGAACCAGTTTCATCTCTCTCTCCTTCATGAGGCCGCGGTGAGTCAGTTGATCCGCGCGCGGAACCGGATGGTGAAGCTCGAATTGGCGGCCATGCTGCCCGTCGGGGTGAGCCGGATCGCATCGACGTTGGCATCGTAGCCGGCGGCGGGCGTGTAGGCGTAGGTGGAGCCGTTATTGTTGGAATAAGCGCGGCCCGCGGCCGGCAGGGTGACTCCGCTGGTGCCCGCGACGAGCTCGAACGGACCCATGCCGGGCGAAGAGGCGTTGTAATCGCCGTTGTAGAAGGTGACGTTGGCCGGCAACACGTCGGTCAATTGCAGCGTGCTGGCGTCGACCGCACTGCCGCCGCTGTTGGTGACGGTGAGCGTGTAGGAGACGTCCGAGCCGGGCGCGTTGAACCGATCCGGTGAGCCTGCGGTCGTGATATAGGGCGCCGACGACTTGGCGATCGCCACCGCGGGCATCGGGCAAAAGCGCACTTGGGAAATGCCGTAGCGCTGCTGGCCGGTCGTGTTTTCACCCGACTGGTAGGGGAAATTGCCGTAGTTGATCGTGACCGAGGTCACCGGCTGCGCGAAGCTGATCGCCACATCGCCGGTGGTGACGTTCTGGTTGGCGCTCGTGCCGGTGCCGATCGCCTCCCGGTTGGTGATGTTATAGGGCGCGGCGAAGGCGCCGAAGGTCACCGATGACGCGACCGCCGTCCGCGCGCCGGCGCCATTGTTGTTGCCGGCTGGACTACTCAGCGAGGGGACGTAGGTATTAACCCCGTCGGTCCCGCTGATGTACAGCCAATCGCGATATTGGTTCGACGTGAAATCGATGTCGTGGGTGTTGATGATGATGTCGCGCACCGGCACGGCAAAGGTGATCGTCGCCCGGATGGTACGCGTTGTCGAGCTGATGCTGGTCGTGCGTCCCGAAAAGACTCCGCCGATCTGAAGGGTCTTCGCGCCGGTGCCGCTGCTGATGTCCGTGCTGATCTGCGGCATGTTCTCACTGTCCACCTGGATCGAGCTGAGGCCGTTGGTGGCGGTCGCGATGGTGAAGGTGCGCGTCGCGCCGAGCGGATTGCTCGCCGTATAGGTGTAGGTGGAGCCGTAGCTCAGCGAGGCGTCGGCCACGCTGGAAAAGGCGAAGCTGTAGGTGTTGTTGGCGTCGCACGCCGCTTCGGCCGGCATGCTCGCCAGCAGCAGCGGCAACGCCGCGAGCAGAGACCGCGCGCACCTCATCGTCTCCGCCCCAGGCCGAGATCGGCCAGGCTGAACTGGTCGAACTTCAACCGCATCGTCACATAGGGGCCGCTGCGCGTGTAGCGGTCTTCCTGAAAATCGCGGTCGTGGAAGCCGACCAGATTCCAGCCGAGCTGCAGCCAGCCATTGTCGAACGGGCGGATGCCGACGCTCGGCCCGCCCGAATAGGCGATGCTGTTGCCGCCGAGGCCGTGGCGCATTGTCGCGGATGCGACGACTTCGATCATGTCGTTGAGATCGAAGCGGATATCGGCCCCCACGACGTTGCTCCACCCGGCCACGTCGTCGCCGTTGACCCGGTCGGAGACGTAGCGCGTGCCCCAGAAGAGGGAGAGCTCGGTGCGCCCGAAATAGCCGCGCTCCTCGCTGCCGCCATAAGGCGAATAATTGACCGAGAGCGCATTGACGATCCGCCGCGAACGGGCGTCGCCGGCGATGGTGAAAGGCGTGCCGATCGGCCCCGCCACGCCCGGAAGCGCGCCGGTCACCCGGTCGTCGCGCAGCTCCAGCTTGTCGAGGAAGGCGAACGCGCTGTTCGACGGGCGATGCGCCCAGCTGAGCTGCAGGTTCACCGTCTGCGTCTCCGCGCCGCCCGCAGCGGTGGCGGTGAACCAGTTGAAGGCGCCGCCGACCGCCCGGCCCTCGCCGATCTGGCGAAGCGCGGCGAGGGTGAGGCCGTGGCGGTCCTCGCGGTCGCCGGCGCGATATTCGGCGCGGCCGGTGATGCTCCAGCGGTCGCTGCGGTAGGTCGCGCCGGCGGTGACCGCGGTGAAATCCTCGGTGAGCGTCGAGCCGCTGCCGACGAAGCCGCCGCTGGCCACCGGATGAAGCGGGTTCAGCACCCGGTTGGGGTCGATTCCGCCCAGCGTCTTGTTGCCGTCGAGCGTGACATCGACCGACCAATGCTGCGACAGCACCAAAGATTGCGAAAGACCGTAGGCGGCGAAACTGCGGGGGCCATATTCGGCGATGTCCTGGACATTGCCGCTGAGCGCGATCCGCGCCCCGGCCCAGGGCGCGAGGTCGAAGCCGAGCCGGGCGGTGCGGGCGTCGACCGCGTCCCCGTCGGCGATCTCGTAAGCGCCGATCAGGGCCACGCTGGGAGTCACCGCAAAGCGCGCCGAGAGCCGGTGCTGCGCCGGGAAATCGACGCTGTCGCTATGCCCGCCGATCGGCAGCTCGGTCTGGGCGTCCAGCTCCAGCCGGTTGTCGAAGAAGCGCTTGGTAAGGCCGAGCTGAAGAATCTGCGAGCTGGCGCTGCGTCCGTCGGCGAGCCGGTCGTCGGCGATGGTGATGCCGGCGCGCGCCGCGAAGTCGCGACTGCGATATTCGACCAGGGCGCGGCCGGCGGTGCGGCGCACGTCGCTGCCCAGATAATCCTCGTGCCAGGCGCTGCCGGTCAGCGACAGGCTCTCGGAGAGGCGCGCCCGGGCGTCGATGCCGAACTTGCGGGTGCCGTTGTCCGAGGCGTTGAGCTGGCCGACGCCGAAGCCGGCCTCGCGCTCGCGGGCGTAGGCCAGCACATCGAAGCGGCGGTCGTGATGCTCGGCCTCGATCTGCCAGGCGGTCGCGGTGCCGCCCTGCGCCGGGGCGGGATTGCCGTTGGCGGCGCGGGTGTCGCTGACCGCGACTTCGGCACGGATCTCGGTCGATTCGGTCGGCCGGAAGCGGACGTCGACGCCGCCGAGATCGCTCCGAACGCTGCCGTTATTGTCGTGGATCGCGGTCGCCGCGACCTGGAGGCGCTGGTCGGCGCTCCGCCAGGCCAGGCGGCCGCCGGCGTTGAGCTCGCGCCCCGCGATTCCGTCCACCTCGTAATCGGCGACGACGAACTGCGGGTCGAGCCCCGAGGAGCGGCTCAGGATCGGCTCGCGGAAGCGCAAGGTACCGGCCACGTAATCGATGTCGTAATCGATATGGCGGGTGAGCAGGCGGCTCTCAAGAATCCGGTCCGAATGGAGCCGGTCGCGGACTTCGATCACCACTCGCTCCGAATTGGCGAGTATGTCGCGGCTGCCGAGCACATATGGCCCGGAAAGGCCATTGCCCTGGATTTCGTCGCGGCGGTGTCGGTTCGGCGTGTCGGCGGCGAAGGCGGTCGCCGAGATGCGGTCGCTCCGATATTCGGCCTTGAGGCCGTTCATCGCGCGGACGTAGCGGGCGAGCTCGGGCTCATCGATGCCCGTGTCATAATCGCCGAACAGGGCGTAGAATTGCGGGCGCTCCAGGCGCAGGTACAGGCGCCGGACCGAGGCGGCGTCGTAGCGGCGCTCGGAGCGGTCGGCGTAGATCGTGTAATATTGCTGCGGGTCGATCACGCCGGCGAAGCGGCGATCATCCTCATGGCTGTCGCTGTCGAAGGCAAGGGTCATCAGCCAACGACCGCTGATTCGGCCGCGGGCATAGAGGGCGAGCCGGCCGTCGGTGATCACGTCGTCGTCGCTCTCGGCGAGCCGTTCCCGGTGCCGGTCGAGCCGGTTGAAGCCCAACGTGCCTTCCGCGAGGCCCACGACGGTCCATGGCCGCTCCCCCGGGTCGAGCCAGGCTTCGAGCCGCTGCTCGCGGACGCTGTCGCCGTCACGGAAGTTGAAGCGGAAGGACACGGTGCCCGACGCCGTGGTCGGCTCGAGCTCGACATAGGCGATGCCGTCCTCGCCCTCGACCTGCCAGACCGGACGGGCCCGCTCGAGGCCGGCGAGCTGGCGCGCCTGCTGGGCGTCCGCCTCGACCGCCGGATAATAAGGCGCCGGCACCTCGAAATCGCCGGCCAGGCCGTGATGGACGGGGCGGCCGCCGCGGTCGGTCATCCGCAGCGCGATCACCGGGCGAGTGACGCCGTCGGCGACGAGTAGCGAGCGCTCGCGCACCAGGGTGGCGCGAACCGCGACGTTGGAGAAGGTCACCGGCCGGGTCAGCGTCTGCACGAGCGCGCCATTGGCGTCGCGGACCTCGGCGGTGAGGATCGTCGTCCGGTTTTCGAGCGGAATGCCGCGCCAGAGACTGACCGCGACCGTCGCCGTCTCGTTGACTCGGGCGCCCTCGAAGGCGATCGGATCGACGGGACGGCCGTCGGCGAGCAGGCGCACGCTCTGGCCGGGGACATGCTTGATCGCGACGCGCACCACCGGCGCCCGGGGATTGTGCTCCGCCTCGGGGAAAAGCCAGGCGATCCCCGGCTCCTGGCCGGTGAGCCAGTCGCGCTCGGCGCCGGCCGCGGCGGGATCGCTGGCAGGCTCGGGCCGTTCGACCGTGCGGCGCGCATTCTCAGCCCGCAGCGCACTTTCGGCGGCGTGGAA
>Ga0207682_10000382_pt1 | contig 20446 bp, 18 predicted proteins | sample KBSM63metaG_FD_184332 | JGI IMG/M metagenome (GOLD analysis project Ga0207682, IMG submission 184332) | Miscanthus rhizosphere microbial communities from Kellogg Biological Station, Michigan, USA - KBS M6-3 metaG (SPAdes) (version 2) | ecosystem: Host-associated > Plants > Roots > Rhizosphere >... | reverse complement strand
GTCGCCGGGCACCGCCACCTCGTTCGCGGTCGCGGGCGACGCCGCCGGCGGGGTGGCCGGCGGCCTGCAGGCGGTGCGCGCGCCCGCCGCACCCGCCGCCCCGGCCGCCCCCGGGCTCACGCGGACCGGCGCGGAGCTGCTCGCCGCCCAGCGCGCCGAGGAGCGGCACATGGCGCTGCTGGAGGGGAACCGCCGGGAGTACGCGCGCCTCTACCAGCGCTTCGGGCCGGCCGACAACCTGCGGGCCGACCGCCTCATGCGCGCCTACAATGCAACCGGGGCCGACGAGAGCGAACGCCGCGCGGCGAATCCTGGAATCGACGGCAATCTCCGTCGGGCGAATCGTCGAGGTGACCGGTTACGCGGACCGCCAGCTCCGGAATCCACAGAACCCGCGCGACCCCGCCAACCGCCGAATCTCCCTGCTGCTTCCGTTCGTGAATCCCTCCTCGGACAGATAGCCCTGTCCAAGGAAACCGAACACGCCAGCCCCTGCGCCGAGATAAGGTAGATAGCAGGCGAGAATCGTCGCGGCGATCGCGAGCGGCACGCGCCAGTCCCACGGCCGCCAGAAGACCGGAAGGATCAGCACCGCATAGGGCTTCGCCAGAGCCGCGAGCGTCACCGCAATCGCTCCACCGACTCGCTGCGCGCGCACCAGCAGCCAGACGCCGAGCATCATCAGGGCGACCATCAGCGCTTCGACGTGGCCGTTGTTGGAGATTTCCCAGACCGCGAGCGGGTGCCACGCATAGGCGACAACGGCCGTCGCCGGCAAAGCGAGGCGGCGCAGCAGATCGATCACGATCGCCGCGATGACGATCTCGCAACCCACCATCGCGAGTCGCATCATCGTCGCGGTTTCGGAAATCCGGCTGACGACGAAAAAGAACATCTCGGCGATCGGTGGATAGGCGGTGACCGCATAGTCGGCGCGGTTGATGTGCGGATAAATGGCGGCATCGCGCAGCGCCGCAAGCGCCGGGTCGGCCGGCGCGTATAGATACGGATTGATGCCCGCCGCCTGTACGCGGCCGTCCCAGATGTAGCGATAGAGATCGGTTGAGAGCAGCGGCTCGACCCCGACAAGCGCGAGCCGCATCGCGAGCGCGAAGCCGAGCACGATGATCAGTCCGGTGCGGACCGGCACATTGACCGCGCAGCGCGTGGCAAAAATCGTGATCAGTCCCGAGGCGGCTAGCGCCGGGACGAAGACCGCATACTCGAACCTGCGCACGATCCACGGCGCCGCGACCGCGAAGCCGAGCAGGGCGAAGCCCGCGAGACAGAGACCGATGAGCGGCGAGGAATCCTGACGCGCCGGGCGTCAGCCATCGTCACCGCGCCGATCCGGCGCGCAGCGGCACGGCGCGCGCGATCAGATGCGCGCGTGTCGCGGGCGCCTGCGCGCCCGGGAACGCATCGGCGAACGGCGGTTCACCCGCGAGTTCAGATTCAAGAATGGCGAGCGACGCGGCATCGTCCACGTCGTACCAGCCGGGCACCGTCACGACGGGCAGACCGATCTCGGCAGCGCGCTCCACGGTCTTCTGGAAGACCTCTGCGGTGCTCCACGGAATGTCTTCATAAAGCCGCGGATGCGTCTTCGAGACGCCGATCAGCGTATAGCCGCCGTCAAGCGCGGGGCTGACCACGACGGAATTGCCGCGCCGCGTGGCGCTGACGGCCGCGCTCAGGATCGAGGCCGGCAAGGTCGGGCTGTCGGCATTGACCATGATGGCGCCGGCATGCGTCCGCAGCAGTTCACGCGTTGCCGTCATCAGCCGCACCCCGAAATCCCCCTCGCATTGCGGCAGCAGCCGAAAACCCGGCGGCAGCAGCGTGCGCAGCGCAGTTTCGGTCCCGAGCGGGGTGTAGACCGCATAGCCGACCGACGCGCCGACGCGCGCGACGTCCGCAATGGTGGCAGTGAGATCGCGGATAAAGCAAGCCGAGATCGCGGCGCACTCGTCGGGCCGCAACGGCGGCGAGAGGCGAGTTTTCGAGACGCCGGGGGCTGGCGTCTTGCAGAAAATGCCTATTGCGATCGTCTGCACGCGGCCCCCTGTGCGTCATGGCTTCTCGATGCCAAATGATGAACGCGCCCGCAAGTTCCGTCACTTCACGAAGCATGAGGTTGCTGTCACGCGGAATACACGACTTTGTGGGCTCCGCGCTATCGCCGCGCCCGTCGGTTCCTGCTTCGCCTGCACGCTCGACGTGATCGACGCCACCACCTTGTTCGCGGTGTCGAACTGCTCCTTGCGCAGTTCGAGCTTGCAGCAGGGACACGAGGCATGCCCGTGTCTATAGTCGGAAGGACTCGCTACTTGCGTCGACTGACACGCCCCCAATAAATTCGGCTGCTACATGAAAAAGAAGAAAGCTGCGGCTTCCCCAGTCGCCACAGTCGCCAAGGCTCTCTCGACTCTGCGCTCTTTCATCGACGGTCAGGACCAGTGGGGCGTGCGAGAACTCGCCGTCGCGCTCAACATGCCTCCAAGTACGGTGCACCGATTACTCGCGCGCTTCCGGCTGGAAGGCTTCGTCGGCTACGACAAGGCGCATCAAAAGTACAGTGTCGGCTTCGAGTTCACGCGGCTGGCCGCTGCCGTCATGCAGCGGCACGGGCTTCGTGCGGCGGCGCTTCCGATCATGCGCGAGCTGACGCAGCGAACCGGCGAAGGCGTCTGGCTGGCTCTCTTCGATCCGGAACAGGCGCGCATCGCCTACATCGCCGAGACCACCTCCACACATGCGTCCCGGTACAGCGCGCCGTTGGGACGTTCCATTCCGTTGCAACAGAGCGCTTGCGGGATCTCAGTTCTGGCCGGCATGGGCCGTCAGGAGAGAAAACGTACGCTGAAACGGTTTCCTCTCGCCGTCGACGCTGCTGGCCTCGCGCGCGCGGAGGCAAACGGATTCGCCGTGATGCGCACCGGCGAAGTCGACTCGGCGATGACCATTGCGGCGGCGGTGCGCAACGCCGCAGGCGTTCCGGTCGGCAGCCTGGCCATCGTCGTTCCGTTGTTTCGCCTCGGCGCGGGTCAGGAGGCGTTGCTCGGGGGGATGGTCAGGGATGCTGCGCAGCGCCTGTCGTCCCAGCTGGGCGCAAAGCTGCTCGGCGGCGCCAGCGTTGGAAGCTGGAAGGACGGCGCCGAAATCATCAGCGGCCTGCTAGGCGAACACAATCCGGGCCTCGCGATCACGCCGGCGTTAGGCGGTGGTGAGCGCAATCTTGAAGAAATCGAAGAGGGATCTGGCGCCTACGCGCTGACCGTGGCGTCGAGCCTCGTGGATGCTCGCGAAGGACGTGGTCAGTTCAAGCGCCCGCTACGGGGCCTGCGCACGGTGATGCATCTGTCGGAGCTGTACTTTCTGATCGTGGTCCGGGCCGATCTGAAGGTGCGGGAGATTGCCGATCTTGCGCTCCTTCGCGTCTCGCCTGGCGAGCAAGGTTTCTCGGGAGCCCAAGCGTTCCAAGACACATTGCTGTCGGCAGCAAGCAAGCGGCATGCCCAGCGCAGGCCGGGTCGCACTGTCCTTTACCTCGACTATCCGGAGGGCAAACGGCAACTCGATGCACGGAGCGTCGATGCGGTGGCCTGGATGACGACCTTCTCCAATCCCTCGCTGCGCGAACTGGCGGCATCTGGATCGACAAGGCTCGTTGCCCCCGACAAGACGACAATCGACGCGATGCTTCGGCGCAATCCCGGATACCGTCGGGGGACGGTCCCCCGTACCGCATTCCCCGAATGGCTGCAGGCCGATGTCGTCACGATCGCCGTACCCTCGGTTCTGGTCTGCCGCGCCAGCCGATCCGAGAAGGAAGTGCACGAAGTCGCGAGAACGATCTACGAGCAGCGCGCCGTGATGACCCAACTGGCGTCGGCTTACGCGCGCCTCAGCGCGGATTTCGTCCTGGACGGGCTGACCGCGCCGATCCATCCGGGTGCGCAACGCTATTTCGCATCCGTGGGCGTTACGCCTCGGTACGCGGTGACGAACAGAGTGTCCGCCGCCGGCACCGACAAACGGACCCGGCGCGGCGCAGCCGGTGCACGCAAGTCGCAGCGTCCTGCGAGCTAAGGCGCCGTCCTGATGCCGGCGGCTCTCATCACGTCGAAACATTCCTGAAGCTCGGACGCTTCGGGCGCGCTGGCAGGCGGACGGACCGGTCCACCGACCAGTCCTTGATTCTCCGACAGCGCCTTGAACAGCGCGACGTGATGGAAGCCTTGCGCGAAATACCGGCTTTGCAGCTTGTCGGCGATTCCGACGATCTCGCGCATCACGGCGCCGGCCCGGACGTAGTCGCCGGACAGGGCCGCGTCGATGAACCGTCCGCAGTGCGGTCGCTCCCTGCTCTGGACGAACAGCGGCCTGGAGCAGCCCATCAGGAAGTCGGGCGCCCGCTCCGGCATCGACAGCTTTCCGAACAAGAAATACTCCTCGAGCGACGTCGAAACCGCGATGTCACCGCCGACGCGCTCCATCATCGACGCGTAAGCCGCGAAGTTCATCGTCGAGGAGTGAACGCCGCAAAGACATTCGAGCGGGAGCAGCGATGCCACCATCTCGGGCGCGAGATAGAATCCTAACTCCGACAAGGTCGTGCTGTAGACGAACATGCCGATATCGATGTGCCTGGCGACCTCGTTGTAGAAGGCCAGAACGCCCTCTTTCGATCGCGGTCCGTAATACGGCGGCCAAACCATCAGGGCGTCGGCGCCGGCCTTCTGCGCGTGCCTTGCAAGCGCGATGACGGTTCTCGCGCTGGTGTCGGAAACGCCGACGATCACCGGCTTGCGTCCGTCCACGGTCCGCAGGACCAGTTCGGTGACGCGCATCCGCTCCGCATCCGTCAGCGTCCAGAACTCCTGATGGATGGAGTTCAGCGACAAGCCGCCGACGCCGGGAAGCGAGAGCGTGAGTTCGACGTTCCTGACGAGCGCGTCCTCGTCGACATCGCCGTTTTCGCAAAACGGTGTGTAGAGCGCGGTCATGTAGCCACGCAGATTCGTGCGCACCCAACGCCGCGCTTCCGAAAGCTTGTATCTGGCCATGGGGCGGGGTGATCCTCAGTACGCCGACCGTCCGCCGTCGGCCGGGATCGCGGCGCCGGTGATCATGCGCGATTCATCGGAGGCGAGGAACAGCGCGATGTGCGCGATGTCGTCGGGTTCGCCGAACCAGAACGGATAGGCCTTGATCAACTCATCGACCTGCATAGCATCGACGCTGCCGCCCGGCTTGCCTGGAATACCGTAAGTCTGCCGGATCCGTTCGGTGTTGATGCGACCCGAGCAGATCGCATTGGCGCGCACGTTGTTGCGCGCATAGGTGCCCGCCAGCGATCGCGTCAGCGAGATGATGGCTCCCTTCGCGGCCGCATAGATGTGGGCCTTGCCGGCTCCGCGAAGCGCGGCTCCGGATGACATGTTGACGACGGCGCCGCCGCCCGCCGCGACGATGTGGGGAACCGCAAAGCGGCACGCCAGGATCGTGCCCCGAAGGTCCAGCGTCATGGTCTTGTCCCATACGCCGAGATCGACCTCCGTGACCGGCGCGTCCGCCGGCAGGGAGCCGCCGGCGCAATTGAACAGGACATGGATCGCGCCGAACTGGCGGGCGGCGGACTCGACCGTGGCCGAGATGCTGTCCTCGGATGTGACGTCGGCCTCGTAGGCCGCAGCCCGGCCACCCGCCGCAACGATGTCGGCTGCGATCCTGCGGACGCTCTCCGCGCGAATGTCCGCTAAGGCGACCGCCGCGCCTTCGCGCGCGAACATGCGCGCCGTCGCCTCGCCGATCCCGCCTCCACCGCCAGTGATGAATGCGACCTTGCCCTGCAGCCTGCCGGAGCCGTTCGGATGTATCATCGCCGCCCTCATTGCATTCATGTCGCGCCCAAAGCTGAGGTTGCTGGTCAGCGTGCGTCACTTGCGCTCGACGGCGCAAGACGCCCGAAAACGCGGCAGAAAAAGCGATCCGTGGCTTTGTTTTGGTGTTTCATTTAGTGGAACAGGCGATATCATGGCGAGGGGTCGCACGAAAGCGGATTTCAGCTGAGGCATAGTCCAGCGCCAGCTAACCAATCGGAGTCGTGAATGAGGCTTGTTACCGTTAGCGCGAGCTTTTTGCTCGCTGTTCTTGTTGGCGCGCCGGCGTCCGCCGAGACCTATCCGTCGCGGAACATCCGCCTCATCGTTCCGTACCCTGCCGGTGGCGCGACCGACATCCTTGCGCGCCAGGTGGCGATAAAGCTTGGCCCGATGCTGGGACAGACCATCATCGTCGAAAACAAGTCGGGTGCATCAGGCACTATCGGCTTCGACTTCGTCGCGAAGGCTCCGCCTGATGGCTACACTCTGCTGATGGGCACAGCGAACCTGGTTATCAACGCGGCGTTCGGCAAAGCGCCGTTCGATCCGGTGAAGGACTTCGCTCCGGTCTCCACCCTCGTCTCCTCGCAGAACCTGCTCGTGGTGCGACCGACGCTCGGCGTGAAGAACCTGGCGGAGCTGATCGCGTATGCAAAGGCCAATCCCGACAAGCTTACTTATGGTTCATCCGGCATCGGTACGCCGTTGATGACGATGGAGCTGTTGAAGTACCTCGCCGGGATCAGCATGCGGAACATTCCTTACCGCGGCGACGCGCCCGCCATTACGGACACGCTGGCCGGCCAGATCGACATGTACGCGTCGACGGTCACGGGACTGATCGGCTACACCAAGAATAACCAGCTCATCCCGCTCGGAGTGACCAGCACAAGGCGCGCCGCTTCGCTGCCCGACGTTCCCACCATGGCAGAGGCCGGCGTGCCCGGATATGAGCTGACCAGCTGGTACGGCATCCTCGCGCCCGCGAAGACGCCACCCGAGATCGTCAAGAAGCTCAACGAAGTTCTCGTCAGCATCGTCGCGATGCCTGATGTCCAGCGTCAGATGCTGGAAGGCGGATCCGAGCCCTCATCGACGACGCCGGAAAAGTTCGAGTCGATGATCGTCGACGATTTGAAGAAGTACACTAAGCTTGTAACGGATCTCAACCTGAAGGCCGACTGACGCACCTTCGCGCTTGCCCCCCTGCGCGCGTGGATTACCAAGCCACGGGCAGGGATTCCAGCCCGTAGATGGCCATGCGACCGTGGAAATTGAGTTTGCCGACTGGCAAGGTCGGCCGAACGGCAGGCAGCTTCTGAATCAGCGTCCCGATGCCGAGCTGCAGTTCCATTCGCGCCAGCGGCTGCCCGATGCACCGGTGAATGCCCGCGCCGAATGCGAGGTGCTGGACGGGATTGCGCGTGATGTCGAAGCGGTCCGGATCCTGAAATACTGAATCCTCCCGGTCGGCCGTCGGCTGATGCATGATGATCGCGTCGCCGGCCCGGATCGTCACACCGCCGATCTCGATGCCCTCCTTGGCGACGCGAAGCCGTCCGGAATGTGTCACGTCGGTGAACCGGAGGATTTCCTCGATGGCGCTCTTGATCAGGCTCGGATCGCGTCGCAGCTTCTCCAACTCTTCCGGGTGATACAGCAGCGCCGCCAAGCCGAGGCCAAGCGTGCCGGTGGTCGACTCGTGCCCAGCATTGAGAAACAGGCGCGCCAGACTGACAACCTTGCGAGGCGTGATCGTGCCCGGCCTCATGTGTTCGACAATCAGCCGGCTGAGCAGATCATCGCCGGGGTTCTCGTTCTTGCGCCGGACGAGGTCGGTCAGGTAGCCGTCGCAGAACTCTTTGATCATCGCCGCCGCTGCATCATGAGAAGTCGACCGCGACGAGATATCCTTGGACCAGCTCTGGATCGCTGCGTGATCGGACTCCGGCACGCCAAGCAGCGTGCAGATCGCCTGACATGGCAGCGGAACGGCGAATTCCGTGACCAGATCGGCCGAGGATTTTCCGGCGGTCATCTTCTCGATCAGCGCGTCGACCAGCGCCTGCACTCTAGGCCTGAGCCGCTCGGTGGCGGGCGCTGAGAACTCGGCTTGCAGGAGCTTGCGTTCGGCCGTGTGCCCCGGCGGATCCATCTGCGCGAAGACCTGGTAATCTCGGCGGACGAGGGCAAGCGCGGCGGTCTGCGCCGGATAGGAGGGGCTCGTTGCGTCCGCGCTCAGCCGCGGGTCCATCAGCAACGCGCGGACATCCTCGTAGCGCGTGATGAACCAGGCCGGCGCGCCGTTCCACTGGGTGACACGGCAGACCCGCTGCTCGGCTCCCCATGCCGCGTACTCGCGCGGCGGATGCATCGGGTCCTGCCTTGGGGCGGGAAAGCGGCGCGAACTATCGAGCGGACAGGATGCGGCTTGCGGCGAAGTCGAGGGCATCAATGATCCTGGCAATGCTACAAGGGCGAACCTTGTCAAAGACGCGAGCCTTATATAGCGTTCCACGAATTGGAACAGAACTCAAGCTGCGGCCCGCAGACGAACGCGGACCGCAGCGCCCGCACCTTCAACAAGCCCATCGAGTTGCAAAGCCATGAACGGCACCCTCACGACCGCTGACGGCCTCAAGCTTGCCTACTACGTCGACGATTTCACGGACCCGTGGCGCAAGCCCGACACGCTGCTCCTGCTCCATGCCGCGATGGGCAACTCGCAACGTTGGTTTCAGTGGGTGCCGCGTTTGGCGCGGCAATACCGGGTCGTGCGGCTCGATCTTCGCGGCCACGGCAATTCTGCGATGCCGAAGCCCTCCGACGACTTCTCGCTGGCGCTGCTCATGTCGGATGCCGTCGCGGTGCTCGATACGGTCGGCGCCAAGGATGCGCACATCGTCGGCAATTCGGCGGGCGGGTACGTGTCCCAGCAGCTCGCGATCCATCATCCAGATCGCGTCAAGACGCTGGCTTTGTTCGGATCGACCCCAGGGCTCAAGCACAGCCATGCGCCGACATGGATCCCGAAGATCAAGGAAATCGGGCTCAAGCAGTTTCTCGCGAGCACCATCGACGAGCGGTTCGACGAAACCGCCGACCCCCAACTGGTGAAATGGTTCATCGAGCAGGCGGGCTCCAACGATCCGGCGTTCATCGCGCGCTTTGTGCTGCACATGTGCACGCACGACTTCATGGACGAACTGTCGGTGATCAAGGTCCCGACCCTGATCGTCGCTGCCGGCAAGGAGCGGATCGGGCACGCGAGCGCATATGAAGAGATGAAGAAAAAGATCGCCGGTTCGGAGCTGCGCTACTACGACACGTCGGCGCACAATATCTGCGACGGCTATGCGCCGCGTTGCGTCGATGACCTGATGGACTTCCTCAAGCGCCGCGCCTGACATGACGGACGTCGCCCGCGCGCCGGACGCGGCCGGCGCCGCGCGGCTGAGCCCGCCCGCATCCTTCAACTTCGTGGCCGACGTGCTGGCGCCGCGCACCCGCTCCACGCCCGAGCGCGTCGCGGTTATCGGGGTCGATCCCTCCGGCGTCACCGAACGCTGGACCTACGCGCGGGTTGTCGAGGCCACCGGCAGGCTAGCGGGCGCGCTGATCGAGGCGGGCATCGTCAAGGGCGACCGCATCCTGGTCTTCATGCCGCGCACGCCGCTGTGGCTGATCGCCATGACGGCCTGTCAGCACATTGGCGCCATTCCGGTGCCGTGCGTCACCCAGATTTCGGCAAGCGAAGTCGCCTACCGGGCGAAGCAGAGCGGCGCTCGCGGGGTCATCAGCAGCGCCGAACTCGCCGGGCGCTTCGCCAGCATGGAGGAGACGACTCCGCTTCGTATCGCCCGCGGTACCGTTCCCGGATGGCTCGATCTGCAGACGATCATCGACACGCCGCGCACCATTCCGCCGATCGCCGAGATGCCCGCCGAGACGCCGGCCTTGATGTATTTCACGTCGGGCTCGTCCGGCCTTCCGAAGGCCGTCGTCCATGCCGCGCGCGGCGTCTTCGTCCGATGCTGGCAGCCATGGGTCCAGCTCGGCACCAACAGTGACGATGTGATCTGGACGACCAGTGACACCGGCTGGACGCGCGCGGCGAGTTGTCTCCTCTTCGGCGCGTGGATGCACGGTGCGACGTCGCTGATCGTGGAAGGCAATCTGTCCGCCACCGAAAAGGTCGAGATGCTGGCGCGGCACGGCGTAACGCTCTACGGCGCGGTCGCGACCGAGTTGCGCCAGATCATCGCCGGTGCGACCCCGCAGCCGCTCCCGAAACTCCGCTGCACCATCTCGGCCGGCGAGGCTATGACCGCCGAGCTTTGGCATCACTGGACCGCCTTCTCGGGCAAGCCGCTGGTGGTCGGTTTCGGGCAGACCGAAACCGCAACCTCGACCCTCACCGATCCGACCCGGGAAGGCGTCAACGGCATGATCGGCGTGCCACTCGAAGGCAACGACATAGCCGTGCTGGCGGACGGCCGGCGAACCGCACCAGGCGTGCACGGCGAGATCGCGTTCGCCGGATCAAATCCCGGCCTGATGCTCGGCTACTGGAAAGAAAACGCCCTGGTCCCCGCCTTTGCGCGCGACGGCTGGCACATGACCGGCGATTCAGGCTACGTTGACGAGCACGGCAATCTATTCTTCGTTGGCCGCTCAGACGACATCATCAGTTCGTCAGGCTATCGCATCGGGCCGACCGAAGTCGAAAACGCCCTGATGCGCCATCCGTCGGTGCAGGAGTGCGCCGTCACATCCAGCCCCGACCCCGCGCGCGGCGAGGTCGTCAAGGCATACGTCGTCCTGCGGCCCGATCGGCAAGGCTCAGGCCAGCTCGTGAAGGACCTTCAGGATTTGGTCAAGCGCGAGATCGCACCTTACAAGTATCCGCGGCAGATCGAATTCGTCAGTGACTTGCCGCGCACGCCATCGGGTAAAATCTCCCGACGCGCCCTTCGCGAGGGCCGATCCGGTGCCTAGAGAGAGTTGCCTGGTCATTCGCCCCACGGCGCATGTCGACCGCCTGATCGACGCCGACGCGCGTGGACGATCTTGTGTTTACGAAGACCTCGCATGAAATCGCCCGCTCAAAAACACGAGAAAGATCATTCGACTTCTTCCGGAATCGAGTCGAAGATTCCTCTCTGGGTCCTCGCCTTGTCGACAACGCTCGGAATGCAGAGCATCGCCTCGTTCCTGGATCAAAGCCTTCCGATCATCGCGCCGCTACTGACCGCCAGGGCCGGACTCGCGCCCGAACGGATCGGCATCATCTCGTCGCTCAGCGCGTTGGGGGTAATCCTGTTCCTCGTGTTCGGCGGTCCGGTTCTGGCGCGGCTCGGACCGGTCCGAATGCTCCAGATCGGCACCCTGACGGCGGTTTGTGGCCTGGCGATCGCGGCAACCGGCTGGTGGCCGCTCCTCGTGATCGCGGCAATCATGATGGGATTGGGCTACGGGCCATCGCCTCCGGCAGGCAATCGTATTCTTGCGGCAACCGTGCCGGCGCGGCATCGCAGCCTCATTTTTTCGATCAAACAGGCCGGCGCTCCGCTCGGAGGAGCCCTGGCGGGGGTCATTCTTGCGCCAGCCGCCGCGGGATGGGGTTGGCAGGCGGCGCTCGCGATTTCGATTTCGATTGGCGTTCTCGCTGCGGTGATTATCACGCCGACGGCACGCCGGCTGAATTTCGAGCGCGAGCCTGACCGCCCGGTCGGACCGTCTGCTCTCTTCAATCCACGCAGCGTGGCGGCACCTTTCCTCTTGCTGAAGGAAAGCCCCTCATTGTTGATCGTGACCGGCTTGGCATTCTCGTTCGCGGCAGTCCAAGGTTCGCTGTTCTCCTTCTCCGTCACGTACCTCACGCTGGATCGTCATATGCCGCTCACGCAGGCGGGCTTTGCCTACGCGGCGATGCAATTCTCCGGCGTGTTCGCCCGCGTCTTCCTTGGATGGCTCGCGGACCGAACCGGCCGCCCATCGCTGAATTTGAGCGTGCAGGCTCTCATCGCAGCCGCCATGGTGGTCTTGTACGGATTTCTCCCAGAGGAACCCTCGATTGCGACAGTCGCGGTCGTTTGCGGCGCAGCCGGTTTTTTCGCGGCGAGCTGGAACGGCATCTACATGGCTGAAATCGTGCGCCTGTCTCCGGCAAAGCTCATCACAGAGATTACATCGAGCAGCACCGTCATGGTCTTCCTCGGCTACATGTCGGGGCCGACGATCTTTTCGTTACTCGTGTCATGGTCCGGCAGTTATCGGCTGTCGTTCCTGGTCATTGCTGCTCAGCTGGCGCTGATGGCGGCGGCGCAGCTTGCGTTGCTGTCACGCCACTTGCACGCGACGCCGGGTTGATCGAAGGAGCCAAGAAACAACGCGGCCAGTGCAGAGATTGATCGCCTTGACTGACCCGGCCGGTCTGCCAGACTGAAACGAGCATCCGCAAGTGACGCGCAGGGACATCAACAGTGAAAATCAAAAGAATCGAGCATGTCGCCATCGCGGTGAAGAATCTCGAGAGCTCAAAGAAGATGCTCACCGATTTGTTCGGTCTCGAACTCGAGCATGAGGAGCAGATCAACTCCATTCGACTTGCGATGTTTCCAGTCGGCGAGAGTTCACTCGAGCTCCTGCAGAGCGATGACGCCAATACGCGCACCGCCAAGTGGATCGAGAACAAGGGTGAAGGGCTTTTCCACATCTGCTTTGAGGTGGACGACATCGTTGAGGCGCTGCGCGAACTGAAGCAGAAAGGCGCCAAGCTTCTTAACGAAACGCCGGTCACCGGCCACGGCAATTCACAGATCGCCTTCATCGACCCGGAGTCCACCTCGGGATTTCTCGTCGAGCTGGTGCAAATGCCCCACGCCTGATGGCCAGCAGCCGCAATCGTCGTACAGGCTGCCGCATGACATCTGCGATGGCGCGTCTGACTGTTACGTCGATGACGTTCTTACGTTTTCTGCGCTGGCGCCGCGGTGCGCCATCATCCGGAGCACGAGCATGAGCCTTGAACCGACCCGTCGCGGATTTTTAGCCAAGGTTGCCGCGCTCCCGATGCTTGGAATCGCGTGCGGCGCGCGCGCGGCAGACGCGTGGCCGAACCGGCCGGTCAAGATGCTTGTCAGCTATCCGGCTGGCGGCGCGAACGATCTCGTTGCGCGGTCCGTCTCGACGGCGATGGAAAGAGCGCTGAACGCAACGGTCATTGTCGATAACAGGTCCGGCGCTGCGGGCGTGATCGGCGCCGAAGCCGCCGCGAAAGCGCCGCCCGATGGATACACGCTCTACATGATGTCGAGCGCTCAGGTCCTCGCTCCAAGCCTGCGCAAGACGTTGCCCTACGATCCGGTGCGGGACTTCACCGCGATCGCGCTGGCGGCGCGAAGCTCGTATGTCCTCGCGGTTCACCCTTCGGTGCCGTTGAAGACGATGGCGGAGCTCATCGCATACGCGAAGGCAAATCCCGGCAAGCTCAACTACGCGTCGTCCGGCGTCGGAGCCGGACCACACCTGGCGACCGAGGTGTTCGCCTCGATGGCCGACGTGAAGTTGACGCACGTTCCCTACCGTGGAGATACGCCGGCGCTGACGGATCTGGTTGCCGGTCAGGTTCAGATGTCGTTCATGTCGATGGCACCCGCCGTCCCGCACGTGAAGTCCGGCGCGATCCGCGCGCTCGCGGTCGCGAGCGCAAAGCGGTCTGCGATCCTGCCGGATGTGCCGACAGTCGCAGAGGCGGGGTTGCCGGGCTACGATGTCGGCTCGTGGTGGGGGCTGGTTGCGCCCACTGGCACCCCGCGCGACATCGTTCAGCGCGCGGAAAGCGTCGCCGTCTCCTATCTGCGCGAAGCATCCACTGCGGCGCGCTTCCTCGAAATGGGCCTCGAGCCGGGCGAGCTCGGCGCGGAAGCGTTTCAGCGCTACATCGCCTCGGAGAAGGACAAGCTCGCCGACCTCGTGAAGCGGGCCGGAATCCAGGCTGAATGATGCTCGACGCCGGGCCGATCGTCTTTATGGGCGCAGGGGCGGTTGGAAGCTATGTCGGCGGAATGCTGAGCGCTGCTGGCGACGACGTCGTCCTGATCGATGCCTGGCCGGGCCAGGTTGAAGCGATCCGCGCAAGCGGCTTGATCATCGAGACGCCGGAGGGAACGATTAAGGCGCGGCCGCGCGCACTTCACATCTGCGACGCGCAGCAGCTTGCCGGGCGATCGGCTGCTTTGGCGTTCTTGTGCGTCAAACTCTACGATACAAGCTGGGCCGTGACGCTCCTCAACGACATCGTCGGTGGTATCCCGATCGTGACAATGCAGAACGCACTTGTCGAAGAAGACGTGGCGCGCATTGTTGGCCGGGACCGCACGATAGGTGCGATTGCCGGAACGCTCGACGTTGCATTGATGGCGCCGGGCACGGTCCGCCGTGCGCGGCGGCGCGGGGCCGAAAAGCCTGTATTCAAGATCGGAGAGCTGAGCGGTCAGAAGACGCCGCGCTTGCAGGCGATCGCGGATCTCTTGGCCAAGGTCGACACCACGGCCATCACCTCGCATCTGTCGGACGAGCGATGGGCAAAGCTCGTGGCCAACACCATGACGACTGGATTATCCGCCGTGGGCGGACTGACATTCCTGGACGTCTATCGGCGCGAGGACACGCGGCGCCTTGCCATCACGCTCGCTGCGGAGGCTCTGGCAGTCGGGCATCAGCTTGGGTTCGGCCTCCGTCCGGTGTTCGGCGTTTCGCCTGAGCGCTGGCAAGCAGCGGGCGCGGGACAGCGTGACGCGATTGCCGAAGCGATGAGCGCGATGGCGGCGCAAAGCAACTCAATGGTCGAGGGTGGCGTTTCGGGCACGCTACAGGACATCATCAAGCGTCGGCGCACCGAAGTCGATTATTTCAACGGATACATCGCCGAGCGAGGACGCGCGCGCGGCGTTTTCGCGCCAACTCACGCCGCGCTAGCGGCGATGATCCGGCGAATGGAAGTTGGAGAATTTGCTCCTTCCGAAGCGCGTCTTGCGGAACTGATGCAAGGCATGACTGCGTGACCGCGCGCGGCATTTTGCCAGCGCCCGGAGCCAAAACGAGTCCCGCGCCGGGTCCGACCCTCGTAACGCAGCCCGCCCCGCCCGGACTTTGTCATACCTGCTATCGAACTTCTCGCCTAACGGCGACATCGCAATGAAGTATATACCTGTCCCCTGGGCGGGGACGCTCATTCCACCATTGGATCGGGGTCATGGACGCAGGAACAATCGACAAGGCAACGAAGGGATCGGAGACGTGGCCCGATGAGATCTTCGCGATTCTGAAGAAGTTCAAAGTCCGTCAGGTGACCTATGTGCCGGACGGCGGCCACGCAAAGCTGATCCGGCAGGTCCATGCTGATCCTGACATGATCCCCGTGACACTGACGACCGAAGAGGAAGGAGTCGCGATCCTTGCGGGAGCGTGGTTGGGCGGCGATCGCGGCACGCTCCTGATGCAGTCGAGCGGTGTCGGCAACTGTATCAACATGCTGTCGCTGGTGAAGACCGTGAACTTCCCGTTCTTCGCGCTCGTGACGATGCGCGGCGAGTTTGGGGAGTTTAATCCGTGGCAGGTGCCGATGGGATCTGCGACGCCGGGCGCGCTGGAGTTGATGGGCATTCAGGTGCTTCGCGCCACGAATCCCGCCGAAGTTTACGAAGTCGTACATGCGGGCGCCGCGATGGCGTATGGCGGCCACACGCCGACTGCTGTGCTGCTATCGCAACGCCTGATCGGCGCCAAAGTCTTCGCCGAGTGACTTCGAGAGGGTTTATGAGCAAGAGCAACGAACTCGACCGCCGCAAAGTCGTCGTGCGCCTCCTCGCGGACCGCAAGGATGCTGTCGTGGTGCCGGGCTTGGGCTCCTGCAATTACGACATCACGGCCGCCGGCGATCATGACCGCAATTTCTACAATTGGGGCGCAATGGGCGGTGCCGCGATGATCGGGCTCGGCATCGCGCTGGCGCAGCCGAAGGTGCCGGTGATCGTCATCACTGGCGATGGCGAAATGCTGATGGGCATTGGCGGGCTTGCGACGATCGCGCTTAGCAATCCGAAAAATCTTAGCGTGATCGTGCTCGACAACGGACATTACGGTGAGACCGGCGGCCAGAAGAGCCACACCAGCGGACGCACCAATCTGAGCGTCGTCGCGAGCGGCTGCGGCATCCCCGATGTGCGCACCATCGACACCATGACGGACGTCGAGGCGCTGGCGGATCGGATCAATAGCGTCGGCGACAGTCCTCTGTTCGCCACGATCAAGATCAGCAATGCCGAGCTACCGCGCATCCTGCCGCAGCGCGATGCGACGTTCCTCAAAAACCGTGTGCGCCTGGCACTCGGACATCAAGCGATATAAGAGCCGCCGCACCGCGTCGGACACGAATGGGACGGAGAACGCATGCTGTTTCCAACGAAGGTTCTTGAAGATTTCGCGAAGCGCATTTTCCTTGCTGCGGGAAGCGATGAGCGCGAAGCCAGGATCGTTGCCGATCACCTCGTCGACTCGGCGGTCTCGGGCCATGACTCGCATGGCGTGATCCGCATCCTCGCCTACATCAAGGCGATCAAGAAGAAGGAGCTGATTCCGAACCAGCATCCGACCGTCCTGCTCGAGACGGACTCGATGCTCGTGCTGGAGGGCAACCATGGGTACGGCCAGGTCGTCGCCAAGGAGGCGACTGAGAAAGCCATCGCGAAAGCCAAGAAAAGCGGCATCGCAATGGTCACGATGCGCAACGCCGGGCATATCGGCCGGCTGGGTGCATGGGCTGAGATGGCTGCGGCCGAGAACCAGGCGACGATCTGTTTCGTTAATGCCGCGCGGCCCGGCGGCGCGCAGCTTGCTCCCTTCGGCGGCACCGACCGCCGCCTCAATGCCGGGCCGATCTGCATGGGAATGCCCGCGAAGTCCGGACACCCCATCATCCTCGACATGTCCACTGCGTCGGTTGCGATGGGCAAGATCCGCCTTGCGCGCAACAAGAAGGAAAAATTGCGCGAACCGTGCATTGTGGATGGGCACGGCAACCTCACTGACGATCCTGAAGGACTCTACGGTCCGCCGCCCGGCGCGGTACTGCCGTTCGGCGGACACAAAGGCTCAGGTCTTTGCATGTTCACCGATCTGTTCGGCGGTATCCTGAGTGGCGCCGGCGCGGATTACGAAGGCCCGCCGTGCGAGTGGTATCCGATCAACAACATGATGACGATCTACATTGATGTCGGCATGGTCGGCGACATCAATCTCATCGGCCAGCAGGTGGCGCAGTATTCCGACTGGATCAGGGCATCGAAGCCTCAGACGCCGGGTGTCGGTGTTCAGATGCCGGGTGACTACGAGTATCTGACACGTCAGAAGCGGCTCAAGGCCGGCGTCGAGGTCGACGACACGACTTGGAAGCAAGTGGTGCAGGCGGCCGAACTGGTCGGGGTGCCGAAGGTGGATGCCGACGCGCTAGTCCTCAACCTGCGCAAGTGAGGGATGCGCTCGGCGTTTCATCAAGGTTTATTCGGGCAGGCTGATGTGGCGCCGTACGAGCGAACATCACTAATATTCAAGTGGGGAACACATGCTGACACGCCGTCGCTTACTTGCTGGTGCGAGCGCTCTGGCGGCCGTGGATTCCACGCGCCTCGACGCGCAGGGCGGTTACCCGTCCGGTCCGATCAAGATGCTCGTTGGCTATCCGGCGGGCGGCGGCGTCGATATTGTGGCACGGCTGCTCGGCGAGCAGATCCAGAATGAGCTGGGCCAGTCGGTTGTGGTTGAAAACCGCGCCGGCGCTCTCGCAACCATCGCGGCGGGTGCGGTCGCGAAGTCGACCCCTGACGGCCAAACGCTTCTGATGGCCGCGTCGGGCGAGATAGCGGTCAATCAGCATCTCTACAAAGACAAGCTCAGCTACAACGCCTTGCGCGATCTCATCCCGGTTGCGCTTATCGGCATCGTGCCGAATGTCATCGTCGTGGGGCGCGACCTGCCGATCAAGAATCCTGCTGATCTCGTTGCTTACGCGAAACAGAATCCCGGAAAGCTCAGCTATTCGACCGGCGGAGTCGGCGGACCGCAGCATCTCGCGGGCGAACTGATGAACAAGATGGCGGGTATCGACGTGCTGCACGTCCCGTATCGCGGGTCGGCGCCCGCCGTGACCGACGTTGCGACCGGCGCGGTGACCATGAGCATCTCCAGCCTCGCCGTCGCGTTGCCGCTGATGGACGACGGAAAGATCCGCGCAATCGCGGTGACGTCGAAGGAGCGTATGCCACAGCTTCCCGACGTTGCGCCGCTGCGCGAGGGCGCACCGGGGCTCAGCAGTTACGAGTTACTCAACTGGTTCGGCATGTTCGCGCCTGCGGGAACACCTATGCCGATACTGACGCGACTCAACGGGATCTCGAATAAGGCACTTTCCAGTGATGCCCTGGCGAACAAGCTGAAGGCACAAGGGATTGTCCCGAAACCGATGAGCCTTGCCGAGTACAAATCTTTCGTTGAGGCCGAGACGGCTAAGTTCGGTAATATTATCGCCGACGGGAATATCAAGCTTGGCAACTGAGAATAGGCGCGAGAGCGGACGCCAGCACGTTCACGCCAACCCACCGATGCGGCCGGCCGCCTTGCGCAGGATCGGCAGATAGTTCCGAACTATCTCATGCTTGTTGGCGCGCATGGTATGCGCGCTGATATTGAGCGCTGCGACCACCGCGCCTGTCCGAGAGCGGATCGGGTCATGGATGATCCTTCTTCGCCGCGGCTTCGCCCGGTTGCTCCACCATGCGGCGGAGATTGTCGAAGCTGAGCCCGGTGGATCGCTCCTCGGGAACCGGGTTGTTCTGCCGTTGATGGATTTCCGCGCGCCCGCTCTGGGCACGGGCATCGCCGGGCGCGAGCGCGAGCGCCTTGTCGAAGTCGGCTTCGGCTTTGGCGAGTTCCTCCAGCAAAAGAAAGGCCCAGCCTCGCCGCGCATAGGCCTGGGAGTAGTTCGGATCGATCGCGATCGCGCGATCGTAATCGGCGATCGCTCTCCGGTAGTCGCCCACCATGAAGCGTGTATTGCCGCGATCCGAGAAATACATCGGGACATGAGAGTCCATCGAGATTGCGGCGCTGTAATCGGCGATGGCTTTGTCGAACTCGCGCCGGTCGAAGTAGGCTGTGCCCCGGCTTGCGTAGGCTTCATGCAGACGCGGGTCGAACCGGATGGCCTGTGTGTAGTCGGCGATCGCGCGGTCGAGGTCGTCCTTGTAGTACCAGGCGCGCGCCCGATTGAGATAACCGCAGCCGGCCTGCGGGTCGATCGCAATCAGCGCATTGGAATCCGTGACGACACGATCGTATTCGCCCAGTTCGGTCAGCGCATAACCGCGATTGCAGTACGCCACTTTCAGTGGCCAGCCGGTCAGCGTTCCCGACTCGATACTCGCGGTACAGCCCGCAATTCTTTGCTCATGCGTGATGTCGTTTTCGCTGCAGAGACCGGACGGCAGTTGCACCGCTTTGGGGATTTCACCACCCAAATGGATGAGATGTCTGCGCAACACGTCATTGTCCGGATCGAGCACCAGTGAAGCCTGGAAGTCGGCAATCGCCTTGTCGCGCTGGCCGCTATCCTGATACGCGGCACCGCGCAGGAAATATTCGCTCTTCGGCGGCTTCTTTGCGAGGCCGATCGCGATGGTCAGGTCCGCGATCGCGCGCGGATACTCTTTCCGCTTGGCGTATATCGAGCTGCGCTCGCGAAAATAGTCGGGGTCATTCGGATTGAGCGAGATTGCCTTGTTGATATCGGCGAGCGCACGCTTCGGATCGCGCTCCATCTGGACGGCTCCCCGATAGTAGTAGGCGACGGCGAGCTTCGGGTTGCTCCGGATTGCGGCGTCGAAGTCGGCGAAGGCGCGGTCGAAATCCTTCTGGGAGACGTACCCGAATCCGCGCGCCACCAGCGCCTGCGCGTGGGCCGCGCGCTTGGCCCGTGCCGACTCGATGATCGTGGTGCAGTTGGCGATGCGGGCGGCTGAGGAGAGCTGCGGCGCGTTGCAGGCCTTCCAGGCATCATCGAGGGACGTGGCCAGGGCTGCGGCGCCCGAATTAACGGTCGCTGCTGCGGGCGCCGTGAAGGCCAGGAGGCCGATGGCGACACCGCTAAGCACGGAAAGGCGAAAATCGAAACACCGGGCACGCATGGCTGCTCCGTTGCAGGTCTGACTGGCCCACCCCTGCGCCCGATTGGTCGCAGCCCGGTCACCAAAAGTTCACACGGAAACGGAAGAAATCGGGCGCCGCGGCGGGTCTGCGCCGAACGAAGTCTGTTTTTAGGAGAGGAGCGGAAAGGATTTGCTCATTGCGAGTTCTTCCGCCCTTGACCCAAACGCGACGTAGTGATCAAGCCGGTCGCCGCTGGTACCATGTGGCCGCGCTCGGCTGCCGCGACGAGGTCAAGCATTGCCGCATCAGCGGTGGCCGTGGCGGATCTGCGATGCAAATTGAACCCGATTCGC
>Ga0207682_10000381_pt1 | contig 20455 bp, 22 predicted proteins | sample KBSM63metaG_FD_184332 | JGI IMG/M metagenome (GOLD analysis project Ga0207682, IMG submission 184332) | Miscanthus rhizosphere microbial communities from Kellogg Biological Station, Michigan, USA - KBS M6-3 metaG (SPAdes) (version 2) | ecosystem: Host-associated > Plants > Roots > Rhizosphere >... | reverse complement strand
GATGAGCCCCAGCAATTTCGCTTTGACCAACCCGCAGGTGCTTGAGCGCGCCGCCGAGACCAGGGGCGAGAGCCTGCTGAACGGACTGCAGCACATGCTGGACGACCTGTCGAAGGGCCAACTGACCCACGTCCAGCCGGGCGCGTTCGAGGTCGGCCGCAACATCGCGACCACGCCGGGCAAGGTCGTGCTGGAAACGCCGATGTTCCAGCTGATCCAGTATGCGCCGACGACCGAGCGGGTGCTGGAGATCCCGCTGATCATCTTCCCGCCCTGGATCAACCGCTTCTACATCCTCGATCTGAACCCGAAGAAGAGCTTCATCCGCTGGGCGGTCGAGCAGGGGCTCACCGTGTTCGTCGTCTCCTGGAAATCGGCCGACGAGAGCATGGCCGAGACCAGGCTCGACGATTACGTGCTCGCCCAGATCGAGGCGATCGAGGCGGTCCGCGACGGGCTCGGCGTGGAGAGCGTCCATGCGATCGGCTATTGCGTGGCGGGGACGATGCTGGCGGCGACTCTGGCGCTGCTGACCGCGCGGGGCGAGGCGGACAAGGTGGCCAGCGCGACCTTCTTCACCGCCCAGGTGGATTTCTCCGAAGCGGGCGACCTGAAGCTCTTCATCGGCGACGAGCAGATGGGCCTGATCCAGCAGCTCAGCGCCGACAAGGGCTATCTTGACGGGCGCTACATGGCGGCGACCTTCAACCTTCTCCGCGGCCGCGACCTGATCTGGAACTACGTCACCTCGAACTACCTGATGGGCGAGGATTATCCCGAGTTCGACTTGCTCTTCTGGAACGGCGACACCACCAATTTGCCGGCGAAATGGCATCGCGCCTATCTCACCCAGCTCTACCGGGAGAACAAATTGGTGCAGCCGGGCGGCGTGACGATCGACGGCACGCCGATCGATCTGCGGACGGTGAAGACGCCGACCTACGTCCAGGCCGGCCGCGAGGACCATATCGCGCCGCCGCAGAGCGTGTGGAAGATCACCCACCATTTCTCGGGGCCGCTGAAGTTCGTGCTTGCGGGCTCGGGCCATATCGCCGGCGTGGTCAACCCGCCCGAGGCGGGGAAATACCAATATTGGACCAACGAGCAGAAGGTCTCGACGCTCGACGAGTTCGTCGCCGGCGCGACGGAGACCAAGGGCAGCTGGTGGCCCGACTGGGTCAGCTGGATCCGAAGCATTTCGGACGAGCAGGTCCTCGCCGCCGGCGTCCGCGAGCCCGGCAAAGGGCGGCTCAAGGCGCTCGAGGACGCGCCCGGAGGCTATGTGAAGGCCCGGTGATGCGGGCGGCGGCGCTGGCGCTGAGCGGGGCAGTTTGCAGTTGTGCAGCCCCGGCGACGCAGGCCGGCTCATGCCCTGGTGTTGGACCGGACTGGGCCGTACCCTCCGACGGACTCCCGCACAACATTCTCGTCAATCGCGTTTCAGTTGCCGGAGCGGACCGCCTCCGGTGGAATGGCGAGGCGATCAGTCGGGCACAGCTTAGAGAGTATCTCACATTCGTGCGCGGAATGAGGCCGCGGCCGTTCACGATTCTCCAGCCGGACCGGAACGTAGACTGCATCTTCCTCGAAGCCGTGCGCGCCGACATGGAGGCGACGCTACCCTGCGACGAGGGCGCATGCGGCGAAGGGCGGGGCCGATGGGGCGATGGTACCGGCAGACGGAGGCTAAGTCCGCAAGCCGAAAGTGATCGCGCCAACGCAATTGCGGAAATGGACGCGGCTGCTGAAGCGGTAGCGGCCGGCCCACCTGAGCGGTGACGCAGGCCTTGGCGTTGGCCAGGCCATGACGCTTTTGTTGCAGTGCACAAAAAGTGCTTGAAATCCGTTTCGGAGACTCCTATTTGCTGCATTGCAACATAGGAGTTCACCGTGGCCGATACCGTTGAGAAGAACCTGACCGAAGCCGCTGTTGCGGTTGCGAAGACCGAGGCCGCCGCACTGAAGAGCGCCGAGGCTGCCTTCGCTCAGGCGAGCGAAGCGGTCGTCGCGCCGGTCAAGGCCGTCGCCGCCAGCGCCGCCAAGGCGCCCGTCAAGGCCACTCCGGCCAAGGCTGCCGGCGCCCGCAAGGCCGCCAAGAAGTCGCCGGCCCGCAAGCCGGCCAAGCGGGTCGCCGCCAAGCGCGCGGCCCCGATCACCAAAGCGCCGGCCCGCGCCGCCGCGAAGACCATCAAGACAGGAGCCAGAACCATGAACACCCAGACCAAGAAGGCGGCCGAGACCGCGCAGATCGCCACCGAGCAGTTCACCGCCGTGATCGGCCAGGCCAACGACCGGGCCAAGACCGCGATGGAGAAGAGCGCGAAGATCGTCGAGGAGCTCGCCGAGCTCACCCGCGGCAACGTCGAGGCGATGGTCGCTTCCTCGAAGATCGCCGCCAAGGGCGTCGAGACGATGAGCCAGGATGCCGCCCAGTTCGGCCGCACCAGCTTCGAGACCGCCTCGGCGGCCTTCAAGAGCTTCTCGGACGTCAAGTCGGCGACCGACCTCTTCAAGCTTCAGGGCGATTTCGCCCGCAGCGCGTTCGATGCCGCCGTCGCCCAGAGCGCCCGCGTCAGCGAGAACGTGCTGAAGCTGGCCGGCGACGTCGCCGAGCCGCTGACCAGCCGCTACACCGTGGCGGCCGAGCGTGTGAAGACCCTCGCCGCGTAACTCGCGAGAGTCCGAACCAGTAAGAAAGGGCGGCCCCTCCCGTTGGAGCGGCCGCCCTTTTTTGCGTCGGCGCGGGACGCACTGCCTCTTGCCCGTGAACGGCACGATGCCATATTTACGGCGTTGATATGGTAATGCGTGACGATTCAGCGATCAGAGCGGCTTCCGACGACCGGCCCGGCGACGAGGACGGGACGGGGCTGGGCCTTGCCACCAAGACCAAGACCCGCACCAAGACGCCCTCGCCCTACAAGGTGCTGATGCTGAACGACGATTACACGCCGATGGAATTCGTCGTCCACGTCCTGCAAAGCTTCTTCAAGATGGGGATCGAGGACGCGACGCGGGTGATGCTCCACGTCCACCAGCGCGGCGTCGGCGTCTGCGGCATCTTTCCCTACGAGGTGGCCGAAACCAAGGTTGCCCAGGTGATCGACTTCGCGAGGCAGAACCAGCACCCGCTGCAATGCACATTGGAGAAGGCTTAGCGGCCTTCGCGGCGACCGGGCTCGCTTGCGCCGTGCCGGAGATGGCGTAAGACGCGGCCATGGACAGGATCATCATCCGCGGCGGCAACCGGCTCGAGGGCCGGATCCCGATTTCGGGCGCCAAGAACGCCGCGCTGACGCTGATGCCGTGCGCCCTGCTGACCGACGAGCCGCTGACGCTCAGGAACCTGCCCAGGCTCGCCGACGTCGACAGCTTCGGCCATCTGTTGAACGAGCTCGGCGTCTCGACCGCGGTCGAGGGCTCGCGCAAGGGCGATTTCGGCCGGGTGATGACCTTCCGGGCCGCCAGCATCGCCTCGACCGTCGCGCCCTACGACATCGTCCGCAAGATGCGCGCCTCGATCCTGGTGCTCGGGCCGCTGCTGGCGCGGGCGGGGGAGGCGACGGTGTCGCTGCCCGGCGGCTGCGCGATCGGCAACCGGCCGATCGACCTCCACCTCAAGGCGCTGCAGGCGCTCGGCGCCGAAATCGAGATCGCGGCCGGCTATGTGAAGGCGATTGCGCCCGACGGCGGCCTCATCGGCGGCACGATCAGCTTCCCGATGGTCTCGGTCGGCGCGACCGAGAACGCGCTGATGGCCGCCGTGCTCGCCAAGGGCACGAGCGTGATCGAGAATGCGGCTCGCGAGCCGGAAATCACCGACCTCTGCACCTGCCTGATCGCGATGGGCGCCGAGATCGAGGGGTTGAAGAGCGACACCTTGACCGTGCACGGCAAGGACCGGCTGCACGGCGCGACCCATGCGGTGATGCCCGACCGGATCGAGGCCGGCTCCTACGCCTGCGCGGCGATGATCACCGGCGGCTCGATCGAGCTCACCGGGGCGCGCGAGGAATCGATGCACGCCATCCTCTCCGGCCTCGCCGACGCCGGCGCGATCGTCGAGTTCAAGAAGGGCGGCATCAAGATCAGCGCCGACCGCGGCATCAAGCCGCTGTCGCTGTCGACCGCGCCCTTCCCGGCCTTCCCGACCGACATGCAGGCGCAGTTCATGGCGATGCTGGCTCTCGCCAAGGGCACCAGCTTGCTCACCGAGACGATCTTCGAGAATCGCTACATGCACGTGCCGGAACTTGCCCGGATGGGGGCGGACATCGAGGTCCGCGGCCGCTCGGCGGTGGTGCGCGGGGTCGAGGGGCTGGTCGGCGCCCCGGTGATGGCGACCGACCTTCGCGCCTCGATGAGCCTGGTGCTGGCGGGGCTGGCGGCCGAGGGCGAGACCCAGGTCAACCGGGTCTATCATCTCGACCGCGGCTACGAGCGGCTCGAGGAGAAATTGCAGGCGGTCGGCGCCGACATCGAGCGCGCCAGCGACGGCTGATTGCCGCTCGTGGAGCTCAGAGCGTTTTCGCGAAGCGGTAGCTGGTGCGTTCGTAGCCAAGGCGCTCGTAGAAAGTGTGGGCGCGCAGGCGCTTACGGTTGCTGGTGACCTCGATCAGGCCGCAGCCGGCGGCGGCGAGGCGCTGTTCGGCCTCGGCGACGAGAGCGGTGCCGATGCCGGCGCCGCGCACATCCTCGGGGACGACCAGCATGGAAATGCGGCCGACTGGCTTCGGCCGGTGCAGGACGCGGGTGACGGCGGTGGTGAGGACGCCCACCAGTCCGCCCTTCTCGGCGACCAAGACGTGCAGGCTCGCCTTGCGCAGCATCGCCAGGCGGGTGCGGATTTCCGCGGCCGTGACTTCGTAGCCGAGCGCGACGATCAGCACGGCCATCGCGTCGGCGTCCTTCGGCCGGGCCTCGCGGATCGAAAGCTTCGGCTCCGGCTTCGGTTTCGGCGCCGCCTCGGGCTCGGGCCTGGCCCGCTTCGCCGAGCCGACCGAGCTTTTCCAGGTGGCGGCGGCGTTGCCGCGCAGGAAGCCCGCAATCTCCTCGGGCGTGGCGGTAAGGCCTTTTCTACCGAAGCCGAACACTTCGCGGCCGCTCTTCGCGTCCTTGAGGCCGAACTTGCCGTAATCGCCGCGGCCGGGCGTGCGGATTCGGGACTTCACCAGCTTGCAGCCGCGATTGGCGGCCAGCTCGCGCAAAGCCTCGTCCGCCTCGCTCATGTCAGCATCTCGATCGTGTGGATGGCGACTCCGACCAGGCCGCCCACCAGCGTGCCGTTGATCCGGATATATTGGAGGTCGCGGCCGACCGCGTTTTCGAGCCGGTCCGAGATGGTGCGCGCATCCCAGCGGCGCACCGTGTCCGAGACCAGGCGAACGATGCCGTCGCCGTAATCGGCGGCGATTCCCACCGCGGCCCGGCGGGCGAAGCGGTTGAGGCCGCGGCGGACCCGCTGATCGTGCTCGAGCGTGTCGCCGAGCTGGCGAAGCAGATCGCCCACCTGGCCGGCGAGCGCGCCTTGGGGGTCGCGAAGCCGGCCGATGATTCCGGCCCGGATCCGCTCCCAGATTCCCACCCACCATTGCTCCACCGCCGGGTTGTCGAGGATGGCCGACTTGAGCTCGTGGACCCGGGCCTGCATCGCGGGATCGTGGCGCAGCCGGTCGGCGAGGTCGCGCATCGATTCCTCGATCTTGAGCCGCAGCGGATGGCGCGGGTCCATGGCGAGCTCGCTGAGCAGCCGGTCGATCGCGTCGATGATCTTGTCGGAGAGCGTCGAGTCCAGCCCCGTCCAGCGCAGGATCGAGCCCGACCGATCGTGCACCATCCGGCGGATGATATCCTCGTTGGCCGAGACGAGGCGGGCGATCCAGACCACCGCCTCGTCGAGCAATGGGATGTGGCGATCCTCGGCGATCGCGGCGTCGAGCGCTTCGCCGATGAGCGGTGCGGCGTCGAAGGCCCGCAGGCGATCGGCGAGCGCGCCCTTCACCATCGTGCCGAACCGGTCCGGATCGAGCGCCCCCAGCATCCCTTCCAGCATGCGCGCCGCGCCGCGCCAGAGGCGCCCCTGCTGAGGCGGCTCGGCCAGGAAGCGCCCGGCCGCGCCGGCGAGATCCAGCCGCTGCATCCTTCGGGCGACGACCGAGGGGGTGAGGAAATTGTCCTTGAGGAAATGGGCGAGCGTGTCGCCGATCCGGTCCTTGTTGCGCGGGATGATCGCGGTGTGCGGGATCGGCAGGCCGAGCGGGTGGCGGAACAGGGCCGTCACCGCGAACCAGTCGGCGATGCCGCCGACCAGCCCCGCCTCGGCGAAGGCGCGAACGAACCCCCAGGCGGGATGGGCGTCGGCGAGGTTGGCGACGGCGATGAAGATCGCCGCCATGCCCGCCAGCATCGCCGTGGCCAAGGCCCGCATGCCGCGCGAATCCCGGGAGGACGGGGACGGGCCCGGAGCGGAGCGGGGAAACAGGCTCATCTTACCTGAATAACCGCTGGCGGGCTTTGTTCAAACCCGGTCACCTTCTCGTCCTCCCCCCGAAAAACGAGGGGAGGACCGGGAAGGATCACTCCGCGGGCTGCGGCGCCGCGGCGGGGCCGTGATCGCCCTTGCCCTTGTAGGTGATGATCCGGCGGAACTTCGGCGTCAGCCACTTCTCGAAGCCGTCGGCGAGGCTGAAGGCGGGCGGGACCAGCACCAAAGTCAGCAGCGTCGAGAGCAGCAGGCCGCCGATCACCACCACCGCCATCGGCGCGCGCCAGCTGGCATCGCCTTCGAGACTCAAGGCGGTCGGCACCATGCCGGCGACCATCGCCATCGTCGTCATCACGATCGGCTGGGCGCGCTTGTGGCCGGCGTCGATGATCGCCTCGTCCTTGGGCACGCCCTTGGCCATCTCCTCGATCGTGAAATCGAGCAGCAGGATCGAGTTCTTGGCGACGATTCCGAACAGCATCAGGATGCCGATCAGCACCGGCATCGAGATCGCATGGCCCGCGATCATCAGGCCGATCAGCCCGCCCAGCGGCGCCAGCAGCAGCGAGCCCATGTTCACGAACGGCGCCATCAGCCTTTTGTAGAGCAGCACCAGCACGGCGAAGACGAGGAAGGTGCCCGAAATCAGCGCCCCGAGGAACTCGGAGATCAGCTGCGCCTCCTCCCGTTGCTGCCCGGAACGCGCGCGCTCAACGCCTTCCGGGAGGTTCTGCATGATCGGCAGCTGGGCGGTGATGGCGTCCCTGTCGACCACGCCTTCGGCGAGGTCGGCGCCGACGAAGACCCGGCGCTGCTGGTTGAATCGCTGGATGACCGAGGGACCGGCGCCGAAGCTGATCGCCGCGACCACCTTCAGCGGCACCGAGCCGCCATTCGCGGTCGGCACGGGCATGTTCTCGATCGTCGAGAGGCTGCGCCGCGATTCTTCATTGAGCGTGACCCGAATCGGCACTTGGCGGTCGCTGAGCGAGAAGCGGGCGCTCGCCTGGTCGATCTCGCCTTGGGTGGCGACCCGGATCGCCTGGCTCATCGCCTGAGTGGTGACGCCCATGTCGGCCATCAGATCGAGCCGCGGGCGAATCGTGATCTCCGGCCGCCGCAGATCGCCGGCGATGCGCGGCGCGCGCAGCTCCGGCCGCTGCCGCATCTGCTCGACCAGGGTCAAGGCCGCGCGCTGCAGCTTCTCCGGATCGGCGCTGGCGAGCAGGATCGAGAAGTCGCGGCCGCCTGCCTGATTCTGGTTGCGGAAATAGACCCGCGCGTCGGCGATATGCTGGAGTTGCGGGCCGACCTGGCGCTGGAACTCGGTGCTGGTCCGGTCGCGCCCCGCGCCGCGATCCTTCAGCGACACGAAGAGCGTGGAATTGCCCGCGCGCACCGATTCGAACACCGAGGAGACGTCGCTCTGCCGCCGCATCACCGCCGCGGCCTGATCGGCCACCGCGCGGGTCTGCTCGAGCGTCACGCCCGGCGGCATCTCGACCACGACCTGAACCCCATCATCGTCCGTGTCCGGCTGGAAGGCCTTGGGCAGCATAATGAAGAAGCCGATCTGGAGCGCGAAGCAGACGACGCCGATGAACACCGTCTTCCAGCGGTTCTTGAGCGTCCAGCGCAGCAGGCCGATATAGCGGTCCATCAGCCAGCCCTCGCCATGCTTGGCGTGGCCCTTCGCCTTCAGGAAGTAAGCGGCGATCATCGGCGTGATCATCCGCGCCACGGCGAGGCTGATCAGCACGGTGATGACGATGGTGAGGCCGAAGCTGATGAAGAACTGGCCGATGATGCCGCTCATCATCGACACCGGCAGGAACACGGCGACGATCGAGAAGGTGGTCGCGACCACGGGCAGGCCGATCTCGTCCGCGGCGTCGATCGACGCCTGATAGGCCGATTTGCCCATTCGCATATGTCTGACGATGTTCTCGATCTCGACGATCGCATCGTCGACGAGCACGCCCGCCACCAGGCTCAGCGAGAGCAGGGTGACCATGTTCAGCGAGAAATCGAGCAGCCCCATGAACCAGAAGGCGGGGATCGCGGAAAGCGGAATCGCGATCGCGGAGATGAGCGTCGCCCGCCAGTCGCGAAGGAACAGGAAGACGACGACGACCGCGAGCAGCGCGCCTTCGATCAGCGCCCGCATCGAGCTGTGATATTGCATCTCGATATATTTCACGGGAGTGAAAAGCAGGTGGTACTTCACCCGCGCATCGTCGCGCTCCAGCTCCCTCAGCGTGTCCTGAACGGCGTGATAGACGGTCACGTCCGAATAACCCTTGGCCTTCTGGATCATGAAGCTGACCACCTGGCGGCCGTTCTGGATGCCGTAGGAGGTCTGCTCGGCCCAATAGTCGCGGACCGTGGCGATCGAATTGAGGCGGATCGTCCGGCCGCCGCCGACGGAGAGCTGGGTCTCGCCAAGCTGGTGCGCGGTGACCGCATTGCCGGTTATCCGCACCGACTGCTCGGAACCGGCGATCTCGGCGCGGCCGCCCGGCGCGTTCATGTTGATCGCACGCAGTTGCTGGTTGATCTGCGAGGCGGTGACCCCCTGCGCCTGCATGCGCACCGGATCGAGCTCGACCCGGACCTCGCGGCTGACGCCACCCATGCGGCTGACGATCGAGACGCCCTCGATGCTCTGCAAGCGCCGATTCAGCGTGTCGTCGATATACCAGGAAAGCTGCTCGACGGTCATCGCCGTGCTCTCGGCCGAGAAATAGCCGATCGGCTCGGCCGTGAAATCCTCGCGCTGAACCTGCGGCTCCAGTATGCCGTCGGGCAGGTCGGAGCGAATCCGGGCGATGGCGTCGCGAACGTCGGAAACGGCGCGGTCGATCGGGGTGCCGATCTCGAATTGAATCCCGGTGCCGCTATTACCCTCGCGAATGCTCGAACTGATCTCGGTGACGCCGTTGATGCCGCGCACCGCCGCTTCGACCCGCCGGGTGATCTGGATTTCCAGCTCCGAAGGCGCTGCACCCGGCTGGCTGATCGAGACGCTTACCACCGGGGATTCGATGTTCGGGTTGAGATTCACCTCCATCCGCATGAAGGCGAACAGGCCCATCGCCAGCAGGAAGGAGAACAGGACGAGCGGGATGACCGGGTTGCGGATCGCCCATGCCGAGATGTTACGCATTGATCAGCTCCAGTTCCGCTCGATCCTAACGCCGCGCCGCGCGCGAACGCTCGGGACGAATGCGCTCGCCGGGATTGAGGAAGGCGCCCGCCGATTCGACCACCCGCTCGTTGCCGTTCAGGCCCTGGGCGATCACGACGCCGCGATCGGTGACGTTGGCGATACGGACGGCCCGGCGCTGAACGGTGTTGTTCGGGCCGACGATCATGACATAGGTGCCGGCATCGTCGGTCAGCACCGCCGATTCGGCCAGCAAAGGCGCGGTCGTCGAGCCGGCGCGGATCTCGGCCGCGGCGAAGCCGCCGGGCCGAAGCACCTGATTGTACGGAATCGCGATCCGCGCCACGCCCTGGCGGGTCTGCGGGTCGATCACCGGCGAGATCTGCCAGATCGCGCCCTGGAATTGCTCGCTCGAGCCGACCGGGGTCACCGTCACCGGAACGCCGACCGAAAGGCGGGCGAGATCGGTCTGCGGCAGGCGCGCGGCCAGCTCCATCTCGCCATTGGCGGCGATTCGGAACAGCGCCGGGGAGCCGGCGCCGACGACCTGTCCGGCCTCGACGCTGCGGCTCAGCACCAGTCCGGCGGTCGGCGCGCGAACGTCGAGCCGGCCGATCCGGGCGCGGGTCGCGCCGAGCGTCGCCTGGGCGACCCGCACCCGCGCGGCGGCGGCGTCGCGGGCGGCGCGCTTGCGGTCGAGATCGGCCTGGCTGACGAAGCCGCGCGACACCAGCGCCTGGGCGCGGTCGAGCTCGTTCTGGGCGAGGCGGAGGTCCGCCTGGGCGACCTGGATCTGCGCCGCCTGCTGCGCCGCCTCCTGGCCCTGGACCGAGCGGTTGATCACGGCGAGCACCTGACCGGCGCGGACCCACTGGCCGGGCTCGACCAGCACGCGCTCGACCTGGCCGCCTTCGCCGGGGACGCCGACGGGCATGTCGCGGCGCGCGGCGAGCGAGCCGGTGGCGGAGATGATTGCCGGGACGTCCTGGCGGCCCGGGACGACCACGGTCACCGCCGGCAGCTGCTGGCCGGCGCCGCCTTTCGGCCCGGCCGCCTTCTCGCCGCCGCCGCCGAGCATGAAGATCGCGGCGACCGCGATGATCGCGACGACGACGAGGGCGATGATGATCCGCCTGCGGCGCCGACGGCGGGCGAGCGTCTCCTCGTCGACGACGACATCGTCGATCGCGTCGCGGCTCCATTTGGTCGACTCGTAGTTCATCGCTTTCATCTTCCCCACTCGAACAGCACGGCCGCAGCCGCCACTCGCCGCTGTGTTAGCCGAATATATCACCCCGGACAAGCCAAAATAGCCCGGACGCCGCTGCCCCCACAAGCGGCGTCCGGAACCGGCGCTTTACATGTTTGGTTGCTGCTTTACCAATGTAAATACGGGGCCGACCCGGCAAGGAGGGAAGCGATATGGGAGAATATCTCGCCAATTACGGATGGCTCACCTGGATTCTGATCGGCCTCGTCGCCGGCGCCATCGCCAAGGCGATCACCCCCGGCCGCGAGCCCGGCGGCTGTATCGTCACCATCCTGATCGGAATCGCGGGCGCGCTGCTCGCCGGCTTCCTCGGCCAGCAGCTCGGCTGGTACGAACGGGGCGAGGGCGCGGGCTTCCTCGCCGCGATCGTCGGCGCCGTAATTCTGCTGTTCCTCTACCGGCTGGTCGCCGGCCGCCGCTGAGCGGCGGTTCAGCCGCCATGCAGCCTTGCTCCGGCTAAAGCCGCCTCAGGCAAAGACGGAGCATTTGCATGACGAAGAGACTGACCCTGGCGGCGCTGCTCGCGCTCGCCCTGCCGCTCGCGCCGGCGGCGGCGCAGCCGGCGCCCGCCGCGCAGGCGATCGCCGGTACCCGGCTCGACGTGGTCGCCACCGGCGAGGTCACGCGGGCGCCGGACATCGTCCGGATCAGCGCCGGCGTCGTCAGCCAGGCGGCGACAGCGAGCGGGGCGATCCGGGAGAATTCGGCGCGGATGGCGCGGGTGCGCGCTGCGCTCCGCCAGGCCGGAATCGCCGACCGCGACATCCAGACCAGCAATATCAGCCTGCAGCCCGATTACCGCTATGCGGAGAATCAGCCGCCGCAGCTGACCGGCTATCGCGCTTCGAACGAGGTCAATGTCCGCTTCCGCGACATCGCCAATAGCGGCGCCATCCTCGACGCCCTGGTCGCCGAGGGTGCGAATCAGATCAACGGGCCGATGCTGGCGATCGAGCGGCCCGAGGCGGCGCTCGACGAGGCCCGCACCCGCGCGCTCGCCGCGGCGCGGGCCCGGGCCGAGCTCTATGCGCGCAGCCTCGGCATGCGGGTGGTGCGGATCGTCGCGGTCAGCGAGGCGGGCGCCATGCCGGTGCCGCCGATGCCGATGATGCGCCTGCAGGCGGCCGATGCCGCCAACGCGCAAATCGACCCGGGCGAGCAGGTGCTTTCGGCGAGCCTCACCGTCACCTTCGAACTGCAATGAGGAAAGGGCCGCCTCCCGGCATGGGAAGCGGCCCTTCGTTGCTCAGCCCGCGGGCGTCAGCGGACGCTGCCGCGCCGGAACAGGTTGACGATGGCGAGCAGGATGATCGCGCCGACCAGCGAGACCAGGAAGGCGCCGACGCTCAGCGGCGCCTCGTTGATGTCGCCGCGGTTGAAGATCAGGCCGCCGAGGAAGGCGCCGACGATGCCGACGACGATGTTGAGCAGGATGCCCTGCTGGGCGTCGGTGCGCATGACGAGGCTGGCCAGCCAGCCGACGATGCCGCCGATCACCAGCCATACGAGAATTCCGATCATTTCTTTCCCTCCTCCGATCCGCGGCCGCGCGTGGTTGTTCAGCGGCGGTCCGGCCCTAAGACGCGCCACCGGCGGTCTTGTTCCTGACGCGGATCGTGAGGGAGAGGGCGATCCGAGCGCGCGGACGGGCCTTACGGCCAGCCGCGTCAGTAGCTTTGCTGGCGCTCGTAGAGCGTGCGGTAGTGCTGGATTCGGGTCACGCGCAGGCCCGGCATGCCCGAGCGGTCGACGGCGCGCTGCCAGCCGGCGAACTCCTCGAGGCTGAGGCCGTAGCGCTCGCAGGCCTCGTCGACCGAAATGAGGCCGCCATTGACCGCGGAGACGACCTCGGCCTTGCGGCGCACCACCCAGCGGGTCGTGGTCGGATCCGGCAGCGAGTCGATGGTGAGCGGCTCGCCGAGCGGACCGATGACCTGAGCGGGGCGGATTTTCTGATTCTCGATCATTCGTACCTCAAAGACTTCACGCGCTTTCGGCCCCTAGCGCCGTCTGCGTTCCCTTGTTTAGCGGGAGAGCGTTGAAGGAAGGCTAAAACGCCAAGGTAAATTTCACGGTGAAGATGCTTTACCGGGGCTTTAGACGGCGTCCCGCTTCGGCACGGTTGAAACAGCCATGCTGGGCCTCCGCCGCCTCCCGCCAGCCGGTTTCGGCCAGCACGATCTGGGCCAGCGGATCGGGGCCGGCCTCGCGCGCATGGCCGTTCGCGGCGCGCGCCTGGGCGCAGGCCGCCGGGCTCGCCGACTGCTGCGCGGCCAGCGCGGCGCTCAGCATGCCGTGGTCGAGCGGCGCCGGCTGCCGGCCGCTCGACAGCCTCTTTGCGCGCAGCTGGAAGGATTCGTCCATAGCGGCGGTTCTCTACGGGAAGAGTCTGAATTCCCGGTAAAACGGGACTGGGGATTGGGGACTGGGAGGACTGAGCAAAGCCCCAGTCCCGAGTCCCTAGTCCCCAGTCCCCAACTTCACTATCTAGCGCGCATCATGCACGCGGATTTCCAGCTCGGCCGGCCCCTCCAGGGCGCGCGCATCGTCGTCGCCATGTCGGGCGGGGTCGACAGCTCGGTCGTGGCCGCCCTCGCCGCGCGGAGCGGCGCCGAGGTGATCGGCGTGACGCTGCAGCTCTACGACCATGGCGAGGCGGTCGGCCGCTCCAGGACCTGCTGCGCCGGCCAGGACATTTACGATGCGAAGGCGGTCGCCGAGCGGCTCGGCTTCGCCCATTACGTCTTCAACTATGAAAGCCGGTTCCGCGACAGCGTAATCGAGCGCTTCGCCGACGAATATGCGCGAGGGCGGACGCCGATCCCCTGCATCAGCTGCAACCAGGGAGTGAAGTTCACCGACCTGTTGAGCCTCGCCCGCGATCTCGGCGCCGACTGCCTCGCCACCGGCCATTATGTGCGGCGCGTGGCAGGGCCCAACGGCGCCGAGCTTCACCGCGCCGCCGATCCGGCCCGCGACCAGAGTTACTTCCTGTTCGCTACCACCCGCGACCAGCTCGATTATCTCCGTTTCCCGCTCGGCGATCTGCCCAAGCCGGCGGTGCGCGAGATCGCGCGTGAGCTGGCGTTGGTCGTGGCCGACAAGCCCGACAGCCAGGACATCTGCTTCGTGCCCGACGGCGATTATGCGCGGGTGGTGAAGAAGGTCCGGCCGGAAGCGGCGGTCGAAGGCGAGATCGTCGACCGCGACGGCCGGGTGCTCGGCGCTCATCCCGGGCTGATCCATTTCACCGTCGGCCAGCGGCGCGGGTTGGAGATCGGCGGCCAGCCCGAGCCGCTCTACGTGCTTCGGCTGGAGCCCGGGAGCCGGCGGGTGGTGGTCGGGCCGAAAAGCGCGCTGGCGGTGCGCAGCGCCCGGCTCGACGGCCTCAACTGGCTCGGCGAGGACCAGCGCGACGGGCTCAGCGTCAAGGTGCGCTCATTGGCGAGGCCCGCACCCGCGCGTTTCGATGGCGCGGCGGTCCATTTCGAACAGCCCGAATATGGCGTCGCCCCCGGCCAGGCGGCGGTGCTCTACGAGGGCGACCGGGTGCTCGGCGGCGGCTGGATCGAGGAGACCGTTCCGGCGGAGCTCGAGCCGGCCTGACGCCGGGCGAGCGCATAGAGCAGGAAGCCGGCGGCGACGAGCCCGCCGAGCATCGCCCAGGATCTCCACTCCGATTGCGCCGCCGCCCAGCCGCAGACCGCGAGCGCGGCGGCGATCAGCGCCCAGCCGCGCGCGCTCGGCCGCTCCGCCTTGGGCAGAGCGGCGATGCTGCCCGCATAGACGAACAGCCGCGCGAGCGTGCTGACGATGGCGAGCCAGACGAAGCTGCCGCTGATTCCGAGCGCGATCGCGGCAAGGCCCATGAACAGGACCGAATTGGCCGGCGTCGCCCAGCGGCCGCTGACCCGGCCGAACCAGGCCGGCAGCGAGCCCTGGCCCGCCAGCGCGTAGGTCACCCGCGGCGTCGCGGTCATCGCCCCGGTCAGATTGCCGGCGATCGAGGCCAGAGCGGTCGCGGTGAGGATCAGCGCGCCGGCCGGGCCGATCAGGGCCTCGGCGAAGGCGGCGAGCGGCGCCGCCGGCGCCGGCCCGGCGGGCATCACCGCGACATAAGCGAGCTGGATGAGGAAATAGAGGCTGACGGTGGCGACGAGGGTCACGATCAAAGCGCGCGGGATCGTCCGCCGGGCGTCGGCGGTCTCCTCGGCGGGCACCACCGAATTTTCGAATCCGACGAAGGCGTAGAGGATGATCAGGGCGGCCGCCTCCATCGTCGAGATCGTCGGCGGCGCGCCGGGCGGCGGCCAGCTCCCCGCCGAATGGGCGAGGCCCCAGAATGCCAGGACGATCAGCGGCAGGGCCTTCAGCAAAGTCAGCAAATCGAGCACGCGAACGGCGCGGCGGACGCCGACCATGTTGATCCAGGTGATCGCCCCGATCAGCAGCGCGATCGTCGCCGCCCGCCCGGCGATGCCGCCGAGCGGGGGCCAGAGCGAGGCGGCATAGGTCGCGAAGACGTTGGCGTTGGCGGCGAGCGCAGTGATCCGCGCCAGGTAATAGAGTCAGCCGGCCTGGAAGGAGGCGAGCGGCCCGAACGGCGCCGTGTAAGCGACCGGCCCGCCCGATTGCGGATGCAGCGCGGCGAGGCGCGCGAACGGCAGGGCGATCAGCAGGAACAGCAGGCCGAAGATCGGGAACAGCCACGGGCTGAACGCGCCGAACTGGCTATGCAGCGTCCCCGGCAAAGCGAAGATGCCCGCGCCCACCATGCCGCTGAACGAGAGGAAGGCCGAGCCGGTAAAGCCGATCTCGCGTCTGAGTGCCGGCTCGCCCCCCGCTTGCACCATCAGTCGGGCCGGTTCGCGGCCTCGGCTTCGCGGCGGCGCTCGGCCGCTTCCTCCTCGGCCGCGGCGGCGTCGATCTGGCTGAGCCGGGCCTGGCGCGCCTCCTCGATCAGCCGCGCCCAATTGACCTCGTCGCTGTTGCGGCGCTCGGCGCGGGCCTGGGCGACCATCTGGTTGAAGCAGCCGGTGAAGCCGCCGGCGCCCGCGGTCGAGCAGCTCTCGGCGCCGCTGCGGCCGACATAGGAAAGCTCGATCGCCCGGTTCGCCCAGCTCTGGTTGGCCGGGGCGTTGGGATCGTTGCGCAGGTTCGGCGGGATCCGGAAACGGTCGCCCTCGTCGAGCGTGACGCAGATGTTGACCGTATTGGGGTCCTCGCTCTCGGGGCAGGGATCGTCGCCGTAGATGATCAGCTGGTTGACCTTGATGTCCTCCGGCCCGGCCGGGCTCTGCGCCTGGGCGGCCTCCGGGTTCGGAACGCCGGGCTGCTGCGCCAGGGCCGGGGCGCCGAGGAGTGCGAAGGCGATGATGGCGGTGCGCATGGTTCAGATCCTCTTCGACAATTCGATGGCGACTCGGCAGCCGGCCCGGATCGCCGCATAGACGATCGGATAGCCGATCGTCTGCTCGGCGCCGGCGGCGAGCGCGGCGTCGCGATGCTCGCGCTCGTCGGCCTGGAACTCGGCGATGCGCCGGGACAAGGCCGGATCGCTGTCGCCCAGCTCCTCCAGCTGCTCGGAATAATGGGCGTCGATCTCGTCCTCGATCGCCGCCGTGCAGGCCATTGCGGCTTCGGGGCCGAGCAGGGCGGTGGCGGCGCCGAGGGCGTGGCCGGCGACGGCCCAAATGGGCTGGAGCAAAGTCGGGCGGACGCCGCGCTCGGCGATCAGCGCGTCGAACGCCTTCAGATGCTGCTGCTCCTGCGCGGCCATGCCCGCGATCTGGCTGGCCGATTTGTGGCGGCCGCCGAGCACGGCCAGCTGGCCGGCATAGATTCGGGTCGCGCCATATTCGCCGGCCTGATCGACGCGCAGCATCGACGCCATGTCGGGCCGCCGGTCGCCGGGCCGCCAGGTGGGGGTCATGCTGCGCGGGGTCGCTTCAGGCTCAGCCATAGGATCACCAACGCAGAACCGAGCGAAAGGATCGCATTCCAGCCCGCCATCGAGATGCCGAGGAACGACCATTGCACCTCGTCGCAGCGGACCACCGGCGCCGCCATGATCGAGTTGAAGAAGTCGTCGCCGCTGCCGCCGGCCGAGGCGGTGCACTGGGTGAAGCCCTCCCAATAATCGAGCTCGACCCCGGCGTGGAACACGCCGATCGCGCCCGAGGCGAGGATGCCCAAAGCGGCCAGCCAGACGAAGGAGCGGCCGCGATCGGGCATCCGGCCGGTCAGCAAAGCGACGATCGCGAAGGCGAGGCCCGCCATGTGGGCGTAACGCTGCCACCAGCACATGTCGCAAGGGGCGAGGCCGCCCCAATATTGCGAGCCGTACGCGCCCGCCAGCAGCGCCGCGGGCACCAGCAGCGCCAGCACCTTGGCCAGACGAAGCGGGTGGCGCACCCGTCAGCGGCTGCCGCTGCGGCGGCCGGGCGCGGCGGCGACCCGTGCCGGCGGCGCCGTCCGGCCGAGCCGGGCGAGCGTCTGGACCGCGTAATGGAGCTGGAAGTCGGTGATGTTCTGCCGGGTCAGCTCCTCGGTCGAGGCGGCGAAGCGCGGATCGGGGCGGCCGTCGTCCTGGATGAGGTCGTCCTGGACGCCGATCTCGTTGACCAGGTGGCGTCTCAAATCGGACTCGCGGACCCGGTTGCGCAGCCGGTAATCCGGGTCCGAGAGCTGCGGGACGGCAATGTCGGGGGTGATCCCGCCTTCCTGCACCGAGCGGCCCGAAGGCGTGTAATAGCGGGCGGTGGTAAGCCGCAAAGCGGTGTCGCCGGTGCCGAGCGGAAGCAGGGTCTGTACCGAGCCCTTGCCGAAGGTACGCTCGCCCATGACCACCGCGCGGCGATGATCCTGCAGTGCCGCGGCGACGATCTCCGAGGCCGAGGCGGAGCCGGCGTCGACCAGCACGATCACCGGCCGGCCGCGGGCGGAATCGCCGGGGCGGGCGTAGAAGCGCTCGATGTCGGTGCGCCGCCGGCCGCGCTGCGAAACGACCTCGCCGCGCTCGAGGAAGACGTCGGAAAGGCCGACCGCCTGGTCGAGCAGGCCGCCGGGATTGGAGCGCAGGTCGAGCACATAGCCGACCGGCGGGCCGCCCGGCGCGCGTTCCATCTCCGCGATGGCGCGCTCGACCGATTCGGTGGTGACCCGGCTGAAGGTGGTGACGGTGAGGATGCCGACGCGGTCGCGGACCTCGGAGCGCACCGCCGGAATGTCGATGATCGCGCGGGTGATGTTGACGTCGAACGGGCGCTCGCGGCCGGCGCGGACGACGGTGATCCGGACCGCGGTGCCCGGCGCCCCGCGCATCCGCTCGACCGCCTCGTCGAGCGTGCCGCCGTAGAACAGCCGGCCGTCGATATGGGTGATGAAGTCGCCCGACTTGATGCCGGCGAGGCCGGCCGGCGTGCCAGGGGTGGCGGCGATCACCTTTACCGCGCCGTCCTCCATGGTGACGGTGAGGCCGAGGCCGCCATAATTGCCGTCGGTGGTGGTCATCAGGCTGCGGAAGCCGCGCTCGTCGAGATAGGAGCTGTGTGGATCGAGGCTGTTCAGCATGCCGTCGATGGCGCCGCGGATCAGCTGCTCGTCGGTGACCTGGTCGACATATTCGGCCTTCACCCGTTCGAGCACCGACATGAACTGGTCGATCTCGCGGACGGTGCCGACGTCGACCTGAGCGAGGCCGGCGGTGGCGGCGGGGACCAGCGCGATGGCGCTGACGAGCCCGAGGGAGCGGAAGAAATTGTTGGCCATGACGGGTCCTGCTGGTGCGGTTGCGAGGGCTTCTACAGCGATCTTAGGGCGCGGAAAAGCAACGTTCGATGAACGTCAGCCGCCGATCATCTGCGCGATGGGGACGGGACGGCCGTTGCGGCGGAGCTCGATGGTGACGCGCGGCGTCCCCGATCCGGTCTCGCCCAGCGGCGTGCCGCGGCGAACGTTCTGGCCCGGACGGACGCGCAAATTGCCGAGATCGGTGATCACCGACGACCAGCCGCCGCCATGGTCGATGATTACGACATTGCCGTAGCGGCGGAACGGCGCGGCAAAAGCGATCCGGCCGCCCGCCGGAGCGATCACCCGGGCCAGGGCCGGGGTCTCGAAGGTGAGGCCGCGGCTGTGGACGCCGCCGTCCGAAATCTCGCCGACGCCGACCAGCAGCCGGCCCTCCACGGGGAGCGAATAAGGGATGCGCTCGCCGGCGTCGGCCGGTGCGGCGGCGCCCGGCCGCGGCACCGGCCCGGGAAGCCGCGCGAGACTGGCGGCGAGCCGCTCCTGATGGGCGCGGGTGCCGAGCGTCCGGCTGAGCGTGCGTGCCTCCTCGCCGAAGACGAGGGCACGGTCGGACTGGGTCAGAGCGAGGCCGGTGAGCTGCTGCGAGCGGGCGCGCTGCGTGCTCTCGAAGCGGGCGAGCGCGATCCGCCGCTCGCGCAAAGCGGCGCGGCTGGCGACGAGGCCCTGCCGCGCCGTTTCGGCGCGCCGCCGGAGGTCCGCGCCCTGCGCGACTTCCGCGCGCAGGGCCTCGGTCCGCCGCTTGATTTCTGGCATGGTCGCGGCGAGCAGCGAGCGGACGTGGACGGCGTCGCGGACCGAGCCGGGCTGGACGAGGGCGAGCGCGGCCGGGCGGCGGGTCATGGTTTGCAGCGCGGCGGTGAGGCGAATCACTGGTCCCTGCCGGCTGGCGAGGCGGGCGCGTTGCGCCGCCTGCATCGCGCCGACGATCGCGATCCGCCGTTCGGCAGCGGTGAGCTCGGCCTCGGCCGCTTCGATCCGGGCGGCGAGCGCCTCGGCCTCGGCGCGGGCGCGGTCGGCCTCGCCCGTGGCGCGGCGGGCTGCATTGTCGAGCCGCTCGGAGCGCCGGTTCGCGGCCTCGGCTTCGCGCTTGGCCAGCGCCAGCGCCTCGCGGTCGTCGCCCGCGGCATGGGCGCCCGCCCCCGCCGCGAGCAGGATCAGGACCGAGGCGAGGGGCGGCAGGGTGCGCATGCGCCTATCCTTCCCGATGATAGGGATGGTTGGCAATGATGCTCGTCGCCCGGAACAATTGCTCGGCGAGCATCGCCCGGGCGAGGAGGTGCGGCCAAGTCGCCCGGCCGAAGGCGAGGAGGAGGTCGGCCGAGGCGCGGGCGGCTTCATCGAAGCCATCGGCACCGCCGATCAGGAAACGCGCCTCGCGCTTGCCGCCATCGCGCCAGCGCTCCAGCCGCTCGGCGAGCTCGAGCGAAGCGAGTTGCTGGCCTTTCTCGTCGAGGAGGATGGTGATTCCGTTTTCGGGAGGCGGCGGCGGCTTGCCCCCTTTTTCCGGCAGTTCGGTGAGCTTCACCGGCCAGGCGATGCGCTTCAGATAGCGTTCGACCAGTTCGGCCTCGGGGCCGCGGCCGAGCTTTCCGCGCGCGACGATGTGAAGCAGCATGGCTTCTAACGAGTCATTCCGGCGAAAGCCGGAACCCATGAACACCGCCCCGCCCGAATTCCCGCGGCCGTGAGCATGGATCCCGGATCAAGTCCGGGATGACTCGGC
>Ga0207682_10000380_pt1 | contig 20492 bp, 16 predicted proteins | sample KBSM63metaG_FD_184332 | JGI IMG/M metagenome (GOLD analysis project Ga0207682, IMG submission 184332) | Miscanthus rhizosphere microbial communities from Kellogg Biological Station, Michigan, USA - KBS M6-3 metaG (SPAdes) (version 2) | ecosystem: Host-associated > Plants > Roots > Rhizosphere >... | reverse complement strand
GACTGGTTCAAGGGCGCGCCGATGCCCCACAACCGCGGCCAGGGCTTCGCCGAGGGCAACGTCTCCGACAAGCCGAGCTTCATCAAGGAAGCGCCCTACCTCTCGCTCTCGGACATCCACACCTACCGCGTCTACTGGGACAAGCAGCTGGAGTCGCTGCGCTCGGTCGACGACGGGGTGAAGGCCTTGGTCGACACGCTCGGCTCGCTGCACCGGCTGCGCAACACCTACATCATGTTCACCTCCGACAACGGCTTCTTCTTCGGCGAGCACCGCCTGATCGGCGGCAAGTTCCTCGCCTACGAGCCCGCGACCCACCTGCCCTTCCTGATCCGGGGACCCCACATCAAAGCCGGGACCGAATCGGGTGAGATCGTCGGCAACATCGACGTCGCGCCGACGATCCTCGAACTGGCCGGCGTCAAACCGGACAAGAGCATCGACGGCCGCTCGATGACGCCCTTCTTCAAAGACCCCGAACTTCGCACCCTGCGCCCCTACCTCTTCGAGTCCTTCGTCGAAACCTCGGACGTCGACGAGGCGGGCGCGATCGCCGAAGCCGGCGACCAGAGCGGCAGCTCCGGGCGCAGCAAGCGGGTTCCCGGGCTGGAAAGTCCCAAGGCCCGCGCCGGCACATCGTCGTCCCAGGGCGGCCCGGGCGCGAGCGCCTCGATCCTGGCGCCGCCGAAGGACTACGAGGGAATCCGCCTCGGCCCGTACAAGTACATCGCCTGGCCGGACGGCGAGAAGGAGCTCTACGACCTTGAAAAAGACCCCTACGAGCTCAACAACCTGGTCCGCATCCCCAACTACTTCCCGGTCCGCAACTTCCTCCACCGCGAACTGACCGAACGGCTCGAGGACTGCGTCGGCCGCGGCTGCAGCGAAGAAGCCTCCGAAATCCCCCTGACCCGCCGCGAACGGCAGGAGGTGCTGCGGGCGGTGAAGGCGGAACGGGCCGAAAAACGTAAGGAACAGCGGGAAAAACAGAAGCAGGGGAAACGGTAGGGCGGGCGTTGGGGGTGGCTCCCCGCTCAACTTTTTCGATGGAGAGATAGCTGCTGGCGCCACAAGGTTTGCGCCGAAAAAGTACAAGCCGCGGGGAGCCACCCCCAACGCCCGCTAGCTGCCGATCCCAGGTCGTCTGCTTGTAGCTCTGACCCGGAGCTTCTGTGCTCGGAAGAGGTGGTGTTACTTGATCACGGCGAGGATGTCGCCGCTGGAGACTGAGTCGCCCTCGGCGATCTTCAGCTCCTCTACTTTGCCGGCTCGGTGGGCGACTATCTCGTTCTCCATCTTCATCGCCTCGATCACGCAGATCAGGTCGCCCTCGGCGACCTCGGCGCCTTGCTCGACCGCGACTTTGAAGACCGTGCCCTGTAGCGGTGAGGGCAGCGACTCGCTGGAGGCGCCGCCGCCGGAGCCGGATTTGCGCTCGCGCTTCGGCGGTTTCTTGCCGCCGGCGGCCGGGGCGGCACCGCCACCACCGAATGCCTCACCGATCACCTTGACGTCGAAGAGCTTGCCGGAGACCTCGACCTTGTAGTCGCGGCTGACGATCTCGCCGCCGTCCTCAGCGGGCTCAGGCGGCTTCGGGTCTGCCGGAGCGGTCGACTTGAGCCAATCGTTGTCCTCCATCAGGTCGCGGCAGGTCTCGCCCTTCGCCCATTGCTCGGTGTCGAGGATCGCTTCGTGGAAAGGAATAAGGGTGATGAGGCCGCCAGAGTCGTATTCGGCCAGCGCCCGCAGCATGCGGCGGGTCGCCTTCTCGCGGTCGACGTCCCAGACGATCAGCTTGGCCACCATCGGGTCGTACATCGGCGTCACCTCGGAGCCACCCTCGACGCCGGAGTCGACGCGGACGCCGGGGCCGGAGGGCTCGCGGTAGGAGTCGCCGATCGGGCCCGGAGCGGGAGCGAACTTCTTGTGCGCCGCCTCGGCATTGATCCGGCACTCGATCGACCAGCCGTTCAGCTTGACGTCGTCCTGGGCGATCGAGAGCGGCTCGCCTGCGGCGACCAGGATCTGCTCGCGGACGATGTCGATGCCGGTGACCATCTCGGTCACGCAATGCTCGACCTGGACGCGGGTGTTCATCTCGAGGAAGAAGTACTCCTCGCCGACCTGCATGCCCTCGATCGTGCCGGCGCCGCGGTAGCCGACCGCCGCCGCCGCGTCAGTGGCGATCTTGCCGATCCGCGCCCGCATCTCCTCGTCGACGTGCGGGCCCGGGGCCTCCTCGATCACCTTCTGGTGGCGACGCTGGATCGAGCAGTCGCGCTCGCCGAGGTGGATCACGTTGCCATGCCCGTCGGCGAGCACCTGGACCTCGACGTGGCGCGGGTCCTCCAGGTAGCGCTCGATGTAGACGCGGTCGTCGGAGAAGAACTTCTCACCTTCGCGGGCGGAGCCTTCGAAGGCCTCCTCGAGGTCGTCGGGCGTCATCGCGACGCGGAAGCCCTTGCCGCCACCGCCACCGGCGGCCTTGCAGGCGACCGGGTAGCCGGCTTCCTCGGCCTGCTTGCGGGCCTCGTCGATGTCCTTGGCGACCTCGGTCGAGCCGGGGACGATCGGCACCCCGGCCTGCTCCATGATCTCGCGCGCCTTGGTCTTCGAGCCCATCGCTTCAATCGCCTCCGGCGGTGGGCCGATCCAGGTGATCCCGGCCTCGTCGCAGGCGCGGGCTATATCGGCGTTCTCGGCGAGGAAGCCGTAGCCGGGGTGGATCCCCTCCGCGCCCGCCTGCTTCGCCGTCTCGATGATCTTGGCGATGTTGAGATAGCTCTCGGCCGGTACCGCCGGGCCGATCAGGAAGGCCTCGTCGGCCTCGCGCACGTGCGGCGCGTCGCGGTCGATCTCCGAGTAGACGGCGATCGAGCCGATGCCCATCTCCCTCAGCGTCCGGGCGACGCGAATCGCGATCTCGCCGCGGTTGGCAATCAAGACCTTCTGGAACACGGCGGCGCAGTCTATTCATGTGGGCGGGCGAGGGGCGGGCCAAAACTGCACCGCCACGATGCGCCCCGGTGCAATAGCTTCCCCGCCTGATGCTGATCGAGCTGCAGTCGCATTCGACCGTCTCCGACGGGCAGTTGTCGCCCGCGGAAGTCGTCGCCCAAGCCTGGGAAGCGGGGGTGACGACGCTGGCGTTGACCGACCACGACGCGGTTGCGGGCGTGACGGAGGCGGCGGAGGCGGCGGAGAAGCTGGGGGTCGAGCTGGTGCCCGCGGTGGAGATGTCGTGCGTTCACGAGTACGCCGAAGACCTGCACATCTGCGGCTACTGGGTCGACCTGACGACGATCACGCCGACCTGCGAACGTGCGCAGCGCGAACGGATCAGCCGCGCCGAAGAGATCATCGGGCGGCTGAACAAATGGGGCTTCGAAGTGAAGCTCGACGACGCGATCGCCGAGGCGGGCGACGCGCTCTCGATCGGCCGGCCCCACATCGCCCGCGCCGCCGGCGCCACCGGCGACCTCGGCCCCTTCTTCGAGGAGTACCTGGTGCCGGGCGGCAAGGCCTTCGTGCCGCGCCGCTGGCCTACCGCCGAGCAGGCGATCGCGCTGATCCACGAGTCGGGCGGCACCGCCGTCATCGCCCATCCCTACTGGGACATCGACGACCCCGACGAGGTCGAGGACCTGATCCGCTCACTGCGCCCCGATGGCGTCGAGGTCTTCTACCCGCCCCACACCCAAGAGCAGACCGAACACCTCCTGCACCTCTGCGACGAGCTAGACCTGATCCCCACCGCCTCCTCCGACTTCCACGGCCCCACCCACAAGACCTTCCCCCGCTTCGGCGCCTACAAGACCTACGACTTGGGCGAACCGCAGGTTCCACCGAAGCGATAGCGGCAGGGAGCTAACGCGCCGGACTCCGGCGTCGGGAGCTGCCTCTCCTTGGGAGCATTGAAAAGGGGCGGGGTGCCTCTCCCCGGACACTCAACACGAGCCATAGGCGAAGTGTGTCCGGGGAGAGGCACCCCGCCCCTTGTTAACGCTTCGAAGAACTAAGCAGCTACCGCCGCCGGAATCAGCTCCCGCGACTCGAGGTACTCGATCAGCTTCTGCGCCGACTCCTCAGGCGTCTCGTTCTCGGTATCGCAGACCCAAGCCGGGTTCTCGGGAACCTCGTACGGATCGCTGACGCCGGTGAATTCCTTGATCTCGCCGGAGAAGGCCTTGGCGTAGAGGCCCTTGACGTCGCGCTCGGCGCAGGTGTCGACCGAAGCCTTGACGTAGACCTCGATGAAGCGGTCGCCCATCAGCTCGTGGGCCTCGTCGCGGATCTCGGCGTAGGGCGAGATCGCGGCGGTGATCACCGGCACGCCGTTGCGGCTGAGCAGGTCGGCGACGAAGGCGATGCGGCGGATGTTGATGTCGCGGTCCTCCTTCGAAAAGCCGAGGCCCTTCGAGAGGTTTTCGCGCACCACGTCGCCGTCGAGGATCTCGAGCTTGGAACCGCGCGCCCGCAGCTCGGTCTCGAGCAGCCCGGAAATCGTCGTCTTGCCGGCACCGGAAAGCCCGGTGAACCAGAGAGTGAAGCCCTTCTCGCCAGCCATGCTCGTTCAGTCCTCCTTGTAAGCGTCGATCAGAATGTCAGCGACCTCGTCGCGCGAAAACTCGTGCGGCGGCCTTTCGCCGTTGCCGAGCATTTCGCGGACCTTGGTTCCGGAAAGGAAAAGGCGCGCGTCTTGGTCATGCGGACAGGTCTTGTTTGAGGCAAGCCCCTCGCACTCGTTGCACCAGAAGGTGTGCTCGAACATCAGCGGCTCGATCCCGAGCTCGTCGATGTCGATCGTGTCGAAGATCTTCTGCGCGTCGTAGGTCCCGTAGTAGTCACCGGCACCGGCGTGGTCGCGGCCGACGATGAAGTGGGTGGCGCCGTAGTTGCGGCGGACGATCGCGTGCAGGATCGCCTCACGCGGACCGGCGTAGTGCATCTTCGCCGGCTTCACGCCCAGCATCACCCGGTCGTTCGGGTAGTACTTCTCCATCAGCACCTCGTAGCAGCGCATGCGCACGTCGGCGGGGATGTCACCGGCCTTGGTCTTGCCGATCAGCGGCTGGATGAAGAGCCCGTCGCAGGTCTCCAGCGCCGCCTTGGTCAGGTACTCGTGGGCGCGGTGGATCGGGTTGCGGGTCTGGAAGGCGACGATCCGCTTCCAGCCGCGCTTCTCGAACTCCTCTTTGGTCTCGGCCGGGGTCTTGTAGCGGCGCATGAACGCCTCCTCGTGATCCGGCAGCGCGTCGACCTCGATCGGCCCGGCGAGCATCCGGTTGCCCTCGGCGTAGATCGCGGCGACGCCGGGGTGCGCCTCGTCGGCGGTGCCGTAGACCTGCTCGGCCTCGCGCTTGACGTCGCGCTCCCAGATCTCCTCGACCTTGAGCCGGCCCAGTGGCTTGCCTTCGTCGCTGGAGAGGGCGATCGTGTCGCCGACCTCGCACTCGAGGTCGCTCGCCAGGGTGATCGGGATCGGCCAATAGTCGCCGTCCGTGGTGCGCATCTCAGAACAGACGCGCTCCCAGTCGGCGGAGCCCTGGAAGCCGGTCAGCGGCGCGAAGCCACCGTTGCCGATCATCTCGAAGTCGGCGGTGTGGCGCTCGTCAAGTGTCAAAGAAAGCTCAGTCATCGTCTCGCTCATGCGTTGAATTCACCAATCGGGTCGGGGGAGGGTACGGAAGGCCTGGCTCAGGCGCGTTGCGCCGTCAGTTGATCCCGCACTCGGTCTTTTCGAGCCCCGCCCAGCGACCGTCGCGGGGCGAACCCCCCGCCACGACCGGCTTGGTGCAGTGGGTGCACCCGATCGAGGGATAGCCCTGATCGTGGAGCGGGTTGTACGGAAGGTCGTGCTCGTGGATGTAAGTCCAGACGTCGCGCTCGCTCCAGTCGGCAAGCGGGTTGAGCTTCCAGAGCTCGAAACGCTTGTCCCAGGCGAACTTCGGCGTGTTGGCGCGACTGGCCGAATCCTCGCGGCGGACGCCGGCGAGCCAGCAATCGACGGAGGAGAGGGCCCGGCGCATCGGCTCGACCTTGCGCAAGCCGCAGCAGGCGTCGGGATCGCGGTTCCAGAGCTCGTCGCCGTGCTTCTCGGCCTGCTCGGCAAGCGTCAGGTTGTGGTAGCGGTCGAACTCGATCCCCAGCGCCTCGCCGAGGCGGTCGCGTGTCTCATAGGACTCCGGGAAGAGCACGTCGGTGTCGAGGTAGAAGAAGCGCGCGTTCGGGTTGATCTTGCTCGCCAGGTGCGCGGTCACCGAGCTCGTTTTCTGAAACGAGCAGGCGATGTAGTGGCTCTCGCCGAAGGTCTCGAACATCCACTCGACGACCTGCTCGGCCGAGCGGTCCTCGAGCTCGGCAGCGATCGCCTCCGGATCGGAGATCTGTGGCGGGGCGGCGACTGGGTTCATATCGCGCACTCGCCCTCGCCCCTCTCGACTTTGTAGGGGCTGGACCGGTTCCAGTCGATGAACTGCTGCATCGTCTCGAGGCTGAACTCGGCCGGCAGCGTCAGGTCCTTCACCTCTTCTTCGAAGCGGGCGGCGCCGATCCGCTCGGCGTAGGCGTTGAACTCCTCGCTCTCGCCGGAGCGCTCGGCCTCGTACATCCGCACCCAGCGCTCGACCGCGGCGGGGACGCGCTTGGCGGGCAGGCGCGACTTGAGCCGCGTGCCGAAGATGACCTCGCCGCCCTCGTAGTTGCCGCCGATGTGCGGGATGTAGGCGGGGACCTGGCGATCGCCGACCTTCAGCGAGGCGCCGTAGAATCCGATGTTGGCGATGTGGTGCTGGCTGCAGCCGTTGGGGCAGCCGCTCATCTTGACGTGGATCTTGCGCGTCAAGCCGTCGCGGATGTCCATCTCCTCGAGCTTCTCTTTGATCGCCTGGTTGAGGCCCATCGAGGCGGTGATGCCCATCTTGCAGCTGTCGGTGCCGGGGCAGCTGACCACGTCGGTGATCTCGCGGGCGCCGGCCTCGCCGAGACCGAGCTCGGTCAGCCGCTGCCAGACGTCGTAGAGCGACTCGTCGCGGACCCAGCGCAAGACCAGGTTCTGCTGCACGGTGCTGCGCGCGTAACCGCCGGTGTGCTCGCGCATCAGGTCAGCCAGGCCGCGGAACTGCTCCGGGGTCAGGTCGCCGCGGAAGATCTTCACCTCGACCGCCGAGAAGCCCTCCTGGCGCTGGGCCTGGACGTTGCCTTCGACAAAACGGTCGAACTCGCTGCGGTCGCCGTTGGGCGAGGCGGCCGCGGCCGGGCGCGCCGGAGCGTTGGCCTGCTCGTCGTCGTCGAAGCGCAGTCGCTCGACCAGCTCGGCGTCGAAGTCCCGCTCGGCGACCCAGTCGCCCTCGAGCTCCTCGTCGACCTGCTCGCGGAAGGCGTCGATGCCGATTTTGTCGATCAGCACCTTGATCCGGGCGCGGGCGCGATTGACGCGCAGCCACTCCTGGCGATCGAAGATGCGCAGCACGGCCTCGGAGACCTTGAGGTAGTCGCCGTTGTCGGCCTCGACGAAGTCGTAGAGGGTCGGCGCGATGCGGGCCATGATCGAAGTGCCGCCACCGACCCGGACCTCGAAGCCCTTGACCCCGTCGCGTTCGCGCGAGATGAAGGCGATGTCGTGGATGCCGGTGATCGCTCGGTCCTCGTCGGAGCCGGTGAAGGCGGTCTTGATCTTGCGCGGCATCAGCTGCGTCGTCGGGTGACGGACGAAGTAGCGGGCGTAGGCACCGGCGTAAGGAGTCGGGTCGAAGACCTCGTCGGGGTGGACGCCGGCCCAGGGGTCACCGGTGACGTTGCGCACCGTGTTGCCGCAACCCTCGCGCGAGGAGAGGCCGGACTCGGAGATTTCGCGCAGCAGCGACTCCATGTCGCGCAGCGGCACGTGATGGATCTGGATGTTCTGGCGCGTGGTGATGTGGCCCTTGTTGAGCGGGGCCCACTTTTCGACCACATTGGCGAAGGCCTCCATCTGCTCCGGCGTGACGCCGCCGAAGGGAAGCTTGACCCGGACCATCTGCACGTCGGGCTGGCGCTGGCCGTAGACGCCCTGCTTGAGGCGGAAGCCGATGAACTCGTCTTCGGGGATCTGCCCGGCGAGGAACGTCTCGGCTTCGTTGTCGAAGTCATCGAACTCGCGCTCGATGATCGGGATGATGTGTCCCGGGACGTTCTCGTAGGACTCGGGGTTCTCCAGGGTGCCGGTGCGGCCCTTGCCCCGCTGCTCCTTCGCTTGGTCTACGACGACCTCCACGCAAAGGAAAATAGCAAAACCTGACAGGGATTCAGGTATTTAATTTCTGAAGCGCCGAATGCGGCGCCCCCGAGCCTTTGCTCAGCTCGGGGGAAGCCGCTTCGAAGCGTGGAGGATCGCCTGCGCCTCGCCCGACTCGGCGACCTCGCCCTCCATCGGCAAGCCGGCCTCGGCCCAGCCGACTATGCCCTCGCTCAGCTTTGCCGTCTCATAGCCCTCGGCGGCGAGCGCCTCGGTCGCCATCGTCGAGCGATTGCCGCCGCGGCAGTAGAAGACGACCGGGCGGTCCTTGTCGATCTCGCCGACGCGTTCGTTCAGCTCGGCGAGCGGCAGGTGCTGGGCGCCCTCGATCCGCCCCATCTCCCACTCGTGGTCGGCGCGCACGTCGACCAGCTGCGCCCCCTCGGCCACCATCTTCTGCGCCTCCTCGCGGGAGACCTCTCGAATCTCGTTATCGGCCATCAGTCGATATCCGTGCCCTCGATCAGGAAAGCGACCCGTACGTGGGCGCGGTACTCGTCGAGGTTCTCGCCGCGGATCCCGGTCGAGACGATGTCGACCGCGCGGATGTTGCGCAGCGTGCCCTGTGCCTGGCTCAAGGCCTGGCGGGCCGCGTCGTCGGTCGAGGTTTTCGAGCTACCGACGAGCTCGATGATCTTCACGACAGCCATCTCTCTCCTCCTTGTGACTCCAGGACAGTGACCTTGGCGCTTACGCCCTCGAGCAGCGCGGCCCGCTGCCACGGGCCAATGGCGTCCTCCTCCGTGCCGGGCCCCGGCGCCGTCTCCGCGCGAAACCGCTCGATCGCCGCCGCGATCGCGGCGGCCTCGTCCTCGCTCGGGGTCCGGGGCATAAGCGAAGCCTAGTCAAGCACCGCGGCAAACGACCCGGGCGGCGAGGGAGGCGCCTGCCCGGGTCGGTGTTGCTGCTCGCCGCCGGAAGGGGGCCGGCGGCAGGGGGGTCGCCGGCAGGGAATCCGGCGGGGCCGCTGCGGCATCTTTGGGCCATCCACATAAAAACATAGCCCTACGCAAAAATCAAGACGAAATCTAAATTTCTTGTTTTTTTTCGCTGAGAACCTTGAGTTCCAAAAGAATCGCTCCTACTATTAAACGCTCTGAGAGATTCGAGCATCCAAGAGAGCAGCGCGGTGGACGGTTATGGTCCGGCCGCGATGGTGACGACGCCGTGGGGGGACGCAGGCACGCTGCGTGATCGCAAGCTTCGGCCGGGGCGGCGATTGCCCCCGGAGGAGGTCGCGCGCAACCAGCAGGAGCGACTCTTCGCGGCGTTGGTCGCGGTGGTCGCGGACAAAGGCTATGAGGCGACCCGGGTCGAGGATCTGCTCGAGCTCTCCGGGGTTTCGCGCAGCGCCTTCTACGCCCACTTCAGCGACAAGGAAGAGTGCCTGCTCGCCGCCCTGCGCGCCTTCGTCGGTCCCACGGTCGGCGGCATCTTCGGCGAGGGCGAAAGCGGCCCGCCGCCCGATGAAGAGCGGGCCCGCCAGGCCTTCCGGGCCTTCATCGAGCTGATCGTCGAACAGGCGGCGGCGGCGCGCATGTGTCTGGTCGAGATCTACGCCGCGGGGCCGAAAGCGATCGCCGAAATCGATCGCACGACGGACGGAGTGCAGGCCTTCCTCTCCGCCACCCTCGACCAGGTGCCCGGTCGCAAAGGCATGCCGCCCGAGATCGTGCGGGCGATGGTCGCCGGGGTGCGCAAGGTGATCCACAGCCGCCTCTACCGCCACGAGGAGGAGGAGCTGATCGAGCTGATCCCGCAGATGTGGGACTGGTTCGCTTCTTATGAGGTGCCACCGGAAGCGCTGCGCCGCCCGCGCGGCCGGGCAAACGGCAACGGTGGTCCGACCAGCGGCTACGATCCGGTCGAACGCATCCTGCGCGCGCTCGCCTCGGTCGTCGCCGAAAAGGGCTACCCGGCGATGACGATCGGCGACATCGCCTCGCGTGCCTCGATCTCGCTCTCGACCTTCTACGCCAACTTCACCGACAAGGAAGAGGCGATGCTGGCGGCCGTCGACAGTGGCTCCTCGCAGATGCTGGCGACGACCCTCCCCGCCTTCCGCCGTGCTCCCGACTGGCCGCACGCGGTGCGCGGCGCCTTCGGCGCGATGTTCGCGTACTGCGCCGCGGAGCCCGAGTACACGACCCTGGGCGCGGTCGACGTCTACGCCGCCGGCCGGCGCGCACTCGAACAGCGCGACGAGGTGATGAAGACGATGGAGGCGCTGCTTGTCCCCGGCTACGAGCGCAAGCCCGACGCCAGCCCGATTGCCGCCGAGGCGATCGGCGGCGCGATCTACGGCATGATCTACGACCAGATCAAACGCGGCGGCGCCGAGAGCATGCAGGAAGTCGCGCCGTTGGCCACCTACGTCACCCTTGCTCCCTTCATCGGCGCCGAGGAAGCCTGCGCGGTCGCCAACGGCGACGGCCGCGGCCGCTAGCGCCGGCCCGCTCGCGCCCTAATTTTCGTCAGCGTTGCCGAGCCCGTCGACCGGCTTGCCGTGCTTGGTGAATTCGCAAAGGGCCGAGCCGGGGTCAAAGGGGTCGGTGAGGGCGCGGCCTTCGGCAGCGCCCCGAATCGGACGGCCGGGCTTCTGCGGACCGCCACCGCCGCACTGGATCGAGACGTCGCGGGTACCGTCGCGAGCGTCGATCACGTCGTCTCCCCCGCCGCCGTAGAAGCTGTCGGGCCCGGGCTGGCCGAGGATCGCGTTGGGCCGCTTGTCGCCGATCAGGACGTCCTGGTCGAAGGAGCCCTCCATGTCCTCGTCGGTCGGCGAGAGGTGGACCTTGTGACAGCCCGGGATCGCGTCGATCCAGGCGGTGTGGGCGGGGAAGGAGACGTAGAGGGTGCCGGGATGCGAAGGGGTCTCGGCGAAGGAGGCATCGTCGCGACCGGGACCGCCGACCAGGGCCCCACCGGCACAGCCGCCACCGGCGGCGAGCAGGTCACCGTCGCCTTCGCCATAGAGGAAGGTCGGACCGGGGCGGCTGCCGATCAGGCCGTCGGAACCATCGCCGCCGTAGAGCTTGTCGGCGCCGAAGCCACCCTCGATCAGGTCGTCCTCGGATCCGCCGTGGATCGTGTCGTTGCCGAGGCCACCGGCGATCCGCACGTTCTGCGCCCCTTCCAGCGAGCCTTCGACCGTGAGGCTGTCGTTGCCGGGCCCGAGGTCGGCGGTGAACCAGCGGGCGGGGCCTTCGCTGGGGCAGGTCGCCTGCAGGTCGCTGACGCGTGAGCAACCGGGGCCGAGGGCGATGCCCTTCTCGGCAGTGACGCCGAAGGTCGAGGTGGCTTCGTCGAAGGCGACGGTGAAGTGGTCATCGCCGCCGGCGCCGACGAGCTGCAGGCCGCCGCCGCTGCCGGGCACTGGATCGAGCTCGACGTAAGCGGATGCGTTCAGCTTCTTTTCGCGCCCGCAGGAAGTGGTGCGCCCCTTGGCGCCGTTGCAGCGATCGCTGCCCTCGCCGCCGAACAGTTCGTCCTTGCCACCGCCACCGCGAATCACGTCGGCACCGGCGCCGCCCTCGATCACGTTGGCCTGGCCGTTGCCGACGAGGATGTCGTCGAAGGCCGAGCCTTCGAGGCTCTCGAAGCGGAAGAGGCGATCGTGGCCGTCGCCCCGCGCTTTGTGCCGGGCGAGGTTGACCTTTACTCCACCGCTCTTGTCGGCGGCGACATCGGTGGCGAAGGAGGCGATATCGCCCTTGCCGGGCCCGCCATCCATGCGGTCATAGCCGTAGTCGCCGTGGACGAAGTCGAAGTCGCCGGGGCCGCCGTTGAGGGTGTCGATGCCGAGGCTGCCGGCGACTTCGTCGGCATCGCCCGGCCCGCCCGTCAGCTTGTCGTCGCCGAGATCGCCGATCACCCGATCTTCGCCGCCGGCGCCGCCGTCGGCGATGTCGTTACCGCGACCGCCGTGAATCAGGTCGGCTCCCGCCCCCCCGCAGAGCAGGTCGTTGCCGAGGCTGCCGAGGATCACGTCGTCGCCACCTCCGCCCCAGATCACATCGCGCTCCGGGGTCCCCTGCAGCACGTCGTCGCCTTCGGTGCCGACGATCTTCGCCAACCGCCCGTGGCAGCGCGCTTCTTCGACTTCTTCTTCGACGGCCGGCGCTGCAGCAATGAACAGCACCGCGGCGACGCAGGCCAAGATGGCCGCGACGAGGCTTCTAGCCCTCCAGGTCACCGCGCGAGGGTACAGCCCTCGTCGCCCTGATCCGCAACGGCTCCTGAGCCGCAGGCGAGCACCGCGGCCATGCATCGTCCCTGCCAAGAGAGATCGAGGCGCCCGACTGCGTAGACACCACGATGGACTCGACGCAGGCGACCTCGTCGCGAGGCGTAGGAGATCGCCCCGCGCGAATAGCCGAGCTCGGCGAGCTGAGCCGCCGACACGACCCCGTGCTGGGCCTCCGCCAGCCTTGCGAGCGGCTCATGCGTTTTACCTTTGTCAGGAATAACCCCACAAAGGTCAAGAGCGCCCGGGGTCGCCCCCCGGCGCGCGCTCAGGCGCTGCGGATCAGCTTCTTGTTGACGAACTCATCGGCGCCGTAGCGGCCCAGCTCGCGGCCGAAGCCCGAGCGCTTGAAGCCGCCGAAGGGCAGCTCCGGACTGTCGGCCCCGACCAGGTTGACGTAGACCATCCCCGCTTCGATTTTGTCGGCGACCCGCTCGCCCTGCTCCGGGTCCGTCGTCTGCACGTAGGAGCCGAGCCCGAACGGCGTCTGGTTGGCGAGCTCGACCGCCTCGTCCTCGGAGCCGACCCGGTAGACCTGGGCGACCGGGCCGAAGAACTCTTCTTGGGAGGCCTCGGCGCCCGGCTCGATCCCGGTGAGGATCGTCGGTTCGAAGAAGTTGCCTTCGCGCTTGCCGCCGGTGACGATCTCGGCACCGGCCTCGACAGCCCGCCTCACCTGGTCCTCGAGCCGGTCCGCGGCGGTCTCGGAGGAGAGCGGGCCGACGGCGGTGTCCTCGGAGGTGGGGTCACCCGGCGCCGAGGCGGTCAAGGCGGCCTTGAACTTCTCCAGGAACTCGTCATAGAGCTCGTCGACGACGATGAACCGCTTGGCCGCATTGCAGGACTGGCCGGTGTTGTCGAGCCGCGCTTCCGCGGCCTCCGCCGCCGTCGCCTCGAGGTCGTCGGAGCCGAGCAGGATGAACGGATCCGAGCCGCCCAGCTCGAGCACGACCTTCTTCAGGTTGCGGCCGGCGATCTCGGCAACCGCCGCGCCGGCCCGCTCGGAGCCGGTAACCGAGACGCCGTGCACGCGAGGATCGGCGATCACCCGCTCGATCTGCTCGTTACCGGCGTAGATGTTCTGGTAGGCCCCCTCGGGAAAGCCGGCGTCATCGAAGATCCGCTGCATCGCCTCGGACGATTCCGGGCATTGCGGGGCGTGCTTGAGCAGGATCGGGTTGCCGATCACCAGGTTCGGTCCGGCGAAGCGGGCCACCTGGTAATAGGGGAAGTTCCAGGGCATGATCCCGAGCAGGACGCCGAAGGCGCTGCGGCGGACCACCGCCGTGCCCTCGCCGCCGAGCAGGGTGATCGGCTCATCCGCCATCAGCTCCTCGGCGTTGTCGGCGTAGTAGGCGTAGATCTCGACCACGAAGTCGACCTCGCCGAGCGCCTGCTCGATCGGCTTGCCCATCTCGCCAACGATGATCCGGGCCAGCTCCTCGCGCCGCTCACCGTGCAGCTCGCTGACCCGGCGGACAAGCCCCGCCCGCTCGGCGACGCTGGTGGAGGGGGTCCAGCTCCTGTAGGCGGCGTCGGCCCTCGCGATCGCGGCATCCAGGTCGGCGTCGCTTATTTCCTCGTACTCCTTGACCTTCTCTCCGGTGGCAGGGTTGACGACCGCGTAGGTGCTCATCGACTCTCTCCTTCTCAGGTCCTGGTCGTTTCAGCTTGTTCAAGTTCGAGCGCCTCCTCGACCGGCACGCAGTCGACGCCGACGCCCTCGGCAACCGCCGGGTGGGTGACAACTCCGGCGGCCACATTGACACCGGGCCGCAGCCCCGGATCGCGGCGGATCGCTCCGGCGACGCCTTCGTCGGCGAGGGCGATCGCGTAGGGCAGAGTCGCGTTGGTCAGCGCGTGGGTGGAGGTGATCGGGACCGCGCCGGGCATGTTGGCGACGCAGTAGTGGGTGATTCCGTCGACCTCGAAAGTCGGGTCGTGGTGGGTGGTCGGGTGCGAGGTCTCAAAGCAACCGCCCTGATCGATCGCGACGTCGACCAGGACCGCACCCGGCTTCATCAGCGAGAGCTGATCGCGGCCGACCACGAAGGGGGCGCGGGCGCCGTGGACGAGCACGGCGCCGATCACCAGGTCGGCACGCGGCAGCATCTCCTCTACCGCGAGCGTGGTCGAGTAGACGGTCGAGCAGCTGCCGCCGAAGTCGGCCTCGAGCTCGCGCAGGCGGTCGATCGACTTGTCGTAGACGAAGACGTCGGCACCCATGCCGATCGCGACGAAGGCGGCGTTCATGCCGACGACGCCGCCGCCGATGACCATCACGTTGGCGGCGGCGACGCCAGGCACTCCACCGAGCAAAATTCCACGGCCGCCGAGCGGCTTCTCGAGCATGAAGGCACCGGCCTGAGTGGCAATCTTGCCGGCGATCTCGCTCATCGGCGCCAGCAGCGGCAGCCGCCCGTGCGCATCCTCGACCGTCTCATAGGCGACGCAGGTGGCGCCGGAATCGCAGAGGCCGCGGGTCAGATCGGGGTCGGGCGCCAGGTGCAGGTAGGTGAAGAGCAACTGTCCTGGGCTCAGCATCTCGACCTCGGGGGGTTGCGGCTCCTTGACCTTGACCACCATTTCCGCCTCGGCGAAGAGCGTGGCCGCGTCGGGGACCAACCGGGCTCCCTGCGCCTCGAAGTCTTGGTCGGAGATCGCGCTGCCCTCGCCTGCACCGGCCTCGATCAGGACCTCGTGGCCGTGCCCGACCATCTCGCGCACTCCCGCCGGCGTGATCGCGACCCGGTACTCGTCCGGCTTGATCTCCGCCGGGACGCCGACCTTCACGCGACGAGCTCCCGGGCGCGGAGGGCGAGCCAGAACTCGATCCGGTCGTGGGCACGCGAAAGATCGCGGCCGGTCAGCTCTTCGACTTTGCGCATCCGGTAGCGCAGCGTGTGGCGGTGGCAGTAGACCTGGCGCGCGGCTTTCTCCCACTGGCCGTTCTGCTCGATGAAGGCCTCCAGCGAGCGCAACAGCTCACCGCCATACTCCTCGTCGCCGTCCTCGATCGGGCCGAGCACGCTGTCGCAGTAGAGCTTCAGCGCCTCGTCGTCCTGGATCGAGAGCAGCAGGGTGAAGGCGCCGAGGTCGCGCCACGAGGCCACCTCGGGCGCGTTGCCGTTTTCGATCGACGTCGCCTCGAGCGCGCAGCGCGCCTCGTGGAAAGAGTGGCGCAGGTTCTCCGGCGGCGCGGGGCGGCTGGCGGCGGCGCGGACGATGCCTCGGTCCTTGATCAACGCTTTGCGCGCCTCCGCGGCAAGGTCGACCGGGTCGCGGTCGGCGGCGTCGACGACGGCGCAGAGCAGCTCACGGCTGCCGCTGGCGTGCGGGGCGACGACCGCGGGACAGGCGTCGGCAGCGAGCGCCCGCTCCAGCGTCCCCTCCGCCGAGGCGGGATCGTCGAGGGCGAAGACGAGGACCGCGGCTTCATCGCCGATGCCGAAGGGCTCGAGGCGGCGGCGCAGCTCGGTTGGATCGAGTCGCCCGCCCAGCGCTCCGGCAAGCACGTCGCCGGCCAGGCGGCGCTCGGTCTCGCGGGCGACGCGGCGGCGCATCAGCTCCAGCGCCACCACCGCCACCGCCTGCTGCAGGATCAGGCGCTCGAAATCACCCAGGCCGCCCGAGTCGCGCACGATCACGACCCAGGCTTGCGGCGGGCCCCCACCCGGAGAGATGACCGGATGGGCTAGAGCCCGGCCCGCCACAGCTGGATGCGCCGGAACGAACGGGTGACCGTCCGCCGTGTGGCGCAAGGCTTCCTCGCGGATCGCGTTGACCGCTTCGGCTGAAAGCTGGCGTCGAAAGCCGCGACCGGCAAGGCGCTCGCCACGGCCGCCGAGGATCGCCACGGTGCCGCCGACCGCCGAGGCGATCGTCGCCACGATCTCCTCCAGGCCGCGCTCTTCGAGGACGAGGCGCTCGAGCCGGCGCTGCACGGCGATGCCGCGCTGCAAGACCTCGTACTGCTCGTTGACCAGGCGGGCGAAGGCCTTCTCGGTGATCGCGATGAAGGGCGTCGAGTAGGGCACCTCGAAAAGCGGGAAGTCGCGCTTCTCCGCCTCCTCGAGCAGTGCTTTCGGCAGCTTCTCGTGGGTGAAACCGGTGCCGAAACCAAGCCCGGCGAGGTTGTGGTCGGCGAGCAATTTGACGAAGGCACGCTGCTTGGCGGCGCTGCCCAGGGGAATCCCGGTGGTCAGCATCAGCTCGCCCCCGGAGAGCCACGGCGTCGGGTCCTCGAGCTCGGAGATGTGGACCCAGCGGACCGGCGCTTCGGCGGCGTGGGTTCCCGCCGCCAACTCGAGGTCGAGCTCGTCAAGCAGGCTTTGGACGGTGAGCACCTGGTCCCCTAGCGCCGGACCCGCTCCCAGGCCTCGCTGAGGACGCCGTGCAGGACGTCGTGGATCTCTTCGAACTGCTCCGTGTCGGCGATCAACGGGGGTGCGAGCTGCACGACCGGGTCGCCACGGTCGTCGGCGCGGCAGATCAGGCCGCGCTTGTAGAGCTCGACCGAGAGGAAGCCGCGCAGCAGCTCCTCGGACTCCTCGTCGCTGAAGCTCTCCTTCGTCTCGCGGTCCTTGACCAGCTCGATCGCCTGGAAGAAGCCGGCGCCACGCACGTCGCCGACGATCGGCAGGTCGCGCAGGCTCTCCAGCATCTCCCGGAACTCGCCCTCCTTGGCGAGCACGTGGCCGCAGAGGTCCTCGCGCTCGTAGATGTCGAGGTTGGCCATCGCCACCGCCGAGGCGAGCGGGTGGCCGGCGAAGGTGAAGCCGTGGGAGAAGGAGGCGTCGCCCTCCATAAAGGGGGCCGCGACGGCATCGGAGGCGATCAACGCCCCCATCGGCGCGTAGGCCGAGGTCAGCGCCTTGGCGACGGTGATGATGTCCGGCACGTAGCCGAAGCGTTCGCAACCGAAGTAGTGGCCGAGGCGTCCCCAGGCGCAGATCACCTCGTCGGAGATCATCAGCACGTCGTAGCGGTCGCAGATCTCGCGCACTCGCTCGAAGTAGCCGTCGGGCGGGACGAAGCAGCCGCCGGCGTTCTGCACCGGCTCGAGGATCACGGCGGCGACCGTCTCCGGTCCCTCGAACTGGATCCGCTCCTCGATCGCCGTCGCCGCCCAGAGCGGGTGGCGTTCCGCCGGCCAGCGATAGAGATTGGTGTTGGGGACGTGGCTGGCGCCCGGCGTCAGCGGCTCGAACTGCGAGCGCAGCTCGGTGATGCCGGTGGCGGAGAGGGCGCCGAGCGAGGTGCCGTGGTAGGCGATCTCGCGGGCGACGATCTTGTGCTTCTGGCCTTTGCCCAGCGCCCGGTGGTAGTTGCGGGCGAGCTTGATCGCCGACTCGACCGACTCCGAGCCGCCCGAGGTGAAGAAGACGCGGTTGAGGTCGCCGGGGGCGAGCCCGGCGAGGCGAGCGGCCAGCTCGATCGCGCGCGGATGCGCGTAGCTCCAGAGCGTGTAGAAGTCGAGCTCTTCCATCTGGCGGGACGCCGCCTCGGCCAGCTCGGTGCGACCGTGGCCGGCGTTGACGCAGAAAAGCCCGGAGAGCCCGTCGAGGTAACGGTTGCCGTGGTCGTCGTAGACGTAGCAACCGTCAGCGCGGACGATGATCGGGATCTCGTGGTCGGGGCTGTAGGAACCCATCCGCGAGAAATGCATCCAGAGATGGCGGCGCGCCATCTCCTGCAGACCCTGGCTCGCTGCCGAATCCGGCGCCGAGTCCGGTCGCGACACAACGGCCATTTCAGTCTCCTCTCATGCTACGACGATATGGATAAAGCTAGAACTGGTATAGCGCACTTGCAATGTTCGCTAGGGAGAGTTAGAGCTTCTTCGCTGTACGAACCGTATAACTCCTGCCTGGACATTTGGGACATCTGCAACTTGTGCGATTTGGCCGGCGGTCCTAGGTTGAGGCGGTCGCCGCGGACAGGCGCGGCGGATCGACGGAAGGAGAAGGGATGGAGAGCTCAGCGGTCCAATCGACCAGTGCGAGCGCCCCGCCGGTCCCCAGAGCCCCGAGCAGCGGCGACAAGGGACTGAAGAAGAACGCAATCGGCTTCGTCTCGAGCGTCGTCATCGGCGTCGCCTCGACCGCGCCGGGCTACAGCCTCGCCGCCACCCTCGGCTTCATCGCCGCGGCCGTCGCCCTTCAGGCGCCGGCGATCCTGCTGATCAGCTTCGTGCCGATGTTCCTCGTCGCTGCCGGCTATTACTACATGAACAAGGCCGACCCGGACTGTGGGACCAGCTTCTCCTGGGTGACCAAGGCGATGGGCCCGCAGCTGGGTTGGATCGCCGGCTGGACGATCGTCGTCGCCGACGTGATCGTGATGGCCAACCTGGCCCAGATCGCCGGCCTCTACACCTTCGAGCTCTTCGGCTGGACCGCGGCGGCCGAATCGACGGCGGCGGTGACCGCGGTCGGCGTCGTCTGGATCGCGATCATGACGACGATCGTCGTAATCGGGATCGAGCTTTCGGCCCGCACGCAGGTCGGGCTGCTGGCGGCCGAGATCTTCACCCTCGCCCTCTTCGCCATCGTGGCCCTGATCAAGGTCTATTCCGGCGATGCCGGACCGGACGCGATCCACCCGAGCCTCTCCTGGATCAACCCCTTCAGCCTCAGCCCCAGCGAGATCTCGGCCGGGATGCTGCTGGCGGTCTTCATCTACTGGGGCTGGGACACGACCGCGACCGTCAACGAGGAGACCGAAAACCCCGACGAGGCACCGGGCAAGGCGACCGTGGCCAGCACCGTGATCCTGCTCGGCATCTACGTCATCGTCGCCTTCGCCGCGCAGGCCTACGCCGGCGTCGACCAGCTGATCGCAAACCAGGAAGACGTGCTCAGCTCACTCGGCACCGAGGTCTTCGGCTCGCCGCTGGACAAGATCCTGATCATCGCCGTGCTCACCTCGGCGGCGGCCTCGACCCAGACGACGATCCTGCCGACGGCGCGAACGACGCTCTCGATGGCGCGCTCCAACGCGATGCCCCACAGCCTCGGCAAGGTCCACCCGCGCTTCCTCACCCCGCACGTCTCGACGATCTGGATGGGGATCGCCTCGATCCTCTGGTACGTCGGGCTGACCCTGGTCAGCGAAGACATCCTCTTCGACTCGCTGGCGGCGCTGGGGCTGATGATCGCCTTCTACATCGGCCTCACCGGCTTCGCCTGCACGATCTACTACCGGCGTGAGCTGACCCGCAGCGTCAAGAACTTCTTCTTCGTCGGCGCCGGGTAGGGGGTCTTGCCCTGGGCGAGGGCGTCGGTGAGCTGTTCGATGCGGCGGGTGCGGGTCTCCGGTCGCACTGCGGTTTGGATGCGATTGAGAAAGGCGAAGCGGTTTCGGCTGTCCAGCGCGGCGTAGACCTCGGTGAGCTCGCGCGCTGCCAGGGCGGCGGCGAGGTCGTCGGGCACGACTGCGGTGGCCGGGCTGTCGTAGGCGGCGGCCCATCGGCCGTCCGCCTTCGCCCGTTCCACCTCAGCCAGGCCGGCGGGCCGCATCCGCCCTTCGGCGGTGAGTCGCTCGATGCGCTCGCGGTTGATCTTCGACCAGACGCTCTTCGCGCGCCGGGGGGTGAACCGCTGCACGTACCACTCGTCGTCGAGCCGCCGGGCGATGCCGTCGATCCAGCCAAAGCAGAGTGCCACGTCCACGGCTGTCGTCCAGTCGATCGACGTGACGCCGGTGCCCTTCTTGGCCATCCGGATCCACACGTGCGAGGCGGTCGGGGCGTTCTGGCCGATCGTCTCCGGCGCGATGTCGAGCTGGATGATGCGGACGTTCTTGTTGAAGCGCGGCGGCAGGCCGAAGTGCATGATCCAGTTCAGGCGGGCGCCGAGGAGGACGACGAGGTCGGCCTCGCGGAGCGCGTGCGAGCGCGCTGCGCCGACCGACAACGGGTGGTCGTCGGGCATGACGCCTTTGCCCATCGGCGAGTTGAGGAAGGGCAGC
>Ga0207682_10000372_pt1 | contig 20677 bp, 22 predicted proteins | sample KBSM63metaG_FD_184332 | JGI IMG/M metagenome (GOLD analysis project Ga0207682, IMG submission 184332) | Miscanthus rhizosphere microbial communities from Kellogg Biological Station, Michigan, USA - KBS M6-3 metaG (SPAdes) (version 2) | ecosystem: Host-associated > Plants > Roots > Rhizosphere >... | reverse complement strand
GGCGCCAAGCCCCGCGATCAGCACCAATGCATAGACGATGCGCATCAAGCCCTCAATCGCGCGAGAGGCCGAACAGCGGACGCAGCCGGATGCCGATCAGGCAACCGCCGAGGGCTGCCGCAAACCAGATCCAGCCGTGCAGCGAGCCGGACGCGACCCCGCCGAAGAACGCACCGATGTTGCAGCCGAAGCCGATGCGCGCGCCCCAGCCCATCAGCAGGCCGCCGATAGCAGCGGCAAGGAGCGAGCGCGCCGGCGGCCATGCGGTCCGGGCGAACGGCTTTGTGGCCGCTGCCGCCGCCATCGCACCCAAAATCATGCCCAGATCAGTCAGGCTCGATGTGTCGGAGAGGATCGATTCGGCGAGCGCGCGCTTCGGGCCCGGCCATTGCCAGAACTCGGCGCCGGAGAAATCGGCACCGCCAAGCGCGGCAAGCTTCGCGCCCCATACAGTGAAGCCGAAGGTCACGCTCCAGGGGTGATGACCGGCAAGGAATACGCCGATGGAAAGTGCGCCGATGGCGATGGCGCCGACGACGATCGGCGGGCGCGGCTTGAAGCTCGCGCCGCGCGAACGCGCGAACGCGACGATCAGCAGCGCCGCCACCACAATGCTGGCGAGCGTCACCACGAGCCCGCCCCACGGGCCGAAATAGTTCGAGGCGAGCACCGGATCGATGCCTCCTAGCCGCAGAAACGCCGGCAGATGCAGGCTGCCGATCACGCTGCCGGCGATGAACAGCGCGAGCGCGATCAGCATGCGCCCAGAACCCCCACCTGCCGTATAGAGCGTGCCGGAGCCGCAGCCGTTCGCGAGCTGCATGCCGATGCCGAACACGAACGCGCCGATCACGAGCGACGGCCCGATCGGCGCGATGGCGCCGCCGAAGCCCGGCACCAGCGAGGCGACCGGCACGATCACCAGCGCGGCGACAGCGGTCAGCAGCAGCGCGCCGAGCATGCCGCCGGCCTCGCCCTTGACGAGGAACCGGCGCCACGCGGCGGTGAACGAAAATTCGGTCTTGAGGAAAGCGGCGCCGAGCCCGAAGCCGAGGATCACCAGCGCGGCCGAAGCGGGATGGCCGTCCAGCCAAGCCAAGGCGACCAGCACGGCGGTGCCGAGCACGGCCGCGACCAGAAACGGCCCGTCGAGCCGCGGCAACTCCGCAGCCGGAGTTTCAGCCGTCGTCGTACTCATGAGTCCCGCCGGAAATTACGACCCGAAGCCGAGCTTCTTCTTCAGGTCATCCCACTTGGTGCGGGCCGAGGCAAGCGGGCGGCTGGCGTCCGACGTCCAGTCCACCATCGAGCCGTAGTAAAGCTTCACGTCCTTGCGCCCGAGGACTTCGGACAGCACGAACCAGTCGGTCGCCGCCCAATGCCCGGTGTTGCAATACGCAACCGTCGGCCCGACCGGCACCGCGATTGCGGCGAGCGAGGCCAGCTCGGCCTTCGGCTTCAGCCGGTTCGCCTTCGCGTCGTAGAACGTCGCGCTGTCGACGTTCACGGCACCCGGAATGTGCCCGTAGCCTTGCGACGCGGGTGCCTTCTCCTTGCCGGCGTAGAACGACGCGGGCCGTGCATCGACCAGCGTCGCGCCGCCGTCGCGCTCGATCGCCTCGACCTCGCGCGCATCGACGAACAGCGACTTGTTCAGCGTCGCGGTGAAGATTTTCGGCGACGGCTTGCTCGCGCCGGTCTCGATCTGATTCCTTTCGGCCGCCCATGCGGCGTAGCCGCCGTCGAGCACCGACACGTTGGGTACGCCCGCGACCTTCAGGGTCCAGTAGGTGCGCGCCGCGGAGCCGAAATCCGTGTAGTGCACGCCGGCCGGAACGACGACCACGTGGGTATCTTCATCGATGCCGGTTTCGCCGATCAGCTTTTCCAGTTCGGCGATCGTCGGCAGCATGAACGGCACGCCGCCGCGCGTCACGCGCCAGCCGGCCTTGTCGTAGTCGCTGTGCACCGCGCCAGGGATGTGCCCCTTCTGGTAGGCCTCCACGCCGCCGCCGTCGATCGCCGAGCGGATATCGAGAACCAGCACATCCGCGTCCTGCAGGTGCTGCTTCAACCAGTTGGTCGAGACGAGCGGGGTCGCGTCCTCGGCGTGGCCCGGCACCGCGAGCGCGAGCGACAGCAGCGCCGCAGCGGCGAGCGGACGCAACGTGCGGAACAGAGACAGCGGGTTCATGGACGGTGGCCTCGGTCAAATTTCTCGCTTGAAATAGAATATTCTTCTCTGTAAGAACAGATATGCACATCAAATAAGAATGATATTCTGGATCACTGCTCGTCGTGGAACGGATCGTCTAAAAAACTGGGACTTCGTGGCATGGACGCCATCGACCGGAAGATACTCGGCGTGTTGCAAGAGGATTCCTCGCTCTCCGTCGCGGAGGTTGGCAGCCGCGTCGGGCTGTCCTCGACGCCGTGCTGGAAGCGCATCCAGAAGCTCGAAGCCGAGGGTGTGATCCAGAAGCGCGTTGCCGTTGTCGACCCGGAAAAGATCGGGCTCGGCGTCACGGTGTTCGTCGCGATCGAGACCGGCGATCATTCCGAGGACTGGCTTGGCCGCTTCGCCGAAGCGGTGCGCGCGATGCCGGAGGTGATGGAGTTCTACCGGATGGCCGGCGACGTCGATTACATGCTGCGCGTGGCGGTCGCGAGCATCCAGGACTACGACGCGTTCTACAAGAAGCTGATCGCCGCGATCCCGCTCAAGAACGTCACCTCGCGCTTCGCGATGGAGCGGATCAAGCAGACGACGGCGTTGCCGATTCCCAGCGCGTGAGAACAAAACCCGCTCTAGCAGTTCGGCGTGCCCTCGCGCGTCACGGTGTCCGACAGGCGCGGCCGCATGTAGATCTGATCCTTCAGGTTCATCGTGCCGGTGATGACGTAGCCGATCGCGGGCGTGTAGGCGTATTCGGATTCCGCCCAGATCAGCGACGAATTGACGGTGTTGAGCGCGGCGGGCACCGTCACAGTCGAGCCGATTGCGCGCGCGGTGCCGTTCTTGGTATCGCTCCAGCAGACCTTGGCGACGCCGTTGTTGTCGATCTTCACGCTCGACACCGTGATCTTCAGCTTTGAGTCTGAATACGGGGCGACGATCGCCGCGGTGGCGGCGAGGATGTTGCTGCTGTCTGAATTGGTGATATTCGTCGCCTGCGCCACGAGGTCAGCGAGCGAGCGCGCAAGCAGCGTCACCTTGCGGTCGATCGCGATCGCCTGCGACACTTCCACACCGCCAAGATAGAGCGTTACCATGAAGGGCAGCAGCATCGCGAACTCGACCGCCGAGATGCCGCGTTTGTCGCGCAACAGCCGGCGGATCTGGCGGCGCGCGCGCGCGACCCGGAGAGCGAGATGGAGAGCGGGCGTCATTTGCGTTGTCCCTAGTAGGGCTCGTTGCGGAATGCCGCCGTCGCCATGATCAGACGCTTGCCGCCCGACAAGTCGGACAGGCTGAAGCCGAGCAGCGACACGTAGATCGGCCACTCATACATCAGCCGCACCACGACGATGTCGCCCTGCTTGCCTGGATCGTATCCGAAATTGGTCAGCAAATTGCCCTTCGCGTCGATCGGCTTGGAATTGTTGATCGACGAGAACCCGGAGTATTTCTTGACGTCGATCTTGATGCCATTCGCGCAATCGAACAGGCCGAGGATCTTGGCACATACGGCCTGCTTGAACTTCGTCTCCGTGAAGTTTCCAGTCTGCACCTGGCCCGTCATGATGAGACGTGAGGAGTCCGCGACGGCGGTTTCCAGGGTCTGGCTTGCGAAGAAGACGATCGCCGTCTCCATGATGGCGAACATCAGCGCGAGGAAGGGCGCCGCCACGATGCCGAACTCGACCGCGGCGATGCCGTCGTTCCCGCGCGCGAAGCGGCGGACCGTCGTGATGCGCAGGAGCTTTGCGGGAATGAGGCGCCTGGTGCGTTGGGAAAGGCCAGCCCGGATTGCCTGAATCATTGCGCTACTCTCCGGATGCGTCGGGTGCGCGCTGCACCGACCGTCAAGCGATACGACTATCCCGACGGATGCTTATCAAAAGCACGTTGTCGAAGTGTTGCGGCAACCGGGTAAGGGAACGGCAGCGGCGTTCACACTTCGCTAACTACGTCGCAAAGTGAGCCCGACAGACGTGTCAGCGCCCCTTGGTGCCGGCGATGCTCGACTGCGCGTTGCGCGCGTCGGTCTGGCCGGCTGCCGCCGTAAAGTACCCAGGCGAGTCGCCGAGCGTGATGCGGCGTTCGCAGTTCGGCGTGCAGCTGTAGGTCTCGCGCTCGGCGCCGCGATACACGGACACCGTGTGATCGGTCGCGCCGCGCACCACCACCTGACGCTCCATCAGCACCGTGCCGGCGCGATCGAGCACGATGAGATTGGTCGCGCCGTAGCCCTTGCCGGTGACGACCACGAGTCCGCCCGACTGCACCGCGACGTCGGCGATCAGCGGATTGCCGACCACGATGGTTGAGACCTTCTCCGGCAGCCGCATGAGGGTCGCCTGGTCGAGCACGATATTGAGCGGCGCCTCGGCGGCAAGGGCAGGGCGGGGCAGCACAACTGCCGCCAGCAGAACAAGCGCGACCGCCCGGGCCGCGTTGTTAGGCCCGCGGCGGTCCAAATTCGACTTCATCGCAGCTCTCCGCCGGCTCATGGCTACCGTTGGGTCAGCGCTTCTGCGCGGACCGCTGGCACCGATTTGACTTCAAATTGGTGAATGAACTGCAAATGCAGCGTCTTCGCGGCTGTGACGACCTGCCGCGCCAGCATAGACTTTCGCATTCTCAGGGCGACGTTTCAAAGTATTCAAAGCCAATACGGTTGAATTAGATGACTAATACATAAGAGTATAAAATCGACACCGAAGAGAGATCAAACAATTCTGTTATTTCTACACTCTGATTTCAGAGAAATCGAACGTTAACCACATTGATAATCTCGAACTTAGTCTCGATATTCATTGAGCGGGGGGTTAACTTCGTTGCAATCGATGACTGCTAAATTGTCCACATCGCAACGGGGACACAAAAGCCCGGGCGCAAGTGCTCAGACAGCTCACGTGTGGATCCAAAGGAGCCTACCATGAAGACCCTCGTTACGCGTTTCGTGAAGGACGAGTCGGGAGCGACCGCCATCGAGTATGGCCTCATCGCCGCCGGCATCTCGGTCGCCATCATCACCGTCGTCGGCCAACTCGGTTCGAAGCTGAACACGACGTTCGGCAGCGTAAAAAGCGCGCTGGACAAGTAACAATTCTATCTTGCGGTTGAGAAGAGGCCCCGGCTAGTCCGGGGCCTCTTCTCTTTAAAGAACGTGAGCATTCATAAACTGAACATAGAGTTACGATGTCCGTCCAAATTCTTCCAATCGCGATGACTTATTATTCAATTCTCTGGCGTAGTTATGAGCCACGTCTAGCAAGGGGCTGGACCAGTCCATCAAAGGGGCTGCAACTCTGGAGAAGCGGCAAATGAACCTCCTGAAATCTTTTCTGCGTAACGAAAGCGGTGCGACAGCGATTGAGTATGGACTGATCGCGGCCGGCATTTCCGTGGCGATTATCACCGTCGTGACGAACCTCGGCAGTAGCTTGAACACCACGTTCGGCAAGGTGAAGGACGCGCTAGACAAATAACGACTCCGAAGTCCGCCGTCTGAGCACTTGAGCCGGTATCCCTGTCCCGCGACGCGGCGGGCAGGGACTCCGGCTCCCCTGTTTTTTATGTCGCCCAAAAGCCGAAATGTGCCCCTGAGTATTGATTGCGCTAACCGATCTCTAAGAGGGGTCATTGTATCTTCCGCTACGGATACACCCGCGTTTCGGAAAAAATCATGGTTGCAGACACGATTAGTTTGTTGCTGTTTCCGGCGCTGATGGCCTTCGCGGCATCGAGCGACCTCATCACCATGACGATCTCCAACCGCATCTCCCTGCTGCTGATCGCGGGCTTCTTCGTGCTCGCCGTGATGACCGGCATGCCGCTGATCGAGATCGGCATGCATGTGGGCGCCTCCGCGGCGGTGCTGGTCGTCGCATTCGTCTTCTTCGCGCGCGGCTGGATCGGCGGCGGCGACGCCAAGCTCGCGGCCGCCACCGCGATGTGGTTTGGCTTCGACCAGCTCCCGAACTACCTGGTCGTCGCCTCGCTGTACGGCGGCATCCTGACGATCGCGATCCTGCGCTTCCGCACGATGCCGCTGCCGGCGGCGCTCGCGAACCAGGAATGGGCGCAGCGGCTACACCGCATGGACACCGGCATTCCCTACGGGATCGCGCTCGCGCTCGCGGCGCTGATGATCTATCCCGACACGCCCTGGATGAAATCGCTCGGCATGTGATTGCCGCCGAAACAAGCGTCCGCGCCGCGCTCCAGCGCCGGCGCGATGACGCTTGCGCGCAAAATCGACGCGCAAGAATCGGTTAACTCAAATTCGATACGCGCCATTAACCATGGATTGACGGTTCAGTGGTGAAATCCGCTCGTGACCGGCTTCGGCCACGGCGTCATTGTGGGAAGTGAAGCGTTATGAAAGCCGCGCGTTTGGTTGTTCTCGTAGTTGCGGTCGGCGCCGGCGGCGCGGCCGCGTTGCTCGCCGGGCGAGGCGGCAATGAGCCGCCGCCCGCCGCACCCGCCCCCGTCGTGTCGATGGACACGGTCGATGTGCTGGTGGCGAAAACCGACATTCCGCTCGGACAGTCGATCAATGCGCAGAACATGGCGTGGCAGATGTGGCCGACGCAGGCCGCAAGCCCGGTGTTCATGCGCAAGTCCGACAGGCCGAACGCCATCGAGGAGCTGACCGGCGCGATCGCGCGCGCTCCCTTCGTGGCGGGCGAGCCGTTGCGCGAGTCGAAGCTGATCAAGGCGAACGGCTCGGGCTACATGGCCGCGGTGCTCGACAAGGGCATGCGCGCGATCTCGACCGAAATCTCGCCGGAAACCGGCGCCGGCGGCTTCATCCTGCCGAACGACCGCGTCGACGTGATTCTGTCGCGGCGCGACCGCGAGGCCGAGAAATCGGGTGGCGGCGAATCGCACACCACCGACACCATCCTGGCCAACATCCGCATCCTCGCGATCGACCAGACGCTGGGCGAGAAGGACGGGCAGAAGGTCGTGATCGGCAGGACCGCGACGCTTGAACTGACCCCGCGCCAGAGCGAAACGCTCGCGCTGTCGCGCCAGCTCGGCACGCTCTCGCTTGCGCTGCGCAGCCTCGCGGATGCCGGCGACTCCGCGATTCCGAACGAAGACGAGCGCACCGGCAAGAAGGCCGGCATCAACACGGTGCGCTTCGGCGTCAGCACCGTGACCACGCCGAAGTGAGTTCTGTTGGGGGATGAGTGATATGACGACGTGGAATTCTGCACGGATGGCGCTGACCGGCGTGGCGCTGGCGTGTTTCGCGGGTCTCGCGCAGGCGAGCGAGCCTGTCGGCACAGGGCCTTCCTCGGGCGCGCCGATCCAGGTCGTCGGCTCCGATTCGGGCTCGCGCTTCGTGCAGCTCGGCATCGGCAAGTCGGTCGTGATCGATCTGCCGCGCGACATCAAGGACGTGCTGGTGGCGGAGCCGAAATTCGCCAACGCCGTCGTGCGTTCGACGCGCCGCGCCTATCTGATCGGCGTCGCGGTCGGACAGACCAACATCTATTTCTTCGACGCCGAGGGCAAGCAGATCGCGGGCTTCGACGTCGCCGTCACGCGCGACCTCAACGGCGTGCGCGCGATGCTGCAGAAGCTCCTGCCGAACTCCGACGTGCGCGTCGACGGCGTCGGCGACGGCGTCATGTTGTCGGGCTCGGTCGCGAACGCGGCCGAATCGCAGCAGGCTTACGATGTCGCGAGCCGCCTGGTCGGCAGCAACGACAAGGTGGCGAACAATCTCACCATCCGCGGGCGCGACCAGGTGATGCTGAAGGTGACGGTCGCCGAAGTGCAGCGCGACATCATCAAGCAGCTCGGTATCGATCTCAACGCCAGCCTCTCTTACGGCAGCGCGGTGCTCAACTTCAACAATTCGAACCCGTTCACCGCGCTCGGCCAACAGCTGGTCGAGGGCAATGGCGCGACCTTCGGCTTCAAAGGCGTCACCGCGACCTTGCGCGCAATGGAGCGCGCCGGCGTGATCCGCACGCTCGCCGAGCCGAACCTGACAGCGATCTCCGGCGAGAGCGCCAACTTCCTCGCCGGTGGCGAATTCCCGGTGCCTGCCGGTTACACCTGCGATCCAGGGACACGCAACTGTCAGCTCGCCATCCAGTTCAAGAAATTCGGCGTCGGTCTGAACTTCACGCCGGTCGTGATGTCGGAGGGCCGCATCAGCCTGAAGGTCATGACCGAGGTGTCCGAGCTCTCGAACGAGAATTCGATCCAACTCGTGCAAGGTTCGAACACGCAGACCATTCCGGCGATCAAGACCCGCCGCGCCGAGACCACGGTGGAAATCCCCTCCGGCGGCTCGCTCGCGATGGCCGGCATGATCCAGGAGCAGACCAAGCACCAGATCAGCGGCATGCCCGGACTGATGCAGGTGCCCGTGCTCGGCACGCTGTTCAAGAGCCGAGACTACGTCAATCGCCAGACCGAACTGATGGTGATCGTGACGCCCTACATCGCGCGCGCGGTGTCGCAGAAGGACTTGTCGCGGCCGGACGACGGCTTCGCGGACTCGTCCGATCCTTCGGCGATCCTGCTCAGCCGCCTGAACAAGATTTACGGTACGCCGAGCCCGAAGGGCCCGACCTCCGCCCCGGTCTACCACGGCAAGTACGGCTTCATTCTCGATTGACGGACGCGACGAAGGACAACGGCCATGAAAAGACTTCCCATCGTCGCCCGCACGCTCGCGTTTGCGAGCGTCGCCGCGCTGCTCGCCGGTTGCAAGACCGTTGCGCAGAGCGAGACGACCGGTATCTCGCATGATTACCGCCTGCGCCACCCGATCGCGGTGCGTGAAGGCAAGCAGACGCTGACCGTGTTCATCGGCGATCGACGCGGCGGACTGACGCCCCTGCAGCGCACCGAGGTCGCCGGGCTCGCCTCCGGCTGGCGGCGCGAGGCAACCGGCGGCTTCATCATCGAGGTTCCGGTCGGCGGCGCGAATCAGCGCGCCGCCGCGAGCGCCTCGCGCGAGATCCGCGCGGTGCTCGCTGCCGCCGGCGTGCCCGGCCATTCGATCGAGATTCGCCCGGTTGCGACGCGGGATCCGATCCGGCTCGGCACCATCCGGGTGAATTATCCCAAGATGGTGGCGGAGACCGGCCCGTGTGGCCTGTGGCCGGAGGATGTCGGCCCGACAATGGACGCTGCCGCTGCCTACATCAGCAACCGTCCGCACTGGAATCACGGCTGCGCCTCGCAGCGCAATCTCGCCGCGCAGGTCGCCGAGCCGGCCGACCTGGTGCAGCCGCGTTCGGAGACGCCGGTCCTCACCTCGCGCCGCGCCACCGCGCTCGACAAGTACCGCAAGGGCGAAGCGACCGCGACGCAATACCCGGATGCCAATAAAGGCAAGATCAGCGACATAGGCCAATGATCAAATTCGCACTCAAGGGCGGCGACGCGGCCGCCTCCCACGCCGAAGCGGTCGTGCAGGACGAGCACATCGCGCCGGTGCCGCGCATCTCGATCCAGGCGTTCTGCGCCTCCTCCGATACGGCTGCCGCGATGCAGTCGGCCGGCGAGGATCGCCGCATGTCGAAGGCGCATCTGAAGGTGCAGATGGGCGGCATGACGGCGGCGATCGAAGCCTACCGGGCTTCGGCGACACCGAACGTCGTCATCATCGAGGCGGACGGCCGCGGCGATGAGCTGCTCGCCGGCCTCGATACGCTCGCCGAGGTCTGCGACGCCGGCACGCGCGTGGTCGTGGTCGGCAACATGAACGACATCGTGCTTTACCGCGAGATGACGCGGCGCGGCGTCAGCGACTACATGATCACACCGGTCGGCACGCTCGATATCATCCGCGCGGTTTCCCGGCTGTTCTACGCCGCCGATGCCAAGCCGGTCGGCCGCACGCTCGCGGTCGTCGGTGCCAAGGGCGGCGTCGGCGCCTCGACGGTCGCACACAACATCGCCTTCTCGATCGCGCGCGACGTCAAGCTCGACGCGGTGGTCGCCGATCTCGACCTGCCGTTCGGCACCGCCGGGCTCGACTTCAACCAAGATCCGCCGCAAGGCATCGCCGACGCCGTGATGTCGCCGGACCGCATCGACACCGCGTTCGTCGACCGGCTGCTCTCGAAGTGCACCGACCACCTGAGCTTGCTTGCCGCGCCCGCGACGCTCGACAAGGTCTATGACTTCGGCGCCGAGGCGTTCGACTCGATCTTCGACGTGCTCCGCTCCACGGTGCCGTGCATCGTGCTCGACGTGCCGCATGTGTGGACAGGCTGGTCGCGCCGCACGCTGATCGCCGCCGACGACATTCTGATCGTCGCGGCGCCCGATCTCGCCAATCTGCGCAACACCAAGAACCTGATCGACCTGTTGCGCGCCGCGCGCCCGAACGACAGCCGTCCGCAATACTGTCTCAACATGGTCGGCGTGCCGAAGCGGCCCGAAATCAAGACGGCCGACTTCGCCAAGGCACTCGAGTTCGAGCCGATCGCCTCGATCCCGTTCGAGCCGCAGGTGTTCGGCACCGCTGCCAATAACGGGCAGATGATCGCGGAAGTGTCCTCCAGCCATCGCTCCGCGGAGACGTTCCGCTCGCTCGCGCAGTCGCTGACCGGCCGCACCGAGGTCAAGCGGTCGCGCACGAGCCTGCTCACCCCGCTGCTCGAGAAGCTCAGGCGCAAGCAGTAAGGCTCGGAGATCAGCGTGTTCGGAAAGCGTCCCACCTCAGGCACCGACCTCCGCAGTCCGGCGCCCGCACCCGCGGCTCCGCCGCCGGAGCCCGCATACGTGCCGTCGAGCACCGGCAGCGGAAGCGACGTCGGCCTCGCGCCCTTGCCCTCCGACGGGCTCGGCGCGCCGATCACCTCGCCACCATTGGCGCCCGGACGCGGGCCGAAGCCGATCGTCCCGACCGCACGCGATAATCGCCGTTCGGAAAGCTACTACGAGGTCAAGGGCGCGATCTTCTCGGCACTGATCGAGGCGATCGATCTGTCGCAACTCGCGCGGCTCGACGTCGAGTCCGCGCGCGAGGAAATCCGCGACATCGTCAACGAGATCATCGCGATCAAGAGCATCGTGATGTCGATCGCCGAGCAGGAGGAGCTGCTCGACGACATCTGCAACGACGTCCTGGGTTACGGCCCGCTCGAGCCGCTGCTCGCACGCGACGACATCGCCGACATCATGGTGAACGGCGCCAACACGGTCTACATCGAAGTCAACGGCAAGATCCAGCAGACCAATATCCGCTTCCGCGACAATCAGCAGCTGCTGAACATCTGCCAGCGCATCGTCAACCAGATCGGCCGACGCGTCGACGAAGCCTCGCCGATCTGCGACGCGCGCCTGCCGGACGGTTCGCGCGTCAACGCGATCGTGCCGCCGCTGGCGATCGACGGGCCCTCGCTCACCATCCGCAAATTCAAGAAGGACAAGCTGACGCTCGACCAATTGGTCAAGTTCGGCTCGATCTCGCCGGAAGGCGCGGAGGTGCTGAAGATCATCGGCCATTGCCGCGCCAACGTACTGATCTCCGGCGGCACCGGCTCGGGCAAGACCACGCTGCTCAACTGCCTCACCCGCTACATCGACGACGACGAGCGCATCATCACCTGCGAGGACGCAGCCGAATTGCAGCTGCAGCAGCCGCACGTGGTGCGTCTCGAAACCCGCCCGCCCAACCTCGAAGGCGAAGGGCAGGTCACGATGCGCGATCTCGTCAAGAACTGCCTGCGCATGCGGCCCGAGCGCATCATCGTCGGCGAGGTGCGCGGACCCGAGGCGTTCGACCTGTTGCAGGCGATGAACACCGGCCATGACGGCTCGATGGGCACGCTGCATGCCAATACGCCGCGCGAGGCCCTCTCGCGCATCGAATCGATGATCACGATGGGCGGCTACACGCTGCCCTCGAAGACGATCCGCGAGATGATCTGTGCCTCGATCGACGTGATCGTGCAGGCGACGCGCCTGCGCGACGGCTCGCGCCGCATCACCCACATCACCGAAGTGCTGGGGATGGAGGGCGACGTCGTCATCACGCAGGACGTGTTCGTCTACGAGATGCTCGGCGAGGACGCCAGCGGCAAGCTGATCGGCCGTCACCGCTCGACCGGCATCGGCCAGCCCCGGTTCTGGGAGCGCGCGCGCTATTTCGGTGACGACAAGCGGCTCGGCGCAGCGCTCGACGCCGCCGAGGTCGCGGGCGAACCGTTCAGGAAGTGACGGCCGCCATGTCGATGCAAACTCTCGCGATGTTCGCCCTGGTCGCGTTCGCCGTCGGCGGCGTGATCTGGGTGTTCGTCTATCCGATCATTTCCGGCGAGCGCCACGCGGAGCTGCGCCAGCAGAGTGTCACGCGTGCGGAGCCCGCGGCCGCCAGCGTGGCCGCAGCCCGCGCCAGCCCGAAGGCGCGCCGCGAGCAGATCGAGGAAAGCATAAAAGAACTCGAGCTTCGTCAGAAGAAGGCGAAGAACGTGCCGCTTCCGCTGCGCATCTCGCAGGCGGGGCTCTCCTGGTCGAAGCGGCAGTTCATCATTGCCAGCGCCGTCGTCGGTCTGGTGCTGTTCGTCGCCGGCTTCTTGATGAGCGGCAGCCCCCTGATCGCGGCCGGCCTGGGCTTCGCCGGCGCCTTCGGCATCCCGCGCTGGCTGCTCACGTTTCTGAAGAAGCGGCGCGAAGCCAAGTTTCTCTACAATTTCCCTGACGCGGTCGACGTCATCGTGCGCGGTGTCAAGGCCGGCCTTCCGCTCGGCGACTGCCTGCGCATCATCGCAAACGAGGCGCAGGAGCCGGTGCGCAGCGAGTTCCAGACCGTCGTGGAGTCGCAGCAGATCGGCATCTCGATGGGCGACGCGTGCCAGAAGCTCTATGAGCGCATGCCGCTCCCCGAGGCGAACTTCTTCGGCATCGTGGTCGGCATCCAGCAGAAGTCGGGTGGCAATCTGTCCGAAGCGCTCGCCAACCTGTCGCGCGTGCTGCGCGACCGCAAAAAGATGAAGGCCAAGATCCAGGCGATGTCGATGGAAGCGAAGGCGTCCGCCGTCATCATCGCAGCGTTGCCGTTCTGCGTCATGATCCTCGTCTACATCACGAGCCCGAACTACATCGAGCTGCTGTGGACCCATCCGACCGGCCGCTTCATGATGGCGTGCTGCGCGGTGTGGATGTCGATGGGCATCTTCGTGATGAAGAAAATGATCAATTTCGACTTCTGACGCATGGCCCCGAAAAATGGACGCCGGTTTTCGGATCAAGGTCATGGGTAGGCAAAGGATCGCGTCGTGCTCGAGTACCTGATCGAAAGGCTGCACGACCCGAAGTTCGTCGCGAGCATCCTCGCGGCGATCGCCGCGATGGCGACCGTCATCACGCTTGCGATGCCGCTGCTGTCGAGCGACCAGCTCAACCGCCGGCTCAAGTCCGTCGCGCTCGAGCGCGAGAAGATGCGCCAGCGCGAGCGCGAGCGGCTCTCGCGCGGCGAGAAGATGCAGCTTCGCCAATCGCCGAAGCAGTACATGAAGAGCATCGTGGACCGCTTCAACCTGGCCAAATGGGTCGGCCAGGAGGACGCGCGCGATAAGCTGGTCCAGGCCGGCCATCGCGGCAACGCGCCTTACGTGGCGTACCTGTTCTTCCGCATGGTCTCGCCGGTCGTCGCGTTCGTGGTGGCTGTGCTCTACATTTTCGTCATCCTGAAGGTCCAACAGCCGCCGATGATCAAGCTCGGCGCCTGCCTGTTTGCCGCCTATATCGGCATGCAGGTGCCGTACTTCTTCCTGAAGAATCAGATCCAGAAGCGGCAGCTTTCGGTGCGGCGCGCGTTTCCCGATGCGCTCGACCTGCTCCTGATCTGCGTTGAATCCGGCATGTCGATCGAAGCGGCATTTCGCAAAGTGAGCCAGGAGATCGGCTCGCAGTCGATCCCGCTCGCCGAGGAATTGACGCTGACTACCGCAGAGCTGTCTTACCTGCAGGACCGCAAGATGGCGTATGAGAACCTGGCCAAGCGCACCGACCTCGAAGGCGTGAAGGCCGTCTGTATGGCGCTGGCGCAATCGGAACGCTACGGCACGCCGCTCGGCCAGACTCTGCGCGTGATGGCGCAGGAAAACCGCGACATGCGCATGTCGGAAGCCGAGAAGAAGGCGGCCGCGCTGCCGCCGAAGCTCACCGTGCCGATGATCCTGTTCTTCTTGCCCGTCCTGTTCATCGTCATCCTGGGACCGGCCGCGATCCGCGTGATGGCGATCCAGTAGGACGCGACGACCTCCGCTGAAATCAGCGGCTTGGTCGACCCGACACGCGACGGGTTTCGGTGCGGCAAGCCTAGCTTAGTGTCCCGCAACATGTTGCGGGGCAACGATAACCGCATCCCGGACATCGGAACCATGGCGCCTTAGGGTTTCAGCAAAACTGCCGGCCCAAGGATGGGGAATGTCAATCGCCGTGCCAGGTTCCCCGCGGTCCTCCGCCGCCGGCGCACTCCCGAGCGCATTTGTTCTCGCCTGCTTCGGCCTTTGCGTCGCACACGCCGTCTATCTCGCGGCCGCGTGCGCCTACGGTTCGTGGCTGACCGGACCGGACGGCCAGGCGAGGCCGCAGGATTTCGTGAATGTCTGGGCGGCCGGCCGCCTCGTGCTCGATGGCCAGCCGGCTGCGGCCTACGACTGGACCGTTCACAAGCAGATGCAGGACGCGGCCATCGGACACGGCTTCCCCGGCTACTATCAGTGGCCGTACCCTCCACCGTTCCTGTTCGTCGCGGCGGTCCTCGCGCTGTTTCCCTACGTGGCGGCGTATGCCGGCTGGGTCGCGCTGACGTTTCCGCTCTACGCCACGACGATGCGCGCGATCGTCGGCGATCGCATCGGATATCTGCTCGCAGGCGCGTTCCCGGCCGTGCTTGCCAATGCGGTTGCGGGTCAGAACGGTTTCGTCACCGCCGCGCTGCTTGGCGGCACGCTTGGCCTGATGGAGAAGCGGCCCGTGCTCGCCGGTTGCTGCCTCGGTCTGCTCAGCTACAAGCCGCACTTCGGCATCCTGTTTCCGTTCGTGCTGATCGCAGGCTGCCGCTGGACCGTGTTCTGGACTGCGGCGGCGGTAGGCGCGCTGCTTGCGCTCGCCTCCTGGTTCGCTTTCGGCACGGCGCCGTGGGTGGCGTTCTTCCATTCACTGACCGTCACGTCGCAAGTATTCCTGTCCGAAGGGCAGGCAAGCTTCGATAAATTTCAGAGCCTCTATGGCCTCGTGCGGACCGTCGGCGGCAGCGAATTTCTCGGCTGGTCGCTGCATCTCCCGTTCGCCGTCGCGATCGCGGTCGCGGTCTGCGTCCTGTGGCGCAGTGACGCCCCCTTCGACATGAAGGCCGCGGCGCTCGGCGTCGGCGCGGTGCTCGCCACGCCCTACGCGTATCTTTATGACCTCGTGATCCTGGCGGTCCCGGTCGCATTTCTCGTTCGCGCGATCTTGTCCGATGGGCCGCGCACGGGCGAGATGGCCGGCCTCGCCGCGGCAGCTGCGCTGCTGTTCGGCTATCCCTTCGTGCAGGCACCGGTCGGACTGGTGGCGTCGGTCATCGTCGCGGTTCTGATCGCGCGGCGTTCCCTCGACAGCTCGCGCCTGCCTGTGCCGGCGTAGCGCCGGACCGGAGCTGGACGGCTCGTTTCGTACTCAAAAACCGCCGGCCACCTGATCCTCGCCGGCGCGCGCGCCGGCGCGCCGGCGCCGCGCGCTGATCTCGCCGGGCCTGTCGTCCTGGTCAGGTTTCGCGGTCGCGAGCCGCAACACGCTCAGATAATTCGGCTGCATCTCCATGCGCGCCGCATGCGGGCCGCGCATCAGGATCGCATGCAGCTTCGGCAGGTTGTAGCAGGGCACGTAATAGAGCAGGTGATGCTCAAGGTGATAATTGACGAAATACGGCGCGACCAATGCGCGCTCGATCAGGCTCGCCCTGGTGGTCCGGGTGTTGCGCAGCGGATCGTTCGAGTCGGGCACCACCGCATGCTCGGCGATGTTGCGGATGCGCGTGATGACCATCATCCAGGTCAGCAGCGGCACGAGCCAGAGCAGTGGATAGGCCCACCACACCCCGGCCAGAGCGAGAGCGGCGAACAGGATCGCGTTGACGGCGAGCTGGGGCCCAAGCTTTTCGGCGAACAGGCTCAGGCGTCGCTTCCACGGCCAGGCGGGATCGCCGAGCGCGTTGAGAACCTGCGCCTTGCGCTGCTCGTAGCCGGTCTGCCCCGTGATGTCGCGCCAGAATTTGCGGCGGTAGCTTGCCTTGGTGATCGGGAACGGCGCCGACAGCGCGAGATCCGGATCGTCATCCTGTTGCGTGCGCGCGTGATGCGCCAAGTGATAGCGCCGATAGGCCGCGGTCTCGGCGAAGACCGGTAAGGCGCAGAACCATTGGCTCAGCGCCATGTTGCGCGCGGCGTTGCGCGAGAGGCAGCCATGCGCGCCATCGTGCATCAGGATCACAAGCCCGAGCTGGCGCGAGCCGATCAGCACGACGGCGACAACGTAAGTGAGCGGATTGGGGAAGGCCGCGACCAGCGCGATCGACGCGAAGATCACCGCCCAGGCATGGGCGATCAGCGCGATGCCTTTCCACTCGACGCGCTCGCGCAAGGCGGCGAGTTCGCTTGGCGTCAGCAGGTCGCGGGCCGGGATGCGGAGAGCGCCGGTAGCCATGGCTATCCTCCATCTGCCGGAACGTACCAAATGTGCGGGGCGCAGAGATTGCTATTTTCGGCATGAGCACTATGATCTCAGCAATCTGATTGCTGGAAACTAACAATAGATGCAACCCTACGAGCTAGATGCGGCGGACCGGCGCATTCTGCGTGAACTGCAGCAAGACGGCGCGCTGCGCAACGACATCCTTGCCGAGCGGATCGCTCTGACGCCGGCGCCGACCCTGCGGCGGGTGCGCGCGCTCGAGGCGGCGGGCGTCATCAGCCGCTATGTGGCGCTGGTCGAACCGGAGCGCGTCGGGTTGTCGGTACGCGTCAAGGTGGATGTCCGGCTGGCGGCTCAGGCGCGCGATACGATCGATGCGTTTTCGGCAGCCGTTTCGGCGATGCCGGAAGTTGTCGAGTGCATGATCCTGTTCGGCGAATGGGACTATCAGCTGACCGTCGTCGCGCGCGACGTCGAGGACTACCAGCGTTTCGTCTTCGACAAGCTTTCCAAGCTGCCGAATATCGCGACGTACCGCTCGACCCTCATTATGCAGGTGGTCAAGCAGACCACTGTGCTTCCGATCTGAGGCCGCAAGCCTACGACCCGCCGTCTTCCACCGGGTCGAGCCCCTCGACGGCGCGCGGCCGGATCGTCTTCTTCAAATTCGTGGCGGTGCCGCCCTTCTGCGCCAGCATGCGCCGCAGCGTGGCGACATTTGCGGTGGCTTCTTCCGGCGGCAGATCGGCCTTCGCGATCGTCTCGGCCTCCTGGAAGCGCCCCTGCAGGCCCACCACCAGCGCCAGGTTCTGCCGCACCCGCTTGTCCGTGCTGCCCTTGGCGGACGCATGGCGCAGCGTCTCCTCGGCCCGCTTCAGATCCTTCGAGAGCGCGTAGGAGAGCCCGAGATTGGACATGACCGACGGCTCGTCCGGCATGATCTTCAGCGCGCTCGCGTAATAGCGCTGCGCTTCCTCGTGACGGCCCATCTGGTCGAGCACGGCCCCCTGCACCGACAGGACGCGCCAGTCCGGCTGGTCGGGCGAATGGGCGCGTTCGAGCACGTCGAGGGCCTGCTTGAAGCTGCCGGAATCCGCCAGCGCGCGCCCGTAGGCGCCGAGCAGCGGCCTGTCGTTCGGATTGTGCAGCGCCGCGGTTTCCAGCACCGCGGCAGCCTGGGTACGCTGGCCGGTCGCGCGCAACGCCCGCGCATAACGGATCGCAGTATCGGGATCGCGCGGGTTGGCGCGGAATTTCTCGCCGAGCGCCTGCACATCGCCGCGCCAGTCGGCGTCGCTGCGTGCCGGCGGACCGGAGGAAATAGAACCGGTGGTATCGACCGAGCCGGTGGTCTTGCAGCCGGAAAGCGCGCCCGCGATCAGCGCAACAGTGGCCAGCAGACCGACGCGACGAAGGGAAGCAACGCACACCATGATCATGCTCCGCCGGCGGTGCCCCGGCCCGCCAGCCGCATCCAGCAATAGGGCGTTAACCCTAATCTCCGGTTAATCGCTGTCCCTGCAGCGTTATTTGCGAACCCGGGGGTCGCTTTTCGTTCCACCACCGCCGTGGTAGCAGGCGAAGGGGACCCTTCATGCATCCGGCTATTGCCTCTGGCGGCACCGCGTCCGTTCCGATCTGGTTCGTCACCGCGGACACCTACGCGCAGGTGCGCGAGCAGCTTGGGGCTGCGGCGCGGCGCTTTGCCGAGACCGCGAAGTTCGAACCGAAGGCCGGGCAGTTCCTGCTGCTGCCGGACCCGGACGGCGCGCTGAGCGGCGTGCTGTTCGGGCTGGAGAGCGCCAACAGGCCCGACAAGGACCGCTTCCTGCCCGGCCGCCTGCCCGGCCTGCTGCCGGCAGGCACCTATCGCTTCGCCAACGCGCCGCACGACACGCGTCTGGCCGCGCTCGCCTTCGCGCTCGGTTCCTACAGGTTCACGCGCTACCGCAAGGCGGATGCGAACGGCGCGAAGCTCGTCATGCCGGACGGCGTCGACGGCGACGATGTTTCGCGCATCGCCGAAGGCGTTGCACTCGCGCGCGACCTGATCAACACCCCGGCGAACGACATGGGCCCGGCCGAGCTGGAGCAGGCCGCGCGCGACCTTGGCGCCAGGCATGGCGTCGGCATCCGCTCGATCGTGGGCGAGGATCTGCTGCAGCAGAACTTTCCGCTGATCCACGCGGTCGGACGCGCCTCGCCACGCGCGCCGCGGTTGATCGACCTCACCTGGGGCGACGCGAGGCATCCCAAGATCACGCTGGTCGGCAAGGGCGTGTGCTTCGACACCGGCGGGCTCGACATCAAGCCGGACAGCGGCATGCTGATCATGAAAAAGGACATGGGCGGCGCCGCCAACGTCCTTGCGGCCGCGCACATGATCATGGACGGCAAGCTGAAAGTCCGGCTGCGCGTGCTGATCCCGGCAGTCGAGAATGCGATCGCGGGCGACGCCTTCCGCCCGCTCGACGTCTACAGGTCGCGCAAGGGCATCACGGTCGAGATCGGCAACACCGATGCGGAGGGGCGCCTCGTGCTCGCCGATGCGCTCGCGCTCGCCGACGAGGAGGCCCCCGAACTGATCGTCGATATGGCGACGCTCACCGGCGCGGCACGCGTTGCGCTCGGACCGGAGCTGCCGCCGCTGTTCACCCACGACGACGCGCTCGCATCCGACCTGGCGCGCCACGCCGAAGCGGAGCGCGATCCGCTATGGCGCCTGCCGCTGTGGCGGCCCTACGAGTCGATGCTCGATTCCAAGACCGCCGACATCAACAATGTGGGCGGGCCCCAGGCGGGTGCCATCACGGCTGCGCTGTTCCTCAATCGCTTCGTCACCGCCACCAGGGCATGGGCGCATTTCGACATCTATGCCTGGACGCCGGCTCCCAAGCCCGCGCGTCCCGACGGCGGCGAATGCCAGGTCGCCCGCGCTCTCTACGCGCTGCTCAAGGAGCGCTATTCCTCGACCTCTTGAGGTGCGCGGAAAAAAAATCGCAAAACAACCCCATGCAAAGAACGAATTCCAGCATGGGAGGTCGCGCTTGCTGACCCGTCTGCGTTCTGAAACAATTCGGCTCCGAAACGATCGGGGGCGCCCATGGCCGTCGAGCTGCGGCCGTCACAGGCCCTGAAGCTGCTGCAGGACTTCGCTTTCGCGCTGGTCACCGACGGCGAGCCGGACCTCTCCGCGCGCCAGCTGTCGATCCTGCTCACGATTTATTTGCAGCCGCCGCCGCATACTGTGCGCGGCCTTGCCGCCAGACTGAAGGTGACCAAGCCGGTGATCACGCGCGCGCTCGACACGATGGGAAAGCTCGAGCTGGTCGCGCGCCGCCGCGACGAGACCGACCGCCGCAATGTCGTGATCCAGCGCACGGCGAAGGGGGCGCTCGCGGTCGAGCGGCTCGGCGACGTGCTGATCGCCAAGGCGCGGGAGCTGCCGCGGTGATTTTCGATCCGCGCATCACGCCGGCCCGGGCCGATCTCGCCGCGAAACACCTCGAAGGCAAGGTGACGGCCGCGCGCTTCGCCGACGGCGAGGAGCGCGAGGTGATCGACGCGCAGGCACCGGTGCGCGAAGCGCCCGCGCCCGATGCGCCGCTGATGACCGAGGCGCTGATGGGCGAGCGCGTCATGGTCTACGAGTTTGACGACGAAGGCTGGGCCTGGGGCCAGCTTGCCGGCGACGGTTACGTCGGCTGGCTCCCGGCAAACGCCCTGATGCCGCCGCGCGAGCCGCCGACCCACAAGGTGACGGCGCTGCGCACGCTCGCGTTTCCCGGACCCTCGATCAAGCTGCCGCCGGTCGCGATGCCGCCGCTCGGCAGCCGCATCGCGGTG
>Ga0207682_10000367_pt1 | contig 20767 bp, 21 predicted proteins | sample KBSM63metaG_FD_184332 | JGI IMG/M metagenome (GOLD analysis project Ga0207682, IMG submission 184332) | Miscanthus rhizosphere microbial communities from Kellogg Biological Station, Michigan, USA - KBS M6-3 metaG (SPAdes) (version 2) | ecosystem: Host-associated > Plants > Roots > Rhizosphere >... | reverse complement strand
ATCGTCACCGGGATCAGCTCGCCGTCGTGCGCGAACACGGTGTACGCATGCGCGATCTGGAACAGCGACGCCGAGAGGCCATAGCCGTAACTCATCGTCGCCTGCTCGATCGGCCGCCACGTCTTGTAGGGCCGCAGCCGCCCGGTGACGGCACCCGGGAAGCCGAGCTGCGGCTTCTGGCCGAAGCCGACCGCGCTGTACAGCTCCCACATCTCGCGCGGCTGGAACGTCATCGCCATCCGGACCGCGCCGACGTTGCTCGACTTCTGGATCACCTGGCTCACGGTCAGGTCGCCGTGCGGATGCGAGTCGGTGATCGTCGAGCCGGTCAGGGTCATCCGGCCCGGCGATGTCTGGATGACCGTGTTCGGCGTGACGCGACCCGACTCGAGCGCCCACCCGGCGATGAACGGCTTCATCGTCGAGCCGGGCTCGAAGGTGTCGGTCAGCGCGCGGTTGCGCAGCTGCGCACCGCTCAGGTTGCGCCGCTCGGCAGGCGAGTAGCTCGGAAAATTCGACAGCGCGAGGACCTCGCCGGTCTGCGCGTCGAGCACGACGACGCTGCCGGCCTTCGCCTTGTGCTCGGCGACCGCATCGCGAATGCGCTGGTAGGCGAAGAACTGCACCTTCGAATCGACCGCGAGCTCGATGTCGCGGCCGTCGATCGGCGCGACGCTGTCGCCGACGTCCTCGACGACGCGGCCGAGCCGGTCCTTGATGACGCGGCGCGCGCCGTCGCGGCCGGCCAGGTCCTTCTGAAATGCGAGCTCGATGCCTTCCTGGCCGCGGTCCTCGACGTTCGTGAAGCCGACGACATGCGCCGCCGCCTCGCCTTCAGGGTACTTGCGCTTGTATTCGCGTACCTGGTGGATGCCCTTGATGCCGAGCGCGAGCACCTCCTTCGCAACCGGCTCCTCGATCTGGCGCCGCAGCCAGACGAAGTTCGGGTTGTCGTCGAGGCGGCCGGCGAGCTCGGCGGGTGTCATGCCGAGCAGGCGGGCAAGTTGTGCGCGCTGCGCCTTGTCGCCTTCGAGGTCCTTCGGGATCGCCCAGATCGACGGCGCCGGCACGCTCGACGCGAGGATCAGGCCGCTGCGGTCGAGGATGCGGCCGCGGCTGGCGGGCAGGTCGAGCGTCCGGCCATAGCGGATCTCGCCCTGCTTCAGGAAGAACGCCGAGCCGACGATCTGCACATAGGCGGCGCGGCCGAGCAGCACGCAGAAGCTGGCGCCGACCAGCGCGACCAGAAACTTCGAGCGCCACGGCGGCGTACGCGACGCCAGCAGCGGGCTCGTCGAGTAGCGCACGCTGCGCACACTGGTCGCGCCGCGCTTGGCCTTTGGTGACGGGTTCGGCCGGCTCATGCGCTGACGCTCCTTCGTTTCATGGCGCCGATCAGGCAGGGGCTCACGGCGTCCGTCCTTCGGCGGCGGACGCGCCGCGCGCAAACATCACGTACTGCGTGACCGCCGGCGTTGCGGTGCGCATCGCGAGCTTGTCGCGCGCGGTTTTCTCGACCCGCAGCGGCGTCGCCTGGGCCTGCTTCTCGGCCTTCAGACGTTCGTGCTCGCTGTCGAGCAGGCGTTCCTCGCTGCGCGCGCGGTCGAGTTCGGTGAAGAGGCGCCGCGCGTCGTACGAGACACGCACGAGGTAGACGCTGCAGCCGAGCAGCACGAGCAGCAGCAGCACGTTGAACCGGCTCATCCCCGCCCTTTGGGCGCGACACGACCGCGCGGCGTCGCAGCAGGCACAGCCACCACGTCGCCGAACGGCACGTCGGTGCGCTCGGCAACGCGCATGACCGCCGAGCGTGCGCGCGGGTTCGCGCGCAGCTCGGTCTCGCCCGCCCGAACGCGGGCGATCGTCCGCAGCCGGGTCGGCGCGGCGGCCGCAAACGGAGCGCGCCGGTCGATCGCGCTGCGGCTCTCGCGCACGATGAACGTCTTGACGATGCGGTCCTCGAGCGAATGGAAGCTGATGACGACCAGGCGCCCTCCCGGCGCCAGCATCTCGAGCGCCGCGCTCAGCCCTTGTTCGAGCTCCTCAAGCTCGGCGTTGACGAAAATCCGAAGTGCTTGAAACGTGCGCGTTGCAGGGTCCTGGCCCGGTTCTCGGGTCTTGACCGCACCAGCCACGACGTCGGATAGCTGCCGCGTGGTCCGAACCGGGTTCCCGCTCTGGCGCCGAGCAACAAGCGCCTTCGCAACCTGGACAGCAAACCGTTCTTCCCCATAGTCTCTGATCACCTCCGCGATGTGGCGCTCATCCGCGCGTTCCAGAAAATCGGCCGCGCTTTCGCCGCGGGTCGGGTCCATTCGCATGTCGAGCGGGCCGTCGAAGCGAAAGCTGAAGCCGCGCTCCGCCGCATCAATCTGCGGCGAGGAGACGCCGAGATCGAGCAGCACGCCATCGACGCGGTCGACCCCGAGAGCGGCGAGCGTCGCTTTCATCTGGCCGAACGTCACGTGATGGATCGAGAAGCGCGGGTCCGCGATCGCCTCGGCGCCGGCCGACGCCGAGGCGATCGCCTCGGGGTCGCGGTCGAAGGCGATCAGGCGCGCTTCTGCCGACAGGCGCTCGAGCAGCCGGCGCGCATGGCCGCCGCGGCCGAACGTGCCGTCGACATAGACACCGTCGGTGCGCGTGACGAGCGCGTCGACAGCCTCGTCGAGGAGCACGCTGGTGTGCTGCAAGGGAATCGCGGCCTGCATTCAGAAGCTGAAGTTCTTCAGCGAATCCGGCATCTGCGACTGCATCACCGCGGCCTCGTGCTCGGCATGGCGCTGCGCGTCCCAGAGCTCGAAGTAGCTGCCCATCCCGAGCAGCATCACGTCGCGAACGAGGCCGGCCGAAGCGCGCAGCTCGGGCGCGATCAACACGCGCGACGAGGCGTCGATGTCGACATCCATCGCATTGCCGAGGAAGACGCGCTTCCAGCCGCTGGCATCCATCGGCAAGGCGGCGACACGGTCCCGGAATGTCTCCCACGACGGGCGCGGGAAGATCATCAGCGAGCCTTCGGGGTGCTTCGTGACGGTGAGCTGGTTCACGCCCATCGCCGACAGCAACTCGCGGTGGCGGGCCGGCATCGCGATCCGCCCTTTGCCGTCGAGCGTCAGCGCCGCGGGGCCTTGAAACACGATACTTGCCACAAAATCCCACGAAAGTGCACTTCATTCCACTTTAGCGGAACGATGCCGCAGGGTCAACTGTCCTAAAGCTCAAAAAATCAATGGAATCAATGACTTACAGGACGTTTGAAACGACCGCTTGCACAAAATATCCGTTAATAATGAACGACTTGCGAAGTTCATTGAAAGCTCCGTCTGAACTGGTGCGCTCAGTCACTTCGCGTAAACACGGAGACTGCATCGCGAGAGCAACGAAGCGTCCGTGAAATCGATCACAGATCAGGCCGGTTGCGGATGACCGGAGCGCCGCACGGGCGCTCATCGAGAGGCGCCCATGCGGGCGCGCGCTCTCAGGCGAAGCGGAACGCGATCGAGCCGAGCGGCCCGTAGTCGACGTGGAAATTGTCGCCGCGCGTCGCTGTCGCCGGCCGCGTGAACGAGCCGCTCAACACGATGTCGCCGGGATTCAACTGCTCGTCGTAAGGCGCGATCTTGTTGGCGAGCCACGCCACGCCGGTCGCCGGGTGGTTGAGCACCCCGGCGGCGAGCCCGGTCTCCTCGATCACGCCGTTCTTGTGCAGCAGCGCACCGACCCACCGCAGGTCGACCTCGGTCGGCCTCACCGGACGTCCGCCGGTCACGATGCCAGCGTTCGCCGCGAAGTCGGAGATCGTGTCGTAGACCTTGCGCATCGCCTTGGTCTCTCGATCGAACTGCTCGATGCGCGCATCGATGATCTCGACCGCCGGCGTCACGTACTCGGTCGCCGACAGCACGTCGAACAGGTTGACGCCAGGGCCCTTCAGCGGCCTGCCGAGGACGAACGCGAGCTCGACCTCGACGCGCGGCGCGATGAAGCGGTCGAACGGAATGTCGCCGCCGGACTCGAAGAACATGTCGTCCATCAACGGCGCGTAGTCGGGCTCGTCAATCTGCGAGGCCTGCTGCATCGCGCGCGAGGTCAGGCCGATCTTGCGGCCGCGCACGCGCCGGCCGTCGGCGATCTCGAGGCGCACCCATTCGCGCTGGATCGCATAGCCGTCCTCGACCGTCATCTCCGGATGCGCCTTGGAAAAGTGGCGCAACTGCGTGCGGCTCTTGCGCGCTTCGTAGAGCTGGCGCGCGAGCGCGGCGATGGTCGGTGAAGGCAGCATGCGGGTGTCGATCCGGTAGATGGCGGCGCGGTGGCTCAGCGCTGGCGCAGGCGCGTGTGCAGGTTGTTGTGCTTCCAGGTCCCCGATTCGCTGAATTCCCCGAGCTCGAGCGACAGCGCGAGGCCGGTGCGCTCGAAGCGGTCGGCGAAATGGGCCTTCATCACGGCGAACAGCGCATCGCCGGTCGTGCGCTGCGTCGCTTGACTGCGGCCGGCGCCGATCTTCAACGCGGCGTGCACATACGAAGCATCGATGCGGCCGTCGGCGATGCACCAGGCGTCGGCCGCGAAGGCACGCACCCGCACCCCGCCGGTCGGGTAGACCTGCTGGCCATCGGCGCGCTGTGCGATCAGGCACTCGGCGAGCGCGCGGCACAGTCCGGGGATGTCGCCGTCCTTCGTCAGGTCGCCGGAGTAGTCGAGGGTCAGGTGCGGCATGCAGGTCTCCGGGAGGATGCGGGCGTCACGGCTGGGTGACAAGTCTGCGCGCGGCCGCGTGGCATGCGCCGCGCAAGCCGCTGGCCGAGGCCACGATCGTCACGCCACGCCCCAATGCGGAATATGGTGGCTGCCGAGGCTGACGCAGATGTTCTTCGGCTCGAGGAAGACCTCGTAGCTCCAGGTCCCGCCTTCGCGGCCGGTGCCGGACGCCTTCGTCCCGCCGAACGGCTGGCGCAGGTCGCGCACGTTCTGGCTGTTGACGAAGCACATGCCGGCCTCGATGGCCGCCGACACACGATGCGCGCGGCCGAGGTTCTCGGTCCAGACATAGCTGGACAGACCGTACGGGATGTCGTTCGCAATCCGGATCGCATCGGCCTCGTCGTCGAACGGAATCAGGCAGGCGACCGGGCCGAAGATCTCGTCCTGCGCGATCCGCATCCGGTTGTCGACGTCGGCGAAGACGGTCGGCTGCACGTAGTGGCCCTTCGCGAGCGCCGCCGGCAGGGCCGGTGCATCGAGCCCGCCGCACATCAGTGTCGCCCCTTCGCGCGGACCGAGCTCGATGTAGCTGCGCACCTTCGCGAGGTGCGCCGCGCTGATCATCGGCCCGACGATGGTCTTCTCGTCGAGCGGATCGCCGACCGTGATGCGGCGCGCGCGCTCGACGAAGCGGCTGACGAAGTCGGCGTAGACCCCGCGCTGGACCAGGATCCGCGAGCCGGCGGTGCAGCGCTCGCCGTTGTTCGAGAAGATCATGAAGACGGCGGCGTCGAGCGAGCGCTCGGGGTGCGCGTCGTCGAAGACGACGAACGGGCTCTTGCCGCCGAGCTCCATCGAGAACTTCTTCAGGCCGGCCGCCTTGACGATGCGGTTACCGGTCGCCGTCGATCCGGTGAACGAGATCGCGCGCACGTCCGGATGCGCGACCAGCGGCTCGCCGGCCTCGCCGCCGAAGCCGTGCACGACATTCAGCACGCCGGCCGGGATGCCGGCCTCGAGCGCGAGCTCGGCGAGACGCGCCGCCGTCATCGGCGACAGCTCGCTCATCTTCAGCACCGCGGTGTTGCCGAACGCGAGCGCCGGCGCGACCTTCCAGGTGGCCGTCATGAACGGCACGTTCCACGGGCTGATCAGCGCGCAGACGCCGACCGGGTGGTACAGCGTGTAGTTGAGGTGGGTGTCGGTCGGATAGGTGTGGCCGTCGACCCGCACGCACATCTCGGCGAAGTAGCGGAAGTTGTCGGCCGCGCGCGGCACCAATTGCTTCCGGGTCTGGCCGATGACCTGCCCGGTGTCCCGCGTCTCGGTCTCCGAGATCTCCGGCACGTGCTTCGTGATCAGGTCCGCGAGCCGGTTCATCAGGCGCGCGCGCTCGGGCGCCGGCCGCGCTGCCCAAGCCGTGAACGCGTTCTTCGCAGCGGCGACGGCGGCGTTCACTTCGTCGGCACCGCCCTGCGCGACTTCGGCCAGCACCTCCTGCGTGGCCGGGTTGACGGTCTCGAAATAGCGGGCGCTCTCGACCGGGCGGCCGTCGATCAGGTGGTGGATGCGCATGGGTCGATTCTCCGTCCTGCGGTCGCCGCGCTTGCCGTCTCAAGCGCGCCCGAACACCGCGTCGTCGACGATCGTGTTGACCAGCCGGCCGATGCCGTCGATCTCGCAGACGACCTCGTCGCCGGGCTTCACGTCGACGACGCCTTCGGGCGTGCCGGTCAGGATCACGTCGCCCGGCGACAACGTCATGAAGCCGCTGAGGTACTCGATCAGGAAAGGGATGTCGAAGATCAGGTCGCGCGTGTTGCCACGCTGCGTGACGACGCCGTTAACGAGCGTGCGCAGGTCGAGCGCCGGCGGACCGGCGACATCGGCGGCATCGACCAGCCACGGCCCGAGCACGGTGCACGTGTCGCGGTTCTTCACGCGCAGGTTCGGGCGGTACCAGTTCTCGAGATAGTCGCGGATCGCATAGTCGTTCGCGACCGTATAGCCGGCGACGTGGTCCATCGCATCGGCGCGCGCGACTCGGCGCGCGCGCCGGCCGATCACGACCGCGAGCTCGCATTCGTAGTGCATGAAGGTCGCGTCGGCCGGACGCCGGGTCTGGCCGCGATGCCCGATCAGCGCGCCGGCCCCCTTCAGAAAGACCAGCGGCTCCTGCTGTGCGTTGAACGCCAGCTCCTTCGCATGGTCGGCGTAGTTGAGGCCGAGCGCGACCACGGTGCCGACCTCGAACGGCGGTAGCCAGACGACGGCGTCTTCGGCAACGATGCGGCCGTCGGCGAGGCGCAGGCGCGTGCCGTCGGCGTGCGGCGTCGCCTCGTGCACAGCGCCGGCGTAGGCGACACGGGCTCGCTTCATGACGCCGCCTCGGCGTTGGCGACGAAGCGGTTCTCAAGCCGCCCGAGCCCGTCGATCTCGATCGCGCTGCGCTGTCCGGCCCGGACGCGCGGTGCGCCGTGCGGCACGCCGGTCATCAGGATGTCGCCGGGCGCAAGCGTCATGAAGTCGGTGACCTCCGCAAGCAGGCGCGCCGGCGAACGGATCCAGCCGGCGGTCGAGCTCTCGTGGACCATCCTTCCGTCGACCTGAACGCGGATCGCAAGCCGGCCGAGGTCGCCGAGCGCGTCGAGGCTGACGACCCGCGGCCCGATCGGGCAGAAGCCGTCACCGGCTTTGAAGCGGACCTGCGGCCGGTAGAAGCTGGCATGCGACACGCTGACATCGGCAACGATCACGCAGCCGGCCACGTGATCGAGCGCCTCTGCTTCGGATACGCGGCACGCGGTACGACCGATCACCAGCCCGAGGCTCGGCCCGACCTCGAGCTCCGCCGCATCTGCGGGCACCTCCACCGCATCGCCGGAGCCGGCCAGCGTGTTGCGCGGCTTCACGTACAGCACGACCGACTTCGGCGGCGCCTTGTACGGCGCCTCGTGAACCGATGTGCCGAGCGCTTCGAGCCCATCGCGGTAGTTCAACAGCGTGCCGTAGACCGTGCCGGACAGCCGGAACGGCGCGACGTCGAACGGCATCGAGGAAAGCGGGGTGGCCACAGGGAGCAGTGCGGTGTCGCGCTGAAGGGGTGCGACTACTGTAGCGAAGGCAACGGCGAGACGCCGAACAGCCGGCGGTGTGCCCACAGCACGAACAGCGCGTACAGCGCCAGCCCGACGACGATGACGATCACATCGTTGTAGGGCCGCGCCGGCGCACCGGGAATCGGGCGCGGCGGCCGCCGCTTCACTGAGATGCGATCGGCCACGGCCCAGACCAGGAACCCGCCGAACAACAGCACGTCGGCCAGCGTTCCATTGGCGAGGAGGTGGGCCACCGCCCAGAGCTTGGTTGCCAGCAGCATCGGGTGCTTCGCAATCGCCTTGATGCGACCCGGCATGTAGGCGGCGACCAGCAACGGGAACACCGGCAGCATCAGCAGCAGCGCCACATGACGCATGGCGGTCGGCAGCGTGTACAGCACGACCGGGCTCTGGCGCGCGGCACCGTAGCCGTAGATCAAGAGCCCGAAGCCGATCGCTGAGACGACCGAGTAGATGCCCTTCCACGGTCCCTCGCCGAGCCGCGCGATTTGGCCCTCGCGCCACTGCGGCGCGACGATCGAGACGGTGTGAATGCCGAGAAAGAGCACCAGCCCGATGATCAACATGCCCATCAGAAATCCCTTCCGGTCGGAAGCGCCCGTTATACCCGCCGCGTGTCGGCGGCGCGGCCCGAAACGCTCGTGACTCGATGCTCGCGCGTGTCAGCGGCAGTCAGGTGACGCGCGGCTTGACCCAGAGCCACGCGACGATGCCGATGCTCATCATGGCAAGCGAGGTGACTGCGAGCAGGATCGTCGAGTGCATCACCAGCGGTGCGATCACGCCGGCGACGAAGCCGTTCGCCGTGCTACCGATGAAGGCCTGGAACGACGACGCCATGCCGCGCCGCTCGGGCACCAGGTCGAGCACCATCAGCGTGACGACCGGCACCATCAGCGCCCAGCCGAACGAATAGATCGCCAGTGGAAACAGGGCCCACCAGGCATTCGGCTCGAACACCAGGTTGAGCGCCAGGTTGACCACGGACACCGCCAGCATGATCACGAAGCCGTGGCGGATCTGATGCTTCGGCTTGATGCGGCCGGCCATCCGCCCCGACAGGAAAGCGCCGCCCATGATGCCGGCGATCGTCAACGTGAAGAACCAGAAGAACTCGCCGGGCTCGAGGTGCAGGTGCTCGCCGAGAAAGACGGGGGCCGACAGCACATACAGGAACATGCCGTTGAACGGGATCCCGCTGGCCAGCGCGAGCGCCAGAAAGCGCGGGTTGCCGCCGAGCTTCCCGTAGCCGCGCAGCAAGTTGCGCACATTGAACGGCTGCTTGTGGCTGCGGTGCAAGGTCTCCGGCAGCAGCTTGTAGTTGGCGATCCAGAGCACGACGCCGACCGCGGTCAGGAACCAGAAGATCGCGTGCCAGTCGGCGTGCACGAACAGGAAGCCGCCGACCATCGGCGCCACCGCCGGCGCGACGCCGAAATAGATCGTCACCTGCGACATCACGCGCTGGGCATCGGCCGGCGGGAACATGTCGCGGATGACCGCGCGCGAGATCACGATACCGGCGCCGGCCGACATCCCCTGGATCGCGCGAAAGAAGACCAGCGCGCCGATGTGCTGTGACAAGGCGCAGCCGGCCGAGGCCAACGTGAAGACGACCAGGCCGCCGAGGACCACCGGGCGACGGCCGAAGCTGTCCGACAGCGCGCCGTGGAACAGGTTCATCACCGCGAAGCCGAACAGATACGCCGACAGCGTCTGTTGCATCTCGACCGGTGTGGCGCGGATCGCCTGCGCGATGCCGGTGAAGGCCGGCAGGTAGGTGTCGATCGAGAACGGCCCGAGCATCCCGAGGCAGGCCAGCAAGACCGCCAACGCCCACTTCGGCGCGCGCCAGAGTGTGTGGGCGTCAGGATTCATCGAAGCGGTCGAGTGTAGCCAGCGGCTTTCAGTGAAAAGTGTGAAGCAAGCCGATAGGCCGGATTCTGTGCAGCGGCCGTCTTGCAACGCCCGCCGTGACCGCCATTCCTCTGGGCCGCGCATCGCTGCGCGGCTCGGTGCTACCTACCCGCCGACTCGTGCGGAGCCACACTTCCACGCGGTCCGGTCGCCCGTCCCGCCCACGTCGGCCTATTTGGTATTGCTGCGCGTAGAGATTGCCCGTTTCACCCGATCGCCGAAACGACCGACTCGTCTCTGTTGCTCTGATCCTCACCTCACGGTGGACAGCCGTTAGCTGCTACGCCGCCCTGTGCAGTCCGGACCTTCCTCCAGTGCGCCCTTTCGGGACTTGCACCAGCGGCGGCCTGGCTTGCTTCACCTTGCCATTATCGGCCGCGCGCGCCTTCTGACCGACCGCCCGGTCCGGGAGGCGAGGGTGGTTTCTGAGCCACGCCTGAATCCGACGTCCATGGAGAATCGTGACCGTTCCGTCTAAACTGCGCGACGGTGAGCTTTCGGCTCGCTGGATCGGCTCCGTCAACCGTTCCCGCGTTGGCGCGTTTTCAACTCTAGTCTCGCCCCCGACGGTGTGATTCGAGTGCGTTGACTTCATCCCGATAATCTCAACAGGAGTTTCAATGAAGACCAAAACCGTTCTGACCGTCGTCGCTTCCGCCGCCTTCGCGGTGTTTGCGCAAGGCGCGTTCGCGCAGGCATCGGCACCTGTCAGCCGTGCAGACGTCAAGGCCGAGACGAAGGCCGCCCCGAAGACCCCCGCCGGCCAAGGCCCCGGCGCGATGACGTCCGGCAAGGCCGGCCCGTCGGACCTGACCCGCGACGAGCGCAAGACGCAGACGAAGGCCGATGCCAAGTCCGGCCAGCTCGCACCAGCCGGAGAGGCGGGGGCCCAGAAGCAGGAAAAGGCCGAGAAGACGACCAAGTCGACGATGACCAAGGACGAGCGCAAGGCGCAGACCAAGGCCGACCAGAAGAACAAGAAGATGACCCCGGCCGGCGAAGCTGCGACCCCGAAGTAGGCGTTGAGCCCTGCCGCGTCGGTGCAACCCGGCGCGGCCCAGCACGAGGCGGCCCGCGGGCCGCTTTGTTTTTGGCCAGACCCCGTCGCGGAATCAGCCGCGCGGGGATCTGCCCTGGCGCTTGTCGCGAAGCACGACCTGGCTGCCGCGCCGATCGAGTTCGAACAACTGGCTCGCCTCGATCAGGTCGATCAGCTTCCGATAGCCGTAGTTGCGCGGGTCGAACGAGGCCTGGTTGCCGATCTGCTGGCCGACCGAGCCGAGCGCCGACCAGCCGTCTTCACCGACCGCCGATTCGACCGCGTTGCGCAGCAGACCGACCAGGCGCGCATCCTGGCGCAAGGCACCGCTGTCGAGCCGCAACGGCGCGCTCTCGGCGACCGCGTCCGACGGACCGGCCGCCGCCTCGGTCGCCTTGTCACCGCCGCGCGACTTGCGCGCCGGGGTTCGGCGGCCGCGCGTCTCCGGCTTGGTCTCGGCGTCGGTTTCGGCCGTCGTCCGCCCGAGGTTCTCGAGGTACAGGAAGCGCGAGCAGGCATTGACGAACGGCATCGGCGTCTTCTTCGCGCCGAAGCCGTAGACCTGCGCGCCCTTCGCCTTCAGGTGCATCACCAGCGGCGTGAAGTCGCTGTCCGACGAGACGATGCCGAACGCCTCGGGCCGGTCGGTGTAGAGCAGGTCCATCGCATCGATGACCATGCCCATGTCGGTCGCGTTCTTGCCCTTCGAATAGTCGAACTGCTGGATCGGCCGGATCGCGTACTCGTGGAGCACGCCTTCCCAACCTTTCAGCCCGTCCTTCTTCCAGTTGCCATAGGCGCGCCGGATGTTCGCGACGCCGATCTTCGCGAGCTCGGCGAGGATCACGTCGATCTTGCTCGACGGCGAGTTGTCGGCATCGATCAGCAACGCGATGCGGGGTTGGTTGTCGATCATGCGGATCCCTTGTCGAGGAACTTCCAGGCCAGCAATTCGCCGCCGCGAAGCGGCTTCAGCTCGGCGTCGCCGAAGGGCACCGCGTGCGGCACGCTCCAGGCCGTGCGCCGCAACGTCACCTGGCCGGTATTGCGCGGCAACCCGTAGAACGCCGGGCCATTGAAGCTGGCGAATGCCTCGAGCCGGTCGAGCGCGCCGGCCGCGTCGAAGGCCTCGGCATACAGCTCGAGCGCAGTCAGCGCGGTGTAGCAGCCAGCACACCCGGTCGCGTGCTCCTTCAGCGCGATCGCATGCGGCGCACTGTCGGTGCCGAGGAAGAAGCGCTCGTGTCCGGACGTCGCCGCCTCGACCAGCGCGCACCGATGCGTCTCGCGCTTCAGGACCGGCAGGCAGTAGTAGTGTGGCCGGATCCCACCGAGGAAGATCGCATTGCGGTTGTAGAGCAGGTGATGGGCGGTGATCGTCGCCGCGGTCCGGGCGCCGGCCTCGGCGACGTACTGCGCCGCCTCCCGCGTCGTGATGTGCTCCATCACGATCTTCAGCTCCGGAAAGTCGTTGCGCAATGGAATCAGCTGGGTCTCGAGGAAGACACGCTCACGGTCGAACAGGTCGACCGCCGGATCGGTGACCTCGCCGTGAACCAGCAGCGGCATGCCGAGCTTCTGCATCGCCTCGAGTGCAGCGTAGGTTTTGTCCAACGCGGTGACCCCTGCATCGCTGTTCGTCGTCGCGCCGGCCGGGTAGAGCTTGACGGCGGCGATGCCGGCCTCGCGCGCGCGCCGGATCTCGTCGGCGCCCAGGGTGTCGGTCAGGTACAGCGTCATCAGCGGCTCGAACGACGCGTCCGGCGGCACCGCTGCGACGATGCGGTCGCGGTAGGCGAGCGCCGCCTGCGTGGTCGTCACCGGCGGCTTCAGGTTCGGCATGATGATGGCGCGTCCGAACTGGCGCGCGCTCGCCGGCACCACCGTCGCGAGTGCCGCGCCGTCGCGCACATGCAGGTGCCAGTCGTCGGGGCGCGTGATCGTGAGTTCGTCGGCCATCGGCGGCGATTCTCGCATCGCCCTCGATGGCTCTCGGGCGCCGTGATGGCGCCGGATGTCCCTCGGCGGCGGCTAGTGCGCCAGGATCTTCGAGAGGAACTCCTTCGCGCGCGGCGACCGCGCGTCGGGGTTGCCGAAGAACTCTTCGCGCGTGCAATCCTCGACGATCTTGCCGGCGTCCATGAAGATCACGCGATGGCTGACCTTGCGGGCGAAACCCATCTCGTGGGTGACGACCATCATCGTCATGCCATATTCGGCGAGCTTGATCATGACGTCGAGCACCTCGCCGACCATCTCGGGGTCGAGCGCGGAGGTCGGCTCGTCGAACAGCATCACGATCGGGTCCATGCTGAGGGCGCGCGCGATCGCGACCCGCTGCTGCTGCCCGCCGGAGAGCTGACCGGGGAACTTGTCCTTGTGGACCATCAGGCCGACCCGGTCGAGCATCTTCAGGCCGCGGGTCTTGGCCTCTTCCGTCGAGCGGTTCAGCACCTTGATCTGCGCCAGGGTCAGGTTCTGCGTGACGGTCAGGTGCGGGAACAGCTCGAAGTGCTGGAACACCATGCCGACCCGCGAGCGCAGCTTCGGCAGGTTGGTCTTCGGATCCGAGATCGAGATGCCGTCGACCACGATGTCGCCCTTCTGGATCGGCTCGAGCGCATTGACCGTCTTGATCAAGGTCGACTTGCCGGAACCCGACGGCCCGCAGACGACGACGACCTCGCCCTTCTGGATCGAGGTCGTGCAGTCGGTCAGCACCTGGAAGCTGCCGTACCACTTCGATGCGTTCTTGATGTCGATCATGTCGATTCCTGAAACAGACGGTCAGCGAATGATGGCGATCCTCTTCTGGAGCTGGCGCACCAGCATCGACAGCGAGAAGCAGATGATGAAGTAGACGACGGCGGCTACGAGGTAGGTTTCGACCGGCCGGTTGAAGTTCTTGCCCGCCACCTCGAAGCCCTTCAACAGGTCGTACGCGCCGATCGCGTAGACCAGCGACGTGTCCTGGAACAGGATCACCGTCTGCGTCAGCAGCACCGGCAGCATGTTGCGGAACGCCTGCGGCAGCACGACGAGCTTCATGCACTGCGGGTAGGTCATGCCGACCGCGTACCCCGCATAGACCTGACCGCGCGAGACCGACTGGATGCCAGCGCGCATGATCTCGGAGTAGTAGGCCGCCTCGAAGATCGTGAAGGTCACGATCGCCGAGATCTCGGTGCGGTGGTTGCGCCCGAAGTCGCCGGCGATCGCGCCGTAGAAGCCGCCCGGGATCAGCAGGAAGCACCACAGGATCACCATCACCAGCGGAATCGAGCGCAGCGTGTTGACGTAGGCGGCAGCCGGCATCACCAGCCAGGGCTTGCCGGACAGCCGCATCAGCGCGATCAGCGTGCCGAGCGCGATGCCGCCGACCATAGCGATCAGGGTCAGCTGCACCGAGAACAGGAAGCCCTTCAGGATGAAGCTGGAGATGACCGGCCAGCTCAGGAACGCAAAGTCGAGGTTCACTTGGCACCTCCGATCATGCCCGGCACCTGGACCCGCATCTCGATGAAGTGGGCGACCCGATTGACGAAGAACGCGGAGACGAAGTACAGCGCGGTCACCGCGAGGTAGACCTCGATGCCGCGCGATGTTTCCTCCTGCGCCTGCATCGCGAACATCGTCAGCTCAGCGACGCTGACGGCGAACGCGACCGAGGTGTTCTTGATGATGTTCATCGACTCGCTGGTCAGCGGCGGAATGATGATCCGGTAGGCCATCGGCAACAGCACGTGCCGGTAGGTCTGCGGCAGGGTCAGCCCCATCGCGAGACCCGCGTAGCGCTGGCCCTTCGGCAGCGACTGGATGCCGGCGCGCACCTGCTCGGAGATCCGCGCGGAGGTGAAGAAGCCGAGCGCGAACACCACCAGCAGAAAGCTCGGAATCGCGCGCAGGCTCAGGAAGATCGACGGCAGCACGTGGTACCAGAGGAACAGCTGCACCAGCAAGGGTATGTTGCGGAACAGTTCGGTCCACGCGTTGCCGATCGCGACGAACCAGCGATTCGGCGTGGTGCGCAGGATGCCCATCAACGAGCCGACGACGAGCGAGACGATCAGCGCCAGCACGGCGACCGACAGCGTCCAGCCCCAGGCCGAGATCAGCCATTCGAAGTAGGTGCGCCCGTCGCCGGTGTCCTTCAGGAAGAACTGCCAGTCCCATGTACTGTTCAATGCGCACTCCCCTGCGATGGCTTCGGCGACCGGAACGGACCGCCCATGAAAAAAGCGCGACGCGAATGGCTCCGCGCCGCGCTCCGCGCCACTGTAAGCAAACTCCGCGCCGAGGGCGCTAAGGGCTTACCTGAGGCGTTCTGGCCCTTGACTTTCGATCAGGTCAGGGCTGTGCGTATTCCTCGAGCGGCTTGTCGGTCGGGTTCGCCCAGGCCGCCTTCGTGGCTTCGCTGGCCGGCAGATTGACCTTCGTATTGGCCGGCGGAATCGGCTGCATGAACCACTTGTCGTACAGCTTGGCGGCTTCGCCGCTCTTGGCCATCGCCTTCACGCTGTCGTCGACGGCCTTCTTGAAGGCCGGGTCGTCCTTGCGGTACATGATCGCGATCGGCTCGACGCTGAGGGGTTCACCGACGATCTTGAAATCGGCCGGGTTCTTCGACTTCGAGATCAGGCCGGCGAGGATCTGGCCGTCCATCACGAACGCGTCGGCCCGGCCCGACTCGAGCAGCAGGAAGCTGTCGGAGTGGTCCTTGCCGTTCAGCTCCTTGAAGTCCAGGCCTTGCGCGCGCTTGTTCTTGCGCAGCAGCTGAACCGAGGTCGTGCCGGTCGTCGTCGCGACCGTCTTGTCCTTCAGGCCCGCGATACCGGTGATGCCCCCGTTCGCCTTGACGGCGATGCGCACTTCCTCGACATACAGGGTCGGCGCGAACGAGACGTCCTTCAGGCGCGCCGCGTTGTTGGTGGTCGAGCCGCACTCGAGGTCGACGGTGCCGTTCTGGACCAGCGGGATGCGGTTCTGCGACGTGACCGGCTGGTACTTGATGTCGATCTTCGCCATGCCGAGCTGCTTCTGGAGGTCGGCGATGACCTTCTGGCAGACGTCGTAGTGGAAGCCCGTGTACTTGCCGTCGCCGAGCGTGTAGGCCAGGGCGCCGGACGACTCGCGGACGCCCATCGTGATGGAGCCACTGTCCTTGATCTTCTTCAGCGTGTCCTGGGCCTGCGCGGTGGCTGCGAGACCGAACGCCAAGGTCATGACCGCGGCCGCGGACATCAACGTTTTCTTCATACGAACTCCTGAGAGAGCAGTGGAACGGTGGAAAGGAAGGAACGGGATTCTAGGGATGCCGGCTGACCGCCTTTCGCGTATTTCCCCGGAAAGCAGGGTTTGTGCCGGGGCCAATGGCACCCGACCGGCTCAGGTGCCGGTGCGCAGAACCGGCGCAGCCGCGGCCTGGCTCAGGAACGTCCACAGCGCGGCCGCGGCCGGCTTCGTGTGACGCGCGACCTCGGGCCGTTCGCGGTAGATCCGGATCTCCATCGTCAGCTCATGCAGGCCCGGCGGTGCGGCCCGCACGAGGCGACCGGCGTTGAGCTCGCGAGCGACCGAGTTGGTCGGCAGGAACGCAAGACCGTGGCCTTCGATCGCCATCGCCTTCAGACCCTCGGCCATGTCGGTCTCGTAGATCGATTCGAGGTTCAGCGGCGTCGGCGCAAGCCGCGTGATCGCCTCGACCATGCGGCCAAGGTACGCACCGGACGCATAGCTCAGGAACGGCACGCGCTGCCCCGGCGCGGCCGGCACGCGAAACAGCGGCTCGCCGTTCGAGTCGGCCTTTGCATAAGCAGCCAACGTCTCGACGCCGAGGGTCAGCATCTCGTAGCGCTCGGGCGGCAGCGGCAGCGGCTGCGACGAATGGTGATAGGCCAGCAGCAGATCGCAGCTGCCTTCGGTCAGGTGCATCACCGCGTCGTGCACGTTGAGCGCGATCAGGCGGCTCTTCAGGGCCGTGAAGCGCTTCCGCAGGTCCATCACCCAGTGCGGGAAGAACGTGAACGCGAGCGAATGCGGAACTGCGAACTCGACGACATCGGCGCCGGCCGCGGCATGGCTGCGCATCATGTTGCGGGTCGCCTGCAGCGAGCCGATGATCTCGAGCGCCTGCGCATGCAGCGTCTCGCCGGCGGGAGTCAGGCGGGTCGGGTACGACGAGCGGTCGACCAGATCGATGCCGGCCCATGCCTCGAGCGACTGGATCCGGCGCGAGAACGCCGGCTGCGTGATGTGGCGCAGCTGTGCCGAGCGCGAGAAGCTGCGCGTCTCGGCGAGGCTGATGAAGTCCTCGAGCCACTTCGTTTCCACGCCGGCCAGTGTAGGCCGCAGCGGCGCGACTCAGGGGGCGGCAGCCTCCAGCGCGGCGCCCTTCTTCGCGTCGGCCTGCTGCAGCGTCCACATCTGCGCATAGCGGCCACCCATCGCCATCAGCTCCGCATGGGTGCCGCGCTCGAGGATGCGGCCGGCTTCCATCACCAGGATCTGGTGCGCATCGACGACCGTCGACAGCCGGTGCGCGATGACGAGCGCCGTCTTGTTGCGTGCCGCGTTCTGCAGCTCGGCCTGGATCGCGCGCTCGTTGGCCGAATCGAGCGCCGAGGTGGCCTCGTCGAAAATCAGCACCGGCGGGTTCTTCAGCAGCGTTCGGGCGATCGCGACTCGCTGCTTCTCGCCACCGGAGAGCTTCAGCCCGCGCTCGCCGACCATCGTCTCGTAGCCCTTCGGCGTCGACGCGATGAAGGCATGGATGTGCGCCGCGCGCGCCGCGCCCTCGACTTCGGTTCGGCTCGCCCCGGTGCGGCCGTAGGCGATGTTGTATTCGACCGTGTCGTTGAACAGCACCGTATCCTGCGGCACGATGCCGAGCGACTGGCGCAGGCTCTGCTGCGTGACCGCGCGGATGTCCTGGCCGTCGATCGAGATGCGCCCGCCATCGACGTCGTAGAAGCGGAACAGCAGACGGGCCAAGGTGCTCTTGCCCGACCCTGACGGGCCGACCACCGCGACCTTCTTGCCAGCCGGGATCTCGAAGCTGACATCGTGCAGGATCGTCCGGTCCGGGTCGTAGCCGAAGCGCACGTTGTCGAAGCGGACGGCGCCGCCGCGCGCGACCAGCGGCGTCGCGCCGGGCGCGTCGGCGATCTCCCGGTTCTGGCCGAGCAGCGCGAACATCTTCTCGAGGTCGATCAGCGACTGCTTGATCTCGCGGTAGATCACGCCGAGAAAATTGAGCGGAATGTAGAGCTGGATCATCAGCGCGTTGACGAGCACGAGGTCGCCCAACGTCATCGTGCCGGCGACGACGCCTGCCGTCGCGCGCCAGACCAGCAAGGTGACGGTCACCGCAATGATCAGGCTCTGGCCGAGGTTCAGCACCGACAGCGACGTCTGCGACTTGATCGAGGCTTTCTCGAATCGCTGCAGGTTCTCGTCGTAGCGGGCCTGTTCGAAGCGCTCGTTCGAGAAGTACTTGACCGTCTCGTAGTTGATCAGCGCGTCGACCGCCTTGGTGTTGGCCTTCGAGTCCTGCTCGTTCATCGCGCGCCGGAAGTGCGTGCGCCACTCGGTCACCGTCACGGTGAAGCCGATGTAGAGCAGCAGCGCGCCGAACGTGATGACCGCGAACCAGATGTCGAATTTCGACGACAGCAGCACGATCACCAGCACGATCTCGACCAGGGTCGGCAGGATGTTGTAGATCGTGTAGTTCAGCAGCGACTGGATCGAGCGCGAGCCGCGCTCGATGTCGCGCGAGACGCCGCCGGTCTGGCGCTCGAGGTGAAAGCGCAGGCTCAGGTTCAACAGGTGCTCGAACGCCTCGAGCGACACGCGGCGGGCGATGCGCGCGGCGACCGGGTAGAACAGGTATTCGCGCAGCTCGGTGAAGAGCGTGATCGACAGCCGCAGCAGACCATACGCGATCAACAGGCCGAATGGCACGACCAGCACGGCCCGCGGGTCGCCCGGCTTCAGCGCGAGCGCATCGACCAGGTTCTTCAGGATCAGCGGCACGCCGATGTTGGCGAGCTTCGCGGCGACCAGGAACGACAGCGCGATCAGCACCCGCCAGCGCCACTCCCAGACGTATGGGACCAGCTTCTTCAGCGTCGACCAGTCCGAGCCCTCGCGGGGAGGTTGTGCGCCAGCCGGAACCGGGGCGGAAAGTGTCTCTCGGCGCATCGAGGGAAAGGGGGGCGGAGTGGAAAGATGAAAGAATCGAACGGCGGTTCCGTCCACGTGAAGCAATATGCCCCAGATTTCAAGCGATAGCCTCGATTCGATCGCCCCGTTGCAGTTGCCGAACGACCGCCAGCTGGTGATGCGCGTGAGCCCGATGCCGGCCGACGCCAACGGCAACGGCGACATCTTCGGGGGCTGGATCATGGCGCAGGTCGACCTCGCCGGCGCCGTGATTCCGGCCCGCATCGCGAAGGGCCGGATCGCCACCGTCGCGGTCAACCAGTTCGTCTTCAAGCAACCGGTGTCGATGGGCGACCTGCTGAGCTTCTATGCGAAGGTCACGCGCGTCGGCAAGACGTCGGTCACGGTCAACGTCGAGGTCTACGCCGAGCGCAACCCCGCCGATCTGCACGTCGTCAAGGTGACCGAAGCGAACCTGACCTACGTCGCGATCGACCGCAACGGCCGACCGAGGGACCTTCCTCCAAGCACCTGACGGCGGTCGCGCAGCGGCCCGCGCGCTTCAGGTTCCGTCAGCGGTGATCGCCGGCGCCCAGATCGGCGCCGGTTGCTTCCATCGGCCGCTCGGTCGCAAACCGCCAGGCTTCACCGTCACGCACGATCCAGCCGCCAGTCGGTGCTGCGAAGTGGGTGCCGAGGACCAGCACCCGACGATTGGACTGGCCTTCGAAAAATGCCCGCCGGGTCGCTCGCGCCTGCTGCGGCTCGACGTCGAAATGCACCGACCAGTCCGGCTCGCAGCACTGGATCGGGTGGTGCATCAGGTCGCCGGTGATCACGGCTTCCTCGCCTCCGGAACGGATCCGCACGCTCACGTGACCCGGCGTGTGGCCGGGTGTCGGCTCAAGGAGCACTTCCGAAGTGATCACGTGATCGCACTCGACCGGATCGGCGAGCCCGGCGTCGATCACTGGCTGCACGGAGTCGGCCAGGAGCTGGCGCTCCTCGGCGTCGTGCGTTGCCGACCAGTGCGCCAGCTCGATGCGGCCGAACAGATAGCGCGCGTTCGGAAACGTCGGCAGCCAGCGACCGTCGACGAGGCGCGTGTTCCAGCCGACGTGATCGATGTGCAGATGCGTGCACAGCACCGTGTCGATCGATTCCGGCGCGAAGCCGGCGGCCGCCATCTTGTCGAGGAAAGGACCGTGCAGCTGGTTCCACACCGCGATCGCGCGCGGCTTGTCGTTGCCGACGCAGGTGTCGACGACGATGCGCCGGCCCTCGGACTCGATCACGAACGCATGCACGGACGCGAAGAGCCGCCCGTCGCGGTGCGCGAAATGCGGCCGCAGCCAGGCGTGCCGTTGCACGTCGGCCGGCTCGACGCCGGCGAAGAAGAACGAAGGCGGGCTCGCGCCCTTCGACTCGACGATCTGGGAGATCGTCACGGCGCCGATCCGCCACTGCAGCATGGGAGCCCTGCGCCTCAGTCGACGAAGAAGTCGGGAATGAAGCGCGTGGTGCCGGGGGTCACGCTGTAGCGCTCGAGATCGGTCACGCCGTGCTTCGCGAGCAACTCGTCGTCGATGAAGAAATTGCCAGTCGTCGTCTTCGGATCGCTGGTCAGGATCAGATAAGCCGCATCGGAAAGGATCTCCGGTGTGCGGCAGCGGCCGAGATCGGCACCCGGGATCATCTGCAGCGCCGCGGTCGCGATCGCGGTGCGCGGCCACAGGCTGTTGACGCCGATGCCCTGCGCCTTGAACTCGGCCGCATGGCCGAGCGTGCACATGCTCATGCCGTACTTCGCCATCGTGTAGGC
>Ga0207682_10000363_pt1 | contig 20824 bp, 24 predicted proteins | sample KBSM63metaG_FD_184332 | JGI IMG/M metagenome (GOLD analysis project Ga0207682, IMG submission 184332) | Miscanthus rhizosphere microbial communities from Kellogg Biological Station, Michigan, USA - KBS M6-3 metaG (SPAdes) (version 2) | ecosystem: Host-associated > Plants > Roots > Rhizosphere >... | reverse complement strand
TGTCGGCGGTTTTCGCATGGGGCCGTTCGAACTGATGGAATTGACGGGCCTCGATGTGACGCAGCCGGCCTCGCACCTGATCTACAACCAGTTCTTCCAGGAGCCGCGCTACCGGCCCAGTCTGATCATGCAATCACGCTATGAGGCGGGCGTGCTCGGGCGTAAGACCAAGAAAGGTTTCTACAATTACGACGCCGACATGAAAGCGATCGTCCCGCCCGAGGCCCCGGCTCCCTCAGCACGTCCGGATAGCGTATGGGTGAGCGGGGTTGAGCCGGCCGGCCACGCGGCATTGAGCGAATTGCTGAGCAAACTCGGCGCGAAGGTCGAGTCCGGCAAAACGCCGACCGCCAAGGCGCTCTGTCTCGTGACACCCATAGGCGACGACGCGACGACGTGCGCCGTAGAGCAGGGCCTCGATCCGAAACGGACGGTTGCCGTCGACACGCTGTTCCCGCTGGCCAAGCGTCGCACCATCATGGGCACGCCGCTCACCGAGATGGCCTATCGTGATGCCGCGCATGGCTTGCTCGCATCGGACGGCGTCCCCGTGACGGTATGCCGCGACAGCCCGGGTTTCATCGCCCAGCGCATCGTCGCGATGATCGTGAACATCGGCTGTTCGATTGCGCAGAGCCGGACGGGCACGCCCGCCGACATCGACAAAGCTGTCACGCTCGGGCTCAATTATCCGAACGGGCCATTTAAGTTCGCCGACGTGCTCGGCGTCGAGCGCATCTACCGCGTTCTGACCGCGATGAATCGCATTTACGGCGACCCGCGCTATCGCCCGAACATCTGGCTGACGCGTCGCGCCAAGCTCGGCGTGTCCGCTCTTACCAACGAACCGTAATTCTTACTGGAAGGAATTCCCATGCTCGACGCGTACATATTCGATGGAAAGCGCACCCCGTTCGGCCGCTATGCCGGAACCCTCGCCAAGGTGCGTCCCGACGACCTTCTCGCCAGCGCGATCAACTCGGTAATGGCCGGCAGCAAGTTCAAAGCCGAGCAAATCGAGGACATCGTCGTCGGCTGCGCCAACCAGGGTGGCGAAGACGCGCGCTGCGTTGCGCGCCACGCGGGATTGTCGGCCGGACTGCCGATCGAGATTCCGGGCACCGTTCTGCAGCGCAATTGCGCGAGCGGCCTGGGTGCAATTGCGCACGCTGCCCATTCGATTACGGCAGGCGAGGGCGAGGTGTTCCTCGTCGGCGGCACCGAAAGCATGAGCCGCGCGCCTTTCGTCTTCGCGAAGAGCGAAAATCCTTTTTCGCGCGACCTCAGGATTTACGACAGCACGATCGGACCGCGCTTCTCGAATCCGAAATTGACCAAGCTCTTCGGCGACGACCAGATGCCGCAGACCGCCGACAACCTCGCCAAGGAATTCGACATCAAGCGCGAAGAAGCGGACACGTTCGCGCTGTCGTCGCAGCAGAAATACTCGATCGCCAAAGGGGAAGGCTTTTTCACTGGCGAAATCGGCCCGGTCGAAATGCCCGCCACGCGCAAAGGCCCGGTGCCGCCGGTGGCCGAAGACGAGCATCCGCGTCCGCAGACCGACATGGAAACGCTGGCCAAGATGAAATCGCTGTACGAAGGCGGCGTTACGACGGCAGGCAATGCGTCAGGCGTCAACGACGGCGCATGCGCGATCCTGATGGGAAGCCTCAAAGCGGGCGAGAAGGCGGGCATGAAGCCGATCGCGCGCGTGATCGCGACTGCCGCGATGGGCGTGCCGCCGCGCATCATGGGCATCGGCCCCGTCGCCGCGTCGAAGAAGGCGCTCGAACGCGCCGGCCTCACGATCAAGGACATGGACATTATCGAAATCAACGAAGCATTCGCGACCCAGGTGCTGTCGTGCCTTAAAGGCCTCGGCGTCTCATTCGACGACAAGCGCGTGAACCCGAACGGCGGCGCGATTGCGCTCGGCCATCCGCTCGGCGCGTCCGGCGCCCGCATCGCATTGACGGCAGCGCGCCAGCTGCAACGCAGCGGCGGCCGTTACGCGCTCGTGAGCCTGTGCATAGGCGGCGGCCAGGGCATGGCGGCGATACTCGAAAGAGTTTGAGCCGAAATCTTTACGTGTCACAGGCCGGTAGCGTCACCGCTGCCGGCCTTTTTCTTGGCGGAATGAGCTCATGGCAGAAACTTCCAGCGTTACCCTGACTGGCGGCCGCTTCGAATGGCAGGATCCGCTGCTGATCGAGCAGGAACTGACCGACGAGGAGCGATTGATCCGCGACACCGCGCGCGCCTATGCGCAGGACAAGTTGATGCCGCGCATCCTGCTCGCCAATCGCAACGAGACTTTCGACGTTGAAGTGATGCGCGAAATGGGCGCACTCGGATTTCTGGGCTCGACGCTCGAAGGCTATGGTTGCGCGGGCATCGGTTACGTTGCGTACGGGCTCATCATGCGCGAGCTCGAGCGCGTCGATACGGCCTACCGCTCGGCCTGCTCGGTGCAAAGCGGCCTCGCGATGACGCCGATCTTCGCGTACGGCAGCGAAGCACAGCGCGAAAAATACCTGCCGAAAATGGCAACGGGCGAACTGCTCGGCTGCTTCGGCCTGACCGAACCCGATCATGGCTCGGACCCGGGCAGCATGACCACGCGCGCGCGCAAGGTCGACGGCGGCTATGCGTTGAGCGGCACCAAGCTCTGGATCACGCATGCGCCGATCGCCGACATTATGGTGGTGTGGGCGAAAGACGATGGCGGGGTGATTCGCGGATTTATCCTCGAGCGCGGCATGAAGGGCCTGACCACGCGCAAGATCGAGGGGAAATTCTCCGTGCGCGCTTCACCCACCGGCGAGATCGCGATGGATGACGTGTTCGTGCCGGAAGAAAACCTGCTGCCCAACGTCTCGGGACTCAAGGGCCCGTTCGGCTGCTTGAACAACGCACGCTTCAGCATCTGCTGGGGAGCACTCGGCGCGGCGGAATTCTGCTGGCACGCGGCGCGCCAGTATGCGCTCGACCGCAAGCAGTTCGGCCGCCCGCTCGCCGCAAATCAGCTGATCCAGAAAAAGCTCGCCGACATGCAGAGCGAAATCGCGATCGGGCTGCTTGCATGCCTGCATGTGAGCCGGTTGCGCGAGCAGGGCAGGGCGACGCCGGAGATGGTATCGTTGATGAAGCGCAATTCGACCGGCAAGGCGCTCGACATTGCACGGGTCGCGCGCGATATGCACGGCGGCAACGGCATCTCGGACGAGTTTCACGTGATTCGGCATGTCCTGAATCTGGAAACGGTCAACACGCTCGAAGGCACCAGCGACATACACGCGCTCGTGCTCGGCCGCGCGCAAACCGGCATCTCGGCTTTCAACTAGAAACCAGAACCGCATGAAGGAGGAGTACATGACTATTTCATCGCGCGCCGCACTCGCGTGCCTGCTGTCCGCAACGCTGGCCGGTGCCGGGCCGGTATGCGCGCAGACGTATCCCGTAAAACCGATCCGCATGATCGTCCCTTATGCACCGGGCGGCTCCACAGACGTGGTTATGCGGATAATCTCGCCGCGCATGTCCGAAACGCTGGGGCAGCAGGTCGTCGTGGAAAATCGGCCAGGCGGCTCGTCCACGATCGGTCTCGACATCGCGGCGAAGTCGGCGCCCGATGGTTACACGCTGGGTGTTCCCAACCTCACTTTCGGCGCCAATCCGAGCCTCTTCAAGAAAATGCCGTTCGATTCCGAGAAGGATCTTCTGCCGGTGACCCTCGTTTCCATCGTCACGCTGGTGCTGACCGTGCATCCTTCGGTGCCGGCGCGCTCGGTGAAGGAATTGATCGCGCTGGCCAAGAGCAAGCCTTCCAGCCTCAATTACGGTTCGGCCGGCAACGTGAGCGCGAATCACCTCGCCACCGAGCGGTTCAATTACATGACCGGCACGAAAATGGTTCACATTCCGTATAAGGGTGGCGGCCCGGCCGTGATATCGATCGTCAGCGGCGAAACCGCGATCCTGATGGCGACGATCCCGTCCTCGATCCAGCATTTTCAAAGCCGCCGGCTGATTCCGCTCGGCGTGACGACCTTGAAACGCAATTCGGCGCTGCCCGATATCCCGAGCATTGCCGAGGCGGGGGTGCCAGGCTATGAAGCGATCGAATGGAATGGCGTGATGGTTCCGGCCGGCACGCCTGCCGCCGTGGTGACCCGCCTCAATCAAGCCATCGTCAAGGCGCTCGCTATTCCGGAAGTGAAGGAGCGCATCGTGGGGCTAGGCGCGGATCCCGTCGGCAATTCACCCGAAGAATTTGGCGCCTTCATCAAGAAGGAAATGGCGACGTGGTCCAAGGTCATCAAGGAAGTCGGCATCACGATCGAATAAAGTTTCGGCATCGTTCAAAGAGGACAGCGTAATGGCAGCGAGCGGTAACTGGATAGAGCAATTCCCGGGGAACATGACGTGGTCGAACGCGGCGCTCGTCACCAAGGGCATGGCGCCCTACGGTGCGGTGGCGCTTGGCGAGATCGACGAAGTTTGCGAACGGTTGAAAACGCGCCAGAACGAGCCGGACGCGTGGCAGGAGGAATGGTGCGCGATGGGGCGACGGCTGGAGAAGGTCGCCGACCAGGCCGCGGCGGAAGGGCGCCAGCACACCGCGGGCAATTACTATCTGCGCGCCGGCATGTATTACTTCACCGGCGAGCGCTTCATTTATCCCGGGCCCGCCAAGCTCGAGGTCGGCCGCAAGTCGCTGCAATGCCAGCGCGCCGGGCTCGAGCGCCGCTACCCGAACATGGAATTCGTCGAGGTGCCGTTCGAGCAGACGACGCTGCCTGCGATTTTTCTGAAGGCGCCCGGCGTGACCGGTCCCGCGCCGACCGTCGTCGTGTTCGACGGCATGGACAATTGCAAGGAAATGAGCATTCTCTTCAACGGGCTCGAATTCGCCGCACGCGGCTGGCACACGCTGGCGATCGACGGGCCCGGGCAGGGCGAGTCATTGCGCCTGCGCGGCCTGTACGCGCGGCACGACTATGAGGTTGCCGGAACGGCCGCATACGACTATGTCTCACGCCGGCCCGACGTCGACGCCAAAAAAGTGACTGTTATGGGTTACAGCTTCGGCGGCTATTATTCTTCGCGTGTTGCCGCGTTTGAAAAACGCTATGCCGCGGGCGTCGCGTTCGCGGCCTTGCATTGGGATCTCGCGGGCTGGCAGCGCGAGATCAAGCGCCGGCACGAAGTCGATCCCAAGAATACGGCGCAATCCGCATTCCATTTCCGCTGGATCATGGGCCACATCGACGACGGCGAGGCTGCCATCGAGAAAGCGAAGAAGTTTTCACTGGCCGGGGTTGCCGGACAGATTACCAATCCGTTTCTGATCGTACATGGCTCGGAAGACAAAGTCGTCCCGGTCGCGTCTGCGCACAAGCTCTACGACGCGGTCGGCTCGAAGAACAAGACCCTTAAAATACTCACGCCCGAAGACGGCGGCACGTATCACGCGCAGGCCGACAACCGCCAGGTCGGCGTCGATTTCATCGCGGACTGGATAGCGGCGAACGTCGTAATGCCGCGATGAGCGGCATTCAATAAGGTTACGTTGAAGGCTACCCCGAATTCAGCGTTGGTTTTTTCAGCGGTGGCGGGATCCGTCGGATGGAATCACTCGTCTTCATAATGACCAAAAGAATTTAGATAAGCAGGGGGCTAAGGTGGAAGATGGGGTGTCGTGGACACGTTGCGTTGCTATCCGTGAGCACTTAACGGTCGAGCAACGCAATGCTCTTAAGATGATCGCCGAAGGTAAAGCCTATTCCTTGAATGCGGCCGACTTTGAAATGTTGAAGTGCTATCGACTGGTCAGGCTCAAGGGCGATACTTGGGAGGTAACGGACGATGGTCGCGTTATCGGATTTTGGAGTTGATGCATGGACCGTGTTAACGCTCATCTGGCGGATGCCATTGATTTGACATAATATACATTATACGAAGTACTATACAGGGAAAGCACCCCGAATCGGCCCCTTGCACCTTCACCTATTTGGCGCTCTTGGCGAGCAGCTCGACGATATTCGGATAATTCTTTTCGCCTGCTATGCTTGCCGCCGTCGTGCCTGCCTCCGACTTCAGATTCGGATCAGCGCCGTTTGCCAACAGCAAGCTCACCATCTGCGCATGACCCTCCCGTGCTGCCAGCATCAGGGACGTGATGCCGTTGTCCGAAGTGTCGTTGACCTGAGCTCCAGAAGAAATCAAAAGCCGGGCGACGTTGACGTGGCCCATCACGGCGGCATACATGAGCGGTGTCCAGCCCGGCCGGTTCAGGATGGCGCCGCGCTCAATCAGGCTGCGCGCGATATCGACGTGGCCGCCGATAGCGGCCAGCATCAGAGCCGTTTCGCCGAATTCGTTGGCCGTTTGGACTTTGGCCTGGGCCGCCAGCAGCTGCTTGACGACGCCGTTGCTGCCTTCTTTGGCCGCCATCATCAGCAGCGTGTTGCCTTCGCGGTCGCTCGTATTGGGGTCAAAACCGCGCTTAAGCAGGGAGTTCACCACGTCCGGTTTGTCTGTTTTTACGGCATCCACCATCTGTTCGAAGCTGCTGGCCCCCGCCGCTAACTGGCTACCAAACAGCAGGATCAGGCCCCCGATAATATTCCTGTATAACATGAGATCATCCTTTTATTGATTTGAATAGATTAAAGAAGTTTTTCGTCGTTATCGAGCATACTTGGTCGAACGGCACGCCCTTCAGGCGCCCTATTTCCTCCGCGACGTGTTTCACGTATCCCGGCTGATTGGTGCGGCCACGGTAGGGAACCGGAGCCAAATAAGGCGAATCGGTCTCGACCAGCATGTTCTCCAAGGGCACTGCAGTGGCCACCGCCTTGATGTCCCTGGCGTTCTTGAACGTGACTATCCCCGAAAACGAGATATAAAACCCCAAGTCCATAGCCGCTTTGGCTACCTCCGCGGATTCGGTGAAGCAATGCATGACGCCGCCGGCTTTATCGGCACCCTCCTCGCGCATGATTCGCAATGTGTCTTCCGCAGCCGCACGCGTATGAATGATCAGCGGTTTGCCGCATTCGCGCGCTGCGCGGATATGCGTGCGAAACCGCTCGCGCTGCCACTCCAGATCGCCCGTGAGACGGAAGTAGTCGAGCCCCGTTTCGCCGATAGCGACAATTCTGGGACTGTCCGCGAGCGCCAGAAGTTCCTCGACGCTCACGGCATCGACTTTTTCGTAATCGGGATGCACGCCGACCGAAGCGTGGATATGCGGATACGTTTCAGCCAGCCGGCGCACGCGCGGAAAATCCTCGAGCGTCACCGACACGCAGAGCGCGCGCTCGACCTGATTTTCGCGCATCAATTGGAGCACGGCGTCGAGTTGGTCCGCGATCTCCGGAAAATCCAGATGGCAGTGCGAGTCAACGAGCATAGCTGGCGGTCAGGTCCTCGCCGCGCAGCAGCGCGGTATAGGAGAACAGCAATTGTTCGATGTACAGGCGCGCGTTCAGCGGATGGTGGACGTTGCGCTGCTGGCGCACGAGAGTGCGGTGAAAACGCGCAATATCGATCGCGCGCAGGCGCGCCGCAAGTTGTTTGAGCGGTTTTGCGTAATCGGGGTTATAGCGCACGCGGCCGGCAGACTTCTCGCTCAGCAAATCGTAGCTCCAGCGCTGGAGCCACCCGAGCAGGCGCGGGATCGGAAAATCGCGCACCTGCTCGGCGAGCGTCAAGGCGTCGACCTGCGGTGCCGCAAGCCCGGCAAGCAGCGATTTGCGCTGCTGCCAGTAGGCGCCGTCATCGAGGGCCAGCGCGGCGAGCGGCGCGTTGCCGGTCTGCGCGAGGCTCAGCGCGGGCTCAGCGATGCCCTGCTCGCGCAACCATTGCTCGGCGACCGGCACCGCCGGCGTCGGCAATACGATTTGCTGGCAGCGGCTGATGATCGTGGCCGGCAAATAGCTGGGCCGGTGCGCGACCAGCATGAAGCGCGTGTTCGGCGGCGGTTCTTCGAGGCTTTTCAGCAAGGCATTCGCCGCGTTGACGTTGAGAGTCTCGGCCGGACAGACGACGATCGTTTTGGCGCCGGTCTGATGCGCGGTCAGGTTGATGAAATCGTGCAACGAGCGAATCTCGTGGACCGATATCTGCTGGCTGGGTTTACGCTCGCCGGCAACCGTCGCCTCGGCCTCGGCGGGCTGCAGCGCTTCGGGTATGAGCTCCCGGTAATCGGGATGCGCGCCCGCCGCAAACCAGCGGCAGCTCTGGCATTCGCCGCAAGCCGCGTTCGCGACCGGCGTCGGGCAGGCGAGCGATTGCGCGAGCTTGCGCACGAAGTCGAGCTTGCCGGTCCCTTCCCTACCGCGAAACAGCAAGGCATGCGGCAGGGCTGCGCGGCGCTGCAGGAGCTCCTGCCATTGAGCCTGCTGCCACGGATAGACCGTTACGGGCATAACGGCTCCACGATGGCGCGCACCTGGCGCTGGATTTGTTCGATCGACGCACCGGCATCGAGCACCCGCACGCGCGTGGCATCTTCGCGCGCGCGGCGCAGATAACCTTCGCGCACACGTTGAAAAAAATCGTCGCGCTCCTGCTCGAACCGGTCCGGCGTCTTGATGCTGCCGGCACGCTCGCGGCCGACCGCGGGTGCGACGTCGAACAGCAAGGTCAGATCAGGCTGCACGGAACCCTGCACCCAATTCTCGAGCGTCTTGAGCCGCTCCCAGTCCGCCCCCCGGCCGCTGCCCTGGTAGGCGAACGTCGCATCGGTAAAGCGATCGCACAGCACCCACACGCCTTGCGCCAGCGCGGGCGCAATGACTTTGTTGAGATGCTCGCGCCGCGCGGCGAACATCAACAGCGCTTCGGTCTCCAGATGCATAGCTTCGTTTTTGTCGAGCAGCAATGCGCGCAGCTTCTCGCCGAGCGTGGTGCCGCCGGGCTCGCGCGTGACGACCGCCTTCAGGCCGCGGTCCTGGATAAAACTGGCAAGCCAGGCAAGGTGAGTGCTCTTGCCCGCGCCGTCGATGCCTTCGAGAGTAATGAATTTTCCGTGCATGATGTCAACGCGTGCCGCGCCGCTGGTATTTTGTCACGGCGCGCTCGTGGTCGGCGAGGTTATTCGAGAAGTGCGACGAGCCATCGCCGCGCGCAACGAAATACAGCGCTTTACCGGGCGCCGGATTGAGCGCGGCAGTCAGGGCCGCGATGCCCGGCAGCGCAATCGGTGTCGGCGGCAGGCCGGTGCGCACATAAGTGTTGTACGGTCCATCGGCGATGAGGTCGCGCTTGCGCAGGTTGCCATCGAACTCCTCGCCCAGGCCGTAAATCACGGTCGGGTCGGTCTGCAGCTTCATGCCAATTTTGAGACGGTTCGCAAATACTTCGGCGATCAGCGGGCGCTCGGCCGGCTGGCCAGTTTCCTTCTCTACAATGGAGGCGAGGATCAGCGCTTCATAGGGAGTCGCGAGCGGCAGCCCCCCGGCGCGCGATTTCCACAAAGCATCCAGTTGCGTGCGCATCGCCCGGTGAGCGCGCTGCAGGAGCGCAAAATCGCTGGCGCCATTCGGGAAAAAATATGTGTCCGGCAAAAACCAGCCTTCGGCGGACCGCTCCGTAATCTCCAGGCGTGCGATCAGTTCAGTTTCGGCCACGCCGCGCGTGTCGTGCTTCAACGCCGGGTGCGCATCCATTGCCTCGCGCAGCTGATTGAAAGTCCAGCCTTCGACTACCGTCAGCTTATCCTGCCCGCGCACACCGGACGTTATCATCTGCAGCAGCTTGTAAGGGCTGATGGCATCGCGCACTTCGTAATTGCCGGCCTGCACATGGGTTGCATGCTGGCTCAATCGCCCGAGTGCTTCAAATTGCCAGGGCGACGCCAGCACCCCGGCCTCGTTCATCTGACGGGCCGCGCTGCGCAGGCTGCTGCCCTCCTTCAAGCTGAATTGCGACGGCGTGGCCACGGTAGTCTCGATCAAGCCGTAACCGATCAGCCACGCAAAAAATGCGACGGTGAGCGCCAGGCCCAGCCAGAACAAGCGCTTGAAAACATACTTAAACGTCTTGAGCATCGGCAATCCAGCGCTGCATTTGCAGGGCGAGCGGCCCAGCCGCCCACGCTTTACGCTCGAGCGCGATGACCGGCCAGACGCCGATCACGCTATTGACGACGAAAACCTCGTCGGCCGCGAACAGGTCATCGAGAGAGAGCGCTTTTACTTGCAAGGGGATCGCGCGACTTCCGGCAAGCGCCATGACAACGTCGCGCGTCACCCCGGCAACGCCGCACGCCGTCAGATCCGGCGTGACCAGCGTCCCGGCCTTGGCAATAAACAAGTTGCTCATCGTGCCGCCGATCACGTTGTCGGCAGCATCGCAAAGCAGGCCTTCGGCGACCGTGGAGTCGCTCCATTCGGCCCGCGCGAGCACGTTTTCGAGCCGATTGAGATGCTTGACGCCGGCGAGCGCCGGCTGCGCCGCCAGCCGGAGGTTGCAAAGATGCACCTTCACGCCCTGCGTCGCATACGTGCCCGGATATTCCGGCAACGGTGAGGAAATCACCACGCGCGTCGGCACGGGTGCGGATGGCGGCGCATAACCACGCAGGCTGTCGCCGCGCGTCACGATGATCTTGACGACGCAGTCGCGCGTGTCGAGCAGCGCAAGATCGCTTGCGAGCGTGTCCCGCGACGGGCAATCGATTTTGAGCGCGGCGCAGTCCTGCGCGAGCTTCGCGTATTGGCGCTGCCACCACACCGGCTTGCCCTGGCGCACGGGAAAAGTGCGAAACACGCCGTCGCCGTAGGCGAGGCCGCGATCGCGCACGCTGATCGTTGCGCCGGCGATGCCATTGATGAGCTTCATACCGTGGGGGCTGCTGCGAAGGACGCGCTTCGCCGGCGCGGCGGCCAAATCAGACTGCTCGGAATACCAGGCTGCCGTTAGTCCCGCCGAATCCGAACGAATTCGAGACCGCGACCTGCATCGGCATCTTGCGCGCCTCGTTTGGCACGTAGTCCAGATCGCATTGCGGATCCTGGTTGACGAGATTGATCGTCGGCGGCGCGATTTGCTCGTGCAACGCCAGCGCCGTGAACACCGCTTCGATGCCGCCGGCCGCGCCCAGCAAATGGCCGGTCATCGACTTGGTCGAGCTCACGGCAAGCTTTTTCGCGTGATCGCCGAAGCAGCGCTTTACCGCGACCGTTTCCGCAATATCGCCGAGCGGAGTCGAGGTGCCGTGTGCATTGATGTAATCCACCTGGTCAGGATTGACGCTGCCATTGCGCAATGCATTGACCATGCAGCGCGCGGCGCCCTCGCCGTCTTCGCACGGTGCGGTGATATGGTGCGCGTCGGCACTCAAGCCATAGCCGGCAAGCTCGCAGTAAATGCGCGCGCCGCGCTTTTTCGCGCGCTCGAATTCTTCGAGGACGAGCACTCCCGCCCCCTCGCCCAGCACGAAGCCGTCGCGGTCCGTGTCCCACGGGCGGCTCGCGAGTTCCGGCGCGTCATTGCGCGACGACAGCGCGCGTGCCGCACTGAAGCCGCCGACGCCCAGCGGGGAAACGCACGCTTCGGCGCCGCCAGCGATCATCACGTCGGCATCGCCGTATTCGATGTGACGACCGGCTTCGCCGATGCTGTGGTTGGCCGTCGTGCAGGCGGAGACGACCGCGATGTTCGGTCCTTTGAGGCCGTACATGATCGACAGTTGTCCCGAGATCATGTTGATGATGCTGCCGGGAACGAAAAACGGGGTAATCTTGCGCACGCCGCCGGCGAGCATTGCGTCGTGAGTGTTCTCGATCAGCGGCAGCCCGCCGATGCCGGACCCTATGCAGACGCCGATTTGCTCGCGGTTTTCCTGCTCGAGGTCGAGGCCCGAGTCCTTGATCGCATCGATCGCGGCGGCGAGACCGTAATGGATGAACGTGTCGAAGCGGCGCGCCTCTTTCGGCGCGAGCCATTTCGCAACTTCAAAGCCTTTGACTTCCCCGGCGATCTGGCTCGGGAATTTTGCCGCGTCGAAACGCGTGATCAGGGTGATGCCGGATTTGCCGGCGACGATGCTTCCCCATGCTTCGGGAATGCCGATCCCGACCGGAGAGATGATGCCGAGTCCGGTTACAACTACTCTGCGTCTTGCCAATGGGGTGCCGCGGCGTGAGCCTGGTGGTTACTTGAGGTGGGATTTGATGTAATCGGTCGCTTGCTGAACCGTGGTGATCTTTTCGGCCTCTTCATCCGGAATTTCGCACTCGAACTCCTCTTCGAGCGCCATCACCAGTTCCACGGTATCGAGCGAATCGGCGCCGAGGTCGTTGACGAACGACGATTCGTTCTTGACATCTGCTTCGTTGACGCCCAGTTGCTCGGCTACGATTTTCTTGACGCGCTGCTCTATGTTTTCCATCTATTTCCCCTTCTGGAGTCATCCGGTTTTTTATGCAAAAAGTATTTTACCAAATCCGGCGCGGGCTACCTAACCCGCGCAATTTGCGCGCTAATCCATCAACATTCCGCCATTGACATGCAAAGTAGCGCCTGTAACGTATGCGGCCGCGGGGCCGGCGAGATAAGCGACCGCACCCGCGATGTCCTCGACGGCACCCAGGCGCGCCAGCGGGATTTGTCCGATGAGTGCTGCGCGCTGCGTTGCATCAAGATTGCGGGTCATGTCCGTATCGATAAAGCCGGGCGCCACGCAGTTTACCGTGATGTTGCGGCTGCCGATTTCGCGCGCGAGCGACTTGCTGAAACCGATCATGCCCGCCTTGGCTGCGGCGTAATTCGTCTGCCCGGCGTTGCCCATCACACCGATCACGGAAGTGATGTTGATGATGCGGCCCTGCCGCGCCTTCATCATCGGGCGCAGCACGAGTTTCGACAGGCGGTAAACCGACTTCAGGTTGGTCGACAAGATGTCGTCCCACTCCTCGTCTTTCATGCGCAGCAGCAGGTTGTCGCGCGTGATCCCGGCGTTGTTGACCAGGATGGCGATGTCGCCGCATTGCTTCTGTACCGCGGCCAGCGTCGCCTCGACTTGCGCGGCATCGTTGACGTTCATTGCAAAGCCGGCGCCTTTGATGCCGGCCGCCAGCAGATAAGCGCCGATGGTCTGGGCGCCCGCTTCGCTGGTTGCGGTGCCTGCGACCACGGCGCCCTGCCGGCCCAGTTCGAGCGCGATCGCCTGACCGATACCGCGCGTGGCGCCCGTGACCAGAGCCACTTGTCCGTTAAGCATCAGCCGCCTCCTTTAAGGCCTGCACCGATTGCGCGAGCGATGCCGCGTCGGCGATGGCGAAACCCTGCAGCCCGCTTTCGATGCGCCTCGTCATTCCTGCCAGCACCTTGCCCGGACCGCACTCGCCGACGTGGGTCACGCCGCTGCGCGCCATGTGTTGAATCACTTCAACCCAGCGCACCGGGTTGCAGGCCTGCCGCGCCAGCGCGGCCTTGATCAGTTGCGGGTCCGTAACGACTGCGACATCGACGTTGTTGACGATCGGAATTTGCGGCGCGTGAAAGGTAATGCCGCTCAAAACCTGTTCGAGGCGCTCGGCAGCGGGCTTGAGCAGCGATGCGTGAAACGGTGCGCTGACCGGCAACATCACGGCGCGCTTGGCCCCCTTCGCCTTGGCGGCGGCAGCGGCGCGTTCGACCGCCGCCTTGTGTCCCGCGATCACGACCTGGCTCGGTGCGTTGAAATTCACCGCTTCGACAACTTCGCCTTGCGCGCTCTCGGCGCATGCGGCGCGCACCGCGTCGTCGTCCAGCCCGAGGATGGCGGCCATCGCGCCGGTTCCCACCGGCACCGCGTCCTGCATGGCCTGCGCGCGCAGGCGGACCAGCGGCAGCGCATCGCGCAGAGAAACGACGCCGGCCACCACCAGCGCCGTGTATTCGCCCAGGCTATGACCCGCGACAAGCGCCGGCGCAGGACCGCCCGCCTCGCGCCACGCGCGATACACGGCGTAACCCGCGGCCAGCATGAGCGGTTGGGTATTGATGGTTGAGTTCAAGTCTTCCGCAGGCCCATCGGCCGCGAGCTGCCACAAGTCCTGCCCCAGGACCTCCGCAGCTTCAGCAAACGTATCGCGCACGGGTTTGCTGTCGGCGAAGCTTTGCAGCATGCCGACCGCCTGCGAGCCCTGTCCCGGAAAAACCAATGCGAGTTTCATCGCTGCTACATCTCCACGAGGGCTGCGCCCCAGGTGAAGCCGCCGCCGACGCCTTCCAGCAACACCTTATGGCCCGGTTTGATGCGGCCGTCACGCACCGCCACGTCGAGCGCGAGCGGCACCGAGGCCGCCGACGTATTGGCATGGCTGTCGACGGTCACGATGACTTTTTCCGCGGCAATTCCAAGCTTCCTGGCAGTCGCATCGAGGATGCGCACGTTCGCCTGATGCGGTATCAGCCAGTCCACGTCGGTGGGCTTCATTTCGCACAAGGCCAGCGTTTCCCGCGCGACTTCATCCAGCACGCGTACCGCCAGCTTGAATACCGCCTGCCCGTCCATGCGCAAAAACGGATCTCCCGTCACCTTGCCGCCGCAGACGTGGCCGGGCGTCGACAGGATGCCGGCGTGCGAACCATCGGCGTGCAACACGCTCGCGCGCACGCCGGGCGTCGCGGCTGCCGCCAATACAACCGCGCCGGCGCCGTCGCCGAACAATACGCACGTGCCGCGATCTTCCCAATCGAGTATGCGCGAAAACACCTCGGCACCCACGACGAGCGCGCGCTTGTACATACCGCTGCGGATGAATTTATCCGCGATGTCGAGCGCATAAACGAAACCGGAACACACCGCCTGCACGTCGAATGCCGGACAGCGCTTGCTGCCCAGCCTCGCCTGCAGCACGCAAGCCGTGCTGGGGAAAATAAAATCGGGCGTCGAAGTGGCGACGATGATCAAGTCGAGATCCGCCGCGGTTGTACCTGCCGCGGCAAGCGCCTGCAACGCGGCCTCGTACGCGAGGTCGCTCGATTTCTGGGCGGGGTCGGCAAGATGGCGCTGCCGTATGCCGGTGCGCGCGCGTATCCACTCGTCGGAAGTATCGACCCGGCGGGCCAACTCGTCGTTGCTCACGACATTGGCAGGCAGGTAGCTGCCGGTGCCCACGATGCGCGAGTAAATCACGCCGCGTTTTCCTGGATCGCCGACATGCGCTCGGTGATTTTGCCGAGTACACCGCTGCGCGCTTCTTCAGCTGCGCGGCCGGTCGCGATGCGAAACGACAGACGGTCGGCGGAGCCGTGGCTCTTGACCACGATGCCGCGCAAGCCCAGCAGCGTCGCGCCGTTGTAGTTGCGCGGGTCGAAGCGGCGCTTGAATGCGTTGAGCACGGGCAGCGCCGCGACGCTCGCCGCGCGGGTCAGGAGGTTGCGGTTGAATTCCTCGCGCAGGTACGTGCCCAGCATGCGCGCGATACCCTCAGAGGCTTTGAGCGTCACGTTGCCGACGAAGCCATCGCATACGACCACGTCCGTAGTTCCCTTGTAAATGTCGTCGCCTTCGACGTTGCCATAGAAGTTCAGGCCGCTTGCGCGCAACAATTCACCGGCGTGCTTGACCACTTCGCTGCCTTTGATTTCTTCCTCGCCGATATTGAGCAGGCCGACGCTCGGCCGCTCCTTGTTTTCCACGGCGCTGACCAGCATCGCGCCCATTACGCCGAACTGCAGCAGGTGATCCGCGGTGCAATCGACGTTGGCGCCGAGATCCAGCATGTAAGTGCGGCCGGTCAGTGTGGGCAGCACGGAGCAGATGGCCGGGCGCTCGATGTCGGGCAACGTCTTCAACACGAAGCGCGAAATCGCCATCAGCGCGCCGGTGTTGCCGGCGCTGACGCAGGCGTGCGCGACGCCGTCCTTGACCAGGTTGACCGCGACGCGCATCGAGGAATCTTTTTTGCCGCGCAGAGCGCTGGCCGGTGCCTCGTCCATGCCGACTGCTTCGGTCGCGTGCTGCACGGCCGTGCGTGCGAGCAGATCGCTGGGGGCTTTGCGCAATTCCTTGTTGATTTCGTCCTGCAGGCCGACCAGGACGATATTGACGCCTTCGCACTGCCGCAGGAAATCGAGCGCCGCGGGCACGGTCACATGGGGGCCATGATCTCCACCCATGCAATCGACGGCGACCGTTACGTCCATCTAATGTCCTCGCTGGCGCGAACCGTACATAGCGCGGCGCGCGTGACTACGCGAATCGACGCCAACCTCGCCGACCCTACTCGTCTTTGGTCTTGACGACTTTTTTTCCGCGGTAGTAGCCCGTCGGGCTGATGTGATGGCGCAAATGCACCTCGCCCGTAGTCGGCTCGACCGCGAGCGACGGGGTGTGCAGGTGATCGTGCGAGCGGTGCATGCCGCGCTTCGAAGGGGACTTCTTGTTCTGCTGAACTGCCATTTTGAAACTCCTTTACGTTCGATTCTTCGTACGTTCCTGCGTCAACCGGGCAAGCGCCGCAAACGGCGATGCAACCGGCTCGCCTGCCGTCTTTACCGCCGGGCTGCATTCGTTCTCGGCATGCCGCGGCGCCAGCGGTATCGCAAGCAGGACTTCGTCTTCCACCAGCGACCACACATCCGTCTGGGCGGCGGCTGGTATTCCGTCGAGATCGTCAAGCTCTGCGGTGTCGCCCCCTGCCTCGCCCGTCAACACCAGCAAATTCGTCTGCACCGCCACCGGAAAAACCAGCTTGCCGAGGCAGCGCTGACACTGGAGATCCACGCTGCCTGCCACTGTCATGTGCAACCGCAACCGCTGCCGTCCATCGCGCCCGCCCGTCAGCTCGAATTGCAAACTGCCGTCGGTATCGAACAGGCTGTCTGCCAACCTGGAAAGTTCGCTGACCGGCACGCTGCCGCTCAATTGCTCGCCAGCGCGGGCAAATTCAAGACTGTCTATCGAAGCCCGTGCAGACATAAACCGCGCATGATAATATTTTCGCCCTAATCTGTCAAAACAAAATAACAGAAAATCCATTTAACGCAGGGACTTAGCAATCATAGCCGATGCCCCACCCTGCCCCCGCCAAGCTCGTGCTTGCTTCGACCTCGCGCTATCGGCGCGAGTTGCTCTCCCGTCTCAACACTCCCTTCGAAGTGACAGCTCCCGCCGTCGACGAAGCACCGTTAGCCGCGGAAGGGCCGCAGGCGTTGGCATTACGCCTGGCATGCCTGAAGGCGCAGGCCGTGCGGAATGCGTGGCCGGACGCGCTGATCGTCGGCAGCGATCAGGTGGCGGTTGTGAACGAAACGATACTCGGCAAGCCGGGAAATTTCGACCGGGCGGCCGCTCAACTGAAGCTCATGCGCGGCAAGCCCGTGCATTTCCATACGGCGTTATGCGTGCTCAACGCGCGCACTTCGCGCGAACAGACCGCGTTAGTGCCGGTTACCGTCCACATGCGCGACTATACGGACGCGCAGATCGAGCGTTACTTGCGCGCTGAAGAGCCCTACGACTGCGCCGGCAGCGCGCGCATCGAAGGGCTCGGCATCGCGCTGGTCGCCAGGCTCGAAGGCGATGATCCGAACGCCTTGATTGGATTGCCGCTCATCGCCTTGTGCAACATGCTGCGCAACGAAGGTTGGGAACTACCTTGAGCGCAGAGCCCGGCGAACTGCATTTGATTCCGGTGACGCTCGGCGACGTCGACCCGCGGCTGGTGCTGCCTGCGTCCGCGCTGCAAGCGGCGTCCGGTCTCGATTACTTTTTGGCGGAAAACGCCAAAAGCGCCCGGCAGTTTCTCAAGAACATCGAGCACCTGCGCCCGCTGCGTGAATTGCAGATTGAATGCTTCGACAAGGACAGCAGTCCCGAGCGAGCCGGTGAGCTGTTGCAGCCGCTGCTCGCGGGACGCAGCGCCGGCGTGCTGTCGGAGGCCGGCAGTCCCGCGGTCGCCGACCCGGGCGCGTTGCTCGTCGCTGCCGCACATCGCCTGCGCATCCGCGTGGTGCCGCATGTAGGGCCGTCCGCGATTCTGCTCGCGCTGATGGCGTCCGGCTTCAACGGCCAGCGCTTCGCGTTCCACGGTTACCTGCCAGTGCCGAAAGACGATTGCCGGCGGGCCATTGCGATGCGTGAGCGCGAATCGCGCGAGCAGGACCAGACTCAGGTTTTCATCGAAACGCCGTATCGCAACGATCAGCTGCTGCAGGCGTTTTGCGCGACGTGCGCCGCAAGTTCGCGGCTATGCGTGGCGAGCGATCTCACGCTAACTGGGGAATCGGTGCGCAGTGCGACGATCGCCGAATGGGCTACGGGCAAATCGGAAATCGGCCGCCGGCCCAGCGTATTTCTGCTGTACGCGCGCTAATCAGCGCAGCTGGGCGCCCCCCGTCGCGCTGACTTTGACGAGCGCTTCCGCCATTGCGGCGCCGAACTTGCGTGCCACGCGCTCGGCGATGTTCTCGTGCGGGGTAAAGTCCACGACATCCTCGGCCTTGATCACGTCGCGCGCCACCGAATCCACGCTGCCGAGCGCATCGGCAAGGCCGAGCTCTATGCTCTTTGGCCCTACCCACACCAGGCCGCTGAAAAGTTCGGGCGTTTCCTTCAGGCGTTTGCCGCGGCCCTGCCGCACGACCGTAATGAATTGTTCATGGATTTCGGCCAGCATTTTTTCAGCAAAAGCCTTGTGCGCGGGATTGACCGGTGAAAACGGATCCAGAAATTTCTTGTTTTCACCCGCCGCGATCGCCCGGCGCTCTACACCCAGCTTTTCCATCGTGCCCGTGAAGCCGAAGCCGTCCATCACGACGCCGATTGAGCCCACGATGCTCGCCTTGTCGACGTAAATCTTGTCGGCCGCGACCGCGACGTAATAACCGCCCGACGCACAGATGTCTTCGACCACCGCATATAAAGGAATATTCGGATACAAGCCGCGCAGGCGCTTGATTTCGTCGTTGATATAGCCAGCCTGCACCGGACTGCCGCCTGGACTGTTAATCCGCAGCACGACGCCGACGGTATTGCTGTCCTTGAATGCGGCCTGCAGCCCCGAGGTCACATTGTCGGCGCTCGCCTGGCCTTCCGATGCAATGACGCCGCGCAGCTCGACCATCGCGGTGTGCTTGCCCGTCGACTTATCGCCAGCTTTCTTGAGCCAGCCCATGCCGAGAAACAGCACGAGAAAGAGATAGATCATGACGAGCATCTTGAACGCCATGCTCCAGCGGCGCGCCGTGCGCTGCTCGGCGATCGCCGCGAGCGCGACTTTCTCGAGCACGGCGCGCTCCCAGCCTTCACCCGTGTTGCGCGGATCCAGATCAGCCATTGCGATTTGCGCTTTCTTTCAAAAAAATTTCGCCGTCACGCTCGTCAACCGGCACCGCGATCAGGCGCTGTCCCTTGCACGGGCCCATGATGCAATGACCGGTCGCAGGCTCGTAAGTTGCGCCATGCGTTGCGCACACCAAGTATAACCCAGCTTTATCGAAGAACTCGCCTTCCATCCAGTCGAGTTCGACGGGAATATGCGCGCAACTATTGAGATACGCGTGAACCGCGCCGTCGTACCGGATGACAAACGCGGCCGCGTCGCGGCCATCGCGCTGCATGGTGAAACGAACGCCCGGGCCGCCGTCGACGAGTGCGCTGCTTGGACAGATTACGCGTTCTGTCTGAGCCATTGCCACAGCTGCTGCGGTTCATCGAAGCACGTGAGCGGTTTCAATGCCACCAATTGTTCGCGCGGATGAGCGCCATATGCCGCCGCGACCCCCGCGACGCCGGCGTTGGCCGCCATCTGCAAGTCGTGCGTGGTGTCGCCTATCATCACAGTTCGCTCTGGAGTGGTGCCGAGCATAGCCATCAAATCGAGCAGCATGCCGGGCGCCGGCTTGGTCGCCGACTCTTCGCCGCAGCGGGTGGCGTGAAACAGCGGCGCCAGCCCGGTTTTTTCGAGCGCGCGGTCGAGCCCGCGCCGGCTCTTGCCGGTCGCGATAGCCAGCCGATGCCCCGCGTCGTGCATGTCGCGCAGCAGCTGTTCGGCGCCGGCGAACATAGGCGATTGCGGCTCGCGCGTCCGAAAATGATGGCCGTAACGCTCGACGACCTGCGGATAGACGGTCGTGCTGACACCGGGCAGCACGTGCGCCATCGCGTCGTAAAGTCCGAGCCCGATAATGTGGTGCGAGCGCTCATCGGAGGGCACGGGCAGACCGACGTCGGCGCACGCGGCCTGCAGCGAGGCGACGATGATCGCCGTCGAATCCATCAGCGTGCCATCCCAATCGAATACCACCAGATCGAAACGTTTACCCACGCGCCTTCAATCCAGTTTGTCCACAAACTTTTGCAGGTCGGCCGGCAGCGGCGCTTCGATCACGAGCTTGGCGCCGCTCGCCGGGTGCTTGAGGCCGATGCTCGCGGCGTGCAGAAACATGCGCTTGAGACCGTTGCGCGCGAGCTCTTTGTTGAGCTCGAAATCGCCATACTTGTCGTCGCCCGCAATGGGGAAGCCGAGATGCGCAAGGTGCACGCGGATCTGATGAGTGCGCCCGGTCTTTAACTCAGCCCGCAACAGGCTGAAATCGCGCCACGCCTGCTTGAGCTCGAACACCGTATGTGATTCCTGGCCATCGACATGGACGGCCACCCGCCGCTCGCCGGACGCGAGCAGGTATTTGTGCAAATTCAGGTGCACGGCCTGTTTCTTGTTGCGCCAGACGCCTTTGACCAGCGCGAGATAGTATTTTTTGAACTGGCCGTCGCGCAATTCCGCGTGCATGGCCGTTAACGCGCTGCGTTTCTTAGCTATTAAGAGCACGCCCGAGGTCTCGCGATCGAGCCGGTGCACCAGCTTAAAATACC
>Ga0207682_10000362_pt1 | contig 20847 bp, 21 predicted proteins | sample KBSM63metaG_FD_184332 | JGI IMG/M metagenome (GOLD analysis project Ga0207682, IMG submission 184332) | Miscanthus rhizosphere microbial communities from Kellogg Biological Station, Michigan, USA - KBS M6-3 metaG (SPAdes) (version 2) | ecosystem: Host-associated > Plants > Roots > Rhizosphere >... | reverse complement strand
TCCGTCCAGGACCGTGTTCGTCTCCGGCATCGGCTGCTCGTCGCGCTTCCCTTATTATATGGAGACCTACGGCTTCCACACCATCCACGGCCGCGCGCCGGCGGTGGCGACGGGGGTGAAGCTCGCCAATCCCGAGCTCGACGTGTGGATCATCACCGGCGACGGCGATGCGCTGTCGATCGGCGGCAACCACACGATGCACATCCTGCGCCGCAACCTCGATTGCCAGATCCTCCTGTTCAACAACGAGATTTACGGCCTCACCAAAGGCCAATATTCGCCCACCTCGCGGGTCGGCACGCGCAGCCCGTCGACCCCGTTCGGCTCGGTCGACCGGCCGGTCCGCCCCTGCGCCTTCGCGCTCGGGTCGGGCGGCCGCTTCGTCGCCCGGGCGATCGACGTGCACAAGAACCTGCCCGACGTGCTGAAGGCCGCCCATGCCCATAAAGGCACGTCCTTCGTCGAGATCTTCCAGAATTGCATCGTCTACAATGACGACGTGTTCGCGCCGTTCACCGCCAGGGATAATGCCGGCAAGCAGCTCTGGCTGAAGCCCGGCGAGCCGATGCTCTTCGACAACGGCTCCAAGGGCCTGACCCTCGACCGGCAGGCGCTGAACCTCAAGGTGGTGGACGTCGCCGACGGCGATTGGCAGGCAGCGGACGTCATCGTTCACGATCCCAGCAACAAGGCGGTCGCCCACATGCTGATCGACATGCCGATCGGCAGCTTCCCGATGGCCTTGGGAGTCATTTACGACGATCCGCGCCCGACCTTCGAAAGCGCGGTCCGCGAGCAGAACGCACAGGCCGCTGCGGGCAAGCCCGCCGACCTGCAGGCTTTGGTCTCGCGCGGCCAGACCTGGGAGGTCGAGAAGGAGCCGCGCGAGATCTAGCTTGCGCGGCTCTGCCGTTCCTTCACCCAGCGCAGGAAGGAGAGCAGGATCGCGAAGCCCAGGACGGCGCCCATCGCCCCGCCCATCATCTCGCCCAAGGCACGCTGCGATTCGGGCGAATTGTCGCCCGAAGCCGCGAGGTCCGAGGCCAGATAGAACCAGAGCAGGCCGAGCACGAGCTCGAGCAGGCCGATGCCGATCACGATGCGCATGAGTCTGGACATGGTCGTTTCCCCCTTGTCCGGGTCTTGTAGGGGAGTTGGCGCCCATTCGCGACTCCGCTTGCCTCCCGTGCGCCGCCCCTTCATCTAGGCGCGCGATGCTCCAGCGCGGAAAACATCTGGTCGCCGCCGATCGCGGTCTCGCCACCGGCGGCGGCTTCGCCGCGCGGCTGTTCGCGGGCGGCTTTCACAAATTGCTCGACCGGATCGACGCCGCGCTCGTCGAAGGGCGGATCGACGCGACCTTGCCGGACGGCAGCTTTCGCGTCCTGGGCGGGCGCGGGGAGGGGCCTTCCGTTGTCGTCCACCTGAGGAGCTGGCGCTCGCTGGTCCGCCTCGCCGCCTCGGGCTCGGTCGGCTGGTACAAAGCCTGGGCGCTCGGCGAATGGGCGAGCCCCGATCCCGTGCCGCTGTTCGACCTGTTCATGCGCAATGCGGGCCATCTCCGGGACACCGCCCGCGCCAAGGGCCCGTGGAAGCTGGTCAACTGGCTCGCCCATCGCCTGCGCGCCAACGATCCGCGCCGCGCCCGGCTCAACATCGCCCACCATTACGACCTCGGCAACGATTTCTACGCCGCCTGGCTCGACCAGGGCATGACCTATTCGAGCGCGTTGTTCGCCGAGCCGATCGCTGCGGACGAGCCGCTGGAGCAGGCGCAGGCGCGCAAGGTCCGGCTGCTGCTCGACCGGCTCGACCTGAAGCCCGGCCAGCGCCTGCTCGAGATCGGCTGCGGCTGGGGCGGCCTCGCCGAGATCGCCGCACGCGACTACGGCGTTCACGTCACCGGCCTGACCCTTTCGGCAGAGCAGAAAGCCTATGCCGACGCTCGGCTGGCCGAAGCCGGGCTGGCGGATCGCGTCGACATCCAACTCCTCGACTATCGCGCCGTCGCCGGCAATTTCGACGCGGTCGCCAGCGTCGAGATGGTCGAGGCGGTCGGCCGGGAATATTGGCCGGCCTATCTCGAAAGCATTGCTCGCGTGCTGAGGCCGGGCGGCAGGGCCGCGCTCCAGCTGATCTCGATCCGCGACGAGCTGTTCGACGCCTATGCGGCCAATGCCGACTTCATCCAGGCCTATGTCTTTCCGGGCGGCATGCTGATCGCCGAGGACCGCTTCCGCCGCGCCGCCGAAGCCGCCGGCCTGATATGGCGGGACCGCCGGGGCTACGGCCTTCATTATGCCGAGACGCTGAAGCGCTGGCGCGCGAATTACGACGAAGCGGTCGCGGGAAACCGCCTGCCTGCCGGCTTCGACGCGGCGTTCCACGATCTGTGGCGCTATTACCTCATGTATTGCGAGGGCGGCTTTCGAGGGCGCGGCATCGACGTGGCGCAGGTGACGCTGGCCAAGCACTGACCGTCGCCCCGGCGAAGGCCGGGGCCTCAGGCCGAGAAGTCTCGGCGCGTCTCCCCGAGATCCCGGCCTTCGCCGGGATGACGATTAGCGCTCGACGTCCAGCCGGTATCCGGTCTCGAAATCGTCCTCGAGCAGCTTCACCACCGCCTCGGCCACGGCGCTCGGCGGCTTGAGCATCGCCGCGTCCTCCCCCGGATAGGCCCGCGCCCGCATCGCCGTCGCCGTCGCCCCCGGATTGACGATCGCCGCCCGGACCGGGCTGATGTTGCGGACCTCGTCGGCATGGCTCAGCACCAGCGTGTCGAGCGCCGCCTTGGAGGCGGCATAGGCGCCCCAATAAGCGCGCGGGCTCTCCGAAACGCTCGAGCTCATCGCGATCAGCCGCCCGGCCGCGCTCTTCTTCAGCAACGGATCGAAGGCCGCGATCAGCAATCGCTGCGCCAATACGTTCAGCGTCAGCAGCTTGTTGAACTCCTTGCCGTCGATCTGCGCCACCGGCGTCAGCGTGCCGAGCATGGCGGCGTTCAGCACCAGGATGTCGAGCGCCTCCCAGCGGCTGCTCACGGCCTGCGCGAGCTTGGCGATGCTGCCGTCTTCGGTGAGGTCGAGCGGTGCGATCGTCGCCGCGCCGCCCGCGCCGTGGATCCGCTCCTCGACCGCTTCGAGATCCGCCGCCGTCCGCGCGGTCAGGACGACGTGCGCGCCGGCCCCGGCCAGCGCCTCCGCCGTGGCGGCGCCGATCCCCCGGCTCGCGCCCGTCACCAGCGCCAGCTTGCCGTCGAGGAAGCCCATCAGGCGGCGCGTTCGTCCGGAAGGACGAGTTGGTCGCGCTTCTCGAGATCGGCCTGGTCGGTCAGGCTGGTCGGATAGTCGCCGGTGAAGCAGGCGTCGCAATGCTGCGGCGAGGCCGCGTCGCGGTCGCCGCCGCCGATCGCGCGGTAGAGGCCGTCGATCGAGATGAAGGCGAGGCTGTCCGCCTGGATGAAGCGGTTCATCTCGGCGACGTTCATCTGCGCGGCGAGCAATTTGGCGCGCTCCGGCGTGTCGACGCCGTAGAAGCAGGAGTGCCGGGTCGGCGGGCTGGCGATCCGCATATGGACCTCGCTGGCGCCGGCCTCGCGCATCATCTGCACGATCTTCAAGGATGTCGTGCCGCGCACGATCGAATCGTCGACCAGGATGATCCGCTTGCCGCGGATCAGGGCGCTGTTGGCGTTGTGCTTGAGCTTGACCCCGAGATGGCGGACCTGGTCGCCCGGCTGGATGAAGGTGCGGCCGACATAGTGCGAGCGGATGATGCCGAGCTCGAACGGAATGCCGCTCTCCTGCGCGTAGCCGATCGCCGCCGGCACGCCCGAATCGGGCACCGGCACGATATAATCGGCCTCGACCGGGCTCTCGGCCGCCAGCTGCGCGCCGATCCGCTTGCGGACGTTGTAGACCGAATGGCCGTCGAGCACGCTGTCGGGCCGGGAGAAATAAATATGCTCGAACACGCAGGGCCTGGGCTTCACCGGGGCGAACGGGCGGTGGGTGGTCACGCCCTGGTCCGAGACCTCGATCAGCTCACCGGGCTCGACGCCGCGCAAATAGGTCGCGCCGACCATGTCGAGCGCCACCGTCTCCGAGGCGAAGACATAGGCGTCGCCGAGCCGGCCCATCACCAACGGCCGGATGCCGAGCGGATCGCGGCAGGCGATCATGCCCTCGCCGGTCAGGCAGACGAGGCTGTAGGCGCCTTCGACCTGCTTCAGCGCGTCGATGAAGCGGTCGAGCAGGGTCCGATAGCCCGACGTCGCGACCAGGTGGATGATCACCTCGGTGTCCGAGGTCGACTGGAAGATCGAGCCGCGCCGGTTCAATTCGCCCCGCACCCGCATCGCGTTCGAGATATTGCCGTTATGCGCCACCGCGAAGCCGCCCGAGGCGAGCTCGGCGAACAGCGGCTGGACGTTGCGCAGCGCCGTCTCGCCGGTGGTCGAATAGCGGACATGGCCGATCGCGGCGCGGCCGGCGAGACGGCGGATTACCGCATCGTCGCGGAAGTTGCGGGCGACATGGCCCATGCCGCGGTGGCTGTGGAAAGTGCGGCCGTCGAAGCTGGTGATCCCGGCGGCTTCCTGACCGCGATGCTGGAGCGCGTGCAGGCCCAGCGCCGCGATCGCCGAAGCGCTGTCGGCGCCCCAGATGCCGAACACGCCGCATTCCTCGCGGAGCTTGTCGAAGGGATAAGTGGTCAGCATCTGGTCCGTGAAGCTGCAGTTGCGGTCCTATAGGGGGGCAAAGCGGCCTTGTCGCCCCCGCTGGTGCAGTATGGAGGGAGTCATCCCGGCGAAAGCCGGGAACCATGAACACCGTCGCCCAAGAACGATTGGGGACGCTCCCACCTGCTCTCCATCTCTCCGGTTCATCGGCCCCGGCTTTCGCCGGGATGACTTGGCAGCGGTCACTTGACGCTAACGTTAACGTAAAGTATCGCCCGGCCATGCCCGAGACCGCGCTCCATTCCGATTACCGCCAGCCGCGGCCCGCCAAAACCTATACCATCAGCCAGCTCTGCGACGAGTTCGGAGTCACCGCCCGGGCGCTTCGCTTCTACGAGGACGAAGGGCTGATCTCGCCGCAGCGCCAGGGCCTCAGCCGCGTCTATTCCTGGCGCGACCGCGCCCGGCTCGCCTGGATCCTGCGCGGCAAAAGGGTGGGCTTCTCGCTCTCCGACATCAAGGAGATGATCGACCTTTACGACGTCGGCGACAATCGCGCCTCGCAGCGCCGGGTGACCATCACCAAATGCCGCGCCCGCGTCGACCTGCTCAAGAAGCAGAAGCTCGACATCGACGCCACGATCGACGAGCTCGAACGCTTCATCGGCATGGTCGAAGCGGCCGAGCCGGTCCCCGCCGAATAAGGAACCCGAGCATGCCCAGCTACACCGCACCGGTCGCCGACACGCGCTACGTGCTCGAGGACGTGCTCGGCATCGAGCGCTACTCGAACCTGCCCGGCTTCGAGAACGCCACGCCGGACCTCGTCGAGGCGATTCTGAGCGAGGGCGGCCGTTTCGCCGCCGAGGTGCTGGCGCCCCTGAACCGCGTCGGCGACGAGGAAGGCTGCACCCGCCACGACGACGGCAGCGTCACCACGCCGAAGGGCTTCAAGCAGGCCTACGACCAGTTCGTCGCCGGCGGCTGGACGACGCTTTCGGCGCCCGAGGAATATGGCGGCCAGGGCCTGCCGATGGTGATCTCGACCGCGGTCAGCGAATATCTGCTCTCGGCCAACCAGGCTTTCGAAATGTATAACGGCCTGACCCAAGGCGCGATCGCCTCGATCCTCGTGAAAGGCTCGGACGAGCAGAAGCGGACCTACGTCCCCAACATGGTCTCGGGCAAATGGACCGGCACCATGAACCTCACCGAGCCGCATTGCGGCACCGACTTGGGGTTGCTCAAGACCAAGGCCGAGCCCCAGCCGGACGGCAGCTACCGGATCAGCGGCACCAAGATCTTCATCTCCTCGGGCGAGCACGACCTCGCCGAGAACATCATCCACCTCGTCCTCGCCAAGATCGCCGGCGCGCCCGACACCGTCAAAGGCATCTCGCTCTTCATCGTCCCGAAGTTCCTGGTCAACGAAGACGGCTCGCTCGGCGCCCGCAACGGCGTCTCCTGCGGTTCGATCGAGGAGAAGATGGGCATCCACGGCAATTCGACCTGCCTGCTCAATTACGACGAAGCCACCGGCTGGCTGGTCGGCGAGGCGGAAAAGGGCCTCGCCGCCATGTTCATCATGATGAACGCGGCCCGCCTCGGCGTCGGCGTGCAGGGCCTCGCCCAGGGCGAGGTCGCCTATCAGAACGCCGTCGCCTACGCGAAGGACCGGCGGCAGGGCCGGGCGCTGGTCGCCGATGAGCGCGAGGAAGGCGCCAAGGCGGACACGATCATCCACCACCCGGATGTCCGCCGCATGCTGATGGAGGCCAAGGCGTTCAACGAGTCGGCGCGTGCGCTCGTCCTCTGGGGCGCGCTGCAGGTGGATATCGGCCGCAAGGCGCAGACCGAGGAGGAGCGCGAGGCGGCCAACGATCTGCTCGGGCTCCTGACGCCCGTCATCAAGGGCTATCTCACCGACAAGGGCTTCGAGGCCGCGGTCAACGCCCAGCAAGTCTATGGCGGCCACGGCTATATCCGCGAATGGGGCATGGAGCAGTTCGTCCGCGACGCCCGCATCGCCCAGATCTACGAAGGCACCAACGGCATCCAGGCGCTCGACCTGGTCGGCCGCAAGCTCGGCGCAAACGGCGGCCGCGCCGTCCAGGCCTTCTTCAAGCTGGTCGGCGAGGAGGTCGGCGCCGCCAAGGCGGACGAGCAGCTCGCCCCGCTCGCCACGTCGCTGGAGCGCGCCCATAACGACCTGCAGACCGCCACCCTTTGGCTGATGCAGAACGGCATGGCCAACCCCAACAATGCCGGCGCCGCGGCCTATCCCTATATGAACCTGATGGGCATCGTCTGCCTCGGCCTGATGTGGCTGCGCATGGCCAAGGCGAGCGGCGAGGCGCTCGCAAACGGCGGCGCCGGCAACGCCGACTTCCACCGCCACAAGCTGGCGACGGCGCGCTTCTACGCCGACCGCATCATGCCCCAGGCCAATGCCGAGCGAAGGAAGATCGAGGCCGGCGCCGACAGCATCATGGCGCTGCCGGCGGAGGCCTTCTAGCCTCGGTAACTGGCCACTGGAATCTCGGCTTAATGCGCGCCACAACGAGTGGTGTGTGCGTGTCCCAATAATGACCTGCCCGAGAGATCAACGATGTCAAGTGTAGCAGAACTCAGCAGACTGGTACGAGTGGACCTTCGGGAAGCTTGGCCAAATGAAGCCCTGAACTTCACGCCGTGGTTAGCCCAAGAGGAGAATCTGGGCTTGCTAAGCGAGACTCTTGGCCTCGAACTGGAATTGGAGGCCGTTGAGAAATCTGTCGAGAGCTTCAGCGCCGACATTCTAGCCAAGGATGGGCTGAGCGGAGGCTGGGTTCTGATTGAAAACCAGCTGGAGCAAACGGATCACAATCATCTCGGACAAATTCTAACTTACGCAGCGGGACTAAACGCCAGCACGGTAGTTTGGATCGCCAAGGAGTTTCGGGATCCTCATCGAGCCGCGATCGACTATCTCAACGAGATATCGTCCCCGGAGCATAATTTCTTTGGAGTGCAACTCGAATTGTATCGGATCGGGGCGAGCCCCTTTGCACCTCGATTCAGCGTAGTCGCGAAACCGAATGATTGGTCGAAGCGCCTTGTAGCCCGAACGAAGGACAGCCCGTCGCTCGCCGCCGCGAAGCAGGAGTGGGCCGATTATTGGGCACGTTTCTTTTCGTCGGCGCCCGCTGAAATCCTTCCCCTGGCTAACCGCACGCCGCCGAAAGAAGGCTGGTGTCGTGTCGCTCAGCTCCGCAGCGGCGATCCAGGCGTATCCGTTTGGTTGCACCATTCCGCTCGCCTCCGAGCGCTGGTGTGGATTCAAGGCACCCTTGCCAAACCCCTGTTTGATCTTCTTCAATCCGATAAGGATAATCTAGCGCGGGCAGCTGGAGCGCCACTCGTTTGGGATCGCATGAACAACAAGAAATCGTGTATGATCCACACGGAAATTGACGCAGCGGCGCTGCCCGACGAGCCCGCGCAATTTGAGTGGTTTGCACGACAGGCGCGCGCTATCGCGGACGCCTTTCGGCCCGTAGTGGATCGAATCGACAAGACGCAGCTTCAAGTGTCGCCGGCGTCTGAAGGATCCTAAGCCGCCAAAGCACTCTATTGTTAGGTTGTGCTCAGCTCCGCAGCACCCTCAACCGCGCCTGCCGCTCCTCCCGGGTCATCGCCAGCGCCCACGTCCAGGCGGCGTCGTAATCGTAGCGGCCGGGGATTCGGCGCTCGATGCTGACCATGCGATCCGCGAAATCCCGGCCGTAAAGGTCGGTCCAGACGTCGTAGAGGAAGAGGTAGAGCAGGCGGTGGTCGTCCAGCGCCGGGTCGCGCGGCAGCAGGAAGGAGAGGCGGTGGCCGAGCTCGTGAACCAGGGTCGCCTGCTTGTAGGCGGGGGAATAGCCGGCGCGAAGCCGGATCGTGCGGCCGTCATAGGCGGTCATCGGCGCGCCTTCGTGCACGATCATCTCGATCGGCACTTGGGGGAAGGTCACCCCGGTCGCCGCCTCCAGCGCCGCGACGATCCGCGCGCCTTCGGCCTCCCAGATCTCCCGATATTCGTCGGCCGCCCGAGCGAAGCGCGGCTCCACCGGCACGAACGAAACCGGCGGCGCGGCGGCGCAGAGCAGCAGCCAAAGCGACAGGACGAGCCGATGCCTCATCGCGCCTGAGCCTCGAACAAATCGAGGATCGGCAATTGGCTCGGCAGGATCTTCGCGCGCGCTTCGGCGAGCGTGAACCAGCCGGCACGGTCGAGCTCGGGCCAGGACTGGAACCGGCCGCTGCGCGGCGGCCATTCCATCGTGAAACGGTTGCTGACGATCGCCGCCGCGTCGAGCTCGCCCTCGAGCGCGAACGCCTCGACATATTTGCCGCCGCGCTGCCGGATCCGGCCGAGCGGGACGAGCGCGCCTTCGGGCCGGACGCCCAATTCCTCCTCGAACTCGCGCCGCGCGCAGGCCTCGAGGTCCTCGCCATCCTCGACCAGGCCCTTCGGGATCGCCCAGGCGCCTTCGTCCTTCCTGGCCCAGAGCGGCCCGCCGAAATGGCCGAGCAGCACCTCGACGCCCCCGGCGCGCCGCCGCCACATCAGGATGCCCGCGCTGAGCTGGACCATGGCCGCCGGAATAGGCGGCTCTTGCCACCGGCGCCAGCGCGTGGCTCAATGCCGAAAGGGGAGGCGTCATGCTGGTTACCGAGCTCATCCGCCGCGGCGCGCTCTACCATGGGCCGCGCACCGCGATCCTGTTCGGCGACCGGAGCATGACCTTCCGCGAGGTCGACCGGCTCTCCAACCGCATCGCCCATGCCCTCGCCGCGCGCGGGCTCGGCAAGGGCGGCCATGTCGCCTTGCTGCTCGACAACGGCCTTCATTCGATCCCCTGCGATTTCGGCTGCGTGAAGGCGGGCCTGGTGCGGACGCCGCTGAACGGCCGGCTGTCGCTCGACGAGCATCGGGCGATGATCGAGGCGATCGGCGCCGGCACCTTGATTTACGGCCCGACCCAGATCGAGCGGGCCGCGGCGCTTCAGGCGGCGCTGCCGCACCTCAATCTGCTCGGCCTCGGCGACGGCGAGCTCGGCCCGGACTTGCTGGCCCTCGCCAACGCGGCGCCGGACGCCGATCCGCGCCTGCCCGCCGAGCCCGGCGACGTGGTCCTCGCCCTCTTCACCTCGGGCACCAGCGGCACGCTGAAAGCCGCCCAGCACACCCAGGCGACCTATGCCGCCGTCGTCCACAACGTGCTGTCCAACCTGATCGACCCGAAGCCCGGCGAGATCATGCTCCACGCCGCCTCGATGATCCACGCCAGCGGCACCTTCGTCCTGCCTTACTGGCTGCGCGGCGGCGCGGCGGCGATCCTGCCGGGCTTCGCGCCGGCCGCCTATGTCGAGGCGATCGAGCGCTGGCGGCCGGCGGCGCTCAACCTCGTCCCGACCATGGTGCAGATGCTGTTCCAGCTGCCCGGCATCGAGGCGGCCGATCTCTCCTCGGTCGAGACGATCCTCTACGGCGCCTCGCCGATGCCGAGGCCGGTGCTGGAACGGGCGCTGGCGCTCTGGGGCCCGGTCTTCGTCCAATATTACGGCCAGACCGAAGCCCCGCTCGCCATCGCCCGCCTGCAGAAGGACGAGCATGTCGGCGCCGGCCCGGAGCGGCTGCTTTCCTGCGGCCGGCCGGGCGACGAATGCGAGCTCCGGCTGGTCGACGAGGCGGGCAGGGACATGCCCCCGGGCGAGCCGGGCGAGATCGTGCTTCGCGCGCCCTTCGTGATGAAAGGCTATACCGACGAGGCCCTGAACGCGCAGAGCTTCTTCCCCGGCCGCTGGCTTCGCACCCGCGACGTCGGCCGCTTCGACGAAGAGGGCTATCTGACCCTGGTCGACCGGACCTCCGACATGATCGTGACCGGGGGCTACAACGTCTATCCGCGCGAGGTCGAGGACGTGCTCTGCGGCCATCCCGCGGTCGCCCAGGTGGCGGTGATCGGCGTCCCGGACGAGACCTGGGTCGAGGCGGTGATGGCCTTCGTCGTCCTGCACGGCGGCGCGGAGGGGGACGAGGGCGCGCTGATCGCCTACGCCCATCGGCATCTCGCCGGCTACAAGGCGCCGAAATCGGTCCGCTTCGTCGATTCGATTCCGCTGAGCCCGGTCGGCAAGCCGCTGCGCCGAGCCCTGCGCGAACCCTTCTGGCAGGGAAAGGAGCGGGTGATATGAGCGTCCTCGTCGAGCGCGACGGCGCGGTCGTGACCGTCATCATCGACCGACCGGAGCGCCGCAACGCGGTCGATTTCGAAACCGGCCTCGCACTGCGCCACGCCTTCGACGCCTTCGAGCGGGACGACAGCGCCTCGGTCGCGGTGCTGACCGGCGCCGGCGGCCATTTCTGCGCCGGTTTCGACTTGAAAGCTTTCGCGGAGCGCGGCGCCGATTACGACCCGCTCGGCGAGGGACCGATGGGCCCGACCCGCCGCCTGCTGTCCAAACCCGTGCTCGGCGCGGTGGAGGGCTATGCCGTGGCGGGCGGCCTGGAGCTCGCTTTGTGGTGCGACCTGCGCATCGCCGCCGAGAGCGCCACCTTCGGCGTGTTCTGCCGGCGCTGGGGCGTGCCGCTGATCGACGGCGGCACGGTGCGGCTGCCGCGCATCGTCGGCCAGGGGCGGGCGCTCGACCTGATCCTCACCGGCCGCCCGGTCGGCGCCGCCGAGGCGCTCGCCATCGGCCTCGCCAACCGCATCGTCCCGGCGGGCCGCGCCCGCGCCGAGGCGGAAGCGCTCGCCGCCGAGATCGCCCGCTTCCCCCAGCTCTGCATGAACACGGACCGGGTCTCGGCCTACGCCGCGTTCGACGGCGACCTGCGCCAGGCGCTTCAGGCCGAGGCGATCGCCGGCGCGGCGCCGCTCGCCGAGGGCGCCCGCGCCGGCGCCGCCCGCTTCGCCGGCGGCCGCGGCCGCTCGGGCGGGTTCGACGACATCTGAGCCGGTTGCGGCCCGCGCCGCGCCGCATTAGGGAGATCGCCCGATCCCGTGCCCCTGTGGCGGAATTGGTAGACGCGCTCGACTCAAAATCGAGTTCCGCAAGGAGTGCCCGTTCGAGTCGGGCCAGGGGCACCAGATACAAGCTTCTCAGCGGCCCGCGCCTCGGGCATTGTCCGGCGCGATGAGCGAGCGCGACGACGCAATCGAGGAGGCGATCCAGGCGCTCGACCTGGAAACGGAGGCGACCGCCTTCCGGCGCGACCGGCTGCTCGCCTCGCTGGCGCTGATGATGGGCGCGGCGCTCATTCTCGCTCTCCCCTTCGCGCTTCGCGCCGGCGCCGAATTCTTCCTGCCCGTCACCGCCGCCCTGGTGATCGCGATCGCGCTGGTGCCGGTGCTCGAATGGCTGGAGCGGCGGCGGGTGCCTTCGGGGCTCGCCTCGTTCATCTGCATCATCCTCTTTCTCTCGGTCGCCAATATCGCGGTGGCGGCGATCGTCCTGCCGGCGACCGAATGGGTGCGCCTGCTGCCCAGCCGCGTCGCCCGCATCCGCGAGACGCTCGGTCCCCTGTTCGAAGTCTATGCCGATCTCGAACGGTTTATCGACGACCTCGTCCGCCAGTTCGGCCGCGGCCCCGGCGTCGCCACCCAGACGGTGACCGTGGAGACGCCCAACTCGCTGCTCCAGATCATCGCCACCTCGGCGCCGTTCGCGATCATTCAGATGTTCTTCGCGGTGCTGGTGATCTATTTCTTCCTCGCCGGCTGGACGCGGATGCGGAAGAAGACGATCACCACCCGCTCGAGCTTCGACGGCGCGATGACGACGGCGCGGGTGATCCAGCAAGTGGTCGACGCCACCTCCATCTATCTCGGCACGATCACCATCGTGAACATCGCCATGGGGCTGACGGTGGCGCTCATCCTCTATTTCATCGGCATGGAATCGCCCTTGATGTGGGGCGGCATCGTCGCGGTGCTGAACTATATTCCCTATCTCGGGCCGATCGCCTCGGCCGTCCTGCTCGCGGTCGGCGGGCTGATGGTGTTTTCCGACCCCTGGTACGCCTTGCTGCCGGCCGCCTCCTTCGTCGCCGTGCATCTGATCGAGGCGAACATCGTCACGCCGACCCTGGTCGGCCGCCGCCTCACCATCAATCCGCTGATGATCCTGCTGGCGCTCAGCTTCTGGGCCTGGGTGTGGGGCACGACCGGCGCTTTGCTCGCCGTGCCGCTGCTGATCATCTTCCGAACCGTCTTCGCCGCCGCCGGCAAGCCTGACATCGCCGGCTTCCTGTTCGAGGAAGGGACGCTGATCCACGACCATCCCGACGAGCCGCCGGCGTCCGAAAAGGCCGGCTGAAGACTCCGGGTTGCGGCCGTGCAATCCGTGTTGAGGCTCGCTTGACAGCCCAGGGCCGCTCAACTACCTCGCGCGCCTGCCTTCAAGCGGGTGTAGCTCAGTTGGTTAGAGCGCCGGCCTGTCACGCCGGAGGTCGCGGGTTCGAGTCCCGTCACTCGCGCCATTTCCGCTGCCGGAAATCAGGCGCGCCATCTCCCCGTCTCCATCCAGCGAAGCAGCGGCTTCAGGGGCAGGATCCAGACGATTCCGGCGATCAGATAATAGACGACATGCACCCAGCGCGGCGCGCCGGCGATGAGCGGCGCGGCGCTGGCGACGAGCACCGCCCAGCCGGCGATCAGCAGCAGGATCAGCAGGATCCCGAAGGGTTGCCGCCAGCTCGGCTCTAGCCGCATTGGATCCACTCCTTCGGCGTGGCGATCGCGTCGAGCTTCATGTCCCAGGGATCGGCGGGAATCGGCTGCTCGACAATCTGGCTCGGCCAGCCGAGGCCGATGGTGAACACCCGACGGCCGCCCTCGCGCAGATGCGCCAGCGCGCGGTCGTAATGGCCCTTGCCGTGGCCGATCCTGGTGCCGCGCCGGTCGGCGAGGACGAGCGGGACCAGCACCACGTCCGGCGCCAGCGCCTCCGCCCTGCCCGCCGGCTGCAGCACGCCCCAGGGGCTCGGCTCGCCGGCCGGGCCTTCGCGCCACAGGAAACGGGCGTCGCGGTCGGCGAACCAGGGAATGCCGTAGCGCTGGCCTTCGCCGAGACCCTCGAGAATGGAGATAGGGCTGATTTCGTCCCTGAGCGGATGATAGCCTCCGATGACGCGGGCGCCGATCAGGTGCGGCAGGACCAGCCGGGCCAGATCCGCCTCGAGCGCCGCTCGAGCGTCCGGTTCGAGGCTCTGCGCAAACGCGCGCCGCCGCTTCAGCCCTTCGGCGCGCAGGTCGCTCTTGCTGGGAGAAGGTGACGGGACCGCCATAGCCGTTTGCCTGGAATATCCTCTGACGCCTCAACGTCAGGTGGGAACCATGTGCGTCGGGCCAGGGCCCGGGCAGGGACAGCTCCCTTGGATGTCATATCGCCTCAGGGATGTTCGCTGAAGCTCGTACAGGGCAGTACCCGTCACGCGCTTATGTAGGCGCTCTAGCCGATCCGCTCAAGGGAGTCGGCCAGCGCTTCCATCCGGGAGGCGAGCCGCTCCAGCGCCTCCGCCACGGCGGGATCGGGGGGCGGCGCCACCGGCTCGGGAATGCCGGCCCCGGCGCGGATCTCCTTGATGTCGTCGGCGATCAGCAGGGCCGCGAACAGCAGCTGCCGGGTCTCGGTCAGGCTGCCGAGCGCAGTGGCCGCGTCCTGCGCCCGCCGGTCCACCTCGGCCGCGACCGCGCGCAGATGCTCCTGCTCGCCCTCGCGGCAGGCGACGTCGTAGCGCCGGCCGGCAATCTCGATCTCGATCGTCGCCATCAGCCGCGTCCCTCGGTCTCGAGCAACCGATCGAGTTGGCCGATCGCGCCCTCGACCCGCGACCGCAGCCGCTGGTGCGCCTCGCGCACCCGTTCCAGCTCGCCGGATGATTCGGCCGCGGCGGCATTGCGCGCGCGCGACGACGCCGTCTCGATTCGCGCCAGCGCCCGCTCGATACGGGCTATGGCGTCGAGGGCGCGTTGATCGGCCATCGGCGAAGGATAGCATGACTGGCGCGCGCGGCAAGCCGCCACGGTTGACGGGCGCGCCGCCGCCGATAAAGGAACCGCAGCGCCCCCGCGCGCCGCCGTCCCCGGACCGTCCCAGGAGCCTCAATGGCCGTCGACCCGCATTTGCTCGCCAACGCCATCCGGGCGCTTTCCATGGATGCCGTCGAGGCGGCGAACAGCGGCCATCCCGGCATGCCGATGGGCATGGCAGACGTCGCGACGGTGCTGTGGACCGAATATCTGAAGCACGAGCCGGGCGATCCGAGCTGGGCCGATCGCGACCGTTTCGTCCTCTCGGCGGGCCACGGCTCGATGCTGATCTATTCGCTGCTCCACCTCACCGGTTACGCGCGGCCGACGATCGAGGACATCAAGGGCTTCCGCAAGCTCGGCAGCCCCTGCGCCGGCCATCCCGAGAATTTCCTGCTGGACGGCATCGAGGCGACGACCGGGCCGCTGGGGCAGGGCGTCGCCATGGCGGTCGGCATGGCGATCGCCGAGCGGCACTTGAACGCCGAGTTCGGCGATGACCTGGTTGATCACCGCACCTGGGCGATCGCCGGCGACGGCTGCCTGATGGAGGGCGTCAACCATGAGGCGGCCGGGCTGGCCGGCCATCTCGGCCTCGGGCGGCTCATTGTTTTCTGGGACGACAATCGGATCACCATCGACGGCGCGACCGATCTTTCGACCTCCGAGGACATCGAGGCGCGCTACGCGGCCTATGGCTGGCATGTGGCGCGTTGCGACGGCCACGACATGACCGATATCCGCCGCGCGATCGACGAGGCGCTGGCGGATCCGCGCCCATCGCTGGTCGCCTGCCGCACGATCATCGGCAAAGGCGCGCCCAACAAGCAGGGCACGGCGGCCACCCACGGCGCCGCTTTGGGCGCCGACGAGGTGGCCGCAGCGCGCAAGGAGCTCGGTTGGGACTATCCGCCGTTCGAGCTTCCGGCCGACCTGCTGTCAACCTGGCGGGCGCTCGGCGCGCGAGGGCAGGGCGCCCACGGCGAATGGAACCGGCGCCTCGCCGCCGGCGGCCGGGCGGAGGAATTCAGCCGCCGCATGGCCGGCGAGCTGCCGGCGGGCTTCTCGCTCGATGACTATATCCAGGGCCTGATCGAAACGCCGCAGAAGGTCGCCACCCGCAAGGCATCGGAAATGGCGCTGGGCGCGATCAACGATCAACTGGCGGAGACGATCGGCGGCTCGGCCGATCTGACCGGTTCGAACAACACCAAAACAAAGTCTCAGAATCCGCTGACGAAACAGGATTATTCCGGCCGCTACCTCTATTATGGCATCCGCGAGTTCGGCATGGCCGCGGCGATGAACGGCATGGCCCTGCACGGCGGGGTGATCCCTTATGGCGGCACTTTCCTGGTCTTCGCCGATTATGCGCGGCCGGCGATCCGTCTTTCGGCGCTGCAGCAGGCGCGGGTAATCTACGTGATGACCCATGATTCGATCGGCCTCGGCGAGGATGGGCCGACCCACCAGCCGATCGAGCATCTCGCCAGCCTGCGCGCCATGCCCAATCTCGACCTCTACCGGCCCGCCGATGTGGTCGAGACCGCCGAATGCTGGGAGCTGGCGCTGCGTGACGGCGGCGGGCCCTCGGTGCTGGCGCTGACTCGGCAAAATCTCCCGCAAGTCCGTACGGCGGTTGGGGAAAATCTCTGCGCCAAGGGCGCTTATCGGCTTCGCGCGGCGGTGGCGTCCCGAAGGGTGGTGTTGCTCGCCACCGGCTCGGAGGTGGAGGTCGCCCTCGCCGTTGCCGACGCGCTCGAAGGACAGGGAATCGGCGTCGACGTCGTCTCCATGCCCTGCTGGAGCCGGTTCGACGCCCAGGATGACGCCTACCGCGCCGACATCCTGCCGGCCGATGCTCTGCTCGTCTCGATCGAGGCCGGCGCGACGTTGGGCTGGGAGCGCTATACCGGCCGCTCCGGCCTCAACATCGGCCTCGACCGGTTCGGCGCTTCGGCGCCGGCCGGCGACCTGTTCAGACATTTCGGCTTCACCGCCGAAGCAATCACTCCCAGAATCTTGGAAAGGTTGAATAAATGACCAGAGTTGCGATCAACGGCTTCGGCCGGATCGGCCGCCTCGTCGCCCGCGCGATCCTCGAGAAGCAGGACAGTGGCCTGGAGCTGGTCGCGATCAACGATCTCGCCGACGCCGAATCGAATGCGCTGCTGTTCAAGCGCGATTCGGTGCACGGCGCCTATCCGGGCGAAGTCCGCGCCGACGGCAACGACCTGATCATCGACGGCCGCCGGATCAAGGTCACCGCCGAGCGCGATCCCGGCAAGCTGCCGCACGGCGACGGCGGCGTCGATCTCGCCCTGGAATGCACGGGTTTCTTCGCGGATCGTGAGAGTGCCGGCAAGCATCTCACTGCAGGCGCTAAGAAAGTCCTGATCTCCGCGCCCGCCAAGGGCGCCGACCTCACTGTGGTCTACGGGGTCAACCACGACAAGCTGACCGCCGAGCACACGATCGTCTCCAACGCCTCCTGCACCACCAATTGCCTGGCGCCGGTGGCCAAGGTGATGCTCGACACGATCGGTCTCGAGCGTGGGCTGATGACCACGGTCCACGCCTATACCAACGACCAGAAGATCCTCGATCAGATCCATTCCGACAAGCGCCGCGCCCGCGCCGCCGCCATGTCGATGATCCCGACCACCACCGGCGCCGCCCGCGCCGTCGGCGAGGTGCTGCCGCAGCTCAAGGGCAAGCTCGACGGCTCGGCGATCCGCGTGCCCACGCCGAACGTCAGCCTCGTCGATCTCACCTTCACCCCGGGCCGCGAGACTTCGGTCGAGGAGGTGAACGGCGTGCTCAAGGCGGCGTCCGAGGGCGCGCTGAAAGGCGTGCTCGCTTATTCCGACGAGCCGCTCGTCTCGATCGACTACAACCACAATCCGGCCAGCTCGACCGTCGACAGCCTCGAAACCGCCGTGCTGGAGGGCAAGCTGGTTCGAATCCTATCCTGGTACGACAACGAATGGGGCTTCTCGAACCGCATGGTCGACACCGCCGCGGCGATGGCGCGGCTGATCTGACGTCATGACGTCGTTCCGGACGCTCGACGATCTCGGCGAGGTGCGGGGGAAACGCGCGCTGGTGCGCGTCGACCTCAACGTGCCGATGCAGGACGGCAAGGTCAGCGACGACACCCGCCTTCGCGCCACCTTGCCCACCGTCACCGAGCTCTCCGACCAGGGCGCGATCGTGCTCCTGCTGGCGCATTTCGGCCGGCCCAAAGTGCCGAGCCCGGATTGTTCGCTCGCGCTCGTCACCAAGCCCTATGAGGCGGTGCTGGGCCGTCCGGTCCGCTTCATCGATTGGGAGGTCGACCAGGACGCCGTCGCGACGCTCGCGCCGGGCGACGTAGCGGTGCTGGAGAATACGCGCTTCTTCGGCGGCGAGGAGAGGAACGATCCAGCGGTGGTCGAGCGCTTCGCCCGGCTCGGCGACTTCTACGTCAACGACGCCTTCTCCGCCGCCCACCGCGCCCATGCCTCGACCGAGGGCCTTGCCCACCGCCTGCCCGCTTATGCCGGCCGGGCGATGGAGGCGGAGCTGAAAGCGCTGGAAGCCGCGCTCGGCAATCCCGAGCGGCCCGTCGCCGCGGTGGTCGGCGGCGCCAAGGTCTCGACCAAGCTCGACGTGCTCCGCAACCTCGTCGCCAGGGTCGATCATCTGATCATCGGCGGCGGCATGGCCAACACTTTCCTTTCCGCCCGCGGCGTCGCGATCGGCAAGAGCTTGGCCGAGCGCGACCTGACCGGCACCGCCGAGGCGATATTGGACGCCGCCGAACGGGCCAGTTGCACCGTCCATCTTCCCTACGACGTGGTCGTCGCGAAGGAGTTCGCCGCCAATCCTGCGAGCCTGCGCATCTGCAACGTTCACGAGGTCGCCGAGGACGAGATGATCCTCGACATCGGCCCGGCTGCGGTCGAGGCGCTGGCGGACGTGCTCAAGACCTGCCGCACGCTGGTCTGGAACGGGCCGCTCGGCGCCTTCGAGACGCCGCCCTTCGACGCCGCCACCGTCGCCCTCGCCCGCACCGCGGCGGCGCTGACCCAGGAGGGCAGCCTGGTCTCGGTCGCCGGCGGCGGCGACACCGTCGCGGCGCTCAACCAGGCCGGCGTCGGCGATGATTTCACCTTCGTTTCCACCGCCGGCGGCGCCTTCCTGGAATGGATGGAAGGCAAAAAACTGCCCGGCGTCGAGGCCCTCAAGCGATAAGGACGAAGAATGCAAAGTTCCGAAATGACCGCGAAGATGGAAAGCGGCAAAGGCTTCATCGCCGCGCTCGACCAGAGCGGCGGCTCCACGCCCAAAGCGCTGAAAGGCTATGGGATCGAGGAGGGCGCCTGGAACTCGGACGAGGAGATGTTCGGCCTGATCCACCGGATGCGGGCGCGGATCATCACCTCGCCAGCCTTCACCGGCGACAAGGTGATCGGGGCCATCCTGTTCGAGCGGACCATGGACGGCGACGTCGACGGCAGGCCGGTGCCGCAGGTGCTGAAGGAGCGTGGTGTCGTGCCCTTCATCAAGATCGACAAGGGCCTCGAGGCCGAGGAGAACGGCGTCCAGCTGATGAAGCCGATGCCGGAGCTCGACGCCTTGCTGAGCCGCGCCAGGGGCCTCGGCGTGTTCGGCACCAAGGAACGCTCGGTGATCAACCTCGCCAATCGGGACGGCATCGCCGCCATCGTCCGGCAGCAATTCGAGGTGGCGCAGCAAGTCCTCGCCGCCGGTCTCGTCCCGATCATCGAGCCCGAGGTCAACATCAAGAGCCCGGAGCGCGCCGAGGCCGACCGAATCCTCCTCGACGAGCTCGAAAAGGCGCTGGACGCGTTGCCCGGCGACGACCGGGTGATGCTGAAGCTCTCGCTGCCGGTCGAGCCCGGCCTGTTCGGTCCGCTGGTCGATCACCCCCGCGTGCTTCGCGTCGTCGCGCTGTCCGGCGGCTATAAGCGCCCCGAAGCCTGCGCCGAGCTCGCCAGGAATCGCGGCGTCATCGCCAGCTTCTCGCGCGCATTGCTCGAGGACCTGCGCCACGGCATGAGCGACGAGGAATTCGACCGCGCGCTCGGCGAAGCGATCGACGACATCTACCAGGCCTCGACCGCAAAGACGCCGGTCGAAGCATGACGAGGATGGCGCGAGAACGGATGTTCGGCCTCTACGCCGCCCTGGCCGTTGTCGGCGCGATCATGCCCTATGTGATCTTCCTCCCCTGGCTTGCCGAGTACGGCGCCGATGTCCGGCTCTTCGTTGCGCAGCTCTTCGCGACCGGCCCGGCCACCATATTCGCGGCCGATGTGCTGTTCGCGGCGGGCGTGTTCATCCTGTTCGTCATCGTGGAGGGACGGCGGCTCGGCATGCGTCATCTGTGGCTGCCGCCGGTCGTCGTGTTCACGATCGGCCTTTGCTGCGCGCTGCCGCTGTTCCTGGCGATGCGCGAGCGGGCCACGGCGGCATGATCGACCAGCTGGACCAGGATTTCGCCGATCAATTCGAGCGCGATCCGCGGCGGCCGGCCTGCCAGCTTTATCTGATCTCGCCACTCGATGTCGGGGGCGATTTCCCGGAGCGCCTGGCGGCCGCGCTGGACGGAGGCCCGGTCGCCGCCTTCCAGTTCCGGGTGAAGGATGTCGATCAGCACGAGGCGGCGCGGCTCGCCGAGCCGCTGCAGCGGCTGTGCGCCGAACGCGAGATCGCCTTCATCGTCAATGATTCGCCGGCGCTGGCGAAAAGGCTCGGCGCCGACGGCGTCCATCTCGGCCAGGGCGACGGCGACCCGCGCGAGGCGCGAGCGCTGCTCGGCCCCGGCGCCCAGATCGGAATCACCTGCCACGACAGCCGCCATCTCGCCATGGAAGCGGGCGAGGCGGGCGCCGACTATGTCGCCTTCGGCGCCTTCTTCCCGACCGCGACCAAGGAGACGCGTCACCGGCCCGACCCGTCGATCCTGTCCTGGTGGACGACATTGTTCGAAATCCCCTGCGTGGCGATCGGCGGCATCACCGGGGACAATGGGCGGGTGCTGGTCGACGCGGGCGCCGATTTCCTCGCGGTTTGCTCCTGGGTCTGGGAGCATGAGAA
>Ga0207682_10000358_pt1 | contig 20946 bp, 18 predicted proteins | sample KBSM63metaG_FD_184332 | JGI IMG/M metagenome (GOLD analysis project Ga0207682, IMG submission 184332) | Miscanthus rhizosphere microbial communities from Kellogg Biological Station, Michigan, USA - KBS M6-3 metaG (SPAdes) (version 2) | ecosystem: Host-associated > Plants > Roots > Rhizosphere >... | reverse complement strand
CGCCGTGTAGAGGCCGATGACGCCTTCAGCCGCCACGCGGCCTGCCGCCTTGCTGGCCTTCGCGCCGCTCTTGATCCGCAACAGTTCCTCGGCCTTCGCGACGTCGCCTTCCGCTTCGGTCAGCGCCTTCTTGCATTCCATCATGCCGAGCCCGGTGCGCTGGCGCAGTTCCATCACCGTGCTCGCGGAAATTTCCGCCATGTTCGCTTGCTCCATTGTCATCGATGGAACGGGACGTCTGAATCACGTCCCGACCATTTCCATGCGCCCGACTCGTGCGGGGCGATGGGTTGGGCAGGAGACGCTGGCCCCTGCCCTTTTGGGAATCCGGTCAGGCCGGGGCTTCGTCGGCGACTTCGACGAACTCATCGCCCGAGGCGACGATTTCCTGGATCGTCGTGCTCTTGCCTTCCAGCACGGCGTCGGCGACGCCGCGCGCGTACAGGCGGATCGCGCGGCTCGAGTCGTCGTTGCCCGGAATGATGTAAGAGATCGGATCGGGATTGTGGTTCGTGTCGACGACGGCGACGATCGGGATGCCGAGCTTCTTGGCCTCGGTGACGGCGATCTTGTGATAGCCGACGTCGATGACGAAAATCGCGTCGGGCAGCGCGGTCATGTCCTTGATGCCGCCGAGGCTCTTCTCGAGCTTGTCGAGCTCGCGCTGCAGCGACAGCGCCTCGCGCTTCGACATCCGCTCGAACGTGCCGTCGAGCTTCATCGCGTCGAGGTCCTTCAGCCGCTTGATCGATGCCTTGACTGTCTTGAAGTTCGACAGCATGCCGCCGAGCCATCGGTGATCGACGAATGGCATGCCGGCGCGCTGCGCTTCCTCGGCGATGATCTCGCGCGCCTGCCGCTTGGTGCCGACGAACAGGATCGTGCCGCGGTTGCTCGCGAGCTGACGCACGTACTTCATCGCGTCGTTGTACATCGCCAGCGTTTTTTCGAGGTTGACGATGTGAATCTTGTTGCGCTGGCCGAAGATGTAATCTGCCATCTTCGGATTCCAGTACCGCGTCTGGTGGCCGAAATGGACGCCGGCCTCCAGCATTTGACGCATGGTTACGGACATGCTTCACTCCTCATCAGGGTTGGGCCTCCACCGGCGGATTGCGTTCCGGCCGCCGGGAGGCAGCACGGACACCCTGAAACGCCGGTGTGCGAAATGGACGGACCGGTCCGCAATGACGCGGGCAGAGCCGTCCTGGTTTTTCCGGCCGCGGTGCCGGCGCTTCGAACGAAACGCATCAGTCCGCTTCCGGAAGACGTCGTCCGCGTTGCCGCATTCGACCGGTTCGGTTGCAACACGAACCCGCGTAAACGAACAAGCACGGTAACTCGTTATTCTAGCACGCGATGTGTCCGCGCGGCGAGCCGCCGGCGCATCGAGCCGCAGGGCAACCGCCCAATGACCAAACCCGAACCCGCTCCCCCGCTCGTTGCGCCGTCGGCACCCGTCGTATGCGCGCACACGGCGTGGGGTCTGCTCGATATCAGTGGTGCCGACGCCATTGCGTTCCTGCACGGCCAACTGTCGTCCGACGTCGAGGCGCTGGCACCCGGACAGGGCCAGTACTGGAGCTACAACTCGCCCAAGGGCCGGATGCTTGCCAACGGCGTGCTGTGGCGCGCGGGTACGGATCCGGGTCACGTGCTGATGGTGCTGGCCGCCGATCTCGTCGAGCCGATCCGCCGCCGTCTGTCGATGTTCGTGCTCCGCTCGAAGGTCACGATCGACGATGGCAGCAAGCGTTACGGCCTGCTTGGCGTGGCGGGCACCGATGCGGCGGCGGCGGCGCACGACGCGCTGGGTGTGCGAGTCGAGCCCCTGACTGCGGTCCCGTTCGGCACCGAGGCCAACGCGCTGGCGCTACCGGACGGCCGCATCCTCGTTTCGTCCGCCGCCACGCGCGGCCCGCTCATTCACGCCGCATTGGCGCGCAACGCCACGATTGCCGACGCCGAGTCATGGCGCTGGTTCGGCATCGCTGCCGGCGTGCCGATGATCACGGCCGCCACGTCAGACCTGTTCGTCCCACAAGCCGCGAACTGGGACGTCGTCGGCGGCGTCAGCTTCAAAAAGGGCTGCTATCCCGGCCAGGAGATCGTCGCCCGCATGCAGTATCTCGGTCGACTCAAGGAGCGCCTGTACGCGTTCCGCGCGGAAACGGACGACGTGGCCGCAGCGGCGCGCGTGTTTTCGGCAACATTCGGCAACGACCAGGCGTGCGGCACGGTCGTGAACGCTGCCCGCGATCCGGCCGGTGGCAGCGTGCTGCTCGCAGTCGTACAGTCGGTGGCTGTTGCGGCAGAGGACCTTCGCCTCGATTCACCCACCGGGCCAAGGCTGCGGTCGCTTTCGCTTCCGTACGCGCTGCCCGACGCGGCGCCCGCGCCGCGAACGCCGCGCATGGCGTAGCGTCGGGGCGCACGATGTGCCTGGCCGTCATTGCGCTCGACGCGCACCCGCGCTACGCGCTCGTCATTGCGGCCAACCGCGACGAATTCCACGCGCGCGCCGCGGAACGCGCCCATTGGTGGAACGACGAAACGGGACATGCGCTCCTCGCCGGGCGTGACGTCCCGCAGGGCGGGACGTGGCTCGGCGTCAACCGCCGGGGCCGCTGGGCCTTCGTCACCAACGTACGCGAGCCAGGCCGTCACGATCCGCAGGCACCGTCACGAGGTGCGCTCGTGCCGCGCGTGCTGCGTGACGCGGGCAACGCGGCTGCGGCCGTCGAGCAAATCGCGGCAACGGCCCATGGCTACAACGGGTTCAATCTCGTCGCCGGCGAGCGCGCGACCGCGACGTTTGCGTCGAACCGGGCAACGGCATCGCGAGCGTTGCCGGTCGGCATCAGCGGCCTGTCGAACGCCGGACTCGATACGCCTTGGCCGAAGCTCGTTCGCGCGAAAGCCGGCGTGGCCGCCTGGGTGGCGAGCGGCAGCGACGACCTCGACGCACTCCTCGGCGTGCTGAACGATCGCGATGTGGCACCCGACGGGATGCTGCCGGACACCGGCCTTGCACGCGAACGAGAACGGCTGCTGTCGTCGCCGTTCATCGTGAGCCACGACTACGGCACGCGCTGCTCGACGGTTCTCGCACTATTGCGCGACGGTGCCGTGCATCTTGTCGAGCGCAGCTTCAACCCGTCAGGTGAAGTCACCGGTGACGTCGAATTCCGCTTCCGCAGCGAGGCCATGCAGCCGGCAGCCGGCTGACGACGGCGCGTTGCGCGCTGGGCGCACGCATAGGCAACGTCGCGTCAGGGCAGATGGCGCGTCATCACGCGATGCGCAATGCCCGCCTCTTCGAACACGTCGCCGCTCGCGTCGAAGCCATGCCGCTCGTAGAACGGCATCGCCGCCACCTGCGCATTGACGATCACCTGCACGTCGCCGCGCGATCGGGCCCTGTCGATCAGACACAGCATCAGCGCCGTGCCGACGCCATGCCCGCGCCAATCGCGAACGACGGCAACGCGGCCGATATGACCGTCGGCGAGCAAGCGTGCGCAACCGATCGGCGCACCCGCGGCGTCCGTTGCGAGCGCGTGAATCGATTCGGTGTCGGCCGCATCCCATTCGAGCGCTTCCGGCACGCGCTGCTCGACGACGAACACGTCGTAGCGAATCCGGCGCAACCCGGCGGCCCCATCCGGCCACGTGCAGGTCCGGACGGTGAAAGACGGCGTCGACGTCACCTGCGGTAATCGGACAAGCGCAGCGTCGCACGTCCGTCGCGTGCGTCGATTTCGCAGCGGCCCCCGACGGGCAGCGTCAGCTTGTCGGGCACGTGGCCGAACGGCAGACCCGCGTAGATCGGTGTTGCCACGCGTGCGCGTATCTGCGCAATCGCTGCCGCCATATCGTAGCCGTCGTCGTTCGCGTTCAATTGGTATTCGGTGAAGTCGCCGATGAGGATCGCGCGCTGTCGCGCCAGAATGCCTGCGTGCAGCAACTGGTAGAGCATCCGTTCGACTCGATAGGGATGTTCGCCGACGTCTTCGAGAAACAGGATTCCGCCGGAGACGTCGGGCATGTAGGGGGTGCCCACCAGGTGCGCGACCATGGCGAGGTTGCCGCCCCAGAGCGTGCCGCCCTGCGGCGGACGCGGCGGACCGTCGAGCGCGCATTCGACTTCCCATGCATCGTTGTCGAGCACGCCGAAGCACTGCTCGACCGTGAACGGCGACGGTGTCCGCGCGCCGAAATCGTAGCTCGCCATCGGGCCGGCGTACGTCACCATGTCCGCCGTTGCAAGCGCCGCGAGCTGGAACGCGGTGAAATCCGAATGACCCATCCAGCGCTGCCGGGCGTTCGCGACCCCGTTGAAATCGATCCTGTCGAGCATCCGCGTGAAGCCGTAGCCGCCGCGGAGCATCAACGCGACGTCAGTGTCGGCGTCAGCGGCGACGCGCGCGATCGCCGCCAGACGTTCGTCGTCGGGCGCCGAGAAGCGCTGCCAGCGCGAACGCGCGGTGGCGTCCAGACGAACGCGATGACCGCGCGCTTCAAGCCGTTCGACGGCGCGGTCGACGGCGTGCGGATCCGTCGCGAACCCGGCCGGCGCGACGATCGTGAACTGCAGCGGGCGCTCAGCCAAGTACCGCCTTCTGGCGCCGGGCGGCGAAGAACTGCGTCAACAACTCGCCGCACGCCTGCGCCGCAATGCCGCCGGTGACACGCGTGTGGTGATTGAGGCGCGGCTCGCCGGTCACGTCGATCACGGACCCGCACGCACCCGTCTTCGGGTCGCGCGCGCCGAACACCAGTCGCGCAAGCCGCGCGTGCAATACGGCCCCGACGCACATCGGACACGGCTCGAGCGTCACGTACAGCGAACAGCCTGGAAGTCGATAGTTGCGCAGCGTGGCGGCCGCCTCGCGCAGCGCCGCGATCTCGGCGTGCGCCGTCGGATCGCTGGCGGCGATCGGCGCGTTGCCGCCGCGGCCGACGATCGCGTCATCGCAGACGACGATCGCGCCCACCGGCACTTCGCCGCGCGCGCCCGCGGCCCGCGCGAGCGCCAGCGCCTCGGCCATCCATGCGTCATCCGTCACGCGAGTCCTCGATGTGGAAGCGGTGCAGGATCCGGTGGAGCACCGGCGCGAACAACAGGCCGGTGGCCGCGAGCAGGATGATGCCGCAGAAGAGCGCATAGATGCCGTCGAACACCTTGCCCGCGACACTCGACATCTCGACGACCGGACCCATGCCCGACAGCAGCAGCGCGGACTGGTGGAACGAGTCGAGCCACGAGATGTCCTCGAGCTCGTGGTAGCCGAGCATCCCGACGGCGAGCGTGACGGCGACGAGTACGAGCGCGTACGTGACGCCACGGCGAACGCGCGAGTAGAAGACGTTGGGCGGCGACAGCTCGTTCGCATAGCGGAACGGCCCTGCCGCGGTGGCGGCGGCGCGGTCCTTCGGTGGGCTCTTCGGGCGAGCGGGCATTGTCGACGGTCAGGTGGGCCAGGATGAACGCTCGACGGAGCGTCGTTGTAGGCTCATTCCCTCGGCCTCAATGCACCGCCGGCGCGATCCACCACCTCCGCGCGTCGGCCTCGCGGAACTCGCGCAGCGTCGGGCCCTGCGGCTCGCCCTCATTGCACCGCCATCCGGAAACGAACATCTGCGCGTCGGGCTGCGACCGCGCGCTCGGACCGGCCCTGCGGGCGTTGGCTGCGCCCCTCGCGCGCGGTCGTCCTTCGCTCGGCGTACCGCCTCGCGCGCTGCGCTCATTCCCTCGGCCTCAATGCACCGCCGGCGCGATCCACCACCTCCGCGCGTCGGCCTCGCGGAACTCGCGCAGCGTCGGGCCCTGCGGGCCTTCGCTCGGCGTACCGCCTCGCGCGCTGCGCTCATTCCCACTCGATCGTCGCGGGTGGCTTGCTGGAAACGTCATAGACGACGCGATTGATGCCGCGGACCTCATTGGTGATCCGCGTGCTGATCTGCGCGAGCAACTCGTGCGGCAGCGGCGCCCAGTGCGCGGTCATGAAGTCGGTCGTCTGCACGGCGCGCAGCGCAACCGCATGCTCGTACGTGCGGCCGTCGCCCATGACGCCGACGGAGCGAACGGGCAGGAACACCGCGAACGCCTGCGCCACGCTGTCGTACCACGACTGGCCGTCGGCATTGCGTGCGGCGCGGAGCTCGTCGATGAAGATCGCGTCGGCGCTGCGCAACAGCTCGGCCCATTCGCGCCGCACTTCGCCGAGGATCCGCACGCCCAGTCCGGGACCCGGGAACGGATGGCGAAACACCATTTCGCGCGGCAGGCCCACCTCGAGGCCGAGCTTGCGCACTTCGTCCTTGAAGAGCTCGCGCAGCGGCTCGAGCAGCGACAGATGCAGCGTCTCGGGCAGGCCGCCGACATTGTGATGCGACTTGATCGTGTGCGCCTTGTTGCCTTTCGCGGAGGCCGACTCGATGACGTCGGGATAGATCGTGCCCTGCGCGAGCCAGCGGACCTTGCTCAACTTCGCCGCTTCGCGCTGGAACACGTCGACGAACAGCCGACCGATGATCTTGCGCTTGCGCTCCGGATCGTCGACGCCGGCGAGCGCCGTCAGGAACTCGTCGGTCGCATCGACGTGAACGACGCGAACGCCGAGATGCGTCGCGAAGGTCTCGAGCACCTGCTCGGCTTCGTTGCGGCGCAGGAGACCGTGATCGACGAACACGCACGTGAGCTGGTCGCCGATCGCGCGATGCAAGAGAGCCGCCGCGACCGACGAATCGACGCCGCCGGACAGGCCGAGCAGCACTTCGTCGCTACCAACCTTCGTGCGGATCGACGCAATCGCCTCGCCGACGTAGTCGTGCATGTTCCAGTCGTGACCGCAACCGCAGATGTCGTGCGCGAAACGGGCGAGGATCGCCGCACCCTGCTTCGTGTGCGTCACCTCGGGATGGAACTGCACGCCGTAGAAGCGCCGCTTCTCGTCGGCCATCGCCGCGATCGCGCACGCGGACGACGACGCCGCGACGATGAACCCGGCAGGCGGGTCGATGACCTTGTCGCCGTGGCTCATCCAGACGTCGAGCAGCCCGTGGCCGTCGGCATTGCGCCGGTCCTCCAGATCGCGAAGCAGCGCCGTGTGCCCACGCGCGCGCACCTCGGCATATCCGAACTCGCGCACCCGTCCCGGCTCGACGGTGCCACCCAGCTGCGCCGCCATCGTCTGCATGCCGTAGCAGATGCCCAGCACCGGCACGCCCGCGTTCCAGACTGCGGCTGGGGCGCGAGGCGTCTCGCCGATGGTGACGCTCTCCGGACCGCCCGACAAAACGATGCCGCGTGCGCCGAAATTACGAACGAAGTCGTCGCCGACGTCGTACGGATGGATCTCGCAGTAGACGTCGGTTTCGCGAAGGCGCCGCGCGATCAGTTGCGTGTACTGCGCACCGAAATCGAGGATCAGTATCTTCGAATGGGATGCGGCCGCCATCGGTCATTCGACCCGATAGTTGGGCGCTTCCTTGACGATCTGCACGTCATGCACGTGCGATTCGCGCACCCCCGCCGATGTGATCTCGACGAACTCGGCGCGCGTGGACAGCTCCGCGATCGTCGGGCAGCCGCAATAGCCCATGGAAGCGCGCAGGCCGCCCATCAGCTGCAGGATCACGTTGGCGAGCGAGCCCTTGTACGGCACGCGGCCCTCGATGCCTTCGGGGACGAGCTTCTCGGCAGCTCCTTCGCCTTCGGCGTCCTGGAAATAGCGGTCGGAACTGCCGAGCTGCATCGCGCCGATCGATCCCATGCCGCGATAGCTCTTGTAGGAACGGCCCTGATAGAGCTCGATGTCCCCCGGCGATTCCTCGGTGCCGGCGAACAGGCTGCCGAGCATCACCGCCGAGGCCCCTGCGGCCAGGGCTTTCGCGATGTCGCCCGAATAGCGGATGCCGCCGTCCGCGATCACCGGAACGTCACGTGCCGCCACACCCGCCAACGCATCGGCGATCGCCGATATCTGCGGCACACCGACGCCGGCGACGATTCGCGTCGTGCAGATGGATCCGGGACCGATGCCGATCTTGACGCCGTCGGCGCCGTGATCGACGAGCGCCGCGGCACCCGCCGCGGTCGCAACGTTGCCGCCGACCACCTGCACCTGCGGATACCGCTTCTTGACCCACGAGACGCGATCGAGAACGCCCTGCGAATGGCCATGCGACGTATCGACGACGATCACGTCGACGCCGGCGGCGACCAGCGCTTCGACGCGCTCGTCGGTGTCGCCCGCCGTGCCGACCGCCGCGCCGACACGCAACCGGCCAAGCTCGTCCTTGCAGGCCAGCGGGTGCTCGGTCGACTTCAGGATGTCCTTGACAGTGATCAGTCCGCGCAACTCGCGCGCCGCGTTGATGACGAGCACACGCTCGAGCCGATGGCGGTGCATCAGTGCCTTCGCGGTGTCGAGGTCGGTGCCTTCAGGAACCGTGACGAGCTTCTCCGCCGGGGTCATGATGCGCGCCACCGGTTGATCGAGATTCGTCTCGAACCGCAGGTCGCGGTTGGTGACGATGCCGACGACGCGTTTGCCCTCGACGACCGGCAATCCGGAGATCCGGTATTGCTGCGTCAGCGCGAGCACCTGCCGCACCGACATCGTGGGCGGGATCGTGATCGGATCCTTGACGACACCGCTTTCGAATCGCTTGACCTTCGCCACTTCCGCGGCCTGCCGCGCCGGCGTCATGTTCTTGTGCACGACACCGAGGCCGCCCTCCTGCGCGATGCCGATGGCAAGTCGCGCTTCGGTGACCGTGTCCATCGCCGAGGACAGCAGCGGGATGTTGAGCGTGATCGAACGGGTGAGGCGAGTTACGAGGGAGACGTCGCGGGGAACGACGTGGGAATGGGCAGGAACGAGGAGGACGTCGTCGAACGTCAGGGCCTTGCGGACCACACGCATCAAACTCTCCTATGCGCAAAAACGGATTATACGCTGCAGCAATCGCTCGCCCGGCACGCATTGAACAGCGCCGGCCCGGCAAAACGACTCCGCCGAGACGTACGTGCGCGCCGCGCCGACGTAGACTAAGCGGACGGGCGTGTCGATGCTGCCGACGAGCCGGCGCGTCCCGCGCAGTTGCGTTGTGTACGATGACAGCCGTTCGTCCCGCGTCCGTATGACAGTCGATCGCCCGCGTCGCGACGGCCGTCGCTCGTCCGGGTCGCGAAGTCGTGAAGGAGTCGTTCGATGAACGTGCTCGTTGCCGTCCTCGTTCTCGCAGGCGCAACCGCGCTTGGAGTACCGCCGGCCGCCGCTGCCGTGTACCGCTGCGTGGATCGCGACAAGAAAGTCACGTATCAGGCGGAGCCGTGCAAGTCGGCGTCGGGAACGCGGATCGAAATGCCGCCGGCCCCGTCTGCGGCAGCTGCGGCCAAGGCAGCGGACGATCTCGAACAGATGCGTGCAACCCTGGCCAGCCAGGAACAGGCGCGAAGCGCGACGAACGCTGCCGCCGAAGTCGCGCGGCTCAACGCGGAAATCCATGCCAACGACGTGCAGCGGGACAAGGAGTTGTCGACACTGCAGGCCCGCCTCGATTACCTGAAATTGAACATGGCAGGTGCCGAGTGGGAACGAACGTCGGCACAGAACGCAGTCCGCGCCCAAATGCAGTCGGTGTCCGATCAGTACGACGCGAAGAACCAGTCGCTGCGCGATCGGATGACCCAACTGCAGGGCGCGCCGGCGCCGGCTTCGCCATAGGTCATGGGCGGGAAGTACCCGGCAGTCGACGGCAGGCGACCGTCCAGGCAACGGTCGACCGCAACCGCACCCGTACCCGCAATGCGACAGCGGCAGCGCCCAAACGGCCCATAGACCTTGCAGGCGATTGACGGCGGCGCTCATGGCGGGTAACTTGCCATTGTCATAAAGGGAGGCAGGGCTCGCCCATGTCCCGTTATCCGCTGTTGCTCGGCGCGTGCATGCTGGCGGCGACCTGCGCCGGCACGGCGGCGGCCGCGCTGTACAAGTGGACCGACGCCCAGGGACGGATCGTCTACTCGGATCAGCCGCCTGCGGCAAACGTGAAGACCGAGCAGTTGCGCGCGCCGCCGCCCGCCGCCAATCCCAACGCCGCCAAGGAGTTCGCGCAACGCGACGCCGAGTACCGCAAGAAGCAGGCGGATGCCGCCGAAGCCGCCGCCAAGGCCGACAAGGAACGTGTCGACGGCACCAAGCTCGCCGAATCGTGCGCTCAGGCGCGCGGCCAGTTGAAGCAGCTGTCGGAAAGCCAACTCGCCGTCTACCGCTACAACGAGAAGGGCGAGCGCGAGATCATGGACGACGATGCACGCGGCCGGGAACGCGCGAAGGTCAACGCGTTCATCCGCGACGCCAAGTGCCCCCCCGCGTGACGCAGACGCGCTACGACGCTTACGGCTTCTTCTCGAGCATCGCCTGATTGATCTTGACCTCGCTGTCCGCTTTCAGCGACGCAAGGTAGGCGGTCATCAGCTCGCGGCCGATCTCGCTGCCCACGCGAGCACCGGCTGACTGCAGCTTGGCCGCATCGGGCGCCGGCGCCTCGGTCACGCCCTCGACCTTGTAGATCGAAAATCCGCCGCGCTCGTTCGGCGCGCCCGAATACGCGGGCAGCTTGCGCGGATCGGCATCGAAGATCGCTTTCAGCGCATCGGGCGCGAATCCGGGCTGCGGTTGGTTGCGCACCAGCGCAATCGGCTTGCCGAACGCAACGCCTGCCTCGCGGTCCTTGCCCTGCTCGAGCAGTGCAAGCTTCTCGCGACCGGTTTTCTGCGCCATCTCGCTCGCGGCACGGCGCACGAGTTGCTGACGGATTTCATCCTGCACGTCGGCGAACGGCCGCGGAGCAGCCGCCTTGTAGTCGACGATGCGGCCGGCCATCAGCGTATTCGGCCCGATTTCGATCGCTTCCGTGTTGCGCTTGCTCTGCAGGGATTCGGGCGAGAACAGCGCCTGCACGAACTTCGCATTGCCGAGCGCCACCGCCTGCGCCTGTGCACGCGTCAGGTATTGCGTCGACTCCACCTTCAGGTCGAGTGCCTTGGCCGCACCGGCGAGCGAATCGGCCTGTTCGTAGACGAGGTTCTGGAACTGGTCGGCTGCCGCGGCGAATTTCGCCGCCGCCTTCTGCCGCCTGACCTCGGCCTCGATCCTCGGCTTGACCTCGTCGAAGGTCTGCACATGCGGCGGCGTAATCCGCGTGACCTTGATGACGTGGAAGCCGAAATCCGACTGGACCGGCCCGACGATGTCGCCGACCTTCGCCGCGAACACCGCATCCTCGAACGGTTTCACCATCGCGCCGCGCGCGAACGAACCGAGGTCCCCGCCCTGCGCCGCCGAACCCGTGTCCTGCGAATTCGCCTTCGCGAGGTCGGCGAACGCATCCGGCTTCGCGCGCGCCTTCTCGAGCAGCGCAGTCGCCTTCTGCTTCGCCGCGGCCTTGTCGGCCTCGGACGCATCGGGCTTCACCGAGATCAGGATGTGCGAGGCCTGCCGTTCCTCGTTCGTCGTGTACTGCTTCGAATTCGCGTCGTACGCCTGCTTGAGCTCGGCGGGCTCGACCTTCACCTGCGCGGCGATCGCATCCTGGTTGAGCAGCAGGTATTCGATCTTCGCGACCTCCGGCGACTGGAATGCCGTGGGGTTCTTGTCGTAGAACGCCTTGACGTCGGCGTCGCTGACCTTCACCGACTTCTCGAACGGCTCGGCCGCGATCGGCGCAACGGCAACGTCGCGCTTCTGCTCGAGCAGCGCAAGATAGCGCTGCACCGACGTCTGCGCGGCGATGCTGCCGTTCACGATCGGGTCCTGCAGCGGCGAGAGCACGAGCTCGCCGCGTACGCGTTGCTCGAACATCAGCGGCGACATTCCTTGCGCGGACAGGACCTGCCGATACTTGTCGGCCGAAAACTTGCCGTCCTCCTGGAACGGTGGCAGTCCGGCGATGAATTGCTGCAATTGCGTGTCGCTGACGCGGAGCCGGTCCGCGCGTGCCCGCTGCTCGAGCAGCCGCTGGTTGACAAGCTGATCGAGCAGCGCATAGCGCATTTCAGGCGTCTCGAGCATCGACGGGTCGAAATTGCCGCCAAGCGCCTGCCGCATCCGCTGCTGCTGGTCGCGGAGCAGGTCGTCGTATTCCTGCTGCTGGATCTTGTCGCCGCCGACGGTTGCAACCGATTGCACCTTATCGCCGCGGACGTAATAGTCGACACCGAAAAACGCGAACGGCAGCGTGATCAGCGCGAGGATGCCTTGCGCGATGTGCTTGTGCTTGTGGACGAGATCGAACATGGCATCGTGGACGGTGGTGGGCGGCTGCAACCCCGCGGGGTCACAAAAAAGGGCAAACTTGCGTTCGCCCCTCGATCAGTATTGGCGGAGTGGGCGGGCCTCGAACCCGCGGCCCCGGCGTGACAGGCGGAGGGGCAATCAATCCGGTAGCCTGGCACCAAACGGCATGAGCGATTTCTGCTCGTGGCTCGCGAATGTACCAGATTTCCCGCAGCCGACCAAGGCGACCGAGGCTCGGTCGGTGGCCGCTTTTTCAGGTCGAAACAGGACGTGTCGTCGCGCGCAGCGCGGCACCGTCGGAACTGCGGCGCCTTCAGAAGAACGCGGGCACGATATCCACGAACAGGATCTTGAGTATCGTCATGCCGGGAAAGATCATCGCGTAGCCGATGTCCGGCCGGTCCGTCGGTGCGAGCTTGTTCGCGTAAGCCAGTATCGCGGGGTTGCCGCACGCGCCCGCGACGATGCCGGCCACTTCGTCATACGGCATCTTGAAAACAAGCAGCCCGAGAATGAGGATCGGCAGAACGAGCGCGATCAGCACGAGTGCGCCCATGCCGAGCATCAAGAGACCGGTGTCGGCCACCGTTGCAGCAAACTTCGGCCCGGAGGCCATTCCGACCTGTGCGAGGAACAGCGTGAGCCCGAGATTGCGCAGGACGAGGTTCGCCGACAGCGGAATCGTCCAGTTCATGCCGCCCGTGCGGCGCATGTTCCCGAGGATCAGCGCAACGATCAGCACGCCGGACAAGCCAACGGCGATTTTGCCGATGCCGGGTAGCGGGATCTGGATCGCGCCGAGCAGAAATCCGAGCGCCATGCCAAGGCCAATCGAGATGTAGCTGAACTCCGCAGTGCCCTTGATCGAGTCGCCGAAAAACTTGCGCATCGCAGGAAAATCGCCGCGATGTGCGAGCATGCCAATGCGATCGCCAAATTCGAGCACGAGGTCCGGCCGCGGCATGATGTCAGTGTCGCCGCGGCGAACCTGCGCGATGATCGACGCTTTGTCGCCCGGCATGTCGAGATCGCCGAGCGCTCGACCTACCAAACTCGGGCGGGACACGAACACGCGCAGGTGATCGAGATCGCGCCGATCCTTGACCAAGCGGCCGGGGGCGGCCTCGCCCAGGGCTTTGCTCGCCTGGCCGAGCGCATCCTTGGTGGGACCGACGATGAGCACGACGTCGTCTTCGGCGACGACGATGGAGGGTGAGGCTGGCTCGTTCTGGTGGGCCCTTCGCACCGCGACGATCTGCACGCCGGGGGGCAGCCCGCTCATCACCTCGCCGAGCGTCTTGCCGTAGTGATCGGGATTGCGCAGCGCGATCTCGAGCATCTGAATGCCCGCGCCCGACGGAAGTTCAATCTTCGGCTTGAGGAACATGAACGTGACATAGAGCAGCAGGATCGGCCCGGCCACGCCGAACGGATACGAAACCGAATACCCGACGGCCGGGTCGTCGTTGCCGAGTGTCACGATGGCAGCCTGCAGCGTAGGCGTGCTGGTGCCCGACCCCGCGAACAATCCGAGTGCGTGGCCAAGATTGAGATTCATCAGCTTCACGAACAGCAGGCTTACTGCGCCAGCGAGCAGCACGCCGACGAGCGCGATCATGTTGGCCCGTTGTCCGGCGGCGCTGGTCAAGCCGAGGAAGAACTGCTTGCCGTACTGCACGCCCACGGCATAGAGGAAGAGCGCAAGACCCAGCGTTCCGACCATCGGGGCAGGCGCCGACTTCGGCGCGAACCAGCCTATGAACAGCGCAACGAACAGCACCGCGCCAACGCCCAGCGAAAATCCCTTGATGTTGATCTCGCCGACGAGATAGCCGATCGCGATCGTCAGAAACACGGCCATCAGCGGCTGTTGCTCGAGCAGCGTCTTGATGAACTCCAAGTTGCCTCCGGCTTGGTCTATCAGTAGACGGTCAACCCGCGGCTGCGGAATTGTTCGCGGACGCGCTCGGTGAGCTCGGCGCTGGGCGGCTCGAAGCTCTCGAGCCCGTACGGGATGCGCAGCTTGTGCCACTTGTCGCGGCCCATCTGGTGGAAGCGCAGGATCTCCACGCGCTCGACGTTCTTCAGCGGCGCGACGAGGTCGGCCAGCTTTTCGACGTTGTCGTGGCCGTCGGTCAGGCCAGGGACGAGGACGAAGCGGATCCACGCCGGGCGCCCCAATGCGGCGAGCCGCTGCGCGAATTCGAGCGTCGGCTTCAGCGGATGACCGCAGACTTCCTGAAAGGTCGCCGGATCGCCGCCCTTGATGTCGAGAATCTCGAGGTCGATGTCCTGCAATTCCTGGTCGCTGAACCGGTCCCCCAGCCGCCCCGCGGTCTCCATCGCGGTGTGGAGCCCGAGCGCCTTGCAGCGCCGGAAAACCTGCGTGACGAACGCCTTCTGCACCATCGGGTCGCCGCCCGAGAGCGTGACGCCGCCGCTCATCTTGAGAACGTTGGCGTACTTGCCGATCTGGCGCATCGCGCGCGAGACCGGGACCGGGTGGCCATTGTGCTTGTGCCAGGTATCCGGGTTGTGGCAGAACTTGCAGCGCAGCGGGCAGCCCGTGAGAAACGCGACAAAGCGGATGCCCGGCCCGTCCACCGTGGTGCCGACTTCGTACGAGTGCACGAAGCCGACGACGTCCTTCTCGCCGGCTTCCTCCTCGTCGCCCGGATAGACCGCCAGGTAATCGTGGAGCACCTTGCTCTCGGCCGCGCCTTCGCGCGCGACGTGCAGCTCATACCGGCTGCCGACCAGCGACTTGTTCATGGCGCCCCCCCTACATCGAGCCGTGGAAGGTGCGGTTCATCACGTCGAGCTGCTGCTCCTTCGTCAGTTTGACGAAGTTGACCGCGTACCCAGATACGCGCACCGTGAGCTGCGGATACTTGTCCGGGTGCTTCATCGCGTCCGCGAGCGTCTCGCGGTTCAGCACGTTGATGTTGACGTGGAAACCGCCGCTGGAGAAATACGCGTCCAGCGCGCCGCAGCCGCGCGCGAGCCGCTCGGCCTCGGTGCCGAGCGCCGTGGGCACCACCGACAACGTGAGCGAAATGCCGTCCTCGGCATCGTCGTACGGGATCTTGGCGACCGACAACAGCGCCGCCAGCGCGCCGTGGCTGTCGCGGCCGTTCGACGGGTTCGCGCCGGGCGCGAAGGCCTCGCCCTTCTTGCGGCCGTCGGGCGTGGTGCCGGTCTTCTTGCCGTAGACGACGTTGGAGGTGATCGTGAGCACCGACTGCGTGTGCACCGCGTCGCGGTAGGTCGGGTACTCGCGGATCTTGCCCATCATCTTCGAGACCAGCAACTTGGCGATGTCGTCGGCATCGTCTTCGTTGTTGCCGTAGTAGGGGTATTCCCCTTCGACCTTGAAGTCGACCATCAGCCCGCGTGCGTCGCGCACCGGCCGGACCTTCGCGTACTTGATCGCCGACAGGCTGTCGGCGGTATGCGAAAGGCCGGCAATGCCGCAGGCCATGGTGCGCAGCACGTCGCGGTCGTGCAGCGCCATCTCGACCGCCTCGTAGCAGTACTTGTCGTGCATGTAATGGATGACGTTCAGCGCGTTGACGTAGGTCTTCGCGAGCCAGTCCAGCATCGGATCGAGGCGCCCCAGCACCTCGTCGTAGTCGAGAACCTCGGCGGTGATCGGCGCGAGCATCGGCCCGATCTGCTCGCCGGTGACCTCGTCCCGGCCGCCGTTCAGCGCGTACAGGAGTGTCTTCGCGAGGTTCACGCGCGCGCCGAAGAACTGCATCTGCTTGCCGACGCGCATCGCCGAAACGCAGCAGGCGATCGCGCAGTCGTCGCCCCACTTCGGGCGCATGAGGTCGTCGGACTCGTACTGGATCGCGCTCGTATCGATCGAGGCCTTGATCGCGAAGTTCTTGAATCCGACGGGCAGCCGGGGCGACCAGAACACCGTGATGTTGGGCTCGGGCGCGGCTCCGAGGTTGTTCAGGGTCTGCAGCATACGGAAGGCGCTCTTGGTGACGAGCGTGCGCCCATCCTCGCCCATGCCGCCGACCACCTCGGTCACCCAGACTGGGTCCCCGGAGAAGAGCTCGTTGTACTCAGGCGCGCGCAGGAAGCGCACGATGCGCCACTTGATCACGAGGTCGTCGACGATCTCCTGGGCCTGCGCCTCGGTCAGCGTGCCTTCGTTGAGATCGCGCTCGAAGTAGATGTCCCAGAACGTGGACAGCCGCCCGGCCGACATCGCCGCGCCGTTCTGCTGCTTGATCGCGGCGAGGTAGCCGAAGTAGGTCCATTGCACCGCCTCGCGCGCGTTCGCTGCCGGCGCGGAGATATCGTGGCCGTAGCGCGACGCCATCTCCTTCAGCTCCTTCAGCGAGCGCAACTGCTCGGAAAGCTCCTCGCGCAGGCGGATGACCTCCTCGGTGGAGTGGCGGTCGTCGAGCTCGCGCTTCTCGCGCGCCTTGTCCTCGAGCAGGAAATCCACGCCGTAGAGCGCCACCCGGCGGTAGTCGCCGATGATGCGGCCGCGCCCGTAGGCATCCGGCAGCCCCGTGACGATTCCCGAAGAGCGCGCCTTGCGGATCTCGGGCGTGTAGGCGTCGAATACGCCGTCGTTGTGCGTCTTGCGGTACTTGGTGAAGATTTCGCCGAGCGCCGCATCCGGCTTGTAGCCGTAGGACTCGAGGCTTGCGGCGACGACGCGCCAGCCGCCGAAGGGCATGATCGCGCGCTTGAGCGGAGCCTCGGTCTGCAGGCCGACGATGATCTCGTTTGCCTTGTCGATGTAGCCCGGCGCATGCGCGAGGATGCTCGAGGGCACCTGCGACACGTCGAGAATGCCCTTCTCGCGTTCCTTGGCGAAAAGCGGCTTCAGTTTCTGCCACATGCCTTTCGTGCGCTCGGTCGGTCCCTGGAGGAACGACCCGTCGCCCTCGTACGGCGTGTAATTGCGCTGGATGAAGTCGCGCAAATTGACCCGCGTCTGCCATGCGCCGCCGGTGAAGCCACGCCAGGCCGATTCGGAGCGCGCGCCATTGGACTTCGGAACGGTTGCCATATCTCGCCTCCTTTGCGCTGCGCGGCCAACGCGATCGCGGCTCGCGGGTCCGCGCGTCGTTTCGTGTCTCTGATCGTGAACCGGCAATGCGGTCGCGTCTCGACAAATCTCGACATGCGCACAGGCAAGCTAGATCGAGCTCATCACGGCCGGAACCACGCATTGCCGATGACGAAGTAGACCGCCACCGTGCCGGGACTCGCTGCCACGTCAATGCCTGCGTGCAGGCCGAACTTGCTCGCGAGCTCGTAACGAAAGCCCGCGCCGCCGCTGCCCACGCTTTGCTGCGACGAGCGGTTCTCGCGCTCGGTCCACGTGCGGCCCGCACCGCCGAACGCGACGACGCTCCAGCGTCCGTAGAACTGCCATCGCGCCTCGATCTCGATCGACGCCGCCTGATCTCCCTGATAGCGCACCGCAGGGACTCCACGCAGTGTCACGAACGGACGCAGGAAGAACGGCGTGCCTTCAGAGGCCCGCGAGTACGTTGCATTGGCCGCGAGCGTCACGTCATCGCGCAGCGGATACCATCCGATCAGCAGCTGGTCGAAGCGCTCGAAGCCGACGGTCGCACCCAGCGCCTCGCGCGACGCGAGGTACGCCGTCTCGGCATAGACGCCGCGCGTAGGCGTGAAGATGTTGTCGCGGGAATCGAACTCGACGATCACCGTGGGCGCCGAGACGGTCACGCGCGTGCGCTCGGCAAGCCCGGGAAACAGCGGCTCGTCCCGCAGGCGAGGGTCCACGTTTGCGTACACATAGCGCACGCCGACGGACCATGGGGACTTCGGTGCGAGCTGCCAGTTCGCTTGTCCGACGAATGCTGCGAACTGCAGCGAGTAGCGAACGCCCTGATCGCGCGACGAGGGATCGTCCGACAGTCCGAAGAAATCGAGGTTTATCTGGCCCGCCCCACCGCCGACGAGCGTGCGCAGCCGACCGTCGAGGAAGCGGCTCGAATCCCCAGCGAATGCCGCCCATGTTCCGTTCTGCGTGACGAGGCCGCCTCCGACGGAGATGTCGGGGCGCGCCCAGCCCTCGTTGCCCGCCTCCTTGCGCGGTCGCAGGAACATTCCCGCCGCGCCTCCACCGTAGCCGACAGCGGGCTCGGTAACGACAATGGGCACGGGCAGGAAGCCTCGCGCATCTTCCAGAAAGTGCGACAGGTCGAGCTGGCCGTCGTCGGGGTCGAAGAAGCGTGCGCGGCCGGTGCGCTTCGGAACTTGCGCTGAGGTCGTTGCGTCGACGGTGACTTCGCCGTCGCGCAGCGGCGCGGGGACCCCCTGCGCGCTAACCGTCGGCGGCAATGCGGCAAGCGCGAGGGCCGCGGCGAAAACACGCCGCCGGTGGCAAAAAGTATCGGGGGACTTCGCGCGATTCGTCACGCCATGATGTTCACGCCGCCGTCGACGTACAGCGTTTCACCCGACAGCCGCCGCGCATAGGGAGTCGCGAGAAACGCGCAAGTGAATCCGACGTCCATGATGTCGACCAGCTCGCCAAGCGGCGCTCGTTGCGCCGCCTCGGCGAGCAGAAGGTCGAAATCCTTGAGGCCGGATGCCGCGCGCGTCTTGAGCGGTCCCGGCGAAACGGCGTGGACCCGAATGCGTTGCCCGCCGAGCTCGTAGGCGAGATACCGGCAGCACGCCTCGAGTGCGGCCTTCACCGGACCCATCACGCTGTAGGTCGGCACCACCTTGTTGGCGCCGTGGTAACTCATCGCGAACATCGTGCCGCCATCCGTCATCAGCGGCGCGGCGAGCTTCGCCATCCGGACGAAGGAGTGGCAGGAAATGTCCATCGCCGCCGCAAATCCCGTCGCCGAGCAGTCGAGGAGCCCACCCTGCAGGTCCTCCTTCGGCGCGAACGCGATCGAGTGAACGAGGATGTCGAGCTTTCCCCACGTGGTCGCGATCGACTCGAACACCGTTTCCAGCGCGCCCGGGACGCTCACGTCGAGCGGCAGGAACAGCGGCGCCTCCAGCCCGCGTGCGAGCGGCTCCACGAAGCGGCGCGCCTTGTCGTTCAGGTAAGTGATTGCCAGATCGGCGCCGAGCTCGCGAAACGCCTTCGCGCAGCCGTAGGCGATCGAGTGTTCGTTCGCAACACCGACGACGAGCGCTTTCTTGCCCTTGAGAATCGTGCGCGGCGTATCGATGGTCATATCGGTATCGTGAGATCAGTTCGCATGGGCGGTCATGCAACAGGCGACCGCGGTCCGGCATCGATCGCCGCTCGCGTATGGCGCGCGATCATCAGCTCCTCGTTCGTCGGCAGCACCCAGACGGAAACGCGACTTGCCGTCGAGCTGATCCGCGTTGCGTCGCGGGCGGCGGCGTTGGCCTCGACGTCGAGATCGACGCCGAGCCATGCTGCGTCGCGACAAACCTGTTCGCGAAGCGATCGGCTGTTCTCGCCGATACCTGCCGTGAACACGATCGTATCCACGCCGCCGAGCGCCGCCGCCAGCGAGCCCAGCTCGCGCCCGATCCGGTAGACGTAGAGCGCGATCGCGGCCTTCGCTCGCGGCTCGTCACTCGCTTCGAGCGTTCGCATGTCGCTCGAGATGCCGGACACGCCGAGCAGGCCCGACTGCTGGTAGATCAGCTTTTCGATCGCACGCGCGTCCATCTTGAGCTCGTCCAGCAGGTAGAGCACCACACCCGGATCGAGATTGCCGCATCGCGTGCCCATTGGCAGCCCATCGGCCGCGGTGAATCCCATCGTGCTCGCGATGCTCCGGCCTGCGTCGATCGCACACATGCTGGATCCGTTGCCGAGGTGCAACACGACGACCTTGCCGGTCGCTGCGCGGGAATCGTGCGCGGGCAGCGCCTGCGCGATGTATTCGTAGGACAGGCCGTGGAAGCCGTAGCGGATCACGCCGCGATCGGTCAGTGACTGCGGCAATGCGAAGGCCTGCGCGACGGGCGGTTGATCGCGATGAAAGGCCGTGTCGAAGCACGCGATCTGCGGGAGTGCCGGCAGCCGCTCGAGCAGCAGGCGAATCGGGGCGAGATTGTGCGGTTGGTGCAGCGGCGCGAGGGGAATGTATTTCTCCAGCGCTGCGACTACCGATGCGTCGACCCGCACTGGCTTCGCGTACTCCAGCCCCCCATGAACCACCCGATGGCCCACACCGGCGAGCCTGTAGTCGGCACGCCATTGGCGCAGGAAAGCGATCAGGTGATCGAGCGCGCCGGCATGCCCGAGCTCGATGCCTTCTCCCCAGGTTTTTTCCTCGATGACGTCGCCCGCGCCGTCCTTTGCGACGAACCGCGGCGACGTGTACAGACCTTCCGCCTGCCCGCGCGCGACCAGCTCGAGGCCCTTCGACGCTTGCACGAACAGCGAGAACTTGAGGCTCGACGACCCCGCGTTGACGACGACGATGACATCGTTCATGTCAGTCCCCGACCGAAGTTGCGCTGTCCGATCGGTGCGGCGAACGTCGTGCGTGTGGCAACGCGTTCATCACACCACGGCCTTGGCGGCTGCCTCGCGGCGCGTGTGTGCGACCAGTGCTGCGATCCCGCACGAGGCCAGCCGCGTCGTGACCGAGTCGGCCCGGCTCGTCAGGATGATGGGAACGCGTGC
>Ga0207682_10000357_pt1 | contig 20976 bp, 18 predicted proteins | sample KBSM63metaG_FD_184332 | JGI IMG/M metagenome (GOLD analysis project Ga0207682, IMG submission 184332) | Miscanthus rhizosphere microbial communities from Kellogg Biological Station, Michigan, USA - KBS M6-3 metaG (SPAdes) (version 2) | ecosystem: Host-associated > Plants > Roots > Rhizosphere >... | reverse complement strand
GCGGAAGCCCGCATGCGCGCCGAGTTCCGCATACTCGAGGACAATATTCTGCAGTCGCGTCAGGAGGCGCAGGCACGCGAAGAAGCCGAGCGCAAAGCGCGCCAGGAAGCCGAAGCCCGCACCGCCGCCGAGCGCCATGCCCGCGAAGAATCCGAATCGCGGGCCGCGGTAGAGATCGCCGCCCGCGACGGCGACGTGCGGCTGGCACGCGAAGAAGCGGAAGCGCGCGCGCTTGCCGAAGCCAAGGCCCGCGAAAAGTTCGAAGCCGAACGCCGCGCCCGCGAAGAAGCTGAGGCCCAGGTCGCGGCCGAGCGGCTATCGCGCGACGAAGCGGTGAGCAAGGCGCGCGCAGAAGCCGAGCGCCGGGCCCGCGAGGAAGTCGAAACGCGCATTGCGGCCGAGCGCCAGGCCCGCGAAGAAGCCGAAGCCCGCGCACTGGCCGCGCGCGAAGACGCCGAGCGCAAAGCCCAGGCCGAACTTGCCGAACGCATCGATGCCGAGCGCAAAGCGCGTGAAGAAGCGGAGCGCAAGCGCGAAGTGGCCGAAGCGCAGGCCAAGGCCGCGCTGGAAATCAGCGCCACTGCCGAAAAGCTGGTGCGCGAAGCCGCGAGCAAGGAAACCGCGGTCGCCGAAAAATCCCGCGACGAAGCGCATAAGATGCGCGACGAGGCGCAGCGCTTGCTCGAAACGGCGCGCCTGCAGCACGAGCAGGCCGTCGCCAAGGCGCAGGCGGAAATGACGGCGCGGGCGCATGCGGAGCAGAAAGCCATCGCTGAAAAACGCGCACGGGCGGCAGCCGAAGATCGCGCCAAGCAGGAGGCGGTGGCGCGCGTCATGCAGGAGCACCAGATGAGACAAAATGCCGAAAAAGAAATCGCTGCCAAGGTCGAGGCCGAAATCAAGGCCCGCTCGCAGGCCGAGTTCGATGCCGAAGTAAAGGCGCGAACGGATGCGCAGCAGCGTGCCGACATGGTCGCCGCCCAGATCTCGCTCGAGCACGAAGATGCCGCGGTGCGGGGGCGCAAAATCAGCCCGGCGCGCAAACGTATCCGCTGGGGCCGCACGGCGGCGATCAGCGTGGCCGTGCTGCTCGTCCTCGCCGTCGGTTTCATCCAGATCATGCCGATGACGGGCTACATTCCCGCGATCGAGAAACTGCTCTCCGAACGCCTGCAGGAGCCGGTCAGCATAGGCGGGCTGCGCTTTACCCTGTTCCCCGCGCCCGAACTTAAAGTCGAGCGCATCGCCATCGGGCCGGGTCAGGACGTGCGTATCGAGAGCGCCCTTATCCCGATGTCGACGGCAGCGTTATTCGACGACAAAAAAGAATTCGACGAGATCGAGGTAAAAGGCCTAACGTTCGACCAGGACGCGATACCGCGCCTCGCAGGTTGGACCAGTGCGCCGGCCAAATCACGCCTGCAGGTGCGGCGCTTAAAAATAATCGGCTTCCAGCTTGCGCTGCATGGCATCGAGCTGCCGAGCCTGGACGGCACGGTTACGCTCGCCAAGGACGGCGGCTGGCAGAAAATCTCGTTGCGCGACCCCAAAATGAACCTCGATTTCATGCCGCTTAAGGAACAGGGCCAGTATCGCGCGACGTTTCATGCGCGCAACTGGACTCCGCCGATCGGCCCGAGCGTCGAATTTGCCGAACTCGGCGCGACCGCCACGGTTACGCGTGACCAGGCTACGATTATCGGCATCGAAGGCCGCATATTCGAAGGCGCGCTCAAGGGTGCCGTGAACGTCCGCTGGAAAAACAACCTCTCGGCAGACGGCGAACTGGCGCTCAAAGGCGCGGACCTCGCCAGCGCGCTCGCCGGATTTACGCGCGACTACACAGCCAGCGGCACGCTCGACGCGGGGCTCAAATTCACGAGCCAGGGTCAGACCGCCCCCGAGCTCTTCGCGGCGCCGCGTGTCACCGCGACATTCGCGCTGCAAAAAGGCACGCTGAACAACGTCGATCTGGTCCGCGCAATCCAGTCGACCAGCCGTGGCGGTTTGCGCGGCGGCAAGACACCGTATGTCGAAATCACCGGCGAGGCTCAGTCCTCAGCCAATCGCATTGGCTACCGTAATTTAAGGCTCGCCGCGGGGCCGCTCAACGCGACCGGTGCGTTCGACGTGTCGCCGGCGTCGCAACTCGCGGGCCGGCTCAACGTCCAGTTAGGCACGCAATCGACATCAATCGCGCGCGGCGCCCTGAACGTCAGCGGCGGCATGAAGGAGCCCGTGCTGAGTCCGTAGCCGCCGCTGCCTAACGCGGGCAGCGCTCCGCCCTACCCGCCATGCATTTCCCACCACAAGGCCCGTCCCGAATGAACGTCGTCAACCCGTGGTATCAGCTCGGCTATGTCATTCCCCATCTCTACACGGACATGGACGCGTATCAGTTCTACCGCATCGCGCCCGAAGGCATGGTGCTGATCACCACGGGGCTCAATCTGACCGAGTACACCCTGGCAAGCGTCGAGAGCAACCTGCCGACCTTGTGGGAGCGCTTCGACCTGCTGGCCAAAAAAAAAGCCGAGCGCATTTCGCTGAGCGGCGTGCCGATCGCCTCGGTGCTCGGTCGCAAGAAAATGCTGGAAATCCTCGACGAAGCGCAGCAGCGCACCGGGGTGCCCTGCGACACGGACCTCGAAGCGCACATCGCGGCAATGAAGCATCTCCGGGTCGCGAAAGTCGCGATGGCTACGCGCTGGCCGGAGCCCGTCAACACGGCGCTTACGCGTTACCTGGCCGACGCCGGCATCGAAGCAGTCGCATGCCGCTCGCGCGCCCGCACGCTCACCGAGAACAAGCTGACGCTCGCATCCGAAGATCATGAACTCGCGCTCGATCTGGGCCGCAAAGTTTTGTCCGAAGCACCGGACGCGCAGGGGCTCCTGATGCCCGGCGGCCTGTGGTTCGCAATCTATGCCGTGCCGATCCTCGAAGCCGAATTCGGCAAGCCGGTCTTCCTCAATATCACATCCACGACGTGGGCGGCATTGCATGCAGCCGGACCCCGGATGCTCGTGCGCCCCGCTCCGCGCTGGGGCAAACTCATGGCGAGCGCCTGATCGTTCGAAAGTGCGCCTGCGCGGTCTCTTGGCATTTGCATTCCTCGCCGCCGCGGCGAGCGTTACGCTCGCCCAACCCTATCCCGCCAAGCCGATCCGCATTATTGCGGCGCAATCCGCGGGCGGCGTCACCGATGCGCTCGCGCGCACGTTTGCCCAAAAATTCAACGAAGCATGGAAGCAACCCGTGGTGGTCGAGAACCGCGCGGGCGCGGGCGGGGCGATCGGCACGGAAGTCGTTGTAAAAGCCGCGCCGGACGGTTATACGCTGCTGCTGTCGTCGGCCGGTCCTATAGTCATCAACCAGAGCCTGTACCCGGCGCTGGGCTACGACCCACTTAAAACACTCGTGCCCATCACGTTCATCGCCGCGTCGCCATTAGTGCTCGTCACCCATCCGTCGGTACCGGCAAAATCGGTCGCCGAGCTGATCGCGCTTGCCAAAGCAAGGCCGGGCAAGCTTACCTACGGCTCCGGCGGCAGCGGCTCGCCGCCGCACCTGACCGCCGAGCTGTTTAAAACCGCTGCGCGTGTGGACATTACGCACATCCCGTTCAAGGGCTCGGCGCCCAGCGTGCTGGCGCTCGTCGGCGGCCAGATCGATCTATCTTTTTCGACCGTCGTGATTACGCTGCCGCAGGTCCAGGCCAGCCGCTTGCGCGCGCTCGCCGTGACGTCGCCGCAGCGCTCGAAAGCGCTACCGTGGTTGCCGACCATGATCGAAGCCGGCATGCCCGGGTTCGAATCGCAGCAATGGTTCGGCCTCTTCGGACCCGCCGGCCTGCCGCCGGAAATCGTCGCTCAGCTTAACTTTGAAGCGACACGGATCGTGTCATCGCCCGAGATGCGCGAACGGCTTGCCACCGACGGCGCCGAACCCGGCACGCTGACCCAGCGCGAATTTGGCGCGTTCCTGCAGGCCGATGCGGTACGCTGGGCGCGCGTGGTGAAACAATCGGGGGCCAAAGCCGAGTAGGCACGCTGCGCGTCCCCATCGTAGCGACCGGCCGCGCGTATGCGCTATGATGCGCACACATGGGGAATGCCGGCAGCAGGGGGGGATTCTGAACTACAATTTCATGGGCAAAGGCCAGGTCGCGGCGCCCGGTTTCGAAGCGGAGGAATTGCGCGGGTTTTCCCGCACCGTCGCGGAAATCGAATGGCTGCTCGTCATCCTGGTCATGCTCTACCAAGTCGTGCAGGGACGCTCCGAAGACGCCAATGCGCAGATCTATTTCGGTCTGATCGTCTATTCGGTCTTCGTGCTCGGCTTTCGCTACTTCAACGTCCATCGCACGGAATCGCGCTGGAAGCTGGCGATCGAAACCTGGGTGATGATCGTTTTCATTACCTGGATCATCTACAACACCGGCCGCCTCGAAAGCCCGCTCACCAATCTCTACCTGCTGCCGATCATCACGTCGGCGCTGACGCTCGGCAAGTTGATCACGCTGCTCGAGATGGCGTTGATCGCCGCCTGCTATATCTTCATCGGCTATACCGCCACCAACGACTCGCTGTTCTGGATCACCAATGCAGGCGATTTCATGACCCAGCTCGCGCCCATGCTGCTTGTCGCCTACATCACGACGATGCTCTCGGCGGATATCCGCACCGCGCTGACGCGCATCAAGCTCATTTCCGAAACCGACGAGCTGACCGGCATTTTCAACGTGCGCGCATTCACCTCGCTCGCCGACCGCATGCACAAGCAATCGATCCGCTACGGCCATGCATACAGCATCCTCATGGTCGACTCCGACAATTTGAAGTCGGTCAACGACGCGTATGGCCACGAAGCGGGCAATCGTCTCTTGAAACTGACGGTCACGTGCATGCAGAAGGGCCTGCGCGAAACGGACGTATTCGCGCGCTACGGCGGCGACGAATTCGTGATCATGCTGCCGCAGACCAAAGCCGACGGCGCGTTGCTGGTGTCCGAGCGCATCCGCAAATCGATCGCCGCCACGCCGCTTGAGACGCACGGTAAAGAAATCGCGACCACCGTCAGCATCGGTGTCGCTTCGTTCCCGGCGCATGGCGCCGAACTCGCGGTCGTGATGAACTGCGCCGACCAGGCGCTCTACATCAGCAAGAAAAGCGGCCGCAACTGCTCTTCCGTCAGCGGCGATCACGAAAAATAGGCTTCGGCGGCCGAAAATAAGCCGTGTTGTCGTAATAGCGCCCGTCTTCATTGTCGGCGCACCAACCGGGGATCCCGAGCAACGGAACGGGCGTCAAATCCCTCGCGGCGAGATCTCGTCCTGGAGCGCCGACGCGTTCTGCGATTTGCCCGTCAATTACCGCGAGCTGTTCCGCCAATGGCAGCGCCATGAAGTCGCGTGCCACTTCGCAGACCAGGCCCCGTCCGGTGACGCCGATGAAGGGCCGCAGCATTTTCTCGCCGAGTCCATGCCCGAACAGGTAAAAACGCATGTGCTCGCGGACATCCGCGCGGCGGCGCCAGAATAACTCTTTCCACGTATGCGCCATCAGCAATCGGCCGAGCCCGGGCTCGCTCGTCGCGACGATTACACCGCTCTCATCGAGCAGCGTCAGCGCGTCCTGCAGGGCAGACCGATTGGCTGCGTGGCATTCGCCGCTTGTGCGCCGCTCTTCGAGCGCGTGGTAATGACGCTCGTTCAATGCGGCCTTGGCACGCGGAAACGTAAGCCATGCGAACGCGTTGAAAACGTCATGCCAGTCACCGGCGCGGAACTGCGCTTCACCGCGCAGAAAAATACGAGATTCGTATTTGTCCGCGAAACCGACCGCGCGGGGCGCCGGCGCGACAAAACTTAGCGCGCGGCCTGCGGCATTGATCACGGGGGTGGCGCGCGCCGCCAGCAGACGATTGAAATCGGCGCTGCACGGCCAGGCCGGCGTGCGCAGTTCGCGCGCAGCTTCGCGCAGCGGCGCGAACGCCGGCGCGCTTTGCGCGAAATCGGGATTCCAGACATTGACCATCGGTTGATTTTTTCGGCGACGAGCCGGCCGGCTCCGGAATAAGGGCAGCTCCAATGATAATATTGCGCCCTGTCCTTTAACCAGAACTGAAAAATACGGCACCAGATAATGGCAGAAAACATCGATTGTGCAGTCATCGGCGCGGGCGTAGTGGGCCTGTCGATCGCGCGCGAACTCGCGCTGGCGGGCCGCGAAGTGATTATCCTCGAAGCCGAGTCTGCGTTCGGCACGCACACCAGCGCACGCAACTCCGAAGTCATCCATGCGGGTATTTATTACCCGACCCGCTCGCTCAAGGCCCGGCTATGCGTCGAGGGCCGCAAGGCGCTATATGCCTATTGCGCGGAGCGCGGCGTCAACCATCGGCGGATCGGCAAAGTGATCGTCGCGACCGACGAATCCCAGCTTGAAGGCCTCAAGAAATACCAGAAACAGGCAGAGATCAACGGCGTGGACGATTTGCGCATGTTGTCGCGCGACGAGCTCGCCGAACTCGAACCGGCCGTCGTCAGCTTCGCCGGATTCATGTCGCCGTCCACCGGCATCATCGACAGCCACGGCCTGATGCTCGCGTACCTGGGCGACGCCGAAAACAATGGCGCGTCCCTCGTGCTGAACAGTCCGGTGACCGGCGGCGCGGTCACGGCTGACGGCATCCAGCTTGAAGTCGGTGGCGCGGATCCGATGAGCATCGTGTGCAAGACCGTGATCAACTCCGCAGGCCATGGCGCGCCCATCGTGTCGCGCGCCATCACCGGCGTCCCGGCCGCGACGATTCCGGCCAACTACTATGCAATCGGCCACTATTACACGTTGACGGGCAAAACGCCCTTCAATCATTTGGTCTATCCGGTCGCGCGCCAGGACTGGCTCGGCGTGCACGTGACCATCGATCTCGGCGGCCGCTGCAAATTCGGGCCCGACTTCTCGTGGCGCGACAGTCTTGATTACCGGTTTGACGAGAGCCGCGAAGCGCGTTTCTACGAAGCCATCCGCCGCTACTATCCTGGCCTCAAGGATGGCGCGCTGCAGCCCGGTTATACCGGCATGCGCCCGCGCATTACCGGCCAGGGCCAGGAAGCAGTCGATTTCGTGATCCAGGACCACACGGTGCACGGCGTGCATGGCATGGTAAATCTTTACGGCATCGAGTCGCCAGGACTCACGTCATCGCTGGCGATTGGCCGCTACGTCGGCGAATTGATCGCTAACGACAGGCGATAAAACGACGCGCGGAAGCAGCAGCGCTCTCCGCAACATTCCGGGTGGTTGCATCCTCGTCTGACCCGCAACGTCTAATTACGGTCAGCACCGGGCAGTCGTTGCCTTTACCCGACTTGCAGGCGAAACCTGAAGAATTCCCCCTGCTCCTCCCTCTAATTTGACATCGTCATATCGAGGGCGTAGCTTATTTCAGCCCGGATTTCCACTTTAAGGTGGCAAGCACTCCATCTTGGAGCGGCAATACCGGGCTACCACCGGTTCAGCCTGGGGGTTGGTAATCGACAATAATAAGGCGGCCCGGCGTCACTCAATCCACTGCATTGACAAAGGAGGCACCATGAAGCGAAGACTGCTCATTTTAGGCACTATTGCTTTCTGTTTTGCGGTCAGCGGAGCGTACGCGGCAGATGTGTTTAGCGGAAACTGGAAATTAAATCTGGACAAGTCAAAGTACGATCCGGGTCCGCCGCCGAAGGGTCCCAACTTCAATAAAGTCGAAGCGATAGAAGGCGGACTGAAATTTACCAATGATGGAGTCAATGCGGAAGGCAAGCCTACCCACAGCGAGTGGAGCGGGAAGTTTGACGGGAAAGACAATCCGGTCAAAGGCGATCCAAACCGGGATACAGCCGCGCTGAAAAAGATTGATGACTATACGACTGAGATCATTAGTAAAAAGGCGGGTAAAGTCACCTCCACAAATCGAACCGTTTACTCCCGCGACGGCAAGACGAGAACGCAAACCGTTCAGGGAACAAACGCACAAGGCGTCAAGTTCAACAACATAGTTGTTTCCGAAAAGTAATTAAGCGCAAGTGCGGGAGCGGTTGGAAGACGGTCTTCTGATCGCTCCCTTTTGCATTCTGTTGCCCAGGCGCAAGAATTTCATTTTTTTAGAATCTTGACTGCGGCGTCTTGCCCACAAGGACTGTGTGCACGCACCGCACGAACGTCCGTTATTGGCAAACGTAATTGACCCGTACGGGTCGTTCGCGAACTCCTGACCGTAAAGTTAAGCAGGCCGCAGTCTCTCAGTCTTTTTTTATTGCGATCCGATCGAGGAAGGCGCCGACGGCCGCAATCCATGCGTCCCGCGTGAAAAGAAACCCATCGTTGTGTCCTCCGGCGAGGACCAGCATTTGCTTCGGCTCGCGCGCCGCCGCGAACAAGGCTTCGCCATGGGCAAACGGAATCACGTCGTCGTCGCGGCTGTGCGCAATCAGCACAGGCGCATCGACCTTTGCGATGCGCCCCAGGTTGTCGTAAGTGATGCGCGCGAGCAGGCGCACGGGCAGCCACGGATAAATCTGCGCGCCCAGATCGGGCACCGACCTGAATGTCGACGCGAGCACGAGAGCGCGCGGCGGATATTTGAGCGCGAGCCACGTCGCGACGCCGCCGCCCAGCGATTCGGCGACCATTACGATATCGCGCGGGGCCACGTTACGGGTCGCGGTCAGATGCAGCCAGGCCGCCTCGGCGTCGCGATACGTGCCCTCCTCATCAGGATGCCCGCCGCTTTTGCCGTAACCCCGGTAATCGAACAGCAGCACTGAATAACCGAGGCGGTTGAACATGGTCAGATAGCCGAGACGATGCGAGATGTTGCCCGCGTTGCCATGCATCAACAGTATGGTCCCGCGCGCGTTGCGCGACGGCACCCACCAGCCGTGCAGCTTTACATTGTCCGCCGTGGTCAGCGTGACATCCTCGTAGTCGAGTCCGGCGGCGCGCGGCGTCGCGGTCAGCTCGCGTTCAACCTGCGGAAAGTACACGAGCCGCGGCTGATACAGGAATACGAACAATATCATCAGCGCGTACGCCACCGCCGCCGCGATCAACAGGTTGATAATCACGCGCATGGCTTCTGCAGAGTTACCGGTCTAAACATCGACTTCGAGCGGCGGCTCGTCCATCGCTGCGCATTGCTCGCGCAGCGCGAGTATCTGGTCCTGCCAGTAACGCTGGGTGTTGAACCACGGAAAATTCACCGGAAATGCGGGGTCGTCCCAGCGGGTCGCCAGCCAGCCCGCATAGTGGATCATGCGCAGCGTGCGAAGCGCTTCGACAAGATTCAGCTCGGCCGGGTTGAAATCGCAGAACTCGCGATAGCCGCCGAGCACGTGCGAGAGCTGCACGCCCATCGCCGCGGCGTCTCCCGACAATAGCATCCACAGGTCCTGCACCGCGGGCCCACTGCGGCAGTCGTCGAGATCGACGAAATGCGGTCCCTGCTCCGACCACAGAATGTTGCCCGCGTGGCAATCGCCATGCAGCCGGATGTTGCCCACCGTGCCCGCGCGCGCGTAACAGCTATCGACGCGTTCGAGCGCGTCGTGGACGATCGCCTCATACGCGTCAGCCAGATCCGGCGGAACGAAGCCGTGCTCCAGCACGAATTCGGCGGGCGCCTCGCCGAAACTTTCAACGTCGATGCGCGGCCGATGCGCAAACGGCTTCAATCCACCCACCGCGTGGATGCGCCCCATGAAGCGGCCGATCCAGCGCAATGTTTCGGGATCGTCGAGCTCCGGCGCGCGTCCGCCCTGTTTTGGAAACAAAGCGAACCGAAAGCCGCCGAGCTCGTGCAGTGTTTTGCCGGCAGCATCGGCAATGGGTGCTACGACCGGAATTTCGCGCGCCGTGAGCTCGCGCGAATACGCATGCTCCTCCAGGATCGTTTCGTCGCTCCAGCGCTCTGGGCGATAGAACTTGGCGACCAGCACTTTTCCGTCGTCGCACCACACCTGGTACACGCGATTCTCGAAGCTGTTCAGCGGATATTGGCGGCCGTCGCAATGGAAGCCGCAACTCTCGACGGCATCGAGTATCAGGTCGGGAACGAGGGTCTGGTAGGGGTGGGCGTCCGGCATGGCGGGGATGGCAGTTCAAGACCCACCATAACACTAACGGCGCGCTATTTCAGGAAGGCGGGGGTCAACAGGCGCAGGCCCAGCGAAATCCAGCGGCTGCCGCCGTAGTCGCCGGCCTGGGTGCCCACGGTGGCGTCGATTTGCACGCGGTTAGGCACCACCCAGAAGCGCACGCCGCCCTGGTACGAATTGCGATGATGATTGTCGCCATACGTTTCTACCATCAAAAATAGGCGCGACGTGATGCCGTATTCAGTCCCGATGCCCCACGTCAGGGAATTTATCGGCAGTTCGCCCGCGCGCTGCACGCCTACGTTCGCATGGACGAACATGCGGTCGTCAAGCAGTGATCGCGTAAACGGCATGTATGCATAGTAATTAGGGACCTGGTCGGCCGCACCGCGCGAGCGCACCACGCCGCCGACTGCCAGGCCGTAGGAATAGCCATTGGTTTCGAGCGTCTTGAACAGCGTCTTGCCCTGCATTTGCACGGTGCGCGTATAGCTGCGCACCCCCAGGTCGTCGACAGGCAATTCGGCGCTGCCGAGCGTGAATTCGATGTTGCCGGTCGGATTGCATCCGGGCAGCGCCCAGTTTTCCTGGCTGTCGCGATTGAAGCGCCGCCATGTTTCGAGCTGGCACGCGCCCGCATCCACGATCCGCGCGTCGTCCACGACCATCGGCCGCGCCGCGCGTGCGTCGGCCCCCGCCAGCGCCGCTGCCAGGGCCAGACATAATTGAAGTTTCTGCTTGGGCGCGGCCATGGTTGATTGCATCAATTTTCAATGTGCAGACTAGCATGAAATAGTTAAAATCCCGTGACCTTCAACCGGCCCGCGATTTATCGAGAGTGCATATGCTCAATGGATTTATTCCCGCCAACGGCGCGCTCACGAAAACAGTCGTCAATCAGTATGCCGACCTCAAGCCGGAAATGATGTGGCTCGACCTGACGAACCCGACCGAGCAGGAGCGCCAGTGGATCAAGCAGGCTTACGGGCAGGAGCTCCAGTTCATGGAGGAACTGGGTGAAATCGAGGCGAGCGCGCGGTATTACCACGACGAATTCGGCATGCACCTGAACCAGTATTTCCTGCTGATCGACAAGAACGTCGCGCGCAACGTGAACGTCGCCTTCACGATCAACAAGAGCCGCCTTTTCACGCTGCACAGCGAGGATCTCGCGGCCATCCGCGCATTCAGCAGCCAGGCCAGCCGCACGAATGAGCATTGCAACAGTCCGGTGTCTATCATGCTCGGCATCTTTCAGACCCGCATCGGCCTGCTCGCCGACCTCTACGAGCGCGCGCAGAACGACCTCGAGCCCGTGAGCCAGGCGATCTTTCGCGGCGATTCGCGGGCGATGCCGCGCGTGCTGGAAACGCTGACCCGCATCGAGGACGTCAACGGCAAGGCGCGCCTGGGGCTGCTTGAGGACAAGCGTGCCTACCCTAACCTCGTGCGCAGCACCGAATGCGCGCAGCACGCGGAGACCATCAACGAGATCCTGCGCGACGTCGATTCGCTGACGACCCATTCCGGTTTTCTCGCCGACCGCGCGAAATTCCTGATGGATGCGGCGATGGGCATTATCAATATCTCGTTCAACCGCCGGCTCAATATATTCACCGTGCTGTCCGTGATATTGATGCCGCCGACCTTGATTGCGAGCATCTACGGCATGAATTTCCGCCACATGCCCGAGCTCGACTGGTACTACGGCTATCCGCTCGCGCTGCTGATGATGGTATTGGTTGCGGCCGGACCTATTCTTTATCTGAAACATAAAGAATGGCTGTAGCAGTCATCGCAAGAACGCTGGAGTAGCAGGGCCGGTAACCGCACCCGAATGCTGTCCGCCGGACAGCGCGGCGCGGTATATTAAAGCACCACGAGGGCCCGAATCCGGCGATGTCCACTGCTATTTTGATCCGGTAACAAACAGGATACGCTCATGCTGATCAGCTGCGTTGCGTACGAAGACGGTAAAAAACTTGCCGATATTGTGAAAGAAGATGTCAGCAAGTATGTCAGCCGGCCTGAATGTTTTGTCTGGGTCGCGCTGTACGAGCCCACTGCCGATGAACTCGCCGAGATGCAGCGGGAATTCGGCCTGCACGAACTGGCGGTGGAAGATGCGCAACATGGCCACCAGCGCCCCAAGATCGAGGAATATGGGGATTCGCTGTTCGCCGTGCTGCATACGGTCGAAATCGTCGACGACGAACTGCAAATCGGCGAGGTCGATGTCTTCGTCGGCCGCAACTATGTGTTGTCGGTTCGCAGCCGCACCAAACAGGGGTTCAAGAACGTGCGCGAACGCTGCGAGCGCGAGCCCGAGCTGCTCAAGCAGGGCTCGAGTTTCGTCCTGTATGCGCTCATGGACACGGTCGTCGACCGCTACTTTCCCGTGCTGGACAGGCTCGAAATCGAGCTCGAAAAAGTCGAGGAAAAAATGTTCGCCGGCGTTACCGACAGCCGGTTCAACATCGAGGCGCTCTATCAGCTCAAACAGAAACTCATGACGCTCAAGCACGTGGTCGGACCGCTGCTCGAGGCGACCGGCAAATTGTGGGGCGGCCGCGTGCCCCAGCTGTGCGCGCGCACTCAGGAATACTTCCGCGACGTCTATGATCACCTTTTCCGCATCAACCAGTCGATCGACAGCCTGCGCGACATGGTGGTCACCGCCGTTTCGGTCAACCTGTCCCTGACGGCCGTACAGGAAAACGAGACCACCAAGCGTCTGGCAGCCTACGCTGCGCTGGTGGCCGTGCCCACGATGATCGCCGGCATCTACGGCATGAATTTCGAGCATATGCCCGAGCTGAAATCGGTCTACGGTTATCCGTTGACGGTTGCGGCAATGGCCGCCATCGACGCTTATTTGTATTTCCGGTTCCGAAAATCCGGTTGGCTCTAGAAACCGCGGTTTGCAGAGGCCACGGAAGCATTTGACCGCGGACTCGACGCGTCAATGCCGTGACGGCATGCGTCCCGCCGCTGCGCCGTCACCCGCCCGCGCAAACCATACTTGCCCCTGCGCGTTTAGCGCCGGCAGTATCGTCGGCAAGCATTGGACGTTGCTGACACGGCACTCTTTCAGCAGCCCGGCGATGGAGTCCACCAGTGCAGCCAGATCGTCAAGCGGATGCAGCGGCCAGCGAAATCCTTCCACGGTCGTGTCATCGAACGGCGAACTCAACGTGACACGAATATCGCCGTCATCGTGCGCGCCTATTACTGCGTCCGGATCACCCGTCGCGCTGCGCAGCCGCCGCACTGCGTTGCTCGCGAAGAGATTGAATGCCGCCTCGAGCTGCGCAAACCGCCCGGCCTGCCCCGCGCGCAATAAATCGAGCGGCGGCCGCGCGAGCGGCAGGACCTCGACATCGGGCTGCGCGAGCTGAGCGGCGAGTGCACGGGTCAACGGCATTCCCCAGACGCCGATATTCGATGCGGTTTCGACGAACGATGGCTCTGCGGCCGGCGCAATCGCTGCCCCCACCAGGAAGCGCAGATGCACGTGCTCGCCCGGTTGCGCAATTGCGATGGCGCTGGGCGGCAGCTCGCGACGCGGCGCGCCGGGATCGCGCGTCCACGCGTATATCTCGCCGGGACGCACGCTCTCGATGGTTTCGAGCGAGCACAGCGCGTTGCCGATCCCGAAGTTGCGCGCAGGCCCCAGTGCGCCATATTGCGTGAACAGCTCCGCAATCGCGCCGATATCCGGCACGACACCGGGCAGATTAGACGGCCGTCGGCTGCCGGTGATGATCACCAGGGGCAAAGCAAAGATGCGCGCGACTACATCCGGGGACGCCGACGCGTTGCCCACCTGGTTCGCCGCGTCACAGACCGCCTGCCACAATTGGGTGTAGGCGGCCTGGGTCGGCGCCGCGCGCAAGGCGTCCGCGACTTCGGCGTCGGCGCCGCGCTTCAGCAAGTCATCGAGCCGGCGGCGTAAATCCGCCGCATCGCAGGGATCATTTAATGCGCGGCTGGATGTGCCTGCTCCGTACCGACGCGGGTCGGGCAACTTAATCAAGCCGGATACCCAGCGACTTGATCAACTGGTCCCATTTGACGATATCGGCGCGGACGTCGGTCGCAAACTGCTGCGGCGTGTTGGTTGCGATTTCGACGCCGAGATTGCCGATACGCTCTTTAACGTCGGGCAACTGTAGCGCGCGATTGAGTTCGGCATTCACGCGCGTCACGATGTCGGCGGGCGTTCCGGCCGGTGCGATCAAGCCCTGCCACTGCGCTGCTTCGTAACCGGGCAACCCGGCCGATTCAGCCATCGTCGGTATATCGGAGGCGACGCCCGCGCGTTTGCCGCTCGTCACCGCCAGCGCCTTCAGCCGGCCGGCGCGCACGTGCGGCAGCGCCGCCGCCAGGATCGGCAGATTCATCATGACCTGTCCACCCATCACATCGGTGAGCGCCTGGGCGGTGTTCTTGTAAGGAATCTCGATGATGTCGACCTTTGCCATCGCCTTGAAATATTCGACGAACAAATGGCTGGGCGCGCCCTTGCCCGACGACGAATAATCGAGCTTGCCGGGCTGCGCCTTCGCGAGCTTTATCAGCGCCTTCACATCGTTGACCGGCAGCGTCGGATGCACGACGAGCACGCTCGGGATGAAACCGATGCGGCCGACCGGCACGAAATCCTTGAGCGCGTCGTAAGGGGGTTTCGCATAAAGACTTGGTGCGACCGCCCACGGCGTGGCGCCAAGCAGCAGCGTATAACCATCTGGCGCCGCCTTCGCAACGAGTTGCGCACCGATCACGCCGCCCGCACCTTCGCGGTTTTCCACGACGATCTGCTGACCCCACGTTTCGGTGAATTTCGGCCCGAGCGTGCGCGCGAACACGTCGCTGCCGCTGCCCGCCGAAAACGGCACGATGATGCGCACCGGCTTGTTCGGATACGGCTGCGCCACGGCGCCGGCGCATATCAGCACCGACAGCGCAACGATGCCACGCATCGCTGGTTTTTCCCTCATCCCATCTCCTCTCGCCTCGCGCAGCGCGCGGCATCAGTCCACGCGCGCGCCCGACGCCTTCACCACTTTCCCCCACTTGGCGAAATCGCGCTGTATGAGTGCCGCAAATTCTTCGGGCGTTCCGCCGGCCGCTTCGGCGCCCTGCGCGGCGAGCAGATCGCGCAACGCCGGAGTCTTTAATGCGGCGTTCATTTCCGCATTGATGCGCGTGATAACGGCTTTCGGCGTGCCGCGCGGCGCGGCGATGCCGAACCAGTTGATAACTTCATAGCCCTGCACGGTTTCGCCGATCGTCGGCAGTTCCGGCATTGCCGCCGCGCGCTTCGGCCCCGTGACTGCGAGCCCGCGCAACTTGCCGCCTTTCACCTGCGGAATCAGCGGCACCGCGCTCGCGATTGTGACGTTCAGCTGGCCGCCGATCAGTTCGGCGAACATCGGGCCGGTGCCTTTGTACGGAATGTGCGTGAGGTCGACGCCTGCCATCGACTTGAACAATTCCATCGCGAGATGGCTCGATGAGCCGCTGCCGCCCGAGCCGTAGTTGATCTGGCCGGGCTTCGCCTTCGCGAGCGCGATGAGTTCCTTCACCGATTTCGCGGGGAAAGCCATATTGCTCGCCATCATGAGCGGCGCAGCGACGAACTGCACGACCGCATCGAAGTCCTTGATCGGATCGTAATCGACTTTCTTGTACAGGAAAGGATTGATCACATGCGGGATCGACGCAAACATAAGCGTGTATCCGTCGGCCACTGAATGCGCCGCGATTTCGGTTGCGACGAGGCCGCCTGCGCCGCCGCGGTTATCGACGACGACCTGTTCGTGCAATGCGCCCGACAGCGGCTGCGCGGCCATGCGCGCAAGAATGTCCCCCGCGCCGCCGGGCGGAAAACCAACGATGAGGCGAACGGGCTTGATCGGATAGGTCTGCGCGCTCGCCATGTCCGGACTACCGATTGCCGCCAATATCAACCCAACCATGGCCGCAATTTTCCGCCTCCCGCCTGTCGCCTCTCGCCTGTCGCTTTTCACATCTACCCTTTCATTCATTCCGGCTTGGCGCCCGAAATGTTTACCGCCTTGCCCCACTTGACGGTTTCAGCCTTGAAAAACGCCGTAAATTGCTCGGGTGTATCGCCGACGAACTCCGCGCCTTCGGACGCAATGCGGTCCGTGACTTCGGGAATCTTGATGATGCGCACCACTTCGGTGTGCAGCTTGTTGATGATGTCGCGCGAAGTTCCGGTCGGTACTGCGATGCCAAACCACGAGCCGGTCTCGAAGCCTTTGAGCCCCTGCTCGTCGATCGTCGGAATATCGGGCGTGACCTTTACGCGTTTCAGGCTCGTTACGCCGAGCGCACGCGCGCGGCCGGTTTTCACGTGCGGAAGCGTCGAAACGAATGCGCCGAAATAAACTTCAATGTGGCCGGCCACGAGATCGACGAGCGCCGGCGTCGCGCCGCGGTATGGCACGTGGATCATTTTGACGCCGGCCATGGTCTTGAACAATTCGCCGGCGAGATGATGCGGGCTGCCGATGCCGGTAGACCCGTGGCGCAACTGGTTCGGATGGGCGCGCGCGATCCCGACCAGCTCCTTGATGTTTTTCGCGGGCACCGACGGATGCACGACGACGATGCCCGGCACCTTCGCTATGTCGGTTACGTAGCTGAAATCCTTGAACGGGTCGTACGCGAGTTTCGGGTAAAGCGTGACGTTGATGGCATTCGCAACCGTCGGCATGAAGAGCGTATAGCCGTCAGGCGGTGCTTTGGCTGCGATCTCCGAACCGATGTTGGTGCCGGCGCCGGCGCGGTTTTCGACGATCACCGACTGGCCCCAGGCTTCCGTGAAGCGTGCACCGACCGCGCGGGCCAGGATATCCGCCGCCCCGCCCGGCGTATACCCGACGATGAAGCGGATGGGCTTCGTCGGGTACGCCTGGGCCAGTGCGCCAGTGCTCGCCGGCAACGCCGCAATGAAGACAACACCGAGGATGAACGCTGAGACATGAGTCGTGCGAAACGAATTGCGATCCGATCGCCGTTGCAAAACGCATGCCATGCGGGTTATTTGCATCATTGACTTCCTTTGGTTAAACATTCACCGACACCCTGCACGACGCTTGCCGCAATGCGCTTGCGCACTTCTGAATCGCGCATTTGAAGTTCCTCGTCGCGATTGACGATCACGCCGGCCTCGAACAGCACCGCCGGCATTCCCGCGTGCCGCAATACCGCGAGACGATCGAAAAAATGCACGCCGTTGGCCTGGTCCGCGAATGGCCGGTTTTCGCCGACGACAGGGTCAGCATGATACAGCGAAGGCTTGAAACCCGCCTTGACGAGAGCCGCGCCGATGGCCGAAGCGCACTTCAACGCGGGCCGCCACGTACGGCTTTCGCGCGAGACGAATAGTGAGAATCCCGCGAACCGGTCGCTGTAGCGCTGCTCCGTCCCTTCGAAAGTCCACGCGCTCTGAAAGCGTGCCTGGGTCGAGTCGTGATGCACCGAAATGAAGAAGTCGGCGCCCTGCGCAGCGCGCGGCCGGCGCCAGAGGTCGGGCATATTCCCATCCGCGCCTATTAGTTTCGTCTGATAACCGCTCGCGTCGAGGCCGGACTTTATTTCCGCTGCAAGGTCACGGTTGAATTCGAGTTCGGTCCGGCCGCGCGCGCTGGTCGCGCCGGGCTCCTCCCGGTAATGCCCGACGTCGATGGCCACGGTTGCCGCATTCGCGGCGCTTAAGCATGCCCACGTGGCGATTGCCGCCGCCACGAGCGGACCCGCTATCATGGCACCCGGTAGCGCGTCACTATTTCCGGATCCGGATCGCGGCCTAGTCCCGGTCCGCGCGGCAGGGCGATGCGCCCGTTCTTTACCTCGATCGCTGCGCCGAGCGGATTAGCACCCAAGTCGGCAAATGAATACTCGATCATAGCTTCGTGCTCGAATACGGCCGCCATGTGCAAGGTCGCCAGCAGGCCCGGGCCGAAGTACGGCGAGTGCGGTACCAGATTCACGCCGCGCTCGCGCGCAAGTCCGGCGATGCGCATCATCTCGGACACGCCGCCGATCTTGGTGACGCTGGGTTGCGCATAATCGACCGCGCTCGCGTCGAACATCGCGGCGAAATCCATATAGCTCACGGCATTCTCGCCGGCCGAAACCGCGATTCCGCATTCACGGCGCACTTGCGCAAGTCCGCGATAATCCTCTGGCGGCCACACCGGCTCTTCGAACCAGAACAGATCGTACTCGCGAACCTGGTTCGCGATCGCAAGCGCTTCGGCAACCGTCCACGGACAGTTAGTATCCATCATCAGCCTTACATTCGGGCCGATGGCTTCGCGTGCCGCTTTGACCTGCTTCGCGCCGATTTCATGCAGCTTGATCGCGCGGTAGCCGCGCTCGACTGCCCTCTTCGCACTGCTCGCGACAAGCACAGGATCGCCGTAGCGCACGAGGCTCGCATAAGCATCGAACTCGCGACGCCGCGCACCGCCGAGCAGGTCCGCGAGCGGCTTGCCGGCAGCTTTGCCCGCGATGTCCCATAGCGCGATATCGAGCCCCGACATTGCATACATCACGGCGCCCGTGCGGCCGAGCAGATGCAGCTTGCGCTGCAAGTCCGACATCAGCGCGGGAATGTCGCGTTCGTCGCGCCCCGTCGCGAGCGGCGCAATCAGCGTTTCGAGCGCAGCGCGCGTCGCGGGCCATACGGCAAATCCAAATGCCTCGCCCCAGCCGACGATGCCGCCGTCGGTCTCTACCCGCACCAGCAGGATCTCCATGTTGCGCGGTTTGCCTGCGAACAATGGCTTGGGACCGCCGATCTCGAACGGCAGGTTCAGCGCAATCGGCGTGACAGACTTGATGGTCACGCTAGAGTCCCTCCGCCTTGGCGCCGGAATCCTTGACGATCTTCGCCCACTTCACGATTTCTTTGCGTATCCATGCCGCAAACTCCTCCGGCGTGCCGCCGGCGGACTCGAAACCGAGATCGACGAGCTTCGCCTGCAGCTCCGGCCTTTTCAGCGCACGATTGACGACCGCATTGACGCGCTGCACGTAGTCTTTCGGCGTGCCGGCCGGCGCGACGATGCCATTGATGGTCACGGCGTCGATGGCGGGGAAGCCGGCTTCCGTGAACGTCATCACGTCGGGCATCGCCTGCGTGCGTTTCGGGCTGGTGATCGCGAGCGCGCGCAGCCGTCCCGACGCCACGTGCGCCTTGATGCCGCTTGCCGTCGCGAACACCATCGTAATCTGCCCGCCCAATAATTCCGTCAGCGACTGGCCGGCGCCCTTGTACGGAATATGCTGGATGTCGATGCCGCCCACCGTGCGCAGCTGCTCGCCGGCGAGATGCACCGCGGTGCCGTTGCCCGCGGAGCCGAAACTCAGCTTGCCGGGCTGCGCCCTGGCGAGCGCGATCAAGTCACGCACGCTTTTCGCCGGCACCGCGGAATTCACGACCAGCACCAGCGGCGCGGTCGCCACCAGCACGACCGGCGTGAAATCTTTCAGCGTGTCGTACGGGAGTTTGCCGAGCAGGCTCGGATTGACGACGAACGCCGCATCTATCATCCCTATGGTGTGGCCGTCGGGATTGGCGCGCGCCACGATCAGCGTGCCTATCGTGCTGCTGCCGCCGGCACGATTGTCGATCACGACCTGCTGGCCGAATTCTTCGCTGATGAAAGGCCCGAGCATGCGCGACAGCGTGTCGGTCCCGCCGCCCGGCACGTACGGCACGATCAGGCGGATCGGGCGCGTGATCTGGGTTTGCGCCGACGCTGGAATGCATTGCAAGGACGCCGCTATGCACAGCGGTATAGCGGCAAGGCACCTCATCGCTTTACCACCCGAGCACGTACGCGGGCCGCCGCGGATCGGCGCCCCCGTGCAACATGCCCGTCTTTTGATCGACAACGATGGTGCAAGGAGCGCCTGCAAGCCACGTGTAATCGTCCCACCAGTGCACTTTGTGCCCGAGTTGCTTCAGCACGTCGCCGGTAGCCGCAGTTATGCGCCCCTCGAGATACAGCCTGCCGGGATAATATTTGTGCGGCTCGAACGAGCCGGGAAAACTGTAATTCGCGAACCGCGGTGCTTCGATCGCGGCCTGCGCGTCCATGTCGAACACGGTGACGTTGAGGAACACCTGCAGCATCGATTGCGGCTGCACGTCGCCGCCCGGCGTGCCGAACGGCATCAGCACTTTGCCGTTTTTAAACGCGAGCGCGGGGTTCGGCGTGAGGCGCGGCCGCTTGCCCGGCGCGACCGAGCACGGATGCGTCGGGTCCGACCATGATTGCGTACCGCGTCCCGAACAGACCAGACCGACGCCCGGAATGATAGGCGAATTGTTGGAGCCATCCGACGGCGTCGCGGAGAACGCGTTGCCGTGACGATCGATGCAGCAGGTGTAAGTGGTATCGCCCGGTCCCGGCGCTTCTGCCGATTCGGCGGGCGTCATCCAGCGATCGGGCAGATCTGTCATGGTTGCGGGATCGCCCGCCGGCGGCATACCGGGGGACGCGCGGTCCGACTTGATCATACCGCGCCGGTGCGCCGCGTACTTGTCCGACATCAACCCTTTCATCGGCACCTTGATGAAATCGGGATCGCCGAAGTGTTGATGGCGGTCGGCAAATGCGAGTTTCAACGCTTCGGTCACGACGTGGATGTATTCGGGCGAATTGTGGCCCAGCGCTTCGAGGTTATCGTTTTTCAGGATATTGAGCGCCATCGGCAGCACCGGGCCTTGCGACCACGGGCCGCAGGCGTGGACTTCAACGCCCTTAAATTTTGCTTTCACCGTG
>Ga0207682_10000354_pt1 | contig 21053 bp, 12 predicted proteins | sample KBSM63metaG_FD_184332 | JGI IMG/M metagenome (GOLD analysis project Ga0207682, IMG submission 184332) | Miscanthus rhizosphere microbial communities from Kellogg Biological Station, Michigan, USA - KBS M6-3 metaG (SPAdes) (version 2) | ecosystem: Host-associated > Plants > Roots > Rhizosphere >... | reverse complement strand
TGCGTGGCCGCCATGAACTCGCGCTCGTCGATCTCCATCAGGCTGTGGAAACTCCTCATCGTGGGAATGGTCGCCTCGCCCACGCCGACGGTGCCAATCAGATCGGACTCCACGAGGGTGATTTCGAGCTGTGTGCCCAGGCGCTTGACGAGGCTGTAGGCGGCCAGCCAGCCCGCGGTGCCGCCTCCGGCAATGACGACGCGTGTTTTGCCGGTGTTCACGTGCTCTGTCTTCCTAGCGTTTCAGACTGTAGGCCACGACGTCGCGTATGCGGCGCGCGTTCTCTTCGTTCATGTCGGCGAGCGCGCCCTGGATCTGCTCTGGCAGATGGGCCCTTGGCACCGAATTGTCACCGAAGATGTAGTAATCGAACAGTGCGCGCCAGCCTTGCCTATCTACCAGCGGCCGGTCGCGCAGGCCGAGCATCGCGTGCATCAGCACGTCCATCGGATCGCCCATGTAGACAGGCGAATCGACCCACCAGTAGTTCATCATGACGTTGAAGCGGTCCTGCGCCTCGGCCTCGTGCCACCAGAGGCTCGGGTAGTACAACGCATCGCCCGGCTCCATGTCGGCGATCCAGGCTTCGTCCAGCGCCTCGCGGAGTCGCGGAAAGCGGATGAAGTCGGGTTGCCGGAGATTCGCCATCGTCACCACCTGACCGCCCGGCGTCGGCGCGAGCGGGCCCGGATACAGATTACGAACCTGCTCCGGGCGGAACAGCGTGAACCGCCGGCGCCCCAGTACGCAGCAGGCAATGTTGCGCGGCACGTCGTAGTGCGCCACGGCGACCGATTCTGTGCCGATCCAGATCTTTCCAACGCGCGGGTAGCGGTCGAAAACCGGATGATTGAAAACCAGCGAATTCTGCGCGGCCAGCTCAGGAAAGCTCTGATCCACGACGATGGAGTTCATGTAGTAATAAGAGTGAACCTCGCTGCCAAGTTCCGCGCGGATGCGATCCAGCACTTCCACGAAGTCGTGACGCTCGGCCCGGTAATTGAAACCGGTCACCGACTCGTTGTAGCCGAATCGACCGCGCATCTCGGGGCCCCCTACATACACGATCACCGGCTTTTTGTTGTAGTTGCCGGCGAGCATCTCCATCACCCTGGTCGGCGCGTGGCGAGCCGCCTGCACCAGTGGCCAATCGGCGGTCAGGCCGCGCATCAGCACCGGCTCATTGCCTGCGAACAGTTCGTCGAAAGGAATGCGGTCGAACCTTGAGCCCTCGATGACGCGGACTTGATGGCTCATGACTTGCGCCTTCAGGCCGACTGGAGTCTCGCGATTTTCAGGTTGACCAGTTTCTGAAAATTGCCGAGCGAGGAGACCAGGAAGAAAACCGGACCGAGCAGGCCCAGTCGATGCAGCCGCAGCAGCTGATCGCTGCCAAGGGCCGCGAGCTTTTTCTGATTGATCGTGTGATAACCGCTGAAGTCATATCGCAGCTCAGGGAAGACCGAGATCTGGATCTTGACCTCTTCCAGGAGGTCCATCGCCACGAGCTCTCGATACAACAGGCGATCGACCCGCAGGCCAGCGTCGACCGTCTGCAGCACGCGCTTGATGCCCTCGAGGTAAGGCGACTCGCCGCCGAGCGGCAGAAACACCGGCTGCCCATCCGCGCGCAAGCGCGGATGTTGATCGTCGATCATTACTTTCATTTCGGGCTTGATTCCAGGCGGCGAGCTGTTGCCGTCCTCGGCGCGAATGTACCCCAGAGAAAACGGACCACGGGCCAACGTCGCCGGGATGAAAGTGCTGGTCCAGCGATCGCCCTCGACGAACAGGTTTTCGTCCTTCTCGAATCCAAGGACGGCGTGAGCGATGAAACCCGGCTCTTCATTGGTCTTGCGCAGGAGGAGCGGGTACTCGCGGTGCAGCTCATTGAACTCGGCGCTCAGCGCAATGGCGCGGTTCACCGTGTCGCCGTACTCCGGGCGCGCACGAGTGTCGACGGCGACCGATCGGTGCTGGTCGCTGGTCAGGATACTTATGGTCATGTGTGAACGCCGCTTAAAAAAATCGGGTTCCCAGAGGGGGTCGGGAACCCGATTATCGTCGCGGAGGATTCCCGCCGCCATCCGGCGGGAATCCCGTTCGACTGCGCTATTACTGGAAGTTGTAGCGCGCGGTCAGCATCCAGCGCGGATCTCCTTCGCCGTTCCACCACTGCATATCCTTGGTTCGGCTGTAGATGAGCTGGCCTTCACCGGTGATGTTGATGCCATCCAGGCCGACGGCAAACTGGTCGTTGAAGTTGTACGTGATGTTGAAGTCCATCTGCTTGTACGTGTCCACGAACCCCGGCAGTCCCTGCTGGCCTTGCCACACCGTCGTCGCCAGGAAGGCATCACGCCAGTTGTACGCCAGACGCGCCGACAAACCGTACTTCTCGTACATCAGCACGGCGTTCGCGGAGTCCGACAGTCCTTGCAGCGCGAACTGCTGGATTTCCGGACGCGCCCTCAGGTCGTAGGCGACGTCTCCGTTGACGAATGTGGCGTTGGCCTGAATGCCAAATCCACTATCGCCAAAGAATTGCTGCCAAGCCACTTCCACGCCGTCAATGATCGCGGTCTGGTTGTTGACCGGCTGGGACAGGTCGAACGCAAACAGCGGATCGTTGGCAGTTGGAGGGATGTCATAGAGCGAGATCATGTTCAGCGCGAACTGCGCACCGTCCGCGGTCGTGCTGGTCGGGTCGATGTAATCAGCCGCACCATTCGGGAAGGCGGCCGGATTGTTGAGGACGGCTGACATGGTGAACAGATTCTGCTCGTTCACCTGAAAGCCTCCGGCTATCAGGGCCGCCTCTGCATTGCCTGTCAACGTGCCGGGCTCGCCCGAGGTCGGATCCCGCAGACCGAACAGATCAGTGGACGTGACGCCGGTACCGACGAAGTTGGTGACCGACTTCCGGAAGTAGCCGATCGACGCGTAGCTGCTTTCGCCGTAGTACCACTCGAATGACAGGTCGAGATTGGTCGACTCGAGTGGCTCGAGGGAGGCGTTGCCCTTTGAGGCCCTCGCGATACCGCCCAGCGCCGTCGGCGTCGATGGTCCGCCGACATTCGTCGTTCCGAACATGTTGTTGTACGCAGGACGCGCGATCGTCTGGCTCATCGAGGCACGGACCTTCATGGTGTCGTTCAGATCCACCGAGAAGTCGATGTTCGGCAACCAATTGCTGTAGTCCGCTTTGTCGTTGAGCGCAGTCAGGTCCGTGCCGAAGATCCCGCGGAAGTCGTTATCAGACAACCAGATGATCTGGTTGGCGACGTTCTGCAAGGCAGTCGCCTTGACGTGGGTTTCTTCGTAGCGCACGCCAACTACAGTCTGCGTATGCAGCCCGCCCATCTCACCTTCGAACTTGGCTTGCACATAAGCCGAGTAGATGTCTTCCTTGATCGTGTTGTCGGCGAAGGAATTCTGGGTCAGGTTGTCTGCATCCCAGTTGGGGTACAGGGGATTGCCTTCCATCGCGTGCGCGAAGGACCAGGGGTCGACACGGAACGCCTCCTGGCCGAGCGTCGTCATGTAGTAGCCGGAGGTCGGAATCTGCGCGGTATTGGGATACCCGACAAAGCTCAGATCGTTGAAGCTGCTCAGCGTGTTGACCTGAGTCAGGAGGCTGGGATCAGCAATGTCGGACTGGCCCGCAGGATTGGCGCCGACGCCCCAGCCACCCAGGAAGTCCTCGGTCTGACGGCTCGTCGCATGCATCTCGGTTTGCATCGCGCCGACGCCGAATTTGACGCTGAGATCCTCGCTCTTCGTCCAGGCACCCGTCAGGTTGAACTGATCGGTGTCGGTCTTTTGCGTGGAATCGATTGTGCGAAACGTCTGGGTGGAAATATCCGGGATGTCCAGCACGCCGTTGCCATTGCCATGGGCGTTGGCGACGTTGTCGAGCACGCCTATGGTTGCCGTCGGTACGCCGCTGCCCCAATACGCACCTTGCCAACCCGCGCCGGCCGCAGCGATGTTCATACGGACACTGTTGAGACCGTTCGGTCCATCGCCTCCTGACTCGGAGGTGGAAGTCGCCGCGTCGAAGCCCAGCGACCAGGTATCGCTGAAATGGTGGTCCAGCGCCAAGCCGATCGTCGAACTTTCGTCCAACGTATTGTCATCATAGTTGGCGTAGAACAAGTCCTTGCCGCGGTTACCCGGCAATGCAACCGGTTCGATGACACTCACCGGAGTGGCGACGATGTCACTGCCATTGAACTCGATGTTGCTGAACTGGCGCGAAAACCACATGCCGGGCACCAGGCTGTCCTGGGACTGCTTGTTCGAGGTGTACATCGCATCAGCGGTGATGGTGGTGTTCTCGCTCGGCGCCCACTGGAAAGTCACCATGCCATTGATGCGCTCGCGATCGATTTGGGCGTCGCTTATGCCGATGTTCGACGGAAGGGCCATGAGCGCACCAGTGGCCGGTGCATTGGCCACAGTCGCGGCTGAAAGGAAAGACAGATCCGGGGCGTAGTCAAAGAACGCGTACTGTTCCACGCTGACGCCACGGTTGCTCGACTTGCGTTCCTGGTAGGAACCGAAAGCGGAGAAGCCAAAAGTCTCGGCATCGTTCGCCCAGCTGAAGAGGCCGCTCACTTCCGGCGTCACCTCGTTGTCGCTGCCCTCATCGAAAACGGCCTTTACACCGAGCGATGACCGGTTCCCACCTTCCAGCGGTTTGATGGTCTTGATGTTGATCGTCGCGCCGATGCCGCCCGAGGGCACGGCAGCATTGCCGGTCTTGTAAACCTCGAGGCCGCTCACCCCTTCAGAGGCGAGCGTGGAGAAGTCGAAGGAGCGCGAGGTGCCCTGGCTGCCGACGCTGGTGGGATTGCCCGTGATGGTGCCAACGGACGCCGCGGGAAGCTGCCGGCCATTCAGGGTCACCAGATTGAAGCCGGGGCCGAAGCCACGCACCGTGACGGCGCTGCCTTCGCCGTTCACGCGGTCGATGGATACGCCGGTGATTCGTTGCAGTGACTCGGCGAGGTTGGAGTCCGGGAATTTGCCGATGTCTTCGGCAGAAATTGCGTCGACGACGCCGGTGGCGTCACGTTTGATCTCCATGGAGGCTTTCAAGCTTCCACGCAAGCCCGTGACGACGACTTCTTCGAGCTCGTCGGCCGATTGTTCCTGAGCGAATACGGGGTTGATGAGCACTGCACCACCAACAATGGTGAACAGTGCCTTAGAGGTTATAGGCATTGCCTTTCGGTTTAATCTCATATCAGGCGTCCTCTCTTGTACATCTAACTAGTTATGAATTTGATTTAGACGTTAAGCCATCAAGTTTGAATTGAATGAAAGCGCTTACAAATTCCCGCGGACGTTGGTCACAAAAGAAACACGTATAGGCAGGGGCCCCGGCAATTGCAGACTAGTTAGGCACAGGACAACTGCGCCGGAATGGATAGATGCAGCAAGCCCCAACATGCGCACCCCCTCAACAATGGAGCGGAGAGTAGTCAGGCTGTGGACTAAAGTCCACATCGTATTTTTCTGTCCCCTGCGACAGAGGGCGGACATAGCTGCCGCTCTTTCTATTTTATTTCAACAAGTTACTGTCGAAGATCGGACAATTTCCGTGGATCACGCGCTGCGGTAGGTAGCGCTAACAACTTAAAAACAACATCTACTGCACTGCGATAGGGACACGCCGACGGGAGAGATTTTGCGCTTTGCATCACTCCAGGAAACCGTTGACGGACCAGTGCATGCATGCGCGTCTAGCTACCTGAACGCATTCGGCGGACCATTGACGCGCGCGGATATTGTCAGGCGGCCGCATGCCGGCATTCACGCGGCGCTATTTCTTTCGCATGCGCTCGTAGAAGTCCTGGAGCACGAAGAACGCCTTCTTCTTTGTGCCGTTTTCCCCGATCAGTCCTTTTCGGTTCCACCCGTCCTGCACATGAGGGAGTGGACGTCGAGGCGAGCGGAAATCCGTCAGTATCCACGGCGTCGTGCCGCGCCACTGCGGTATACGCTCGAGCATGGCGAGGGTCTGTCGATACAGATCTTCCTGATATTCCTCGCTGAAGCGCGTGAGACGGTCGGCGTGGAATCCTTGCAATGCATCGGCGCCAAACTCACTGATGACGACCGGCTTCTGATATCCGAACGACCAGGTGATTTGCGGCAACTTGTCGGGCAGACCGTCGTACCAGCCGACATATTGGTTGAAGCTCAGCAGGTCCGTGTACGCACCCAATGGATCGTCAACAATGCGATGGTTGGCATTGGCAGTGTCCGCATGAACCTCCATGGCTGCTGAGACGAGGCGCGTTGCATCGAGCGCACGCGCGGTATCCACCAGATCTTTCAGAAATCGAGTGCGCGGCTCGCTCACGGGAGTCTCGTTGGCGACCGACCAGACGATGACGCTCGCCCGACTGCGATCGCGTGTAATCAGATCCTTGAGCTGCGCCTTTGCGTTCGCGAGTGTCTGCGGGTTCTCCCACTGGATAGTCCAATAGACCGGCACTTCTTCCCACAGCATCAGCCCCAACTCGTCGGCCACGCGCGCCATGTGCTCGTTGTGCGGATAGTGCGCAAGTCGCACGAAATTGCAGCCCAACTCCTTGGCCCAACCCAGCAGCAGGCGGGCATCTTCAACCGAGAATGCACGTCCGCCGCGCAGCGGGTTTTCCTCGTGAAGGGAGATGCCACGCAGGAAGACCGAACGCCCGTTCAGAAGAATGTCGGCGCCACGAACGGCAATGCTGCGAAAACCTATGCGATCTTCAATGCGATCATCCCCCGCGCTGATCGACACCTGATACAGCTTCGGATTCTCGGGAGCCCACAATTTGAGCTTGGGCGCGTCCAGATTGAAGGTCACCACACCGGCAGCGTCGCTCATCGCACTCACGGTCAGATTTGCTTCCCGTATCGAGAGCGTTACCTTGACCGGTGATTTCGCGCCATCGACCTCGACCCGCGCGGCGATACGCCGAATCGATCCCTGCTCGAGTTGCACCTGGTAGTCGCGGACGAATGCGGCAGGCGTCTCGACTATGCTCACCTCGCGCGTGAGTCCGCCGTAATTCCACCAATCAGTATTGACGGTCGGCACCGCATCCGCATGCCGGGTATTGTCGACTTTCACGACCAGTGAGTTGTCCGTGGCCTTCAGGATTCCCGTGACCTCGAACGCAAACGGCGTAAATCCACCGACGTGTTGTCCGAGCTTGCGGCCGTTGAGGTACACGTCAGCCTGGTAGTTCGCCGCACCGAAATGACCGCACACACGCTTGCCGGCGGCCGGCGTGTAGTCAAACTTTCGCCGGTACCAGACCGTGCCTTCATAGTAGAAGAGACGATCTTCCTGAGAGTTCCAGTCGCCGGGGACCGTGAGCGTGGGACTCGTGTCGAAATCGTATTCGACCAGTTCAGATCGATCCGCCGGCTTGTGATCCAGGAAGTAGCCGCCGCGCGCAGGTGTAGTGGCATCGAACGGCTGGCGACGATAGTCGTAGTACCCGTTCTCGTAGGGATCGACGATCACATGCCACTGGCCGTCCAGCGACATGCCGGGCCGTGACAAGACATTCTGGATGACTTGGGATTCTCCGCCGGGCGCGGCGCTGAACCAGCACATCAGCAACACGCCGACCGCCCATCTCAACCCGCCATTGGCATTGCACATTGTCAGGCCCCTCATGATGGCGGCTAGCTACGCCGTAGTGTATTTTCGCCGCTTCTCCGCGATTTCCGCGCTGGCTCGCTCAAGAGCCTCGACTTCCGTAGCTTTCAGCAGCTCGTCGATGACGCGCGCCAGATGGTCTCGCATCGCCGTCCGCGCACCACTGGAATCTCCGCGCTTCAGCGCGTCGACTACCCTGGTGTGCTCGTCAATCCGTGGCTTGACGCCCATGGCTCTGACTTTGTGGCTCAACAGCTTGTACTGAGGTGAACGCTGGCGGGCGTCCCAGAGCGTCTTCACGGCGGCAAACAAGGCGCTATTCCCGGTCGATTCTGCGATCAATTCGTGGAAGCGGCGGTCGGCGTCCTCGCTTTGAGCCACGTTGTTTTCGTTCTCTTCTCTCATCTCACTGATCAGAGTCGTGAGTTCCGAAAGCTGCTCGGGGCTTATCCGCTTGGCGGCAAGCGCGCAGGCTTCCGATTCGATCGCTCGTCGCGCTTCCAACAGCTCAAAAGGTCCGAAGTCAGTGACTCCAGCCACGCCGCCCTTCGGCAGCGTGGCGATGACGTGCACACCGGAGCCGTAGCGCACCTCAACCAGGCCATCCAACTCCAGAGCAATGGTCGCTTCACGTACCGATGGTCGCGACACCTTGAAGCGTTGCGCCAAGTCACGTTCGGAGGGAAGTCGCTGCCCAACCGCGTAGGTGCCGCTTGCGATCTCCGCCCGTAGTTCCTCAGCGATCTTCTCGTAGCGGCGTCGTGTGTCCTTCGGCGACATGCGTTTCTAGAAATCAAACCTCGCGCGAATTCCCACGTAGCGTTCGAAATCGCGCGGCAGCACCGCGTTGATCGCCTGCCGGTTGCCAAAATTGCCGTTGCTGTTCGCGTAATTCGCGTAGTACTGCTTGTCCAACGCGTTGTTCACGTAGGCGACGACTTCGTAGCCTCGGTCCTGGTCGCGCACTCCAATGGAGAGGTTCAGAAGGCCGTAGCCACCCTGTGCACCCTCAGGATCGCCGCTCAACGCGTAGTTGATGGCACTCTGGTAGACATACGCTCCCTGCAGGACGCCGTTCAGAGAACCACCGTTTATTGGCCGCGAATAATCGAATCCGGCTGTCGCCTTGAACTCAGGAGCTTGCGGCGGACGGTGGCCGCTCAGATCCTGACGTGCCGGGGTTCCAGTGCAGCCTTGCGCCGCGGTCTGCCCGGGATAGCACTGCCCCAATGGGAATTCCTCGATCTCTGCGTCGACGTAGGCGAGCGAGGCATTCAGATTCAAGTGCTCACCAGCAACAGCGACGGTGTCGATTTCAACGCCGCGTGTCCTGACTTTGCCGACGTTGGAAAGACGAAAATTGAATGAGCCGTCCGGCAGAAACTCGATGCCCTGCGCCTGGAAGTCGTCGTAGTGGACGTCGAATATGGTCGTGTTCAACGTGAGGCGGTGGTCGAAGAACTGCATGCGCGCGCCGATCTCGTAGCTCTCGGAGGTTTCCGGCAATACCGGTCCGGCGAGCTGGCGATTGAGATTGAAACCCGTCGTCAAATCGAAGGTCTGCCCCTTGTGACCCGTGGCGAACGCTGCGTAGGCCATGAAGTCGTCGGTGAACTGATGCTGCAGACCGAGACGGTAGGTTTCGAATTTGTCGTTGGCGTCTCCCTCGAAGAAGGCGTTTGCGTTCTGGATGTCGAGGAAGGTGTATGAGATGTCTTCCTCCTGATGGCGAATACCAGCGGTGAGAGTGGTGCCCTCCACGAACTCCCAATCCGCCTGGCCGAAGATCGCCTTCTGTGTGGAATCGGAACTGGCGATCCAACGCGCCAACGCGAAGACAGGTCCGCGACGGAAATCGCGATCGAGCTGTGTGTCGCCGTAGTAGAGACCCAGCGTATAGCGCAGCGGCTGATCATCCGACGACAACAGGCGGATTTCCTGCGTCAACTGTTTGGATTCGAACACTCCGACCTGCGTATTGTCGATCGTGGGCGCGGAAGTATCGTCCTGATCCAGCAGGTCGTTGAGCTCGAAATTGTCGTACGAAGAGATGGACACGAGCGTAAGCGCCGCAGGCAATCCGATCTCGAGTTTGAGAGACCCGCCGTTGCCGGTGTAGTCGGTTCCAGCGTCGAAATTGTTGCTGATCTCCGTATTGTCGGCGTCGGCGACGACGCCCGGGAGTGTCACGGAATTCGGCAATGTCGGGTCGCCCCTGAGCAGCGCAGTCGGATCGAGCCGTACAAAGGGTCGCCCGACGGTTGTTTCACCATCGATGTAGTTAGCCGCGAGAGTCGCGGTGAAGCTTTCGGACGGGTTCCACACCAGTTTGCCGTTCACGGTCGTCGACTCGCGGCCGTTCACGTTTTTGTCATTGAAGCTGTTCTCGACGTTGCCATCGTACGTCGTGTGCTGCGCCGAGATGCGATACCCAAGCGTCTCGCCGATGGGGCCCGACAGGCCGATCCCACCGACGAACTCTTCGTCGGAAGTACCCAGGACGCGTACGTTTCCCTCAAAGCTCTCGCTAGGCCCAAAAGTCACAATGTTGATGAGACCCGCCGACGCGGCCTTGCCATACAGCGTGCTTTGCGGTCCACGTAAAACTTCGATTCGTTGGACATCTGAAAGATCAGTAAAGGCGCGAGCCTGAAACGCCACCGGAACGTCGTCCACTTGAACCGCGACGCTGGGCTCCACACCAATGCTGAACGCAAATGTGCCGATGCCGCGGATCGACACCGATGCATTCACCGGGTGCTCAGCGGGCTTGATGACCATCGAGGCGGCGATTCTCGTGAGGTCCGAAAACTCGTGAATACTCGCGCTCGTCAACTCGTCCGCGCCAATGACCTGCACCGCCTGCGGCACTTCCTGAACGGATTGTTCACGCTTCGTGGCGGTGACGATGACCTCTTCGAGTCGGTCTGCGGTTTCAGCGGACTGCGAATGTGCCAATTGCATGCATGACAGACCGACCAGCCCAGCGCTTCCCACAAACAACAATTTCTCTTTTCTCATCATCGCCTCCCCTCTCTCGTGACGACCCGGTAGACCAATTCGACTATGAGGTGGCTATACCTCTGGCGTCAACTGGTATACCACTTTCGGGACGCGAGGCCGTCGCAGCCACGTGCCCCGGTACGCAAAGGCAGTCGCGATCGGTGGCGGATTACGCGCTATCGCCCATCGGATCTGACTCCCGATTTCGTAGCGCACGGCCGAGGCAGCGGGATGTCGGCCGATCAGCAAGGCGGGCACAGTTGGGCGAATACGTCGGACGATCGTATCTTTTGATTCCCGACCGGTTGTAGTCCTTTTACCCGGCCGTGCTCGCCTGCAGAACCCGCCGCCACGCAGTGGTTACACACCCCCGTCGAACTAGCGCTGCGCATCTCGACCTTGCGCAAACTACATTCAACAGGGGATCAACATGAGTACAAATTTCAAAATCGCGGCGGCCGTTCGCCTTGCGATCGGTGGAGTGCGCATCGCCATCAAGCGCGTTTCACCTTTAGTCGCGGGCCTGGCTCTCGTTGCCTTTTCCGCTCACGCACAAGATGAAGTGTTGAGTTTGCATTCTGCTACCAATGCCGACGAGCAGTTCGTGCTGCACCGAGGCGATGTGCGACACCTGCCGACGCCCCTGCGTGAGAGGCTCGGCCTGCAAGCGCGGCGACCGCACACCAATAACCCGATGCGGGCGTTCGCGGAGGCGGACAAACCGAGCCAGCTCTTCGAGTACTACCTGCTCGACGCGCGCGGCTTTCAGCCAAACATATTCACGGCGATCATTCCGGGTATCAACGATCACGCCATTCCGACCGCGGCCAACGCTGCCAACCACCAGCTACCAACCATCGGCGCCGTGAGGGTGGTGCTCGAGCCGAAGCCCGGGCTGCCCACGGATCCAAAAGACCCGGAGGCATTCATCGATATCTTCACCGATATCTCCGGGCTTTTTGTGATCAACAATGAGTCGGGCTGGTACGAAGGCTGGATGATTCACGACCTCATCGTCCCGCGCGTCGCGGCGCCGCGTCCAGACGGGCATGCACAATTCGGCACGATGACGTATGCCGATGCAGTCGCGATCGCCGCGTGGGGCGACCATCACGACGTCCCTGGAAAATTCTTCACGCGCGACGGCAAAGATGCCCGCTTTCCGCGCATGAGTGATCATTTTCCCGACCGGCAGTCGAATCTCGTGTCCGTTCCATTGAGCATGGGCGCGTACAACTGCCTGCAGCAGAGCGACTGTCATGCCTATTGGGAATTCAACGAATACACGAACTGGGTTTTCCCGCTCTTCGAGATCCCATCGACCGGCGGGGTGGCAGGAACATTTGCGGCCGGCAAGCAATACGACGTGTCGTCGTTGATACCCGGATCGGGCCCGCGCGGCGTCGACAACAACCAGCCAGGCCTCAAGCAGATGTTCGGTGACGACCCGAACAATCCGCGCGATCCGGATCGCGGACCGGAGGCGAGCCCCGATGACCCGGATCGCCCGACGACGAATGACGATGAGCAGAAAGAAACGCGGCTGCGCTTTCTTCCGAGCGGCCTCGCCAGGGAAATACTGTTCGATGTGTTCGTCCGGGTGAAATCGTTCGAGCCCGGCGTGACCGACTTCAGCAGGCGTCTGTACGACGCCTATGCAACGGAAGTCGCGCGGGTCGATGAAAACGAGGACGGCGTGATCACGTTCGTCGAAGCGGAGCCCGAGGAGGAGTCCGACGGCCTTTCGAACGAGCGTCTGTTCCTGTCGCCGACGGTGTACAACCGGTTCGCTGTGACACGCGAGATCAACGATGGCCTGCTTGCACCCCGTTTCGCTCCGAGCCAGCGGGCGTATGTGATGAGCGGCTCGATCGCGCGGGTGAACCCGGCCGTGCCTGCATCGATTCCACGCGACGCAGATGATCGCTAGTTATTAGGCGACCAGCAGGGCCGGCCGGAATCGCGCCGGCTGTGCCCTGCCCTTCGGATTCCCACCGCGACTATCCGGATGCATTTTCTCAGGACATCTCAATTTGCTTCAAAAGTCGTGAACCGGACTTCGTCAGCGGCGAGGAACTCGCCGTCGCGCGGCCCGCTGAATCGGATGGCCGCTATTGCAGATCCCGCGGGCGCTTTCACGGTCAACTTGAAAAACGGGATCGGATCGGCCGGGGCCTTGCGGCCAGGCGCGGCGGCGACAGACGCCTTGTCAACGATCTCGCCATTCCTGTCGAGGGCCTCGAGTAATGCCGGGCACCCGGTCGAGCCCCAGAGCACGAGCGTGACGGATGAAGCGCTGTCTGGAAACGTTGCCAGCACCGGGACCGCCTGTTCGGTTGCCATGGCATTCAGAATGCCTCGGTGATTCGTGGCGAGGTGCGGAAAAAACATGATCCGCCCCGCCGCCTTGCTCTTGGTGAGTGGCCCGGCAAGATTGAAGACGACGCCTTTTTCAGTCCAGGTGGGCATGGGTTTGCCGATCTCGGCTTGCTCGAAGTCGATCACGATTTCCGCCGCGCGACCGGCGGAAACGAATCCAGACAGCAGAACGAATAGCGGAATCGCGAAGCAGCGCTTCATGCCATCTCGAGACCACGCATCGCGCTGGTCGACGAGGCGAATTTGTCCGCTTCCAGACCCATGCGCTGGAGCATCGAAACGAAAAGATTCGGCAACGGATAGTTTTGCGCCCGATCGAAGGCGAGATGTTGTCCATGGCGGAAACCGCCGCCGGCAAACAGCGTGGGCAGGTTGATCGTCGAATGGGCGTTGGCGTCACCGAGGTTCGAGCCGTAAAGGATCATGGTGCGATCGAGGAGGCTTTCCCCGCCCTCCTCCACGGCCTTCAGATCACTGAAAAGATTGTTCAACAGCTTCATGTGCCATTCGTCCAGCACCTTGAGCTGCGCGAGTTTTTCTTCCGTCTTTCCGTGGTGTGAGAGGTTGTGGTAGCTGTCGGTGATGGTCTCGCCGGGAATGGTGACGACCGGCGTGCCAACGCTGTTCAACATGAGCGTGATGGCGCGGGTCGAGTCGGTCTCAAATGAGAGCCGCGCAAGGTCATACATCGTTTTCACTTTGACCATGTATTGCGCCGGACTTGCGGGCTCGACCGGCGCGGGATAGTTCACGACCGGTTTGGGTTTGCTCTCCCAGTCGCGCGACTCCTTCAGGCGGTGCTCGAGGTCGCGGACGCTGGTGAAATACTGCTCGAGACGACTGCGGTCGCGCGCGCCGACACTGCGCTCGAGCTCTTTGGCCTGGTCTGCGACAGCGTCGAGGATGCTGCGTCCCGTGTCGAGCCTGTGGATCTGAGCCGTGACCTGCTCGGGTGTGCCTTGCAGGAAAAGCTGGTTGAAAACGTCGGACGCCCGCTCTTCCGGTGGTATGGCGACACCGGTACCCGTCCACGAAAGGCTGCGGGCTGCGCCATTGACGGAGAGTGTGAGCGAAGGGAACCGCGTGAGGGTGCCGATTCGCTCGGCAATGTACTGGTCGAGCGAAATGGTATTGCGGAACGAACTGCTCGCCGGGTGCGGTGCGGCGGTGAGGAAGCTGATGTCGGAAGGGTGCCCGCCATCCACATTCGGATGCGAGACGCCGCTGATCACGGTGAAATCGTTGCGATGCGCGTCCAGCAGTTTGAGATACGGCGACGCCACGTATTCGCGACCCGCGCCGGTCGGGAAGAACAGGTCGGGTCGAACGCCCAGGTTGTTGCAGATGCCGAGCATCCGGCGCGCCTTGGTATTGGGCGTGGGGGAATTGGACGCGGCGCGCGCGAACCTCGGCAGCATCGCGTCGAGGAACGGCAGCGACATCGCGACGCCCGCGCCTTGGAGAAAGCGCCGGCGCGAGAGGGCCTGTCGGGTGGCGATGAAGGGAGCCGAAAATTTCATATTCATTTGGTTTGGAACAACTCGCTTCGGACGATTTCCTCGACCAGCGAGCGCACGCCGTACTGACGCACGCTCGCGCGCTGCAAAATCTGCTCGAATTCAGCGCGGTCGGAGAAGCGCACTGGTGCCCCCGTGGCGAAGACCACCAGCTGCCTGGCGAGGTTGCGCGCGACGGGCACTTCTTCGCCCCTGAGGAGGCGCTTGAACTCCTTTATATCGCGGAAGGCGCGGCCGTCGGGCAACTCGCCGGCGCAGTCGACGGGTAGCGCGTAGTGAAAAGCGAACGCTTGACCGTCCATGCCGTATCCGGGCTGCGGCTTCACGTTCTCAGCAACTGCCCGATAGCGGTCTCGGCGCGCTCCCATGACATCGAAACTCTCCAGTGCAAAGCCTGGCGGATCCATCTTGGAATGGCACGAGGCGCAACTCGCATTGTCGCGGTGCTTGGCGAGCTGCTGGCGGATGGTCACCGCGCCGCGGATATCCGGATCGACGGCCTTCACGCTCGGCGGCGGCGGGCGAGTCTCGATGCCGAGTATCCGTTCGGTGATCCAGTGGCCGCGCAGCACCGGCGAGGTGGTGGTGCCGTTGGCGGTCAGCTTGAGCACGCTCGCCATGGTCATGAGCCCGCCGCGCTCGCTGCCGCGCGGCAGCGCGACGCGACGCATCTCCGCGCCCGCCACGCCGTCGATGCCATAGTGCCTGGCAAGGCGCTCGTTCAAATACGTGAAATTCGAGGCGAGAATGTTGCGGGCCGGCAGATCCGCGCGCACGAGCTCGGCGAAGAACAACTGCGTCTCCGCGAGCGCGGCGAGTTTGAGCGGATCGTCCAGTTCGTAATCGTTGTAGATAGTCGCGGATGGCGAGGTGTCATCGATCTTGCGCAGGTCGAGCCAGTAGTCCGTGAACGCGTCCACGAAGCGGCGCGACTTCGGGTCGTTGAGCAGCCGCTCGGTCTCCGTGCGCAACACCTCAGGCTTGTGCAGCTCGCCGTTTTCGGCGCGCGCGCGCAGTGCGGAATCCGGCGTGGAGTTCCAGAGGAATAGTGACAGACGCGTGGCGAGGGCCCAGTCGTCGAGCTTGCCAGGCTGCTCCTCGACAAACACGAAGCCCGGCGAAGCCAGCACGCCGGTGTAGGCAGTAAGCATGGAGCGCGCGAAGCCCGAGCCGAGCTCGAACTCTCGTTTGAAAAGACCGAGGAACCGTTGCACTTCTGGTTCCTCGATTGGCCGCCGGTACGCAACCTGCATGAAACCGCGCAGCAGCCGCTCGGCGTCCTGTTGCGGTGTTCTGGAAATCACTTCGACCGTCACGTTGCTGATGGGTGAGCGCTGGAATCCGCCCGGCCCACCAACGCCAAAGGCTCCAGCGCCGGTTGGACCACCGACGGGTGGGCTGATGTTCGGCGCCACGGTCTCTAGCGGCACACCACCTTTCTCGCCCGCGCCGAGCCTGCGCATCGCCAGGTCGCCGAACAGCAGCTTGTAACCACTCGTGGTGTCTGCATCTTCCAGCGGCCCAGTGACTTCCAGCCATTGCACGGCGTAGCCGGGCATGCCCTGCCTGGTCGCAAGCGGATTGACGTACTGCTCGTCGCTGCCGTTGACGCGCGTGCGGAAGAGCCGCATCGCGTCGGAGCGGATGCTCTCGCCGCCCGCGAGTTGCACTTCGATCTCGCCCACGGACGGTTTCGGCGTGAAGTCCATGACACCGACGGGCCGCGTCTGGCCAGAGCTCTGCGCGTAGATCCCGATGGGCTCGTTGTTGCGGCCGGGCCAGATTTCGTCCGCGTTAGGCCGGTGCCAGACAGGCAGCCAGTAGGTCGCCGCCTTTTCATCACCCTGGCCTGTGTAAAACCAGCGTCCAATTCCGCCGCCACTCACCCAGACCGAGTAGCCCTTCAGCCGAATGCTGTATCGCCCGGCGACTGGCGCATTGAAGCCCCAGCCGTACTGACCGGCATCGCTGAAGATGCTGGAAACCTTGCCCACGGCCTCGCGCTCGCGCGTCTTCGCGCTGGAGTTGGGCGCGCGTCCGGCCCGCACCTCGGGCTGCGCGTGCGAGTCGAGCACGGGGAACATGAGCCGGTCGGGCAGCGTGCCATTCTCGCGCGGCAGATAACGTTGTCCGATTGCGTCGCGCGCGTAAATCTTCCGCACCGATTTCTCCGGCCGTTCGAACGCCGCCGACATGGCCTGGCGCATCGCATAGTCCGCCGCGCTCAGGTAGCGCTCCATCTGTACAAACGATACGTCGAGCGCTTCGCCGCTCTTGTTGAAACGATACGCTTCGCCGTCGAGAGGCAGCTTGTCCTTCACCTGCGCCCAAGGGACGTTCAGGAGATCGCGAAGCGCGTTTTCGTATTCGTAACGATTGAGACGGCGCTGGATTGCGCGGCCGTCCCGCGCCGTGACTTCCTTCTCGAAGGCGGTGACAGAAGACGAAACGCTGTGGGTGAACGTCGCGAGGTCCGCCGGCGCCGGGCGTTCCTTTCTCTTTTTGGGCGGCATTTCGCCGGCAGAAACACGATCGAGCACCCGGACCCAGGTAGCAAGGTTATCCCTGTTGCCCGGCTCGAATGTCAGCTCGCTCAGGTCCAGCCCACCACTCTTATCTTCATAGTGACAGTCAGAGCAGTATTGGTCGAAGAAGTGGGCCGATCCCTTTATGGGCTCTTCGTCCGCCAGCGAGACACCACACAGCAGCGTTACAGCAATGAAGGCGCGCAGCGCGCGACCATTTGAACGGTGCGGCATGGCATATGGAAGCGAGCAGCCAGGCGTTCCGGACCGACACTTCCTTCTGGCCGAACAGCGATGTGAAAAGAGGCCTTGCACAGAAGCCACGATACCAAAGAGGTGGTCAAAGGCTTCCGTGCTCATACTTTTGTCTACAAAAATCACTTTCAATGTATATGCATTGAGGCATTGCGAGGTGTCGCGCGTTCGCATCAAATCGCTCATGAACGACAAAAAGGCCTGGGGAATTTGCGACATGAAGAAAGTCACGACGGCGGCATGTTCAGCGATCTTATTGTGCTCCGCCGCGCAGGCGCAGAGCGCCGATCCGCTGGCGCCGACAGGCAGCTGGAGCGCTTACACCGCCGGCCGAGCCGCCACTCCGCCGATGGGCTGGAATTCCTGGAACGCCTTCGCTGGCACGGTTGACGAAGAAAAAGTGATGGGCTCGGCACAGCGAATCCTCGACAGCGGACTTGCCGGCAAAGGCTATCGCTACATCAACCTCGACGACGGCTGGATGGCCAAGCGCCGCCTCTCCGATGGGCATCTGATGCTCCGTGCCGAAAAATTTCCGTCCACGGCTGCCTCGTCCGACAAGGAGACGCCGTCGTTCAAACCGTACACCGACAAGCTGCACGCCATGGGTTTCAAGGCCGGCATCTATTCGGACATGGGCAGAAACACTTGCACGCAGGCGTGGGCCGCGACGGATGAAGATCTGCCCAAGGGCAGCGTCGCGGAGCGCGAGGTCGGTCTGCACGACCATATCGATCAGGACATCGACATGTATTTCCGCGAATGGGGCTTCGACTACATCAAGGTCGATGGTTGCGGCCTGCGTGATTTCGGCCCGAATTCAGCGAAAGTGAAAGCCGGTCTGCATCGCGCGCTGACACCGATCATGGATCTCGGCGCCATCTCGCGCACCGATGTTGCCGCCGTGCAGAAACTGTTTCGTCAGGTGGGCAAGGCGATCGAGCGCAGCAGGCCCGACGGCGACTTCATCTATTCGCTGTGCATCTGGGGCGCGGCGAATGTGCGCGCCTGGGCGAAGGACGTCGGCAATACCTCGCGCACCAGCGACGATATCACTCCGGCCTGGGGTCGACTGCTGGTGAATTTCGACAGCGCCGTACATCGAGGGCTCTACGCCCACCCCGGCTCGTGGAACGATCCCGACATGCTCTACATCGGCGCCGGCGATTTCGACGCTGATCACATCACCGAAGCGCGCTCGCACTTTGCGCTCTGGGCCATGCTGAACGCCCCGCTGCTCATCGGCGCCGATCTGCGCAAAACGCCGGACACGCTCATGGAGATTTTTGGCAACGCCGACATCATCGCGCTCGATCAGGACGTCGCGGGCAATCAGGCGACCGTCGCGTATGACTCGAATGACGTTCAAATCCTGATCAAGACTCTGAACAATGGTGACAAGGCCGTCGCCGTTTTCAATCGCGGCTCAGGAGCGACGGACGTCAACCTGCAGGCCACGCAGCTGAAGTACCGGGACGACGCGCCCGTCGAGATCACCGATCTCTGGACAAAGAAGCAGCTCAGCTTCACCAAGGAAACGAAGCTACGCGTCGCGCCGCGCGAGACGATGATCTTTCGCGCGCGCGGCACGCGCGCTCTGGCAGATGGATTTTATCTTTCCGAACTGCCGGGCAAGGTGAACCCTGCCGTCGATGGCGTGACGCGCCCGATCGCCGATCCAACGATTTTCCGCACCGCATACGGCTGGGGGGGTACGCGCGGCGCCGGCGATCGGCCGCAATACGCCGGTTGGGGCGGAGCCCGCGCGGACAGCGCTCCTTACGGACAGACGCTGCAGATCGCACGCAAGACCTACCAATCCGGGATCGGGATTCTCGTCAATTCCCGCCTTGAAGTGCGAAATGACCGCTATCGGCGTTTCGCCACGAAGGTCGGCGTCGATGATTCCGCCACCGACAAAACCAACGTGGTGACCTTTATTGTTTACGGAGACGGCAAGCGCCTGGCTGAAACCCGCCCACTGAAATGGGGCATGCCGGCCGAGCCGATCGAGGTCGACGTTTCCGGCGTCAAGCTGGTCGAACTCGTCGCGCGCAGCGCCACCACGGAGAACGAGGCACTTCCGGTCACGTGGGGTGAGGCTGCGCTCACCGGTAGTTAGCCGCGCGATCGGATGCTCTGCAGGTGTAGCCCGATCATCAGGTTCCTCGGGTCGCCAGGGGCCCGACGTGTACGCGTCCGGCGACCAAATGGCTCAGCTCGCCGGCGCCGGCTTCAACGCCCGCGTGACGAACCACGCCGACGCGAGCCCCACCAGCACGATGTGCCAGAACGCGTTGATGGGCAGCGTTTCTACCGGGTAGATGGACCGTCCCGCGCGCGACAGCGGCGCGACCACGTAGTTCATGACGAGCATGAACACGATGCCGTACACGACGGCGACCAGCAGCCACTGCCGCGGCAGCGACGGCGCCTTCTTCAGGATGAAGTACAGCATCGCCGCGGCCGAGAAGCAGATGAAGAAGTGGAGCGCGATGCCGAGCAGCACTATCTCGAAGCCGCCCTCCCGCGCGGCCTCGCCGATGAGGCAGCCGGCCACACCTTTCCACGGATCCATCCACGATCCACCATTCATCACACGTGTGATCGACGCGAACAGGAAGTCCGCGAGACCGGCCGTGAAGCCGGCGAGCAACACCAGGTTCCGCGCGTGGTTGTTAGTCGTGGTTTCCGCGTTCATCGTCCGCCTCCGTTCAGTTGAGGCGGAAAGACTAACTCCGTTGGCGCGATGGGTTCACACGGTTCGTCGCTCTCTTCGTCGCGTCCCGAACGTGGACCAACCGTCTCTACGCGAAGACCTCTCCCATCCTCGTGAATCCGCCACCGTGAGGCTGCGCTCACCGGTAGCTAGCCACGCAGCGCTCAGCATGAGCAAGCTGAACCAGGCTCCGCAGAAGTCCCGCATCGATTGAGGGACAGCACGAAACAGCAGTGCCTTCGTCTCAATGCGGAGTATTGCCCTGGTTAGTGGTAAAGGGCGGAGCCCTCGAGCGGCTCCAGCGGTCCACCGGGTTTTGCCCAGCTGACGCCGAACGACGATCCACCCTCCGACTGGAAGTAACGCAGGCGAAACTTGTGCATTCCCCGCCGCAGGGGAACATGGCCGGCGATCGTTCGCGGGGCGTGATTTCCGTCATTGTCGACCACCACTTCATCGTCGATCTCGAGCACTGCCCCATCGTCCGAATCCACGACGAACTGGTAGAACTCATCTGAATCTATCTTCAGGAACCCGTCGAACTGCACCGCGAAATTGAGCGAACGGCCGAACTGCTGCAGATCGAGTGATCCGGTAGTTCCGCTGGCCACCTTCACGCCGCGCTCGATGTCACGCACGCTGGCGAATTTTCCGTCGTACAGCGCGAACGCGAGCTTGGGTTGCACCTCAACGCGTTTCGGCGGGAGATAGGCACGGCGCAGAAACGTCGCGCCGTAGATGCCGCTACGCCGGCCCTGCGGGCTAACAACGACGAGTTTGAGCGATTCCGGTTGTTCGGGCCGAAGCGCGATCTGCAGGGGCGCCCGATAGAGCGTCGAGGTGTCGGTCGGCTCGCTGCCATCGAGCGTGTAAAACATTTGTGCGGCAGGAAGGGGCGGGCTCAGAGCGACGACCGCGCGATCCTGCGAGGTCGTGTAGAAGTCCTTCAGTCCCTCGGGCTCGGGAATGCGGTAGCGCACGTCCTG
>Ga0207682_10000343_pt1 | contig 21236 bp, 18 predicted proteins | sample KBSM63metaG_FD_184332 | JGI IMG/M metagenome (GOLD analysis project Ga0207682, IMG submission 184332) | Miscanthus rhizosphere microbial communities from Kellogg Biological Station, Michigan, USA - KBS M6-3 metaG (SPAdes) (version 2) | ecosystem: Host-associated > Plants > Roots > Rhizosphere >... | reverse complement strand
GCTGAACGACACTCTGCTCGCGCTCGAAAAGGCGACGCAGGCGGGCACCGGCTTCGTGTTTGGCTATCTCGGCGGCGCGGCGCTGCCGTTCGCCGAGAACGGCGCGGGGTCGAGTTTCGTGCTCGCGTTTCGCGCGCTGCCGCTGGTGCTCGTGATCAGCGCGCTGTCGTCGCTGCTCTTTTACTGGCGCATCCTGCCGTGGATCGTGCGCGGAATTTCGCGCGTGCTGGAAGCCGTGATGGGGGTAGGCGGCGCGGTCGGCCTGTCGACGGCGGCCAACATATTCGTCGGCATGGTCGAGGCGCCGCTCTTCATCCGACCGTATCTCGCGCAAATGTCGCGTGGCGAGCTCTTCATCGTGATGGCGTGCGGCATGGCCGGCATCTCGGGCACCGTGATGGTGATTTACGCGAGTTTTCTCGGGCCGGTAATTCCCGACGCGCTGGGCCATATCCTGATCGCATCCATCATCAGCGCGCCCGCAGCGATCGTCGTGGCCGTGTTGATGGTGCCGTTGACCGGCGCTCCCACGACGGGGAAGCTCGCGCCCGCGCAGCAGGCGTCGAGCAGCATGGACGCAATTACCAAGGGCACGCTCGACGGGCTCGGCCTGTTGCTCAACATACTGGCATTGCTGATCGTGCTGGTCGCTCTGGTGACGCTCGCCAATCTGATGCTCGAAGCGCTGCCGCTGGTGCACGGGCGGCCGATCACGCTGCAGCGCATGCTCGGTACGCTGCTGGCGCCGCTCGCGTGGCTGGTCGGCGTGCCGTGGAGCGAAGCGCCGGCCGCGGGTGCGCTGCTCGGCACCAAGACCGTGCTAAATGAATTCATTGCCTATCTCGATCTCGCCCATTTGCCGGATGGCGCGCTGTCCCTGCGCAGCCGCCTGCTCATGACTTATGCGTTGTGCGGCTTTGCGAATTTCGGCAGCGTGGGCATCTTGATCGGCGGGATGGCGGCCATGGCGCCCGAGCGCCGCGCTGAAATCGTCGGGCTGGGCATGAAGTCGATTGTCGCCGGCACGCTTGCCACGTGCATGACGGGCGCGGTCGTCGGCATGCTGTGGGTGGACTGAAAAAACTTGGCCACAGAGTTCACAGAGGAAGCAGAGGAAAAACAAATCAAAACGTTGCTTCAGATTTGCTTTTTGTAATTTCTCTGTGTTCTCTGTGCCCTCTGTGGCTAATGCTTTTCAGATTTGGCACACCACGCCAGCCACATCTCGCGGAACGCGCGCTCGAGATTGCGCGCGCACGCGCGGCCATCCGCGTTCGGCGAACGCGCCATCATGCCGCGCAGGTTCGTGCGCAGTTCGGCAAGCTTGGGCAGGTCCCCGGCGAGCCGCGCGGCGATGTCGACATACTCGTCGCCGGTTTTGCCGATCAGTTGCGGCAACCCGACGTTGTTCAGCATCGACACATCGGCGCGCGAGGCGTGCGTCGATCCTTCCAGCACGACCACCGGCAATCCCATCCACAGCGAGAAGCAGGTGGTCGTCGCGCCGTGATAGGGAAACGTGTCGAGCGCGATGTCCACTTGTGCGTACGCGGCGAGGTAGTCGTCGAACGACAGTCGCGGCAGTATCTCCAGCTGCCGCGCGCGAACGCCGCAGCGCTCGAACATTTCGCGCATATGGCGTTCCGCCGAGACGCCGCTGACCGCCATCACGCGCAGCCGCGAGTCGGGAACGCGCTCGAGGATGCGTGCCCACCAAGCGGCGATCGCAGGCGAAATCTTGAATGCGCTGTGAAACGTGCCGAACGTGACGTAGCCGTTCTTTAGCGCCGGGAGCGGGGCGACCGCGGGCGTGCCGTCGGGCGGCCGCCAGGCCATGTAAATGCCGGGCAGGCGCACGAGCGTTTCGGAATTCAGGTGCTCGGTCATGCCCGGCGGATCGCACCACGCGTCGGTGATGCGGTAATCCATGCTCGGCATCCCGGTCGTGCTCGGAAAGCCGAGCCAGTTGACCTGGACGGGCGCGGGCCTGCGCGCAAACGCAAGCAGCCGGTTGTTGGCGGTGTGGCCGCTCAAGTCGACGAGGATATCGATCGCGTCTTCGCGCACGAGGCTCGCGAGCCGCGCATGGTCGAGATCGATCGTAGCGCGCCAGTGCGCGCCGTGCGCCTTCAAGCGCTCGGAATAATCGTCGGGACGCGCGACATCGGCATACAGGAAGATTTCGAGCTGCGCGCGGTCGTGATGCTCGATTACGGATTCGAGAAAAAACGTGACCGCATGCTTGTGGATGTAAGGCGAGACGAAACCGATGCGCAGACGGCGCGCGTGATCGCGGTCGTTGCGATGCGGCGGCGCCGCAGCTTCCAGCGCGGCCGCGTGGCGTGCTGCCCACGCCCGGTGCTCACGGAATACGTCGGCCGGGTCCGAGGTATCCGAATAACTCAGCATGCGCAGCAGCGCGCTGTGCGCCGCCGGATTGTCAGGTTGGAGCGCGAGCGATTCGCGCACCGCCGCAATTGCCTCGACGACGCGCGCCTGCTCGAACATGACGGTGGCCAAGGTGTATTTGAGTCCCGCATTCGTCGCATCCAGGCGCAATCCCGCCGCACAGCATTCTTCCGCTTCGTCGTAGCGGGCGAGCGCTTTCAGCAGCGCACCCAGTGTGCTCCATGCCTCAACGGATTCCGGCTCGAGCGCGAGCGCGGCACGATAGCTGACGATGGCGCCGTCGAAATCGCCGGTTGCCGCCAGGACGTTGCCTAACTGGGCGTGGGCTTTGGCCGATGGGTCAGCGTCGATTGCACTGCGCAAGTGCCGGATGCCGTCCTTTGTTTTGCCTTGCGCCAGCAGCGCCGCCGACAACAGGTTCAGTACATTGGCCTGGTCCGGCGCGCTCTTAAGCGCCGCCTCGCAACGCGCGACGACGTCGGCATGCGCGCGCTGTTGCTGCAGGCGCAGGGTTTCGGCGAGCCACGGACCGTCGACGAGGACTGCGTCCCGCAAAGCGGGCGCGCGCGAACCAAGCAGGCGTTTTAGGAGGCTGCCGAGCACTAGGCCGGGGCTTTGATCAGGATCGATTCACGGTTGCCGAGCACGACGAACGGCAATTCGCGCCCGGCGCAGAATTCGTCCCACGCCCTTTTGGCGCCCGGGCAGAAGATCGAGCCGTCGCAGACGATCACGCCGCCGGTGGAGAGTCGCGGATAAAAGTACTCGAGCGCCGCAAGCGTCGGCTCGTAGAGCGTCACGTCGAGGTGCACGAATGCCCAGTTCTGCTCGGGGACTGACGCGAATACCTGCGGTATCCAGCCCGCGCACAGGCTGACGCGCGGGAATTCATCGAAATAGCCACGCACGAGTTCCGGCGTGAGATTGGCTTGCGCGACCGGGAAGAATGCTTCACGCCGCGTCGCACCGTCATCGCCGCGCACCGGGATGAGATCGTGTTGACCGGACTCGCTGGTGCCGACGAAACTGTCGATCAGATAGAGTCCTTCACCGGTGAACGCCGGGTCGCGGGCCTTCCAGGCATGCGCGAGCAGCAATGCCGTTGCGCCCCGATAGGTGCCGCATTCGGCGCGCGCACCGGGCAGGGCAAGCGTCGCGAAAAAATACTGCAGGAGATCGCGCCGGCTCTGGTAGCGGTGAAAGACGTTGAACGGTGTAACCGGCGTGCCCGTATGCAGAAGGCAGCGCCGGTAAAGGTCGACGAAATTCTCGCTGCCGACCTTGACGTCGTGAAACAGCACGCGCAGATGTTCGTCCACTGGTGCCCCACTGTGCAGCTGGTTTAACGCTAGTTCGGTTTCCAGCGGATACTCAGCCGGCGCCGCTGCGCGCGACTTGAAGCCTGCAAAGAGTTTCCCGAAAGGCATTACGTCAGCGGCAGATCGGCATATTTCGCGTACGCGGGCCGTGCCTGCAGGCGCTTGTAATAGGCGGCGAGGTTCGGCAGGTTTTCGCGCTCGATGTCCATCCGGAACCAGCGCTGGATCGATACGCCGACGGGAATGTCGCCCATCGTGAAGTTGCTGCCCGCGACGTAGGGACGGCTGGCAAGATGCGCATCCAGCAGGATCATGCTTGCGGCGAGACCTTTGCGCGATGTTGCGACCAGCGGCATGTCGCGTTTTGCCGGCTCCGTGCGCACCAGGTTCCAGAATACCGGCCGCAGGTTGGGCCATACCGTGGTCGCGTTCCAGTCCATCCAGCGGTCGGCATCCGCGCAGGCTTGCGCGTCCGCCGGGCACAAAGAGCCCAGACTGTGCTTGCGCGCGAGATAGCGCACGATGGGCTGCGATTCCCACAGCACGAAGCCATCGTCGTCGATCAGCGGTACCAGTCCGTTTGGGTTCTTCGCTTTGTATTCCGGCGTATTGTTGACGCCGAACTGCATTCCCGCGTCGATGCGCTCGAATGGCAGGTTCAATTCGCCACAGCACCACAGCACTTTCTGCACGTTGATTGAATTGGCGCGGCCCCAGATTTTCAGCATCGGCATTGCTCCCTTTTAAGTATTCGTAGTCTACATTACCGGCCGGCCGCGAAGGCGCGGCAATGGACGCACCCGGCGATTGGCCTTTACGGCGGCGAAAGTTTGTGCAGAGCCTCGACGATTTCGGCGGGGGCCGGAAAGCGGCCGGTGCGGTGCCGCGAATAAATGAGTTTGCCGCCGGCAGCGACATCGAACACGCCGGCGCTTCCCTTGATGAGTTCGGCTTTACGGCCGAATGCGCGTTCGATTTCGGCCGCCAGACTGGCGGCCTGCGGCAGATAGTTTCAAGCCGCGCAGTAGGTGATGGTGACTTGCATGGCGTGTTCCGGGCAGGGTCCCATGCGATTAGAGCCTGCGACCGGAAATCAGTTCGCAGCGATCTGCTCGACCCAGACCAGCTCGCACGCGCCGGCTCCCGTGTCCTCGCGCGTGAGCGAGCTGCGCCAGCGCCAGCCGTCGGGCGCGCGCGCTTCGATCAGGTAGCCCGAGATCGTGACACGTTGCCCGGAATGGAGCGCCCGCAGCGTGCGCTCGACCGCTGCGTTGGCCGGCACCATGTGCATGTTGGCACTGTTGACTTCGATGTCGCGGCGCGGAATCGGAAACGCGTCGACGTGCCAGTAGTAGAAGCGGTTGGACTGCGTGATTTTCACTTTGTCGATCACCGCCGGGTTGGCCATCGGACCCCAGCCGAGCGCGAGATCGACCGGCGCCAGCTGCGCTTCGCGGCCCATCGAGTAATGCTCGGCGCGCAGCACGCGGGCCTCGAAGTTGAATTTCTCCAGCGGCGTTATCTGATAGCCGTACGCATTCCACGCGTGGTCCATCGATGTAGCGACGCCGACGGTCGGCGCAATCGACTTGTGTGTATGCCAATATTGATAGCCGCCAGCCGCGAGCACGGCCACGAGCAACCATCTCCCCATTGTCATTTTTATGGCATCCGGCATGGCGAAAAACCGTATCGTAAACGAAAAACCCTCTCAGCCATTGCTGGCAGAGAGGGTCTTGGGGACGAGGCTGCGGTGTCGAGACCGGCCTTACTTTTACGCGCGGGCCAGCGCCTCCTTCATGCGCTGCGGCGTGAGCGGCACTTTGCGCAATCGCACGCCGGTGGCGTCGAAAATCGCGTTGGCAATGGCCGCGGGTACCGTGCGCGTCGAGGGTTCGCCGGCGCCCGAGGGCGCGATTTCCGGCCGGTTGATCAGCACGACGTCTACGCTTTCGGGCGCGTCCGCAATATCGAGTATCGGATAGGTTGCCCAATCGACGCTGTTGACGCGGTCGGCGTCGAAGTGGACCTCTTCGAAGAGTGTCCGCGACGTTGCCTGAAGGACGTTGCCTTCGATGACTACCTGCATGCTGCCGGGATTGATGATGAGGCCGCAATCGTGGGCGACGGTGAACTTCTTCGCCCACACGCGTCCGCTCGCGCGCTCGACTTCGACCTCCGCGATCACGGCGACTATGGTGCCCGCGCGCTCGGTGTACGACACGCCGCGGCCGGTCATCAATTCGCCCTTGCCGCGATTCGGATTTGGATACGGGCGCGCCTGCCACTGCGCTTTTTCGGCCACCGCTTTTATTGCAGCCGCATGGCGCGGGTTCGTGATGTAGCGCAGCCGGAAAGCCACGGGATCGGCGCCTGCCGCGTGCGCGATTTCATCGATAAACGACTCGCTCGCGAAATGGGTTTCCGGGCCCAATGGATCGCGGAAGTGTCCGGTGCGCAGCGGCGACGCGCGATCGAGCAGGGCAGGTATCGTTTCCCATGCCAGCCGCTTGTTGGCGAACCCGTACGCCTCGGACGGCGTCTGAAACATGACAATCGGTTTGCCTGGCCATTTCGTGAGCTGTCCGACGAGCGTTTCGTTGGGCGTGCTCTCGCGCGGCGAAACGTCCCATCGCGAAAATCCTTTGCCGGAAAATTCGTAGGCGATTACGTTGCCGGCGGCATCGAGTCCGGCCCGGCCGCGATAAACCCCTGCCGGTCCTTTCGGATCCCACGCGGTGCCTTCGTGCCGCATGTACTGCACGCGTACCGGCTGGCCGGTTAGCTTCGACAGCATCGCGGCGTCGTGGGCGGCATCGCCCGCGTCGTTGCGCCCGTACGATCCCGGCCCGACGATCCACTTGGCGTGCACTTGAGCGGGCTTCAAGCCGGCGATTTGCGCGCAGCCCGTGCGCACGTAGTAGGGTTTCTGCGAGCCCGACCAAAGCGTCGCGGACTCGTTTTTCACGTCGGCGACGGCGCATGCCGGGCCCATGCTTGCGTGCGATTGCAATGGCCATTCGTACTCGGCTTCGATCACGCGGTGCGCGGTCTTCATGGCTGCCGCTACGTCGCCGATATCGACTGGCGCGCCGCTGCCCGTCGCCTTGGCCTTGCGGATGTGATCGTGGAGGTTCGCTGTCGTCGGAAACGGCGCGCACGGCGGCGCCCACGTCACCTTGAGGCTCTCGGCTGCGCGCACCGCATCCCATTCTCGCGGCGCGACCACTGCGATGAAATCCTGCTCGCGAATGACGCGCGCGCCCGGGATGTTCCGGATCGAGCTTTCGTCCACCGACACCGGCCCGCAACCGGCAGTGGGCGGCCGGATCACGCGCGCGTGCAGCATGCCTTCGACTTTGACGTCCGTCACGTACTGGGTTGTCCCCATCACTTTTTCGGTGACGACTTTTTGCGGAAACGACTTGCCGACTACCTTGTAGGTGGATGGCGCCTTGGGTTGCGCCTGGCCTTTCAACGCGAGGGTGTTGCCGTATTCCTTGTTCCATTCGATCTGCGAATTGAAGTACTTGCCGCCGATCAGCTCGCCGTAACTCACGCGCTGCAGCGGATAGCCGGGCACGTTGACGACGCCGTTGTCTACGACGAGCTCGGTCACGGGCACCTGCAGCCGCTCGGCGGCGCGCTCGACCAGGATGCGGCGTGCTTCGGCGGCGGCGTTTCTGAGCGTCATGCCGCCGCGCTGGATGCCGGTGCTGCCCGATGCACCGCCCTGATTGCAGGTGAGCGCCGTGTCGCCCATCACGACGCTGACCCGCTCGAACGCGACATCGAGTTCTTCCGCGACGATCTGCGCGATCGCGACGTCCACACCCTGGCCCATTTCGGTTTTGCCGAAGAAGGCCGTGACGCTGCCATCGGGCAGCACCGCGATCCACGAATCGAGCTGGTCGGGCGTCAAGGGCGGCTTGCCGCCGGCGTTCTGGCTCAACGCAGTGGTGACCGAGCCGGGGACTGCGACGGTGATGACGAGCGCGCCGGAGGCTTTGAGGAAATCGCGGCGGGCTAGATTGTGTTGATCCATGATTGTCCCCTTCAGGCCGTCAGCGTTGAAGCGCGCTTGACCGCGCGCAGGATCGCCATGTGCGTGCCGCAGCGGCACTTGAGGCCGGCGAGCGCCGTGCGGATCTGCGCGTCACTGGGCTTCGGATTGTCGCGCAGCAGCGCGGCGGCGGTCATCATCCATCCGGAGAGGCAGTAGCCGCACTGCGGGACTTGTTCCGCGATGTACGCGGTTTGCAGCGGGTGCGGTTTTTCCGCGGTGCCCAGCCCGCTCAACGTGGTGATGTTCTTGTCGGCCGCGCTGCTGACGGGCGTCACGCACGAGCGCGTCGCGACGCCGTTCACGTGCACGGTGCAGGCGCCGCATTGCGCGCGTCCGCAGCCGAACTTCGGATTGTTGAGCTTGAGATCGTCGCGCAGCGCGTAAAGCAGCGGCATCGCGGGATCGGCATCGACCGTCTCGCGCTTGCCGTTGACGACAAGATTGATTTTCATGGCTAGGCCTCCTGTGATGGACGGGCGACGGCCGCGCGCAACATTATTTTTTTGGGGAACAGGCGCGCGGCGCGTTGCGGGCCTGCGCGGTTGTGAGCGGCATCTGGCGAGACACTTTACGCCGCTTCAATTCGCACCGCAATGCGACCGGTCCGGCTTCAGGCTTGCGCGGTGACGTGCTCGTTGAACTTGGTGAAGAACTGCTCGGCGAGCTTTTTGGCGACGCCGTCGACCAGCCGCGAACCGACCTGGGCGAGCTTGCCGCCGATTGTCGCCTTGGCGGCATAGCCGAGCGTCGTATTGTCGCCGACCGGCGTAAGCGTCACACGCGCTTCGCCTTTCGCGAATCCGGCAACGCCGCCCTGACCTTCGAAGATCAGCGTGTATGCATTCGGCGCGTCGACGTCGGTCAAGGTGATCTTGCTTTTGAATTTTGCGCTGACGGGACCGACCCTGGCCGCCATTGTCATATGGAATTCCGAATCCGAAATCTTTTCCATGGTTTCGCAGCCCGGAATGCAAATCTGCAGTACCGCGGGATCGCAGATCGCGTCCCACGTTTGCTGCTGCGGTTTCGGAATGAGCTGTTCGCCGATGATTTCCATGGTGCGCGGTATGTTACCTTGCCCGCGGCGTCAATGCGAGCGACTTGCGGGCGCGCCGCGGTCAGGTCCGCGTTGCGGGTGCCGTGAGCGCGCATTCGCGCGCGAGTTTTTTCAGCTCGTGCGAAGCGGCGACTTCATGCTCGCGCACGAATGCTTCGTGGTTCTTCTCGACGTCGGCAAGCCGATAAAGGTAATTCACCATGATGCCCGCGGAACGCTGCATGCCGGGCTTAGAGGTATCGGCGAGCCAGTTGAGCTTTTCCATGCGCGCGCCGTTGCCGAGGTGAAAGCGCGCGACGGCGTCGAGCGGCTCGTCGTCTTTTTTCACCGCCGTCAGATAATGCGCGCAGAGGCCCATCAGCGGCGGCCGCAGGCGTTCGGCGACCGCGGGATTTTCGAACCAGTCGCGCTCGTCAAGCCGTGCGAGGTCGGGCACGCTCACCGGATGGTCGCGCGCGATGCCGGCGAGCCAGGCTCTGAATCCGGGCACCGGCGACAGCGTGGCAAAGGTCTTGAGTCGCGGAAATTCGCGTCCCAGTTCGTGCACGACCTGCTTGATCAGCAGATTGCCGAACGAAATGCCGCGCAGGCCGTCCTGGCAGTTCGTGATCGAATAGAACATCGCGCAATCGGCACGCGCCGGATCCACTTCGGGCGAATCCGGGTCGAGCAGCGGCGCCACCGTCGTGCTGATGCGCTCGGTCAGCGCGACCTCGATAAAAATCAGCGGCTCTTCGGGCAGCGCCGGGTGGAAAAACGCAAAGCAGCGGCGGTCGGAGGCGAGCCGGCGGTGCAGGTCTCTCCAGCCGGCGATTTCGTGGACGGCTTCGTATTCGATCAGCTTCTCGAGTATCAGTGCCGGGGTGCGCCAGTCGATGCGCTCGAGCCGCAGAAAGCCGCGGTTGAACCACGAGCCGAACAAGTGCTCGAGGTCCGCGTCGACGCCGACCCAATCGGGATTTGCCTTAAGCTCGCGCAGCAGCCGGCGCCGCATGTCGACGAGCGCCGCGGTGGCGCCGGGCGCCACGTTGAGGCGGCGGAACAGTTTCTGGCGCGGCGATTCGACGGCGCGCTGCAGCGCGACCAGGTTCTGCGGCGACGGATCGATCGCGTAGGCCGCCGCCGCGGCAGCTATCGAGATTGGCGCGGGCGAGAAGTCTTTCGCGAGCAAACTGATATACGGCTGGAACGCGTTGGCCGTCAGCGCATCGTAAGCCGCGAGCGCGTCGCGCGCGAGCGCGGCCCCCGACACTTCGCCGCGCTCCGAGAGGAGCGCGTGACACAACGCGATGGCCTCGCGCGCCTTGCGTTCGGCGGAGCGCGCACTGTCGACCGGAGCGGCCACGCTGCGCAGGATACTATTCAAGAACGATCGGGCAGTCATCGGGTCAAAGTAAATGGACAGTAGTTTTTAAAGCAATTTGCGATGCGAACGGCATTAACGCGGGCGCTGCCGACCTGACCGATGCTAGCCGACAGTTGTGACGCGTGCAACCGCACCGGACCGGCTTGACCCCCCGCAAAACGTGAACTACTCTAGGTCCATGCATCGATGGTGAGCGCGTGCACCGGAATTGAAAGGTTTACATTGGACAGCGTAGATACTGAAGTCGTAAAAACCGCGGTCGCCTGGGTCGAAGCGGGTCACCGCGCGACACTTGCGACAGTGATCCGCACGTGGGGCTCCGCGCCGCGGCCGATCGGCGCGATGCTCGTGATCCGCGACGACGGGCACGTAATCGGCTCGGTGTCCGGCGGTTGCGTGGAAGACGATTTGATCGAGCGCGTTAAGACGTTAACTGCGGCTCAGCAGTCAACCGGTGCGAAGCCCGAAGTCGTCACCTACGGCGTGACCGCGGACCAGGCCGCACGTTTCGGCCTCCCGTGCGGCGGCACGCTGCAGCTCGTGCTCGAGCCCGTCACGGCGGAATCGCAGTTGAAGGAGCTCCTGACGACGATCGAGCGGCACGAGCTCGTCGTGCGCCTGCTCGACATGGAGACAGGTGCGGTGAAGCTCAAGTCCGGCCACTGGTCGGACGTGCTCGAATTCGACGGCAAAACGTTGCAGAGCGTTCACGGGCCGCGCTGGCGCCTGCTGATCATCGGCGCCGGCCAGACTTCGCGCTTTCTCGCGCAAATGGCACAGGCGCTCGATTACCAGGTCACCGTGTGCGATCCGCGCGCGGAATACGCGGACGAATGGAACGTGTCTGGCGCGACGCTCGAGCGCGGTTATCCCGACGACGTCGTGCTGCAATTGAATCCCGATCCGCATCTCGCGGTGGTCGCCGTCACGCACGACCCGAAGCTCGACGACGCGGCGCTGACCGAAGCGTTGAAATCGCCGGCGTTCTACGTCGGCGCGCTGGGTTCGCGCGCGAACAACGAAAAGCGTCGCAAGCGGCTCGCGGATTTTGATTTGTCCGCCGCCGAGATAGCGCGGCTGCATGGGCCGGTCGGTCTGCGCATAGGCAGTAAAACGCCGGCGGAAATCGCGGTATCCATCGTCGCCGAAATCACGGCAGTGCGCCGCGGGGTAAAACTGGATTCGATCGGCGCGCCGGCCGCCGCGTCCGCGCCCAATACCGATCCGCTCGCCTGCGGATCGTAACTTCCCTTGCCGCGGCCGGCATCGTGCGCCGCCTGATTTTCGGTTTTGCGCTGCTCTTCATTGGGTGTGGGAGTCTCGCGCGTGCGGCTGACGACCCGCTTGCCAACGGGGTGCTGCTGGTGGCGAAGCCCGAGCTTGGCGATCCGAATTTTCGCGAGACCGTCGTCCTGATCACGCAGCCGGTCCCCGGCGGCGGACCGCTCGGCGTGATCCTCAACCGGCGCACGCAGGTGCGGTTGTCGGAAGCGTGGCCGGCGGCGGGTGCGGTGCCGGAGCAGTTCGATTACATGTACGCCGGCGGCCCCGTCGCGCGCAACCAGCTCATTTACCTCGTGAAGAGCGATGAGCGCATTGAGAACGGGCTGCGCGTGCTCGACAACGTATACCTGAGCGGCGACCCGGAGCTGCTCAAGAAGATCATTGCGGCCGAAGTGAAAGTGCAGTCGCTGCGCACGTATGCGGGTTACGCCGGGTGGGCGCCGCGTCAGCTGCAGGCGGAAATCACCGCGGGCGGCTGGTACCTGCTGCCGGCAGACGCCGATACGATATTCGCCGCGGATACGACCACGATGTGGCCTGAGTTGATCCGGCGGATTATCCAGCGCAGTGCGCGAATTGTACCGCCGGGCGACCGGCAGCTCAGCGCATTTACTCATTACTACCATTAACGGACGGGTCGGCTATGTTTGCAGCATGGTATGAAAAAAACGGTGCGGCGGCTGACGTGATGAAGACGGGCGAATTGCCCGATCCGGAGCCGGCGCCCGGCGAGGTGCGCGTGCGCCTGCACGCGTCAGCCGTCAATCCATCGGATGTAAAAGCGCGGGCGGGCAGCCGGCCGATACGCTGGCCGCGGCTGATCCCGAACAGCGACGGCGCCGGCGTGATCGACCGCGTCGGTGCGGGCGTGACTTCGCATCGCGTCGGCGACCGCGTCTGGGTATTCAACGGACAATGGGACCGCGCGTTCGGCACGAGCGCGCAATTTATCGCGTTACCGGCGGCGTTGGCGGTTCCGTTGCCGGAGCCGCTGACCTGGGAACAGGGCGCGTGTCTCGGTATTCCCGTGATGACCGCGCACCGCTGTTTGTTCGCGGACGGCCCCATTGCGGGCAAGTGGGTTTTGGTGACGGGAGGCGCGGGCGTCGTTGCGCACTATGCGATCCAGCTTGCGAAGTGGGCGGGAGCGAACGTGGCCGCGACCGTTAGCTCGGAGCTAAAAGCGGAACACGCGCGCGCGGCCGGCGCCGACGTAATCGTCAACTATCGCACCGAAAATGTCGCCGAGCGCATCCGCGCCGTCACGGGCGGTGTAGATCGCGTCGTCGATGTCGATTTCGGCAAAAACCTGCCGGTGACATCGCAAGTGCTGCGTGCGCACGGCACCATTGCGTCGTATGCGTCGATGGGCGAGCTGGAACCGAAGTTTCCGTTTGGAAAACTGTTTCAGCTCAATCCGACGATCCGGCCGGTTCTCGTTTATACGATGCCCGACGCCGCGAAGACCGAAGCCCATGCCGGCATAGCGCGCTGGCTCAAGGATACAAAACCGATTTTCGCGATCGCGGTGCGCTACCCGCTGGAGGAGGTGGTCAAGGCGCATCTCGCCGTCGAACGCGGCGAGAAGATCGGGCACGTGATACTGGATATCGCGTAGCGGCGACGCGGCGCCCGCCGGCGCTATTCCGCGAAGAATTCCTTCACTTTATCCATCCACGATTTCGCGCGCGGATTGTGGGCGCCCGAGTCCTTGGCATTGATCGCTTCGAGCTCGTTTAAGAGTTCGCGCTGGCGCGCGGTGAGATTGACCGGCGTTTCGACCACGACGTGGCACATGAGATCGCCGTGGGACGATGAGCGCACGCCCTTGATGCCTTTGCCGCGCAGGCGGAACACTTTGCCGGACTGCGTTTCGGGCGGAATCTTGATTTTGGCGTAACCATCGAGTGTCGGGATTTCGATGTCGCCGCCGAGCGCCGCGGTCGTGAAGCTGATCGGCATTTCGCAATGCAGGTCGTTGTGGTCGCGCTGGAACACCGCGTGCGCTTTGAGATGGATCACTACGTACAGGTCGCCCGCCGGTCCGCCGTTGACGCCGGCTTCGCCTTCGCCCGACAGCCGGATGCGGTCGCCCTCGTCGACGCCGGCCGGTATCTTGACCGACAGGGTTTTGTGCTGCTTCAGGCGTCCGGCGCCGCGGCAGGCGGCACAGGGCGTCTGCACAATCTTGCCGCTGCCGTGACATTTCGGGCACGTCTGCTGGATCGAGAAAAACCCCTGCTGCATGCGTACCTGGCCATGGCCGTCGCACGTCGTGCATTTGACGGGCTGGGTGCCGGGCTTGGCGCCGCTGCCGTGGCAGGTCGCGCATTCTTCTAGCGTGGGTATGCGTATCTTGGTTTCGGTGCCGCGTGCGGCTTCCTCGAGCGCAACCTCCAGGTTGTAGCGTAAATCCGCCCCCCGGTACACGTTGGAGCGGCTGCGGCCGCCGCCGAAGATGTCGCCGAAGATATCGCCGAATGCATCGGCGAATCCGCCCATGCCCGCCGCGCCGGCACCCATCGAAGGGTCGACCCCCGCGTGGCCGTACTGGTCGTACGCCGCGCGCTTCTGCGGATCGCAAAGAACCTCGTAAGCCTCCTTGGCCTCTTTGAACTGCGCTTCGGACTTGGGATTATCCGGATTGCGGTCCGGATGAAATTTCATCGCGAGCTTGCGATAGGACTTCTTGATGTCGTCGTCCGATGCGTCGCGATTGACGCCAAGTATTTCGTAAAAGTCTTTTTTGGCCATGATCCCTGGTAAATCGTGAGGAGTGAGGGGTTAGGTGTGAGGCGGATTCAAAACGGCAAAGGGGCGAGGCTTTTCCGCCTCACCCCTCACGCCTCTCGCCTCACGCAGTTATTTTTTGCCGTCCTTCACCTCTTCGTATTCCGCGTCCACTACGTTGCCGTCGTCCTTTTTTGCGTCGCCACCCTGGGCATTCGCATTCGCATTGGCATCGCCGCCGCCCGCGGGCTGCTGCGCGGCCTGCTCTTTCGCGTACATCTGCTCGGCCAGCTTGTGCGACGCGGTGGCCAGCGCCTGCGATTTGGCGTCGATGGTTTCCTTGTCGTCGCTTTTCAGCGCTTCTTCGGCTTCCTTCAGAGCTGTCTCGATCTTGGCCTTTTCATCGGCCGCAATCTTGTCGCCGTATTCCGCCAGCGATTTCTTCACCGAGTGCACGAGCGCGTCGGCTTGGTTGCGCGCGGTGACGAGCTCGAGCGCCTTCTTGTCTTCCTCGGCGTGCGCTTCGGCGTCCTGCACCATGCGCTTGATCTCGTCCTCCTTCAATCCCGAGTTCGCCTGAATTTTGATCTTGTTTTCCTTGCCCGTCGCCTTGTCCTTGGCGGACACATGCAGGATGCCGTTGGCGTCGATGTCGAACGTGACCTCGATTTGCGGCATGCCGCGCGGTGCCGTCGGAATGTCGGTGAGGTTGAACTGGCCGAGACTCTTGTTGCCCGCCGCCATGTCGCGCTCGCCCTGCAGCACGTGGATGGTCACCGCCGACTGATTGTCTTCGGCGGTCGAAAACACCTGCGACGCCTTGGTCGGTATCGTCGTGTTCTTCTGAATGAGCTTGGTCATCACACCACCGAGCGTTTCGATGCCGAGCGACAGCGGCGTCACGTCGAGCAGCAGCACGTCCTTGACGTCGCCTTTGAGCACGCCGCCCTGGATCGCAGCACCCACTGCCACTGCTTCATCGGGATTGACGTCCTTGCGCGGCTCGCGGCCGAAGACTTCCTTGACCTTGTCCTGCACCTTCGGCATGCGCGTCTGGCCGCCGACGAGAATCACGTCAGAAATGTCCGAGAGCTTCACGCCCGCATCTTTGACCGCGAGTTCGCACGGCTTGATCGTTTTCTCGATCAGGTCTTCGACCAGGCTTTCGAACTTGGCGCGTGTGATCTTGATCGCGAGGTGCTTGGGTCCCGACGCGTCGGCCGTCACGTACGGCAGGTTCACTTCGGTCTGCTGGCTCGACGACAGCTCGATCTTGGCTTTTTCGGCCGCGTCTTTCAGACGCTGGAGCGCCAGCATGTCTTTGCGCAAGTCGATGCCCTGTTCCTTCTTGAACTCGTCGCACAGGTAGTCCATCAGGCGCTGGTCGAAATCCTCGCCGCCCAGGAACGTGTCGCCGTTGGTCGACAGCACTTCGAACTGGTGCTCGCCGTCCACCGCCGCGATCTCGATGATCGAAATGTCGAACGTGCCGCCGCCCAGGTCATAGACCGCAATCTTGCGATCGCCTTCTTTCTTGTCCATGCCGAAGGCGAGCGCGGCCGCCGTCGGCTCGTTGATGATGCGCTTGACGTCGAGGCCTGCAATGCGGCCAGCGTCCTTGGTCGCCTGGCGCTGCGAGTCGTTGAAGTACGCGGGCACCGTGATCACCGCCTCGGTAACCGGCTCGCCCAGGTAATCCTCGGCGGTCTTCTTCATCTTGATCAGGACTTGCGCCGAGACTTCAGGCGGGGCGATCTTCTTGCCGCGAACCTCGACCCACGCGTCGTTGTTATCGGCCTTGATGATCTTGTACGGCATCAGGTCGATGTCTTTTTGCACTTCCTTTTCATCATAGCGCCGGCCGATCAGGCGCTTGACCGCGTAGAGCGTGTTTTTCGGGTTGGTGACGGCCTGGCGCTTGGCGGATGCGCCGACCAGGATTTCACCGTCTTCCGTGTACGCGACGATCGACGGCGTGGTGCGCGCGCCTTCCGAGTTCTCGATGACCTTCGGCTGGCCGTTTTCCATCACCGCCACGCACGAGTTGGTCGTTCCCAGGTCGATACCGATTATCTTAGCCATGTCATTACCTCGTTTTCCGTAAATTGTTCGAGCCGGTCAATTGCGACCCGGCGTGCTGTTCCATGCATCCGATATGGGGATTAACCCATTGCTTTCAATGCCGCGGCTATCCTGACTTGGGCTTCGCCACCGCCACCATCGCCGGCCGGATCACCCGGTCGTTCAGCAGATAACCCTTCTGAAACACCTGCACCACGGAATTGGGCTCGGCGTCGGCTTCGACCGTGTTGATCGCCTGGTGGCGATGCGGATCGAATTTCTGGCCGGCCGGATTGATTTCAGTGACGCGGAATTTTTCGAATACGGAATTGAGCTGTTTTAATGTCAGCTCGACGCCGCTTTTCAGGTTTTCGGCAGTTACGTTGCTGACGGCCAGCGCGGCTTCGAGGCTGTCCTTGACCGCGAGCAGCTCGGTCGAGAAATTCTCGATTGCATACTTATGTGCGTTGGCGATATCGGCTTGCGCGCGTTTGCGGATATTATCGGCGTCCGCTTTCGCGCGCAGCCACGCATCGTGGTGCTCCTGGGCGGCGAGTTCGGCTTGCTTGAGCAGCGTTTCCGGGGACGGCATACTTTCCGTCGCAGGGGTCTCGCCGGCTGCGGGCTGCGCGTGGGGCGCGGCTTGCGGATCGTCGTCCGCGGCGGGGGTAGGGGCTTCGTGCTGATCCAGCATACGTCCTCTCGATTGGCTCATTCCGGTAACTAATGGGGGCTACATGCCGGAATTCAAGCCTTCGTCGTGAGGCGGCCCAACTTTATGATCGAAAAGGCTAATCCCGGCACGCCAGTGCGCAGCACAACGCGGTTGGAATGCCGCTTTACTGCGGTTTTTGCGTGCCCAGGACGAGCGCGCTCAAAGCCCAGCTCAAGATGCCGTACACAATCGCGCCACCAACCGCGGGCCAGAACCCGGTGACGACGAAGCCGCCCACGAACGACGCGACGAACCAGAAAAGCAGCCCGTTGATCACAAACGTGAACAATCCCAGGGTCAGGATGTTGATCGGCAGGGTTAGCAGGATGAGCAGCGGACGGATCAGGGTATTGATCAGCCCCAGCACCAGCGCGGTGATGAGCGCCGTAAAAAAGCCGTCGACCCGGATCGAATCGAACAGATAGGGCAGCGCCAGCAGCGCGAGCGCGTTGATCAGCCAGGTGGCGAGCAGTCTCATGCTTTGGCGCCGAGCGCAATCGCGCGCGCCTGCGACTGGGCAAGCGCTGCGGCGGAGGGTTCAGCGCCAACCCACCCGCCCAGATTGGCGGCGACGATGTCGGCCAGTGCATGAATCCAGTCGTTGCGCTCGTTCAGGCAGGGAATCGCGTGATAGTCCTGGCCGCCAGCCGTCAGAAAAATCGCCTTGCCTTCGATCGCGATTTCTTCGAGGGTTTCAAGGCAATCGGCGACGAAGCCCGGGCATACGACGTCGACCCGCTGCGTTTTCTGCCGGCCGAGTTCTTTCAGCACTTCGGCGGTGTACGGTTTGAGCCACTGCGCACGCCCGAACCGCGATTGAAAGGCGACGGTATAGCGGTCGGGGGACAGCTTAAGCGCCTGCGCGAGCAGGCGCGCGGTCGCCTGGCATTCGCAGTGATAAGGGTCGCCCTTGTCGAGACTGAACTTGGGGACGCCGTGAAAGCTCATCACGAGCTTGTCGGGACGGCCGCTCTTGAACCAATAGTCGTTGACGCTCTGCGCGAGCGCCGCGATGTAGCCGGGATGGTCGTGAAAGTTGCGCACGCTACGCAGGGCGGGCTGGTTGCGCATGCGCGCGTACGCGGCGCTCACCGCGTCCAGCGCCGTCGCAGTGGTGCTTGCCGAATATTGAGGATACAGCGGCACTATGAGAATGCGGTCGCAACCCTGCTGCTTCAGCTTCGTCAACACCGCGGGCACCGACGGCGTGCCATAGCGCATGGCATAGTCGACGACGAGCGGCGCCTTGATGCGCTCGCCGAGGTAACCGGTGAGCAGGCGCGACTGGCGCTCGGTGTGCATGCGCAACGGCGAACCGTCGGGCGTCCAGACCTGCGCATAGCGGCGCGCGGATTGCTTGGGCCGAAACGGCAGAATGAACAGGTTGAGTATCAGCCACCACGCGGCGCGCGGGACTTCGACCACGCGCGGATCGGCCAGGAATTCGCGCAGATAGCGGCGCACCGCCCGCGCGGTCGGCGCGTCGGGCGTGCCAAGATTGATCAACAGCACGCCGCATTTCGGCGCGTTGCCGTGGGTGTAAGGAGGTTCCTTCAGATAACGCGGCATGTCCGCGTCAATTGTGCGACAGCGCGCTCGACAGCAGTTTGGCGGTGATATCGACGATGGGAATCACGCGTTCGTACGCCATGCGCGTCGGGCCGATCACGCCGAGCGTGCCCACGACCTGGCCGTCCACCGAATACGGCGCGGTGACGATGCTGCACTCGTCGAGCGGCACCAGCCCCGACTCGCCGCCGATGAATATCTGCACGCCGTGCGCGCGGCTCGACACGTCGAGCAATTGCAGGAGGCTCGTCTTCTGCTCGAAAAGGTCGAAGACCTTGCGCAGGCTCGCCATGTTGCCCGACAGATCGTGCACCTGCAGCAGGTTGCGCTCGCCCGAGATGACGACGTCGTCCGATGCGTCCTGCATCGCCTGGCTGCCGACTTCGAGCGCGGCGGCCATCAACTGCGACATGCTTTCGCGCAGCTGTTTCAGCTCGTCGTGAATGCGCCGGCGGATTTCCTCGAACGAGCAGCCTGCGTAATTCTGGTTGAGCATGTTGGCGGCTTCAATGAGCTCCGACGGCGTATAGCTGCGGTCGAGCATGAAAATGCGGTTTTGCACGTCGCCTTCGGGCGATACGATGATGACGAGGATGCGCTTGTCCGAAAGGCTCACGAATTCGATCTGCCGGAACATTGCGGCACGCCGCGGTGTCATCACCACGCCGGCGAAGCGCGTTAGATCCGACAGCAGCTGCGATGTGGACGACACGATGCGCTGCCGGCTCTCGGTATGCAGCTGGCCTTCGAGCTGGTGGATTTCGTAGTTGTCGAGCGGCTTGATCGTGAGCAGCGTATCGACGAAGAAGCGATAGCCGCGCGGCGTCGGTATGCGGCCCGCGGACGTGTGCGGGCTCGCGATGAAACCCATTTCCTCAAGGTCCGCCATTACGTTGCGGATGCTCGCGGGCGAGAGGTCGAGACCCGACACTCGCGACAGCGCGCGCGAGCCCACCGGCTGGCCGTCGGCGATGTAGCGCTCGACCAGCGCTTTGAGCAGCGTTTGCGCGCGTTCGTTAAGCGTGGGCGTATCGGAAGGCATCGATTTATTCTACACAAATAGGGGTGGCCGGGGTGAATCGCGGGGAACCGCGTCATCCGTTCACATATAATAAGGTCATGAACCCGACGTTCAAGACCGTGGGCCTGATCGGCAAGTACAACAGCCCGGAAATCGCGGCCCCGCTGCTCAAGCTCGGCGGTTATCTCGAGGGCCGCGGCGTCAAGGTGCTGATCGACCGGTTGACCGCCTCGCACATCGGCGAAAACCGCTACCAGGTGCTGACGCTCGAAGACATCGGCCGCGAGGCGGATCTGGCGATCGTGCTGGGCGGCGACGGCACCATGCTCAACATCGCGCGCACGCTGGCGCCGTTCGACGTCGCGCTGGTCGGCATCAACCAGGGCCGGCTCGGCTTCCTCACCGACATTTCGCTCAGCACGATGATAGAAACCATCGGCACGATTCTGGGCGGGGATTACGTGACCGAGGAGCGCATGCTGGTCGCGGCCGAGGTGTATGACGGCAACGAGCGCGTGTTCGACGTGCTTGCATTCAACGAAGCGGTCGTCTCGAAAGGCATCAAGGGCAGCATGATCGAGCTCGAGGTGCGCATCGACGGCAAGTTTCTGTATGCGTTGCGCGCCGACGGCCTGATCGTCGCGACGCCCACCGGCTCCACCGCGTACGCGTTGTCGTCGGGCGGTCCGATCATCCATCCGTCGTTGTCGGCGATGGCGCTGGTGCCGATTTGCCCGCACACGTTTTCGAGCCGGCCGATCGTGATCAGCAGCGACAGCGAAGTCGAGATTCTCGTCAACAGCGCCGCCGATCCGCGCGCACATTTTGACAGCCACTCGCGGTTCGACCTGCGCGAGGGTTACCGCGTCGTCGTGCGCCGCTACGCGCATACCATCCGCCTCTTGCATCCCGTCGGGCACGATTACTACAACATGCTGCGCGCCAAGCTGCATTGGACGGAGTTTTACTAATGGAGAGGCGAGAGGCGATAGGCGAGAGGTGCAATGCGCAGGCCCTCTTGCGCGCTTCGGCGAACACCCTAATTCGCTTGTCGCCTATCGCCTCTCGCCTATCCGTTTTCTAAATGCTGCGCGCGCTGAACATCACCGACTTCGTCATCGTCGACCGCGCCGAGCTCGAATTCGGCGCGGGCTTTACCGCGCTGACTGGCGAAACGGGCGCCGGCAAATCGATCCTGATCGACGCGCTGGCGCTGGTGCTCGGGGAGCGTGCCGACGCGTCGGTCGTGCGCCAGGGCGCGGAGAAGGCCGAGATCAGCGCCGAATTCGATATCGCGCGCGCCACGCTGCTCAAGCGCTGGCTCGCCGACAACGATCTCGCCGGCGACGATGACGGTTACCTCGTGCGCCGCAGCATCGACAGTCGCGGACGCTCGCGCGCATTCATCAACGGCCGCAGCGCCACCGCAGCGCAATTGCGTGAGGCGGGCGAGCATCTCGTGGACATCCACGGCCAGCATGAGCACCAATCGCTGCTGCGCGGCGCGGCGCAGCGCGGCCTGCTCGATGCTTATGCCGGACTTGAGGACGCCGTGGCTGCCGTCGCCGCGGCGTGGCGCGCGTGGCAGGAATTGCGCAACCAGCTCGCCGCCCTCGAAACCAATGCAGCGGCGTTCGCC